>Ga0181527_1000494_pt1 | contig 45176 bp, 42 predicted proteins | sample PEATcosm2014_Bin_30_FD_119762 | JGI IMG/M metagenome (GOLD analysis project Ga0181527, IMG submission 119762) | Peatland microbial communities from MTU Mesocosm Facility, Houghton, MI, USA - PEATcosm2014_Bin06_60_metaG | ecosystem: Environmental > Terrestrial > Soil > Wetlands > Peat | place...
AGTCCGCACATCAGAAATCAAGCCGGAGTTCCCGCTCTGAGGTCGCGATCACGGAAGTCAAAAAAGACTCCCGCCACTACATCATTTTTTCAGTTGACCGCACGGGCTTTATAGGTGTTAGGCGACGTTGTCATGTTTCAGCCTGCGCGTGAGGAAAATGATAGCTAATTGTGCCAGCATAACGACGCCATCGGAACCGGCGCATCCATAATTCTGATGCAAGTCGTCGCGTAGGCGCTCGAAACCTTGGTCGTCTGGTTTAGTGCCTGGCGGCATTCGCAGAGTCAAAAGCTTTCCATCCATCCAAGCCTGATTGACATGACCGACAGTGTCGGCAAGAACGAAAAGCAATGAACCTAGTGCCAGAAAAAGGATAAAGTTCTTGGTTTTCATGTGATGATGTCCGTCGCCTAACGCTCCAGATCAGCGACCCGGCGCCGCTGATGCCCAATATGAAACCAGAGCGTCATCGCCGGGTTCACTGCATCTGGTTTGTTGGACGGCTTCATTGATACTTTCGGCTGTTGAAAGCTGCTAAGTCCTCTGGCTGAAGACGGAAAATCTCTGTCTTGCCTTCGATCCGCCTTGGTTCAAATCGCTGGAGCCAATACCGCTCAATACCTGAGGGATCATCTGTCTCGATCACGTGGACAACTCGCAATTGACCTGGGAACATCTTCGCTATTTGAGAATGGCGACGTGCAACCACTTCGGACCTGCCAATTTTGTAATCGCGACCGCTACCCCCGAAACGAAACAAGTACACGTAGCCCTTGACTACTCTCCCTAGGCGCCTGGGTTGATGCACGCGGTCGCTCTGCGAAAAAACATGCTCTTCCAATATCTGCTGAACTCCTGCGTACTCTGGCCGCGTGCGACACCACTCCAATAACTGCCGCGGAAGAGGTCCGTTCTTGTTCCGTGCAGTGCGATACGCTTCGTAACTGGGGAACGATCTGTCCTTGCGGCGAGCCATCTCACGGTCTGTGTGGTTTGGAAAATGTCCGAGTTCCTCAGCGAGGCGTGCAAGCGGGGCAAAAAGCTGGTCAGGCTCCATCTGCTGCTGCATGCGGTTCCGCGGATACCCCGCAAGTTCACAGAGATCTCCGTAGGAGCGAATCTCGGCGTCCCAAAGATCCTCCTTCTTGAGACCGGTCTCCGCAAAAAATGCTACTTCGCCGAGCGGCCGTTTGTTATTGGCGCTGGCCGTGCGGACTAGCTCTTTGATGAGGTGATCCTTCGATTTCGGTGTCATCGCGCGTTACGCAAGTCGAGCCGTCCAACAGTATCTATTGGGACAAACCCGTTGACCAAAGACAAACTGAGCTTCCCAAGTTCATAGCAGGCTTCCTAAACCACTCCCAACACCTTGGCAAGCCTATTCTTATGCACGGACCGGCGCCGGATTTCAGCCTTCGCCAGCCCTGTCAATTTCCTCGATTTTTCGACTTGCATGCCAGGCGCGTAAAGACAAACTCAGTTTGTCTTTAGGGATTCACCATGGGCGACGGTTCTACCAGCCAACCCAGTCAGAGCTTCTGCTTTGCGGATTGGACCCGGAAGCTGCAGGTTGACTTGTCGTTAACTCCAGAACTGCGAGCGAGTTATCGCCACACGATCCTGGAGTTTCTTGGGTGGTGTCGGCGGCGTCAATCCTCTCCCACCGCGCAGGGGTCCCACTTTGTCCGACTTTTCCAGACCATTGCGATCAGCCACTCGTCTAAAGCAGCACAAACTAGGAGTTGACTCCCTTGCCCCCTGCGAGCGCTGCTTCAGCCTTTTTGATGTCTTCCAGTGTGCCGGTTTGGAACCAGTGGCCGCGATGCGGCACACAGGCGAGGCGGTGTTGAGCGAGGGCTTGGCGCCAAAGGACTTTAACGGAGAATTTTTCCTCAGGCGCATCGCGCAAGATCCTGGGGTGAATAATGCCAATCCCGGCAATGATGTAGGGCGCCTCTTGCTCGCTCCAGTCGAAGGTGTTTTCGGGCTTGATGAAAAGATGATCTTCACCCTGCTCATATCCGATGGCCTTGGCTTTGGATTGCGTGAGGAGCAGGACATCCATCTTCGGGTCGTCCCAGTAACGGGTCAATCGCTCGAAAGCACTTTCCTGTTCGTCGATCCAGACGATGTCGCTGTTGACGATAAAAACGGGATCATTCCCCAATAGCGGAAGCGCCTTCTTAAGTCCGCCGCCCGTTTCCAACGGTTCGGGTTCTTCGGATATTTTGATGGTCAGGTTTTCGAAACCAGACAAATAGGCGGTCAGTTGGTCTTTGAGGTGCGAGACGTTGATGATGATCTCCTCGATCCCGTACGCTTGCAGCCGGTCGAGCGCGTACTCCATCATCGGTTTGCCGGCTACCGGAACCAACGGTTTGGGCATCCGATCCGTCAAAGGCTTCAGCCGTGTGCCGTAACCCGCGGCCAGGATCATGGCTTTTTTGATCTTACGTTCCATAAAGACGATGCCGGGATGAACCTGAAACCAAGCCCGCCCTCACCCGGCCGGAGGCCACCCTCTCCCATCCGATGGGAGAGGGAACGGGCGAGGGGTGCCTGTTTTGGCAGCGACTCATTTTCAAAAATCAGCATAGTGATCCATCCATCGTCTCACGCCGGACAGCACAGGGTGGCTCAGCGCCCTCTGCAACAGCCGCTCCACGCGCGGGGAATGAAGTTTTTTGTAGTCGTGTTTGCCTTCGTGTCGGCTTAACCGCTCGAAAATGGCCAGCACCCGTGTGTGCCGTTGCGCTGCCAGAATGGCCATCGACGTTTCGAAAGCGTTTCGATCGAGCGCCGGGAATCGTGCCAGGTAGTGGACCACCATTTTTTCCTTCAAGCCTTCGGCGACATCACGCCGCGCATCTTCCAACAGCGACGCCAGGTCATACGTGACCGGGCCTTGATACGCATCCTGAAAATCGAGGAGCCCGGCCTGCCGGATGCGCTGGCGTCTGACCAGCAGCATCAGATTGGCCACATGATAATCGCGCAGCAGGAGCGAGATTGGAACCTGATGCGCGCGGGGCAACACCTCGCGCCAGGCCGCCCGGAACTCGGCCTTGCCTGTTGCTGAAATCGTCGGGGTGCGCCACTCCAAAAAGAGTTCGATGTCGTCCAGCATTTTCTGCGGATCATAGGCTCGCAGCCCCGTCGGGATAGGCTGGGGATGTTTGTGCAAGGCAATCAACACGTCGGTGGCCAGGAGGTACAGCTTTTGCGGCTCGCCCTGGCCATCCAGCAGCCGCGCGAAGGTTGCATCCCCAAAATCTTCCAGCAACAGAAGGCCTTTCTGTTCGTCTCGGGCGAGGATCCGCGGCACGCTGAACCCCATCCGATGGAGGTGCCGGTTGATCCGGATGAACGGCGCAACGGGTTCCAGGTTCAGCGACGCGTCCATCAGGATGGCACCGCGGTTATCCTTTCGCAGGCGGAAATACTTGCGGACGGAGGCATCACCGGAGAGTACCTCGCAGGCGGCGGCGTTCCAGGCGGCGCGGTCAAGAAACGCGCGGGCGCTGTCGTTGAGAATCGGAGCCACAGGGCGACAGGGATTAGCACAGCAAGGCGTAGGCGCAACCAAAAATCATGTTCCTGGCCGAATGGGGGCAGGGGCAGTGAGAAAGTCGCTGCAGCGGGCCGCACTTCACGGTTGTAGGAGACGGCGTAAGGAGTCTCTAATCAAGAGCCTCCGGAGGGAGTGGGATTAGGCTGTGCATAAAGATCGATCAGAGACTCCTTACGTCGTCTCCTACAGTGATTTGGAGGACTTTGCCAATGGCCGTGCGACTGGGGGCACATCCTGGGGGCGTCTTGCTCAAAGCATCCAAGCCTCAGAAAAGGCAGGGCGCGTCACTCCGTGGGCGCCATAGTCAGAATCCTGGTTGCGAAATTTGGCCTTCTTTTGCTGTAATGACGGCGCGCACGGAGTGACGCGCCCTACCATCGCCCCATTTAGGCAACACGCCCCCATCTCTTTGGGTCCCGCCGCCCAAAAGTGGAACTCCAAACCGATGCGGATCCCGGGTCCGCCGGCCAGACGTCCTGCCCCCGGAGTACAAATTCCCCGTGCAATTGTAGTTGGCTTGGGAGACTCGGAAGCTAGATTGACAGCCAATGGACGTATTGGTAAGAACTAAACGTTGGTGCATTCGAGGAGCAGACGATGAAATTATGTAGCGCGAAGACTTTGGTGTTGGCCGGAGCCGCGGCATTTGCCGCCACTTTGGTTCCGACTGCGGTTCCAGCGTTGGCCGCCGAAAGCGATGGAGTCGCGCTGGCGATCGTTTATGACACCTCCGGAAGCATGAACGATCGGGTGCGCGACGGGGCCGGCAATTTGTCGCCGAAGTACGTGATCGCCAACCGCGCCCTGGAAAACATCGCCGCCCGCATCCAGGCTTTTGCGACCAACACGGCCGGCGGCGGTCCGCGGAACATCCAGGCCGGTTTGTTCGTATTCGAGGGCCGCGGAGTCAAGCCGGTGGTGAAGTTCGGCGCTTTCGACGCCGCGGCATTTCAGGATTGGGCGCGCAAATTTTCCACGCCCATGGGAGGCACGCCCCTTGGCAATGCCCTCACCGCCGCCAGTCAAACCGTGTTGGACTCCGGCCTGACCCGCAAACACGTGCTGATCATCACCGACGGCATCAACACACTTGGCCCGACTCCGGCCGCCGTGTTGCCCAAGATCAAGCAGCGGGCGGAGGCCAGGCAGACCACCGTGTCCGTTCATTTCGTGGCGTTTGACGTGGATGCCGGTGTTTTTTCCGGCGTGAAGAAACTCGGCGCAACGGTCCTCGGCGCCTCGGACGAAAGCCAGCTCAACCGGCAATTGGAATTTATCCTGGAGAAGAAAATCCTCCTGGAAGACGAAGAGCCGCCCAAAAAGTGAACGAAAGGAAACATTATGTTCAGAGCGATCAAGCGGGTGTTTATCTGGCTCGGGCTGATGGCCGAGAAGGCCACGGAGACGGATGCCATTAACGAGGCGGTCGTCGAACGCGGCATCCGCGATTCCAAGGCCAAGGCCGACAAGGCCCATTACGCAAACGGACAGTTGGCCGGGCAGATCGCGCTGCTCAAGGATCAGATCAAGCGTCAGGAGCGGCAGAAGGAGGATCTGCAAGGAATGCTTCAGGCCGCCGCCGCCGCCAATGACGAAGCGAACGGCGCCCATTATGCCGAGGAACTGGCCGCGCTTGAACAGGATCTCAAGGATAATTACACTCAGCGAGACAACCTGGAACAGCTTTATCAGCAGAACACGGAGATCATCGCGCAGAGCCTCCGCGAGATTCAAAAATTCCAGCGCGATTTCGAGTCGGTCAAGGCCCGGGTCGCCATCGGCCGCTCGCTCGAGAACTTGGCCGGCATGATGAAAAGCTCGATCACGGAACTCCAGGGCATGATGGGGGGCGAAATGGACCAGTCGATGCAACAATTGCGCCAGGCCGCCGCGGGCGGCGAAGGCCAGATGCGCGCCACGCTGGATCTCGCCAAGGAAATGGGCTCCGGCATCGCCCGCCAGCAGGAGATGCACCGGGCCCGGGGCGCCATGCTGTTCCAGGAATACAAGAAAAAAATGGGCATGGTGCAGGGCGAAGCCGCCGCGCCCCCCGCCACCACCTCCGACAAACAACCCGAACGACAGAAGATTGCCGAAACCTAAGCGACCTGGAAAACGATCGGGTGGAGCCCGGAGACCGGGAGAGGCTTCCGCCCTTCGCACCATTCATATTCCCAACCCCAAACCCTGAACTGAAATTATATGACAGCACGTGGAAAAATCGTTCTGACAATCCTGATTCTCGCCGTGGCCGGTTTTGGCGCGTGGCGCTGGTGGGACAAGATCGCACCCGCGGGAAAATCACAGCAGGCCTCCGTGGATCTCCAGCAGCTCAAGAAGACCCTCGATGCGGCCAAGGCAGCGTCGGATAAAGCGTCGGCCGACGTCGCCAGCAAGCTGCTGGCCGGCGACAAAACCGTCTCGCTGGTGGACGGATCGACGATTCCGCCAGTCACCGGCGTCAGCGACTACGACAAGCCGATGAAGGACGGCAAACTGATCGTCCAGTTTCCCATCAACGTCTGGCCCGGTTGGGCGCCGATCATCGTCGCCAACAACGGACTGGAGCCGAACGAAGGCAGCATCTTCTACAAGAAATACGGCTTTTACGTGAAGCTCGCCATTGTGGATGACCCGGTGAAGGCGCGCGACCTGTTCGCCAGCGGCCACAGCCACGTGCTCTGGGGCACGCTCGACATGATGGCGCTGTTTGCGCCGGAGTTGGTCAAGGATTCGCGCACCGTGCCGGTGGTCTGCCAGCAGATCGACTGGTCCGGCGGCGGCGATGGCATCGTGGCGCGCGGCGACATCCGCAACATCAATGATTTTCGCATGCACGACGGCAAGCGCCGCAAAGTCGTGCTCGCGCAGAATTCTCCCAGCCATTACCTGGTCATGTCGCTGTTGGTTGATGCCGGCATCGACCCGGCGCAGGTGGACTTCAAATGGGCGGGTGACGCGCCGGCGGCGGCGAAGATATTCGTTCAGGATCAATCTTTTGACGCGTTCGTTGGCTGGTCGCCCGACATCTACACCGTCTCGGACAAGGTGCCCGGCACCCGGCTCGTGGTGACCACCGGCAGCGCGAATCATTTGATCGCCGACGTCTGGGCCGTGCGCAATGATTTCTACCGCGATCACCCGGACATCGTCGCCAACCTGATGCGCGGGATTTTCGACGGCATGGACATGGTGCGGAAGGACGTGGCGGGCGCCGCCCAGACGCTGTCGAAAGCCTATAACATCCCGGTGGAGGATTGCCAGAGCATGATTGGCAAAGACGGCGGCGTGACGGAGGGCGATGCGCACCTGACCAACTACCGCGAGAATTCGAACTTCTTCCTCGACCCGCTGAATCCCTCCAATTTCGAGATCGTATGGAATCGCGCCTCGACGATTTACAAGACGCTCGGCGCCATTGACGCGCCGGTGCCCCCGGCGAAGGTGAAGGCCGCGAGCCTGCTGGCGAAGATGTCGGAGGAGTACAAGGAAGTGCGCGATCTCTCCCAACCCACCTTCAGGCCGGGCGCCCTCTTCAAGACCGCCGAGGCGGATTCGAATGAAATCCTCACGAAATCCGTCATCATTTCGTTCGAGCCAAACAAGTCCGTCCTGAATCCCGATTACGATCCGACCATTCCGGCCGTGATGGAGGAGATTGGCAAGCTGGCGGGAGTGTTCGGCAATGCCTACATTGTCGTCGAGGGCAACACGGATGCGAGCCGCAAAGGCGTGGTGCCGGCGGATCTCGTTCGCCAACTTTCCTACGACCGGGCCGACGCGGTGCGCAAAGCCATCCTGGCCAAGTACCAATTTGACCCCAACAAGTTCAAAGTGATCGGCAACGGCTGGGACAATCCCGTGCCAGGGATGACCGATCCCAGCAATATCGAGCACAACAAGAAGAACCGCCGGGTCGAGGTCAAAGTCTTCCCGCTGGAGAAAGAATAGTGCTTCGCTTCTTCCTTGTCGCGCTGGGGTTCGTCGTGCTGCTGACCCTCGTGGTGCGCCTGACCGGGCTGGGGGTCCGCCAGGGGCTGGCGCGCCAAAAGGAGCTCCTGCTCACCGGCATCTTTGTCGCGTTGGTGTTGGCCGTGTGGTGGTTCCTGACGCGCGGCGCGCGGTTTGAAGATCGACTGGTCAACGTCACCATTCTCCCCAGCCCGATGGAGATGCTGAAAGCCTTCGGGCCGCTGCATGTCGAGCAGGCTCTCGTGCGCAATGCCCTAACTTCCATCGAGCGCATCAGCCTCGGGTTTGCGCTGGCGGTGATCGTGGCCGTGCCGCTGGGCGTTTACATGGCCACGTTTCCCGCGGTTGCCGCCTTCTTCCGCCCGGTAACCCTCGTCGGCTCTTACGTGCCCACCGTCGTCTTCATCCCCCTTAGCATTGCCTGGTTCGGGGCAACCGAGATCCAGAAAATCACCTTTCTGTTCATTGTGTATTTTGTGGCGCTGCTGCCGCTGGTGATCAAGACGGTGGCCGATGTGCCGGCTGCCTATCTGGATGTGGCCGTCACCAAAGGCGCCAGCCAGTGGCAACTGGTAAGACATGTCCTCTTCCCGGTGGCCCGGGCCGACATTTGGGATCACCTGCGCGGCGCTTACGGCGTCGGTTGGACCTGGATCATCCTTGCCGAAGTTTGGGCCAACGCCGAAAACGGACTGGGGTATCTGCTGGAAATCTCCTATCGACGCGGGCGCATGGACCGCTATTTCGCGGTCGTCGTCGTCATCGTGGCCATCGCGGTCGGTTTCGACCAGCTTTGGCGCATGGGCAGCCGTTTGCTCTTTCCCTATCGATACGTGACCTGACCGTGAACGAAGCGCTTCCATCCGGCGACGCGCAAGCGGCAGCCGCCGCAAGGCCTGCAAGCGAGGCGAAAACGCCTGCGGCCCCGGCGAAGGGTTCGCTGCCCGAACTCGTGCGTTTCGACAAAGTGACAAAATGCTTCGGCGAAGGGCCCGAGGCGCGGTTGGCGATTCAGGACGTGTCGTTTGTGATCCACGACCTTCCCGACGCGGGCGAACTGGTGGCTGTGGTGGGGCCGTCGGGCTGCGGCAAATCGACCGTGTTGCGCATGCTCGCCGGGCTTCGGCCGCACTTCCCCCCGACAAGCGGGGAAGTCAGAGCGTTCGGCAAACCGATCACGGAGCCGGGAGCGGACCGTGGCATGGTCGATCAGAAGTATTCGCTCATGCCCCACCTCACGGTGCGGGACAACATCGCCTTCGGCCTCATGCTGCGCGGCGTATCCAGAAAAGAACGCCGTGACCGCGCTTGCGAGTGGGCCCGAAAGGTCGGGCTGGAAGGATGTGAAGAGAAGTACCCGTCGGAGCTTTCCGGCGGCATGCAGCAGCGCGTTGCCATCGCGGCGACGCTGATCCTGGAGCCGAAAATCCTGCTGATGGACGAGCCGTTCGGCGCGCTCGATCCAAAGATCCGGATGCAGATGCAGGAGTTGGTGGTGCAGCTTTGGAAGGAGCAGCAAAGCACGGTCTTCATCGTCACGCATTCGGTCGAGGAAGCCATTTACCTGGGGGACCGGGTGCTGCGGATGGGCGCCAAGCCGGGGCGCCTGGTCGAAGTCCTGCAACTGCCGCGGCCCGACGTGTCGCCGGAAATGATGCGCAAAAAACCATGGTTCAATGATCTGAGCCAGGAACTGTTGCGGCGGCTGGAAACCGATGCGCCTGCCTCGGGAGAGCTGCCCGGCCTCGAGAAGTGGCGTTGATCTGAAGAACCGAATTTTGCCTGTCTTCCGCAATGGCAATCCATTAAACTGCTGAGCGCCTGACAATGGACGAGCAAGCACCTAATTATCGGGCGGAATTCCTTCGCAGCCCGCATCACGCGATGCTGGCGCTGATCACGCTCGGACTTGGCTTTCTGAGCGCGTCACTTCTCGGCCTTCTGGCCGGCGTGACGGCCTATGCGCTCGGTTGGATCTATCTGCCGGACCTGCCGTTTTTCCGTCGCTGGGTGGATCGCCGGCGCGATGCCGCCAAACAAGCCGAGGAAGCAAAGAAGGTGGACGATTTCGTCCGGCGACGCGACGCGCTGCTGGGTTCGCTCTCGCCTTCCCGCAGCCAGCGGTACAGCCGGCTCGCCGACGTCTGCCGCGACATCGAGACCGCGAGCGCCGACAATCCCTTGGCTTCGGCCGATCCGTCCACCGATCCACGCCTGCGGAAGCTCGACGAACTGATGTGGACCTTTCTGCGTTTGCTGGGCATCGAGGAATCGCTCGAACAATTCCTCGAAACAGAGCGGCGCGAAGATCTGCCATCCATCCTCAAAGAGGCGGAAGCCGAAGCCACCCGGCTGACCGGAGAGGTGGAAGCGCTCAAGGGCAAGGGCGACGCCGCCGCGTTGGAGACCAGGCAACGCTATCTGGGCTCGCGCCTGGAGCGGTTGGAGGTCCTGCGCAAACGCCAGCAGCGCGTGCAACAGGCCCAGGAAAACCTCGCGCTCGTCGTCTCCGAACAGGACCGCCTGGAACAACAGATCAAGCTCATCCGCGCCGATGCCGTGGCGACGAAGAATGCCGAATCCCTCACCGCCCGGATCGACGCGACCGTCGAACATCTCGATGAGACCAACAAGTGGCTTTCGGAACTGGATGAATTCAAAGACCTCGTCGCCGACATGCCCTCGACCGAAGTCCGCGTCGGCTACGCCGCGTCCGCGCCGCCGCCGATCGCGGCGCCGGCGGCCCTGCCCCAGCCCGGAAGGCGTGTCGTGATCCGGCAGAAATAGAAACCACGATGCCTGCCGAAGCTTCCAAATCGCAGGCGGTTCCGGTGACAACCGCCGGCGGCAAGCCGCTGCTCCCGCTGCGTGGTTGGGCGCTCGAACTGGCGCGCCGATGGAATGGCGGCACTTATTCGCTGTTTGTGCTGCACGGCAATATTTTCGATTTGTTCCCGGTGCAGGTTGGAGATGAGTTTAGCTACATGCCGCTGAAGGCCTTTCTCATGCGGCGGCTTTTCCCCGAACGCGCCTGCCTGCTCTTCTATGACATCTCGGGCGGCCTGACCTTCGGCTCGCCGGAAATGCAGAAGCGTTTTTTCGAGTGGCTGGAGATCTTCGACAGGGTCGAAAACACCGACTTCCACCAGCAAGGCCCGCCGAAGAACTTTCTCGCCCTGACGCCCTTGTTGACCCGCTTTTTCCTCAAAGTGGCCGAGGACGAGCGCCAGTGGAAGGGCGTCACCCTCGTGGTGGATTTTCCGGAAAAGTTGATTCCCGCGAGCGAAGAAGCCGGGGCAAGCGTGGAAGAGCGCATCAACCTCGTCACGTTCCTGAAGTGGGCCTCGGCGCCGGAACTGGCGCGGATCGACGTCGGTGTCCTGCTGGTTACCGAGTCCGCTTCCGAATTGCACGCCGACCTGTTGCGCAATCCGCACGTGGTGCAGGTGCGCATTGACTTGCCGGACGCGGAGGAGCGCCTGCGGTTTCTGCAATCCGGTTGGGCGGAGAAACTGGCCGGCGGCAGGCCACTGTCCGGGTGGAGTGACTTCGGGGCGGCCGATCTGGTGGCGCGAACCGCCGGTCTGAACCTCCTGCGCATCCGGCATCTTGTCGCCGAAGCCGTTCGCAACGACATCCGCGTCACTGCCGAGTATCTGGCGGACAGCAAAAAGCGGCTGATCGAGGAGTATTGCCAGGACCTGGTCCGGTTCAAAGATCCCAAACCGGGCGTGACTCTGGAGCGGGTCGCCACCCATACGGCCGCCAAACAAAAACTGCGCGATCTGGCCTGGCTCATCAAAAATGGCAAAGGCGACGTGTTGGAGCGCGGCATCCTTGTGCCCGGGCGTGTCGGTGTGGGCAAATCCTTTCTCATCGATTGCTTCGCCAGCGAGTGCGGGCTGCCGGTGATGGAACTGGGCGAGTTCCGCTCCAAGTGGGTGGGCGACACCGAACGCCAGCAGGCGCGGATTCTCATGACCATCCGGGCGCTCGGGCCGGTGATTGTCGTGGTGGATGAGGCGGATGCGGTTTTCGGCTCGCGCGACATGGACGCGGGCGACAGCGGAGTCTCCACCCGCGTCTTCGCCGCGTTCGCCGCGCATATCGGCGATTCCACCTTGCGTGGGCGGGAGCTTTGGGTGGCGATGACCTCGCGCCCCGACCTGCTGGCCATTGACATGAAGCGGCAGGGGAGATTCGGGCTGTGTGTTCCGCTTTTCCCCGCGCAAGGACCGGACGATGTGCTCGAACTTTTCACCACCGTCGCCGGCGTCAAGAAGATCACACTCGGGCCTCAAATCAAGGCCTACGTCCAGGAGCATCTCGGCAACCGTCCCCTGACCGGCAGCGACGCCGAAGCGATCCTGACCCGATCCAAAGAACGCGCCGTCCTCGCGAAGCGCGATGATGACGTGCAACTGGAGGACCTGGAGGAGGCGGTGGATTCCTTCATCGATCCGCTCGACCCCGAGTTGCTGGCCCTGCAGGAACTCGCCGCGGTGCTTTCGTGTTCCGACCGTCGTTACCTCCCGGACCGTTACCGTCAAGCCGATCACGCATCGCTCATGGAGCAGTTCACGCAATTGAAGATTCGCGTCGGTCACCGCTAGCCCGTTGTTCAAGAACCCTCTCGTTTGCAGGAGCCGACGTAAGGAGGCTCAAATTCCATGGGCCATCAGAGAAGATTCAGAGCCGCCTCAGGCCGGCTCCAACTGTACGAACGGGCTGCTACAGGCAATCTTCAACTTTACCGACAATCTTCACGGCTCGGCACCCCTATAAAATGTGTTCACGAGTGTAATTGTGTTTCGGTCTGCAATCTGGAAATCTGAGAGCCAGCACATGGGGCGCGTCTTGCACACTGTGCTTGAATTGTGAGCCGCTCAATACAGGGCGCGGGGCTGGGAAGTCCGGGAAACCCACAGCCTGGAAGGCCGCGCTATGTAGCGCAGGCATCCTTGCCTGCGAGTTCAGGCGGCTTCCAGCAGTCAGTTCAGGAACAGAGTCCGGATGCGCCCCAAGAAACGAGACAAGCATGAACAAAATCGACAAAGAAGAAATGTTTGCTAATCTGAAGCACTTCCTGAAATCCAAAGGGATCGAGTTGCAGGAAGGATCTTACACCGAGCGAATTCGCCAGGGATGCGTGATGCTGACGGATTCAGTCAACCTGAGTCAGCAGGCTCTGGAACGCGCGAAAGGCGCGATGGACAAGGGCCTGGATCAGTTGCGGCAGGTGATCCACGAGAAGACGGCCCCCAAGCCGCCGGTCACCGAAGCCCAACCTGAAAATGCCGGCTGCCGGACCGAGTGCAAGTGTGACCAGCCTGCGGGGGGTAAATCATCGGCGACCAGGCCAAAATCTGCGAAGCCCCGCGCGCGGAAGAAGTGAGGCGGTCGCCATATTCGCTGCCGAGAGGAAGCAGGGCTCACTGTCCTCAGCGAGCCGGTGCGATGAAATGTCGGCGCAGTGAGGACACCGCGCCCCACCCGTGGGGTCCGCGTCATCCGGGAGTTACTTTTCATGGTCACGTCAGTCCGCTCACCCGCCCGCTTCGCAGAACCTTGATCCGCGCCGCAGCGGGCACCTTGGGCAAGCCCGGCATCGTCACGATGTTGCCGCAGACGGCGACGATGAAGCCGGCGCCCGCAGAAAGGCGCAGCTCGTTCACCTTGATGCGGAAGCCGCTGGGCCGACCACGCAATTCCGGGTCGTCCGAGAGCGACATGGCGGTCTTGGCCACGCAGATGGGCAACTGCCCGAAACCGTGTTTGTTGAACAACTCAATGCTGCTTTGAGCGGCGCGGTCAAAGTCAACCCCGTCCGCGCCGTAAAGTTGAGTGGCCAGCATCTCGAGTTTCTTCCCGATTGGCGCTTCCAACGGATACATGAAGCGAATCGATTTGCGCTTGTTCCGTTCGATGCTCCGCAGCACGGCTGCGGCAAGGTCGGTCGCGCCCGCGCCGCCTGTGTCGAAATGCCTTGACACCACCGCCTCGGCGCCCTGCCGGGCACAGAACCTGATGATCCGGGCATGATCCGCGGAGCGATCGTGCGGGAAATGACTCAGACACACGACCGGATCGAGGCCGAATCGGCGGACGTTCTCAATATGCTTGGCCAGGTTGCCGAGGCCGCCGGTGTCATTGAAGCCGCCATGGTACGCAATGGCTTTGGCCGTGGCCACGATGACGGCGGTCGAGGGTTTCAGCCCGGCGGCACGGCATTTGAGGTCGATAAATTTCTCCGCGCCCAGATCGGTGGCGAAGCCGGCTTCGGTGACGACATAATCGGCAAGCTTGAGGGCGAGGCGTGTCGCGACGCAGGTGTTCGTGCCCTGGGCAATATTTCCGAACGGCCCCCCATGAACGAAGGCCGGCGTGCCCTCCAACGATTGCACGAGGTTGGGATGAATGGCGTCACGCAACAGCACCTGCATCGCCCCCACGGCCTGAACGGCATCAGCCCGCACCGGCTCGCCCCGGTAGGTGAAGCCAACAACCATGTTCGTCATGCGCCGGCCGAGATCGCCAAAGTCTCTGGCGAGGCAAAGGATGGCCATGACTTCCGAGGCGGGCGTGATGTTGAACCCGTCGCGCCGCGGCACGCCGTGCAACGGGCCGCCCAGCCCGATGATGATGTCACGCAAGGACCGTTCGTTGAGGTCGATCACCCGGCGCAGGACGATGCGCCGCGGGTCGAGGCCGATTTCGTTGCCGTGCTGGAGATGGTTGTCCACCATTGCGCAAAGGAGGTTGTTGGCCTTTTCGACGGCATACATGTCGCCGACGAAGTGCAGATTGATATCTTCGGCGGGCACGACTTGAGCCCGACCGCCGCCGGTGCCTCCGCCTTTGATGCCGAAGTAAGGCCCCAGCGACGGCTCGCGCACGCAGAACATGGATTTCTTTCCAAGGTGGCGCAGCGCGTCCGCCAGACCGATGGTGGCGGTCGTTTTGCCTTCACCCTGCGGGGTGGGCGTCATGGCGGTCACCAGAATCAGATGGCCGTCGGGCTTGCCTTGCCGCGCCTCGAGTTCGGCGATGGGGATTTTTGCAATATAATGCCCGTGCGGGAGGACGTGTTCGGTGTCCAGGTGCAATTCGCGTGCGACTTCCGAGACTCGGCGCGGGGGCAGGCCGGTGAGGGTGGCGGTTTTGGCAGCCATAATTCCTTCAATCAATACATTAATCCGTGTGAGTCAGCAATTTGCTAAATCAAGGGAATTTGATCCGGGCACATTTGAGCCCATCGCCTGAGCACCGGGGCCGCGCCCAATGGGGACCGCCGGATTTATCCGGCACGTGCGCAAACTGTCCGGGTCCCTGCCGGATAAATCCGTTCCGAGTGCCAATCACCAAGATCCGTCGCCCGAATCCTTCGCGAAGCTCTGCCGGTGGGTCGCGCCTCCTTGATCAGGTTGAATTCTTTGCATGAACCGCAAGGCAGGGCGGGCGGTCCTCTGCCCGCCGTTGGTGGCCGTGCGCAAGAACCGGCGCGCATGGAGTATTGCGTCCTGCCCGATCCCGCGGTTCATGGTTCGAAGGCCCTCCCGGTTTTGGGATTGGAAATTTCCATGAACCGGGTGACGAAGCCGGACAGGTTCATGTTGCATATGCGACATGATTTTGTCCTTCCCGGTTCCGGGACCGACACGCGTCAAAAATAGCGTGGCGGTTACCCACGAACTTCGTGGCGGCTTTCGTTACAAAGCCGCCAGCATCAGCGGCGGTTGACCACCGCCGCCACGTGCACCTATTTCAACTTGGACCTGGCGCCTGAAGCCGGTGGCTTCCGGGAACGCCGCCGGGCGGCCGCGGCGGTTCCAGTACCGGGCTCGTTCAGTTGCGCCGCATGGCGCGGGATCGGATACACCGTTGGCTTCGGACCGCCCTTGCCTGCTCGATCCGGCGAGGCGGTTTCGTGTTCCGGAACCTCAAAGCCCAGTGCCCGAAGCTTTTCAGCAATTGCTTCCCGGCAAAACTCAGACCGGGTGCGCGAGCGCCGGGCATGATCGATTTTCTCGACCAATGCCTCGTCGCACCAACAACCGATCATGGTCTGACCTTCAGATCGAACCCCAGGCATGGACCTTGTTTAACACCTTTAAGGCAATTCTCAAGAAAAAGCTTGCCGGGGTGTTAAACTCCGTTAAACTGGCTTTATGGGTAAGGGTGGGAAGCGATGGACAAAAGGCGCACGGCGGGAAAAATGGATCTTCATCGGCGCATGGGTGCCGAAGTCGATGGCGGCGGCTCTGGATGAGGCCATCCAGAAATCGAACCTCGACCGCTCAACGTTTTTACGCCAAGCCTTCGAGGAAAAGGTCAAGAAGGAGTGCAAATGAAGGGCCTGCCGGGGTTCGCAGCGGAACGGGGTTGCAGCCCGAGCTGGCAACGGACTCTCCAAGGGCGCGGAAAGATTTCCAACCGGGGGCACAGCCTTGATGCATCACTCCCGCGGGCACGCCACTTGCGCGGGGATGGCGCGGCCGCAAAACGATCCTGCATGGAGGCTGTAACGGCACAGACCCGTTTCGGGAATTTTCTTCGTGCCCGGCAGGTTTCCAGCGAACGAACACGGCTCTATCGGCTTGGAGATCACCTCCGAAAACGGCTTGCGCAAGCATTGGACACACCGCCTCAAAACCCAATCACCACTATGGAAAGCCAAACCGACCGAATCCACCGGCTGCTGGTGCTCTGGCTCGACCTGCAACAGGCCGTCAGACAAGCCAAAGTGCCTCACACCGTTCCCTGGGAGTGCCACGACAAGGACGTCGCCCGGCTTTGGGAGCAGATCACGGACCCGAAAAACCAGCGGGCGCTGGAAGAATGGCTGTTTCAAGTGGCGCCGGGGGAATTGGAACTTTGGGCCCAACACGCATTGCTGGAATCCCGTCGGCGACGCAAAGAAGCTTGAGGGGCGTGCGATCGAATCGGCTGGACAAGGCGGAGAGCAGGCCGCAGCCCGGCACTGCCATCGAGACGCCGGATTCATCCGATATGCACGGTTGCCCCGTACAACGCCGTCTGCCATTTGACGATCCCTGATTTTCCTTTAGCCTCCCGGTGATGAAAAGAAACGCGCGCCCTCACAGACCGGTGGGGTTGGCGGTGTTCCTGGCCTTTTGGGTTGGCGCCGGCCAGTCCCTGTCCGCTGCCGCCGAAGGGAACCCGCAGGCCAATACCGGCGATTACTTTGAACCCGCTGTCCTCACCGGCACGGTCTATTCGAAAGCAGCCGATTCCAAGGAGGTCCTCTTCACGTTCCGGCGGGCGGCCAACTGTTCCGGCTCAACGGTCCGCGTGTTGCGCGAATATGTCCGTCCGGACGGCACGGTCGCGGCCCGGGAACGGGTCGTGTACGAGTCGGGGAAGCTGGCCTCCCTGCATCTGGAGGAACCGCAAAGCGGCGCCCACGGCAGCGCTCTGGTTCAACACGATCCGAAGAATTCGAAGCAGCAGAGAATCGTTTTTGACTATACCGAGGATCATAATGCCAAAACGGGGAACGAACGGTTCGAGCCGGACACTTTGGTCAACGACATGATTGGCCCGTTCATCGTGGCTCACTGGGGCGCTTTGATGAGTGGCGCGGCGGTCAAGTTCCGCTACGCCGCGGTCACGCGGGCGGAAACCGTCGGGTTCAAATTCACAAAGAGATCCGAGTCCACCTGGCGCGGCCAACCGGTTGTCATCATCGGGATGGAACCAACGAGCTGGATCATTGCCCGATTGGTCGAGCCCCTGGTCTTCACCGTGGAAAAGGAGGGGCGGCACCGCATCCTCCAATACGTCGGGCGCACCACCCCCCGGATGCGGAAGGGCAATTCGTGGGCCGACCTCGATGCGGTGACGGTATTTGACTGGAAATAAGGCTGCCTGCCGCCACAAAAGCCGGGCTGAAGATTTCCACCGGCCATTCGCTTATGAATTCAGACCCCGAAAGTCATTTCATCCGTTCAAGACCGCGCCGGCGTCAGCGCAGGGACAACCGCGCGAACAGCGGGACTTTAATCCAATCCAGGGCGAAGAAGTAAACCACGGCCGCCCCGGCTACGGCGGCCAGCAACTGTGGAGCAATGGCCGGCACATGCCAGCCCGATAGCGCGATGAACGCCGTCACGCCCAATCCCAGCGCCGTGCTGGCGATCATCGCGCGGCTCGGAGGCGACGCCCAGCAGTGTCCGCGCTCGCGCAGCAGATAAACGCCCGCTTGCGAACCCAGGATGACGGTGGCGAAGGTCAGTGATTGCAGGTGCGGGGTGTCGAAGTGAAGCGCGTAGTGGCCGAGCGCGAAGATGCCGAAGGTAAAAACCAGCCGCAGCAATCCAAGGATGACACCCGCAACGGCGATGGGCCGCGTGCGCCACAGATTCGGCCGCCGCGAGACGTTCATGCGGTCGGTCGTGAGCGCCATCGTCAGGAAGTCATTGAGAAAAATGATCAGCACCATCAGCAGCGGCGTCAGCGGCTTGTGGCCGGTGAGGAGAAAACCCGCGACGAGCAGGAACATCAGCTCGACTTTCTTCGAGAGCATGTTGAGCGTGTAAGTGAGCACGCGCTGGAACACGCGCCGGCTTGTTTCAATGGCCGGCACCACGTTGGCCAGGCCCGGCTGGGTCAGCACGATGGCCGCGGCGGCCTTGGCCACGTCGGTGGCGTTGGCCACGGCAATGCCCGCCTCGGCCTGCCGCAACGCGGGCGCGTCGTTCACCCCGTCGCCGCTCATGCCCACCACCGCGCCCTGCCGCTGAAAGGCGCGCACCAGCTTGAATTTGTCCTCGGGAAACACGCCGGCGAACACGCTGTTTTCCAGCGTCTCCCCGCCGAGGTCGCCGCGCAATGCCTCCGGCGGACAGACTCGCGGCGGGATACCCACCTGTTCGGCCACTGCCCGGGCGGTGAGGGCGTTGTCGCCCGTAACCATCACGACGCGCACACCGGTGTCCTGTATGGCCTTGACGACGGCGCGGGAGTCCTCGCGCACGGCATCCTCCAGGCCAATCAAGCCCGCGAACCGCATGGAACCCTCGACGCCCGCCGCCACGCCCAGCACCCGCTGGCCGCGCGCGGCCAGTTCCTGCTCCTGGGGCAGCCACGTTGATTCCGGCGCACCGCAGAGTCGGGCGAGTTCGGCGGGCGCGCCTTTCGTGTAACGGTGCACGCCATCGGCCTCGCGATAGGCGGCCTCGGCACGTTTGGCCGCCGGATCGAACGGCTTGAACTCGACGCGTGTGGCGCCGTCGCCCGCCAGGCCGCGCGCCGCCGCCGCGCGCACCATCGCGCCGTCCACCGGGTCCTGTCCCGCCGGATCGCTGGCAAGCCACGCGGCGCGCAGCAATTGTTCCTCGGTGAAGCCGTCCGCGGGGCGCAACGCGCTGGCGGTCGCCTCATTGCGGGTGAGCGTGCCGGTTTTATCACAGCACAGCACGGTCATGGAAGCGATGTCGTGCAATGCGCTCAAGCGGGTAACCAGCACGCCGAATTTCGATAACTCCACCGAGCCAAGCGCGGCCGCCAGCGTGAACGTGGCGGGCAGAGCGACGGGGATGGACGCGAGCAGAATGGTCAACACCAGCGGCAGCGTGTATCCGAGCGTCATGCCCCGCAGATGAGCCACGCCGAAGACCATGATGATCAAACCGGCGTTCAGGACGAACAGGTCGCGCACGACGCGCACGATCTCATGTTCCTGCCGGTTGGCAGTGTGGGCGGTGCGCACCAGCTCCGCCGTCTTGCCAAAGAACGTGAGCGCGCCGGTGGCTGCGACCACGCCGGTGGCCTCGCCGCCGCGCACCAGAGCGCCGGCGTAAGCGGTTTTGCCTGGCGCGACCGGCACCGCCGCGGATTCGCCCGTGAGCGCCGATTGATCCAACAGGAGGGAGCCATCGCAAAGCCGGACGTCGGCGGGCACAATGCCGCCCTGGCGCAGGTGAATGAGATCCCCGGGCACCAGTTCCTCGGCGCTGATCGTCCTCCACTGGCCGTCGCGCCGGACACGGGCCGCAACGCGCAGTTGCTGCCGGAGCAGCGCGAGCGCTTTTTGGGCGCGGCCTTCCTGCAAAAACCCCAGCACCGCGTTCGCCACCAGAAGTCCGGCGATCACCCCCGCCTCGACGCGCTCGCCCAGGAACATCTGGATGACAACAGTGGCTTCGAGCAGCCAGGGAATGGGCGCCCAAAACCGGCGAACGAACTGGCGCAGCGGGTGCGGCGGCTCCTCGCGGACGGCATTAGGGCCGAACCGGGCAAGCCGCGCGCGGGCGTCAGCGGTGGCCAAGCCGGGGGCCTCGGTGCGTGGCGGCCCGGCCGCGCTGATTGCGCCTGCGGTTGATCTGGCAGACTCCACAGTTGTGAACTCCGTCATACTATCGTCTCCCGGCTGCGGCGTTGGCAAGCGCTCCTCAGCGCAACCACACGGCTCGGCAACGCCCGGAAAGTGGCCGCAGACCGGGTGAAAAGTTTGACCGGCATATCCAAGCCGAGACAGGTTTCCCTGCTGTCATCCGCGGGGAGCCATCATCATCTCTGGTTGCGGCTGCGCCGCGCTGAGTGTTTCGTGGTTGAAGGGCTTCCCTTCCCGTCCCGGCGTTTCCAGCGGTAGAAATAAGCCAGCGCCCATCCGCGCTCTTGCCAAACCCGGGTGTCAAAAGCTATCTTTGAAGCACTGGCAATGGGGTTTGCCAACTCGCGCTGCGAGGCAACCGCCTGAACCGGGTTCAGAGTTGATAACTCCTGCTGAAGTATTGCGTGTCGGCAGGATTTTTTTATGCTCAATTATATCCTGATCCGCATCGCTATTTTCGTAGCGCGGGCTGAGATCCCCGTCGCGCTGGCGGCAGGCAACATCCACTTCGGCGAGGGACAACAGATCCTGCGTTCCACCGACTGGACGAACTTTCTGGCCATGCTCGGCAGCGGCGTGCTGACGTTCCTGGCCGGGGCGGAGATTGACCCGGTTCGCTGCAGTCCAACTTGCGCGCGAGCACGTCCATCGGCGGCGCGGCGTTTCTGCTGCTGTTCGCGGTGTGTGGCTGTTCGCGCAATTCGTTCTCGGCTGCTCGGCGATACTGCCGACCGCGTCAGCGACCACGCCCATTGCAGCGTGCTGATTGTGGGGCAAGAAGCGCAGGCCGGGCGCCGTATTGAAGATGCCGACTGATTTATGAGAAATATTATGAGTAAAATCCAAAACATCACAGCACTCGAAATCCTTGACTCGCGCGGCAACCCGACCGTCATGGTCAATGTCGCGCTCAACAACGGCATCACGGCTTCAGCCTGCGTGCCGTCAGGGGCGTCCACCGGCATTCGTGAGGCCGTCGAACTGCGCGATGGCGACGCCAAACGCTACGGTGGCAAGGGCGTCCTCAAAGCCGTGGCCAACGTCAACAAAATCATCGCGCCCAAATTGAAAGGCAAATCGCCGCACGCGCAACGGGAGCTTGACGATCTGATGCGCAAACTCGACGGCACGGAAACCAAGTCCAAGCTCGGTGCGAACGCGATTCTCGGCGTCTCAATGGCCGTCTGTCGTGCTGCCGCGCTCGATTCAGGAATTCCGCTTTACTCTTACATTCGCAAGCTGCATGGCGGCAAAGCCAGTGCGCCTTACGTCCTGCCCGCGCCGATGATGAACGTGCTCAACGGCGGCGCGCACGCAACGAACAACGTGGACTTCCAAGAGTTCATGCTCTTCCCCATCGGCGCGCCAACGTTCGCCGAAGCGTTGCGCTACGGGGCGGAAACGTTTCATACGTTGAAGAAGCTGCTGCAAAAGCGCGGCCTGGTGACCTCGGTGGGTGATGAAGGCGGTTTCGCCCCCAACCTCAAGACGAATGACGAAGCGGTGGAGGTAATTGTCGAAGCCATCAAAGCTGCCGGTTACAAGCCCGGCAAGGACATCGCCATCGCCCTCGACCCGGCGGCAAGCGAGTTCTACGAAGACGGCAACTACGTGATGAAGAAATCGGATCGCTCGCGCAAGTCGCCAACGGAGATGGTGAAGCTCTACAGCGAGTGGGTGAAGAACTATCCCATCGTCTCGCTTGAAGACGGCATGGGCGAGGAAGACCGCGATGGCTGGAAGGCGCTGACGACGGCGCTCGGCAAAAAGCTGCAACTCGTCGGCGATGACAACTTCGTCACCAACCCGAAGATATTTGCCAAAGGCATCCGCGACGGCATCGCCAACGCCATTCTCATCAAGCTCAACCAAATCGGCACGGTCAGCGAAACGTTGGAAACCGTGGCGATGGCGCAGAAGGCCGGCTACGGCGCGGTCATCTCGCATCGCTCCGGCGAAACGGAAGACGCCTTCATCGCCGACTTCGCGGTCGGCACGGGCGCGGGCCAGATCAAGACCGGCTCGCTCTGCCGTTCCGAGCGCATCGCCAAATACAATCGCCTGCTTGTCATCGAAAATGAATTGGGCAAGAAATCGCGTTACGGCGGTGTGGTATTTAATGCTCGCTGGAAGTGACTTGTGATTGGGAGCGCCGCTGCTTCGATTCCGCTCGGTAAACTCCATTGACTCCAAGTGGGGTGTGATCGGGAGAAATTCGGTCACCGCATTCGAGGCGCGTGTGCTCTCCTGGGCGGTGGTACAGTTTGGTGGGGCGAGACCCGCCTGCGCGGACGAAGCCGCTTCGGCGCGGCGAAGCCCTGGCGAGCCGCGCGTTGATTGGAGGGCACTGCTCCGTCAGTGCCCAAGAAATCAGGGAAGCGACGAAGCGCTTCCCTCCAACGCCATCACAGCTCGCGAGGACGCTCGCCCCACCCGCCGTTTGGCTAAACGGTACCACTACCCTCCCCTGACTCGGCTTGACTTTTCGGCCGCTGCCGTGCAAATTCCAGCGAGTTGAGGCGATGGAGTTCGCCTTATAATGCCACCCTCCGGGGGCTGATGACTCCTACTGCTGACGAAGTAGTGGGAGTTGAATGTCCGGCTCACCCACCCGCAGCAAACCTGATCAGGTTATGGAACGTCTATTGATGGCGAATTATGAGGCCGAGTTCGAGAATGCCGCTGGCGCAGCTCCTGTAGCGAAGGAGGGTCTGTGAGCCAGCGTATCCTCTTCAATTTCCTGCAAGTCCTGGTGGTGCTGGTCTTCGCGCCGCTCGTTGCCGGCGTGCTCAATCGGCTCAAGGAGATCGTGCAGTCCAAGCATGGCCCCAGCGTCTTCCAGCCCTATTGCGACCTGTGGAAACTCTTTCATAAGGATGAAGTTGTCTCCGAGGAAAGCTCCTGGATTTTCCGGGTCACGCCATACGTCGCGTTCGTCACACCGATCTTCGTGACGCTGCTGATTCCGGTGCTCACGAGTTACCCGCTGTTCTTTGCATTCATGGCGGACATGGTCGGCGGCGGATTCGTGCTCGCGCTGGGTGGATTTTTCAAAGCGCTGGCCGCCGTTGATACCGCCAACCCGTATGGTCCAATGGGCGCGAGCCGGACGCGCATGGTGGGCTTCCTGGCCGAGCCGGTGTTTATCATCGTTTTCTTCACGGTCTCGTTCGTGGCCGACTCCACCATCCCCTACATCGTGCAGAAGCGGTGGATGTCGCCGCCGGCGAATTTCCTGGAGCCGTCGCACGTGCTGCTGATGGCGGCGTTTCTCATGTTGATCCTCGCCGAGGCGGGACGGATTCCGGTGGACAATCCTTCCGGCCACTTTGAACTGGCCATGATTGATGAATCCAAAGCGCTGGAGTATTCGGGCAAAGGCGCGGCGCTGATGAAGTGGGGCGGCCACATGAAACTCTTCGTCCTGCTGTGCATTTTCCTCAACGTGCTGGTCACGCCGTGGGGTCTGGCAGACAAACTGGCGCTGGGCGCAGTGCTGCTGGCGATTCCGCTCGTCCTATTCAAAATTTTCATTTTCGTGCTGGTGCTGGTGGTGATCGAATCGTCGCTGGCCAAGCTGCGCTTGTTTCGCATCAGCGAGTTCCTTGGCAGCGCCTTCATCACGTCGGTGGCGGCGATGATCATGCGGTTGTTTGCGCTCTGACAAGGATGGCCATGAACGAACCGCTCACAACGCTCTCGGTACTGGACTCGCTGAATACGCTGGCCGGCGGGCTGTTCTTGCTCACCGCCTTCGGCATTGTCGCCACGCGCCAGGCGAAGGGCACGTTGACTCTCTTCATCACGCAATCGCTGCTGCTGGCGGCCTCGGCGTTCCTGTTGGGCCTTCGGCACGGCTCGTGGCATCTCTACGGCGTCGCGCTGGTCAATGTGATTGCCAAACCGGTGCTGATTCCCTGGATTCTCCGGCGCGCGGTGCATGAGGAAGTTTATACCCGCCGCGAGATTGATCAGGTGTTGAACATTCCGATGTCGCTGCTTATCGCGCTGGCGCTGGCGATATTGGCCTACTTCTTGACCATCCCGTTGCAGCGGGCAGTCGCGGTCGAATTTCGCGGGCCAAATGTGCCCATCGGATTTGCCGGACTTTTTCTCGGCGCTTACACGCTTGCAGTGCGGCGCGAGGCGGTGCCATTGCTCATCGGTTTGCTGGCGATGGAAAACGGCGCGTTTTTCGCCGGCATCAGCCTGGCGCGCACGCTGCCGCTCCTCGTTGAACTGGCCATTGCCGCGGACGGGCTAATCATCGTGTTCATCGCGGCGGTGTTAATTCGCGCGGTCCATCAACATATCGGCACAACCGAGGTCGGCGCGCTGGCGCGACTGAAAGAGCAAGTGACCGAAGAAGTGCCGGAGGAGGTGGTCAAATGAACGTGATCGTTCTGCTGGCACTGCCTTTGGCAGCCGCAGTTTTGTCCTGCCTGCCGTGCCGGCGGGTGGCGGCGAGCGTCACCCTTGCTTCGTCTGCTGCGGTGCTGGTTGTAAGCGCGCAACTCGCGGGACAGGTCGTGAGGACTGGGCCGGTGGTGGCGGTTCCGAAATGGATAGCGGTGGACGGCTTGAGCGCGCTGGTGCTGTTGCTGATCGCCTTTGTCGGCGCGACGGCGGCGTTTTTTTCTTGGGGCTATATATCGGCGAACTCGCATAAACCCAAGCGGCTACGGCTCTACTACGCCAATTACAATCTCTTCATCTTTTCCATGCTGGCCATTCCGGTTTCGATGGAACCGACGCTGGTCTGGATTGTCGTGGAGTTGACCACGGTCTGCTCGGCCCTGTTGGTCTGCTTTGAAAACACGCGCGAAGCGCTGGAGGCGGCGTGGAAATACGTTGTGCTGTCCTTGATGGGCGCGGCAGTGGCCTTGCTCGGTTTCCTGGTGCTCTTCGCCGCGATGCAGACGGCGGGCGGCGGCACTTACACTTGGGAAGGATTGGTGGCCGCAGCGCCAAAAATGCCGGCGGTTTTGCTGCAAACCGCGTTCGTGCTGATCCTGGTGGGACTCGGCACCAAAGTGGGCCTCGTGCCCATGCATACGTGGTTGCCCGACGCGCACAGTCAAGCGCCGTCACCGGTGTGCGCGCTGCTCTCGGGCGTCGAAACCACAGCGGTGCTTTACGTAATCCTGCGGCTGTTCCCGGTGCTCAAGGCCGCGCCGAGCGCTCATGCCGAAGTGTGGGCAATTGTCTTCGGACTGGTCTCGGTGGGCGTCGCGGCGTTCTTGCTTCTCCGGGTGCGCGACTACAAGCGGATGTTCGCGTTTTCCACCGTGGAGCACATGGGCATCATACTGCTGGCTGCGGGACTCGGCACTTCCGCAGCGCACTACGGCGCATTGTATCAAGCGCTGAACCACACCCTGACCAAGTCGTTTTGTTTCTTTGCGGCGGGCGCGGCGCTGCTGGCCGTGGGCACTCGCGAAATCGCGTCGGTGCGCGGCTTGATTCGAACGTCACCGGCTGCGGGGGCGAGTTTGCTAATCGGCGGACTGGCCATTGCAGGCGCGCCGCCGTTCGCGGTGTTCTTGAGCGAGTTCTCCATTTTCAAAGCCGGTCTGGCCGAACGGCGTTACCTGGCGATGGGACTGCTGGGGCTATTCGTCGCCATCGGGTTCTTTGGAATTATGCTGCACGTGAACCGCATGGTTTTCGGGCAAAGTGAGCCAGGCGAGACGCCTGCCCTGCGTTCGCGCCTGCCCGCAAGTTGTGTGGCCACGCTTTGCGTGGCGGCTCTGTTCGTGATTGCGCTGGGGTTGTATCTGCCGGAACCGCTTCATCAATTATTGCTCCTGGGCGCCACGGCGCTGGAAAGATGAATGGCATGAATCCGACAAACATCGCCGAGATAGCCGGCCAACGATGGGCGGGCAAAGTCCAGGTTCGCCTCGATGCGGCGCGGTCGCTGTGCGAACTGGAATGTGAAAATGGCAGTCTGGCCGACGTATGCGCGTGGCTCAACGAAGAGAGGAACTATAGTTTTGCGGGGCTGATCGTTGAAGAAAACCCGTCGCAGTGGGAACTGCGACACGTGTTTTACCGCACCCGGCCGGCTGGCTGGGTGCATCTGCTGGCGCACCAACCGCTGGACCGACCAACCTTTCCGAGCATCAGCTCGCGGGTTCATGCGGCGGACTGGCACGAGCGCGAGGCGGAAGACCTGTTTGGGTTGAGCTTCGAGGGCCACCCGCGTCTCGGCGACTTCGTGCTGCACAATGATCGGTGGCAGGAAAACCTCGGCCCAATGCGCCGCAAGTTTGATGGCGGCAAGCCAGTCACGCGCCGCGAACCGGATTTGAACTGGCAGCCGCGCCGCATCGTTGAAGCCCCCGGCGCTTTCCTCATGCCGATAGGGCCGAAATTCTCCGGCGTGACCGAGTCGGTCCATTTCCTTTTGGAAACCGTGGGTGAGGACGTGATTCGGGCAATCCCCAGACTGTTTTACAAGTATCGCGCGGTGGAAAAGATGGCCGAAGGCCGGTCGATGAATGACGCGCTGCTGCTAGCCGAGCGTTTCGCGGCGACCACGGCGTTCGCGCACGCGCTGGGCTTTTGCCAGGCGGTCGAAAGTATTTGCGGCATCGAAGCGCCGCCGCGGGCGCGGGTGCTGCGCGTGCTGCTCGCCGAATTGGAACGTCTCCGCCATCATGCCGGCGCGATCCAGGAAATTTGCGAGTCCACCGCTTTGGTCGTGGCCAACAACCAGGCCGCGATGCTCGAAGAGGAATTGTTGCGGCTCTCTGGCGCATTCATGGGCCATCGTTATCTCTTTGGCCTCGCCGTCCCCGGCGGCTTGAGTTGCGCGCTCGCCGATGCCGCTTATCGCGAGGCGGTGCAACAAGCGCAGACCATTCTGAAACGCCTCGATCAACTGGAGAAGATGCTGCGTACGTCCAGTAGTTTCCTGGATCGGTTGGAGGAGGTCGGAATCATTTCGGAACAGGACGCCCGTAATTATGGACTCGTGGGACCGGTCGCCCGCGCTTCGGGTGTCGTGCGCGACTTGCGCAAAGCCCAGCCATATTCGGGTTATGAAGCATTCAACTTCGACGTGCCGCGTGAGCAGGAAGGCGATGGCTACGCGCGGCTGCGGGTGCTTTTCGCCGAGGCTAGACAGTCGGTGAAACTGATGGAACAAGCAGTGGCGGCGCTGCCGGCGGGGCCGGTTCTGGCGGCGGACGTGAAAATCCAACCGGGCGCGGCGCTGGGCTGGGTCGAGGCTCCGCGCGGCGCGACCTTTCATTGGCTGCGCATTGACGACACGGGGCGAGTGGCGCGGTGTCGCCTCATCACTCCGTCGTTTGCCAATTGGCACGGCTTCCACCTGGCGGTGGAGCAATTCGCCTTTCAGGATTTTCCGATCATCCTGGCCACGTTCGATCTTTCCGTGGCCGAAAACGATCACTGAAGCACAAAATGAAGAGGCAACCATGAGTCAATGGGTCCGCAAAGGATTGGCAACCGGGATCAAGACGACGCGCTATCCGGCGCGTGAAGAAAAGGCAACCGGTGTTTCGCCGGGCTTGCCGGTCGGCGGGGAATATCCCGAAGCGCAGGCGCGATCTTTGGTGGATCTCTGTCCGACCGGCGCGCTCACCTTGGCCGACCGTCAAGTCGCGGTGGATTATCGGCGCTGTGTGCATTGCTTCCGTTGCCGCTACGGTGCAACCGCCCCGATTCGCTGGAAGGAAGGTTACGAGTGGGCGACGGCATCCGCTGATGGGAGTCACCGACCTTGGCGCGCGCTCGGTTCGGCATTCAACCGCTCCATTCACATCCTCGTGGTGGATGCCGGTGATTGCGGCGCGTGCCTCAATGAAGTCCGGCAATTGAACAACCCTTACTACAACATGCACCGCCTCGGCTTCTTCATTACGCCGACGCCCCGTGAGGCAGACGTGCTGCTCGTGGTCGGCCCGGTCACGGACCACATGCGCGTGCCGCTGCAAAAGGCTTACGACGCAATGCCGACGCCGAAGCGGGTGATCGCTGTGGGCGCGTGCGCGCTGTCAGGCAGCGTGTTCGGTCCAAGTTTCGTTTGCGGCAGCGGCGTGCGCGACTTGCTGCCGGTGGACGTGGAAGTGCCCGGCCAACCGCCGCCGCCATTGGCGATCCTGCATGGGCTGCTCGTAGCGGTGGGCCGCAGGCCATCGGCGTTGCTGGTTTCACCGGCACAGAATCTCAACACCGAAGAAGTAAAGGCACTATGAACCTGGGCCTCTTGCTTCAATTGTTTTTCTGGCTGTGCGTCGCGGGGATCGTGCTGACGATGCTTATCCCGGAACGCTGGTGTCCGAAGTCGCTGGCTTGGTTCGGGTCCGCCGCTGCCCTCGCGGTTCTGTGGAGTAGCGGAAGGGTCTTGCTGACAGGAGATGCCTTTCAGGTTTCGCTTTGGACTTTGCCGTCCTTGGGAACATTGACACTTTCGTTGGACCGGCTCTCGGCGCTTTTCCTGGCCGTGACCGCCCTGGTGTTTTTGCCGGCTTCAATCTTTTCCTCCGGTTACCTGAAACGTTACTTGAGCCATTACAGCCTGAAAGCCTTCAACGTTTGGTATCTGGCGCTCTTTGCGTCCATCGTGCTGATCTTGCTCGCCGGTGACGTGCTGTTGTTCCTGCTGGCTTGGGAGGCGATGTCCATCCTGAGCTATTTGCTCGTCAACTTTGAGCACCGGGAAGAAACGCACACGCGGGCCGGCTACCTGATGCTGGCGATGGGCGAGGCCGGAACGCTGGCGGCGGCGTTTGCGCTGTTGCTGCTCGCGGTGGCGGCAGGCGGCCTGGAATTTTCCGCGCTGAAGACCGTGCCCCAAGGGCTGGGCAGCGGCGTGCGCTGGGCCGTGTTTCTGCTTTCGTTCTTCGGGTTCGGAGTGAAGGCGGGGCTGGTGCCTTTCAATGCGTGGCTGCAGCGCGCGCATCCCGTCGCGCCGGGCAACGTCTCGGCGCTGCTTTCCGGCGTCATCCTGAACCTGGGGCTTTACGGTATTGTGCGCGTCAACATGGATTTGCTGCCGATGACGCTGACGGGACCGGGTTTGGTCGCGCTGATTGTCGGAACCATTTCGGCTTTCGTTGGCATCCTCTACGCGACGACGGAGAATGACCTGAAGGTAATGCTGGCGCACAGTTCCATCGAGAACGTGGGCATCATCACCGCCGGGCTGGGCGCGGGTTTTGTGTTCACCGCTGCGGGGCATCCCCTTCTGGCGACCATCGCGTTTGTCGCGGCGCTGTATCACATGACCAATCACTCGATTTACAAGGCACTGCTGTTCCTCGGCGCGGCCACGGTGGATGCCAAGGTCGGCACGCGCGACCTGGACCTGGTGGGCGGATTGATTCGGCGAATGCCGTGGACGGCCCTTTGCTTCCTGGCGGGCGCGCTCTCGATTTCGGCCCTGCCGCCGTTCAATGGTTTCGTGAGCGAATGGCTCACGTTGCAAACGATGCTGCGCAGCGCCGAACTCTCGTCGGTCGGCGTGAAGGTGGTCTTCGCCTTGTGCGGCGCGGGACTCGCGCTGACGGCGGCGCTGGCCGTCACGTGTTTTGTGAAGGCGTTTGCGATGGGCTTCCTGGGCATGTCGCGCTCAACGCAGGTCGAGCAGACCACCGAAGCCGCGCGCTCGATGACACTGCCGATGGGTTTGCTCGCCGCCCTCTGCCTGCTGTTAGGCGTGCTGCCGACGTTCGTGATTTCAACACTGAACGGCGTGCTGATGCCGTTGACACAGGCGAGCGCCGTGGACGCGCTGGTGCCGCCTTTCTTCGCGTCCAGCCCGGCTCACGCGCAGTTGCCGGGCGAGTTTGCCGCCGAGTTTCACGACCTCGGCGCGCAAGTCGGGCAGCAGGTTGTGCCTGGTCAAGGGCTGGTCGTGATGCATCGGGGTGGCGCGCAGAACCCGGTTGTGTTCGCCATGTCCACGTCGTACATGTTTCCAGTGTTGCTCGGCCTTCTCGGAACCACGTTCATTGTGGTGCGACTTGGCTTGGCGCGACATCGTTGCGTGGTTCGCCGGCCGCGCTGGGACGGTGGCATCCGGCGATTGCTCCCCGAGATGACTTACACTGCCACGGGATTTTCCAACCCCGTCCGGGTGATTTTCGACGCCATCCTTCGCCCCACCACCAAGGACACGCGGGAAACGGTGGCTGAACATTTCCGGGCTGCGATTCGCCGTCATCGGCAGGAAGTGCACATCGTGGACCGCTGCGTCGTAACGCCTCTGAGGTATGGAGCTTTGAAGATTGCCAGCGCCCTGGCCGCGATGCATCACGGGCGGCTCAACGCCTACGTGGCCTATGGCCTGTTGACCTTGCTCTTAGTGCTTGTGCTGGCTCAGGCATTGTCCGGATGACGAATACTATGATGAGCGAGAGGCCGGCTACGGCGCGGTCATCTCGCATCGCTCCGGCGAAACGGAAGACGCTTTCATCGCCGACTTCGCGGTCGGCACGAATGCAGGCCAGATCAAAACCGGCTCGCTTTGCCGCTCCGAACGCATCGCGAAATACAACCGCCTCCTCGCCATCGAGCGCGAGCTCGGCAACAAGGCGCGCTACGGCGGGGCGATGTTCAAGGCGGCCAGGAAATAAAACTGGCCGCGGCGTTTGGCGGGTAGCGCGGGCTTGTCTCACCGGAACGCGATGGAGGCGGACGTCTCGCCTGCCGCGCCGCTTCGGTTCGCCGGAGCAGGGCGAAAGTGGAAGCGTAGCGGGGCGGGACTACCGGCGAGCCGAACTCAAATTCATTTCAGCCGCAAAAAAGCACAAAAGCCACAGAGAATTGAACCGCTGATAAACACTGATGGCAATTCAGGCAATTGCCCGTTGCCGGACTTCTCCAAGCAGCGAAACAAGCTGGTCAACTTGCGCTGCTGGAAACAAACCGTCCGGTCCTTGCGGAGTGATGTCCGTGAACGGTGACTCGTAAAGCAAACCAGCATCCATCACGCCGTGTTCTGTCAGGTGATCAACAATCAAGTTCAGGAACTCGATTTGGTTCGCGCTCAATGTCTTTCCTGCCGTAAAACCGTTCAGAGCCTGTTTTGCCGCTTCACGATCCAAGCCAACCAAGGAGCGAACAAAGAGTCCCAACCGGTTGCTTTCCGCCTTCGCCTTCTGCAAATGATCGGGGTTGGCTAGTCGGCTTTCCGCGAGCATCCGTTCCAACTCTGCCAGATCGAGGGCGGTGAGCGGTTGGTTCATCCGCAACTTTTGGATGGTAAGATGATCCTGATGCTCTCGCAGAAATGCCCGCGCCTTGTCGCGAAACTTTTCATAGGTACGGCAGGCGCAACGATGCATCATGTTTGTAGAGCCAATGCACCACCACCTCCAAGCCTCGCCGTGCGTAGAAACACGCCGTTCGCGAATCGGGATACGCCAGCGCCTCCGCCCTGATCGCAGCGTCGTGTAACTCGGGCCATTCGGCTTTGAGGAAGTCAAAATTGGACTTCACGACGGCGACCTCCCGTTGATCTGGTGTTCTAAATCGGACACCGTTTTTATAACACTTTCAAACGACGGCGGCGGGGCGAGAAACATATCCCGCATCGCCTGGTAATCCTTCTTCAGTTCAGCCAGTCGGAATTCCGGCGGCGCGAGGCGGAATGTTCCGGGTCTGGCCAGATCGTAACGCGCCCAACTTGCCGCGAAGAACCGGCTCTTCCAATCCGCCACACGCTGCCGCAAGTCCTCGCGAGCCAGTGCGCGTTCAGCTATGGCGTGAGGGGCCAGCGCGGCCATGTCGGAATAATGTCGAGAGAAACGGTCGCGGATCGGTTTCACCCGATCGCGATGATGCTCCGCGTGCAGAATGGTGGCCTTCTCCCAGAAAGTGCGCTCCAGCTCCAGCGCCACCAGCTCGCAGCGAAAATCTCCGAGTTGTTTCGGAAATTCCTCCGCTACCCAAGGACGCACCGCGTGAGTTCCTACCGGTCTTTGGTCCGTCAGCGATCCAAACTCCATCTTCACGAAGCGCCCCAGATAATCGAATCCGGACGGTTCGGTGGACGGATAATGGAAGAGCACCACCGGCGAATGGGTCATGGCATCCACCCGAAATTCCATCCACGCCGCACCGCCAGAGCGATTGCCGAGCACTTCGACGGCGATTTGCTCAAGCTCCGGCAAGAACCGGTCACGCACGCGTTCAATGCACGCCTCTTCCAGTTCCTTCATCCGCTCCGTCCGCTTGTTCCGGCTGCCGGCCTGTTCCACTGATTCCTCGCTGATGCCCAGGAACGCCGGGCTGACCGACAGGTCAATGTCCTCGGAAAACCGTTCGATCACGCCGAATACTTTCGACAACGACGTGCCTCCTTTGAAGACCAGTTGACTACCGAACTCCGGATGCGCGAACAGCACCGCCAGCGTCCAGGAAACCCAGAAATCCTTCTCCACCATCACCGGCAGCAACCCGCGCCGCGCCGCCGTCTCACGGAAAATCAGAGCCTGCTCCGGCGCGGGGCGTTTGAAGAATTCCAGTTTCACAAATCATTCCGCGGCCAATTCGCGAAAGAGCGGATGCATCCACCCGGGCGCAAGCCGCAAGTCCTTCAATAACTGCTGTCGCTCTCTTGTTGGCAGCGTGCGTTTCAAATGCTCCACTCGCGCCGGAGTAATGTGTTCCTTGCCCAGATGCCGCAACGCCTGCATCAACAACCCGCTTAATCGTCCCGCCGCCGCCATGTTGCGCGGCGTCGTGCGGCGCAACTGGATTTCCTGCCGTCCAATCTTCACTGTGCGCGACGGCCCATCCGTCAGGAACACCACCCTGGCCGGCACTTGCTCGGACAACCCCAGCAGATTTGTGGCGTAAGCACCCGACGGTTGCAGCCGAATCCGATCCTTCCCGGCCAGCGCCTTCGCCACCTTCTCGATGTCCGGCGAAAGCATTCCCAGTTCGGGGTGCTCCCGTGGATACTCATAAAGCCCACGCGCCAACCGGCGGATCGTTCCGCACGCCGCCAAACGCGAAAGCGCCTTGTCCACGGCATCCCGCTTTCCAAGGTCCAAAAAGCCATTCGGGATGAAGACATAACCCCTCCCACCGCCGTAAATACGGCTTTTCAACTTGGCATCAATGGTTTGCACACGATAATCGCCTTATGTTCTGTCAGAAAAACTACCCACTCTTTCTGACAAACCAGAGCACGTTACAAGCATGAAATTCGCTTTTGTTCTTGACGTTTTTAACGCTACCCCTTAGAAGCGCGTCCGACGCGCTTCTAAGGCAGCCCTCGCGCGCGCAACCGCTCCAAGAATTGGCAAGCATCAGCTAAACGAAAGCTTGACACGTGCTCCAATGACACTGTTAAAATTTGCTCGCTCCGAGCAAGGAATTCAGTCAGGTCGCTCGCAAATTTTAACAGTGTCATTGGACATGCTTCCAATTTTATTCCTTTATAACTCTTCTCTGAAGGCGCGGTGCTGCAGAGTGGCGAAGAGCGCGTCCAGCTCCGCCAGCGATGAGCGCTGCGCCGCCTTCTGTAAGTCAGGCCGTTCAGCTTTGTGGAAGGCGAAGTTGCTCATGCCACAGCCTCAGCCTCGACACCGATAATCTCCGTGATGTCCAAATTGTCTCTGAAATAGCCGCCGGCAATCAGAAGAAGCAGCGCGACGATCACAGAATCTTTCACCTGCAAGGCCCGAAATTGGCCGCCAGCGTTCCGGTTGTGCCGAATGCCGGGATAATCTGAACAAAAACCGTAGAGCTTAGTGACGGCGGCTCTGACCGCTGGATGCGGCCAACATTCGATTTCCTCACAAAGTTCAGCAAGGGTTTGTCCTCGGACACCTGGTGTCAACCCGGCAAGACACTCGACAAACATGCAAGCTTTCAGAATGCAGGTTTTCATGTCTGTCTCCTTGTGGGAGCGGCTCGGCGAGTCACCGGACATGACAGCTCCGAGAGCTTTCGGGGCTTTGCCACAGTGCTCACCGGATTCCTTGCCTGGCTGTCACGGTCACACGGCCAGGCTGGTTTCGCGTGATTGACCAGCCAGTCGCTTCCGTCCATGTTAGTAGCAGGCAATGGAGTTTGCCCGCCCGCCTTGCGGGGAAACCGCCTTCCGGCTGATGACTCCTACCGACTGAGTTTGTCTGCGGTAGCGAGTTATGCAAACGACAACTTCAAACGAATTTCACAGGCTCGCGCTTCCTTTCGTTGGTCGGAGAAAGGAAGCCGCGCAGCTTCAGCGGCTGCACGCGCAACACAAACACGTTCTCATTCTTGGCCCGGCAGGCGTCGGCAAGACGGCGCTCGTCGAGCACTTGCGTGAATCGCTCCACTTGCGCGTCTGTCCGGCGTCGGAACGCCTGAGTGAGATTTGTGAAGCGTTGGAGCGTGAATTTGATTTGAAAGCCGGTGACCTTCATCTCGTCCGGCGCAAGAATCGCGTGCTGAAATCGCTCAAAGGAACGAAGCATGCCGTGGTTTTTGACGGAGTGACCTGGACGACTCCGAGACTCAGCGCGTTCGTCGAGGGTGTGAGCGAGCGCGTGCCGGTGTGGTTGTGCGCGCGTTCTGAACATTCGTGGGACATCGGCCACGTCTGGCCTTTGCTGGTGCGATTCGAGCACCTGGAGTTGAAGCCGTTTCATCCCGGAGAAACCCAAATGCTGGTGGAACTGGCTGCGCGTGGCGGCAGCGTGCCGGCGGACACGTTGAACATCGCGGCGTGGCTGCATCGTCGGGCGGCGGGAAACCCGAAGATTTTGTGCGAATTGCTGGAAGAGATTGCGCGCGGCCACTACGACTTGAGCAATGCCCATGCGCTTCGCCGCCTGGACCTCGACCGGCGCATCCACGAGCTGTTCCCGACGGCGTGAAATGGCCTTGAACGAGAATCATCAACGGCATCTGCTCTCCACGTTTCAACACGTGGACAATCTGCTCTCCGAAGCCGAGCGCTTCATGGCCTCCGCCGGGTCGGCGTCGCCGTTCCAGGAATACTCGCAGGACACCACACCCATTCAGCGCAAGGTGACGCACGATTATATCGTTCGCGTGCGCGAAGCCATGCGGCGCATCCTCGAAGAGTTAAAAATTCCGCTGAGACCGCCGATTTCCGGCGCGTTGTGGGCCGCGCGGTGCCAGTTGAACTTTGCGGGAATTGCCCTCGCCGACATTGCGCCGGAGCACATGCGCGGCTATGGACAACTTTCAGACCAGGACGCACGGGTGATGGATCGGATCGTTGCGGAACTGAACGCGGAGTTGGCCTGCATCACCAATTACCTTGCACAAGGAGCGACAGCGGATTTACAGGCTCGCCTTGTGCGGCTCGAACAGACTCGCGACGGAGTCAAGCTCTTGCGCGAATTGGATCGCATCATTACCGCGCATGGCCTCGTCGAGTTTCGCAACGCGCTGGTGACTTTGCTGGACCGGCTCGAAACCGCATCCTTTGAAATTGGTGTTTTCGGTCGTGTCAGTTCTGGCAAGTCGTCGCTGTTGAATCATCTGTTGGGACAAAATGTTCTTCCCGTTGGCGTGACTCCGGTGACCGCTGTGCCGACGCGAATCAGCTTCGGCCTGCAGCCGCAGGCAACCATCGAGTTTGCGGAAAGCAAACCGCAACTCGTCGGATTGTCGCGCCTGGCTGAATTTTCCACGGAACAGCAAAACCCTGCCAATGCCAAACACGTCACGCGCATTCACGTTCTGGTTCCAGCCAGGCGGCTGCGGGAGGGCGTGACGTTCGTGGACACACCGGGGCTGGGTTCGCTGGCGACCACAGGCGCGGAAGAAACGGTGGCGTATTTGCCGAAGTGCGACCTCGGCATTGTGCTGCTTGACGCCGGATCGGCTTTGAGCCACGAAGACCTCGTCGTCGTGCAATCGCTCTGCGGCGCCGGAGCAACGGCGATGGTGCTGATCAGCAAAGCGGATTTGCTCGCGCCGCCGGACCGCCAGCGCATGGTGGATTATGTCCGCCAGCATTTGTTTTCCGAGGTGAACTTCGATTTGCCCGTTCATCTGGTGAGCGTGGTCGGCGCGGACACGCAGCTTTGCGAGCAATGGTTCGAGAGCGAACTCAAGCCAATGCTGGAATCGCATCGCGAAGCGGCCTCCGCTTCGCTCAAGCGTAAAATTGGCTTGTTGCGGGAAGCGGTGATGGATGCGCTTCGGGTTCGCCTCGACGCTGCGCGCGGGCAAAAAGGTAGGGCGCGTCACTCCGTGCGCGCCGGGGAACATGCTCAGGAAAGCGGCGCGCAGAGGACTGACGCGCCCTACCAGGAAATTGATGATTTCAGGCAAGCCGCCGAGGCGTTGCGCGGTGCGAGCGCTGTTCTGGAATCGGCTGAGAAGGAAAGCCGAACCCTTGGTTACAACACTCGCAAGCTTGCCCCATCCGCGCTGCAAGCGGTCGCAACCGACATCGCATCCGCCTGGCTCAATGGCCCAAATGCGGCCTCGGATGTGACTGGGATTTTCTCGGCGTCGCTGAACCGATTTCTGGCGCGAGTGAGCGCGGTGTTTGTTCAGTCCGTTGAAGAAGTCCGAGGGCGGCTCGCGGCCGCGCTGGAGCAAGCGCACGCCGCTTCCGGCTCCCGGCGCGGGCCGCCGGAGGAATTGCCCAAAGCGGCAGGACTCCCCATCATGGATTCCTCGCCGCTGGCGGCGCGGCTGACGTTGCGGAAGCCTCCCCTCCTTCCGCTGCTGGGGCAGCGCGCGTTGCGGCGTTTTGCGGAATCCAAAATGTCAGGGCAGTTGGAGGGTTCGCTTTCCGAATTCTTCAAGCTCGCCGTCAAGCGGCTGGAACAATGGCACAACGATGCGCTCGCGGAATTGCGCGATGCCTTCGACGCCCGTGCGGGAGTTTATCGCGCCGTGCTCGCCCAAGGCCAGTGCGCGACGACTGAAAACGTGAGTGAAGCCGCTGCCACAAGAGATTTGTTTGTGCTGGAGAATTGGGGGTCTTCGCAGTAAGTTCGCGCGTATCTGCGCCAATTAGACGGGCTTGCCAATCGGCTGGGCAATGTTATTTTATGAGCGGCAATGGAATCTGCCTCCTCCGAAGGCCATCGGAGGAAAACGCCTTCCGGCTGATGACTCCTACCGACCCGTCCTCCGCAGTAGTGGTGTGCGACTGCCAGGCCCGGATCCCCACATGTGGGATCGGCTGCCCGGCTTCCAGCAGGCGCACTGCTACGGAGGGTGGAGCAAACGTATGTGTCGCGGTAGCAAGTCATGAGAATTCTGCTCTTATCTGACATCTGCGTCGCGTGTCACGCGGTGCCCTCGGGACCGCTGTACGAATACTTTCCTCAGAACAGTCCGGTGACGCTCTGGGAGTCCGAACTGAACGGCGTCGATTGCCACGATTTCCTGTTCGTCGGCCATACGCATTTGCCGACGAAGACACAATTTCGCAGGACACTCATCGTCAATCCCGGCAGCGTCGGCCAGCCAAAAGACGGCGACCCACGCGCAGCGTATGCGGTATGGGAGGACGGCGAAGTCTCCCTTCGCCGGGCCGAATACGACGTCGAGCAAACCATTCGAGCGTATCGTGGCACGCGGCTTGAACCCCATATCGTGGACGTTCTGGCCAAGGTATTGCGCACTGGTGGACATTTGCCGCAGTTTGACCAGACGGCTTACGAGCGGTTGCGCACCTGCATGCAGACGCATCCCGAATGAAAGACTATGATTCAAGTCAACGGACTTCTTGATCACGTTGCGGATCTGGTTGACCGGTTTCACCTGGTGAACCTGCGACCGCAGATCGCCGCGTGCCAGCAGAAGCTTGGCGCGCCGGGACGGATTGACGTGGCGGTGTTCGGGCGTTTCAAGGCCGGCAAAAGCTCCTTCCTGAATCACCTCGCGGGGCGGGCTGTGCTGCCCATCGGCGTGCTGCCGTTGACGGCTATCGTCACCCGCCTGCGCCACGGGCCGGTGGAGCGGGCGGCGGTTCGGTTTCTCGACGGCACGGTGAAGTCAATTCCGCTCGATGACATCGGCCTTTACGTGGGCGAGAACGAAAATCCACGCAACACCAAGCAAGTGGCGAGTGTGGAAGTGGAGTTGCCGGCGCTGCAATCGTTCGCGCCGCTGGAATTCGTGGACACGCCGGGCCTGGGCAGCGCGTTGATTCATAACACGGAAGTCGCGTTGAACTGGCTGCCGAACGTCGGCGCGGCGCTCGTCGCGGTCAGCGCCGATGCGCCACTGTCGGAGCGCGACCTGGCGTTGCTCGATGACTTGCGCCGCCACACGCCTAAGATTGCGCTGTTGTTGACGAAGGCCGATCTGTTGACGGAAGCGCAACGGGTGGAAGTGCTCGCGTTCGTGCGGCAGCAACTGCGGCAGAAACTCCCTCTGCCGCCTCGAACGCAGGAATTCTCCTCGCTCGCCTCGCGAGGAACGAATGGCGAGGGGACTGGGGAGAGGAGTGATCCAAAAAACGCGCCGGCTCTCCCCGACCCTCTCCTCCGTCAGCGGCGGGAGAGGGAGCACATTGCGGAACTGCCGGTGTTCTTCTACTCGATCAAACCGGAACTGGCGGCGATGAAGCCGGCGCTGCTGCAGGAATTGCTTCAGCCCTTGCTGCAACACCGGGCCGAAGCGGGCGAGCAGATTCTCCGGCACAAACTGGCCTCGCTAGTCAGCCGGACGCTCGATTATCTGCGGGTCGCGCTGGCTGCCGCCAGCCAGGCCGAATCATCGCGGCAGGCCTTGAGCGAGAAACTGGCTGAGGAGCGAAGGCAGTTCGAGGCGTTCCGCGAGGAATTGCGCGTGATGGCCAATCAATGGTCGGCTCACGCATTGGATTGGTCACTTGCCCAACTGCAACCCATTCAACGCGAGTTGCAGAAAAGAGTGACAGCGGAACTGCAGCCGCGGTTCGTTCATTGGCGATTGCGCCTGCCCGCGTTCATTCAGGCTTATGGCCGTTGGCTGCACGATTATCTCCACGGGGAAGTCGGCCAGGTTTCGCACACGCAACAAACCATGTTCTGCGAGCCACTGGCCAGAGTGCGCCAGCATCTCACGCGAACGCTGCGGGCGTTCCAGGACCGGCTCGCCAAGCACGTTGAAACCGCGTTGGGGCTTTCACTCGCTCCGCATGAATTCAACCTGGAGGTGAACGAGCCGTCCGCGCCGCCCGTGGCTGTCGGCGTAGCCTTTGACTTGCCGCTGGACCTGCTAGGGTATTTGATTCCGATGACGCTGGTCCGCTCTTTGGTGGAACGCCGCCTGTCCCGCCAAGCGCGTTACGAAGTGGAAAAAAACATCTCACGGCTGGCCGCCGACTGGCGCAACCGTGTGGCCGCAGCCATTGAAGAACTGCGCGCTCAAGCCGAGCGATATGCGCAAGACGAACTGGCCGCGCTCGAACAGACGCTGGCGCAAACGGCCTCCAAAGCGCCCGAACTGAAACAGGCCATTGATGATCTGGAACAATTCCAGGACCGGCTCCGTTCCAAGTGAGCGGCACAACGACGCGGCGAATGTGAACGCCCTCCACACCGGCATTCGTTACGCGCGCGACGTTTCGGCAGTCAAAGCCTGCCACCTTGTTGATGAGCAACTTCCCGACAGTTCCAGTTGAACCCGGCACGAGTGTTGCCGGGTTCGCAAAAGCACTTGAGTCAGGCGGATGCCCGATTTGTGCCCTATTGCAGGCGGACGAGTTCCAGGAACTGTGCCAGTGGGTTGGGGGCAACGTGGCCGACGAAGGCAATCGCCGGCGGTTAGACGAAGCAGGCGGATTATGCAATTGCCACTTCTGGTTGCTATGCGAGATTCACTCGCCTCAAAGCGGTTCGCTGGTTAACGATTACATCGCCGCAAAATTTCTCGATTCGTCGCGCAAGGAAGCAAATGGTGGCGGACAGGTTCGCGCTGAATGGTTGCGAAACGCAGCGGAGAAGTGCCCGCTCTGCATCTATCTTGCCGGTCGTCAGGCACAGCACGTCCGCGCGTTTGCGGATTGGCTTGAACAGCCGCGCTCTTGGCGGGCATATAAGAATTCACGTGGATTGTGTCTGCCACACCTGCTGCATTGTCAGCCGTTGATCGGAAATGAATTGTTTCGCAGACGAATGGATCATTTTCAATCGGCGCAAATTGAACGCCTGCAAAAAGAGATGCGCGAACTCGTCCGCAAATTCGGGTCGGGACAACGATGGGAGATTTCTCCCGACGAATGGGATGCCTACAAGCGCATTATTGAAAAACTTGTCGGACGCAAAGGCACGGCAAATCTACTGTGACCTTCTACTGCACAAAGTGTTGGGCTATGGTGTTGGATTCACCCAGTTGGAAGTGATGCCTGTGGCATGAACATCAACCGCCAGCCGCAACGTCCCCGCTGGCTCAACCGCACGGTGCTCGGCATCGGGCTGGCGTCGCTGTTCAGCGATTGGTCGCACGAAATGGCGACCACCGTCCTGCCGGCGTTCCTCGCCACCATGGGCGTGGCGGCGGCGTGGCTCGGCGTGATCGAAGGCGTATCTGACGGCCTCTCCAGCTTTGCCAAGATGGCCTCGGGCTATTACACGGACAGACTCCAGCGACGCAAACCCATCGCCGTTGTCGGTTACATTGCCACCGCGTTGGGGACGGCGTCGTTCGGATTGGCGACAACCGCCTGGCACGTTCTGCTGTCGCGCGCTTCGGCCTGGCTTGGACGCGGCGTGCGCACACCCGTGCGCAAGGCGCTGCTGGCCGGCGCGGTAACGAAGGAAACCTACGGTCGCGCGTTCGGATTCGAGCGCATGATGGACACGCTGGGCGCGATTGTCGGGCCGGCGTCGGCCTTCTTCCTTCTCGCCGCGTTTCACCATTATTATCCGCCGCTCTTCGCCGCAACCCTCATCCCGAGTCTCATCGCCGTGGCGCTCATCGCGTTCGCGGTGCGCGAGAAGGAACGCAAGCCCGTGCCGCATGTTTCGTTCGGCGAACGGTTGCGGATGCTGCCGCCGTCCTTCCGGCAATTCCTCGTCGCCGTCGGCTTGTTCGGCGCGGGCGACTTCGCGCACACGCTGCTGATTCTGCTGGCGACGCAGAAGCTCGCGCCGGAGTTGGGCGCGGCCAAAGCGGCGAGCATCGCGGTGGGACTTTATGTCCTGCACAACGTGTTCTACGCGGGCTTCGCCTTCATCGCCGGCGGGCTGGCGGATCGCTTCCGCAAAAGCCTCGTGCTCGCGGCGGGCTATGCCCTCGCGGCGGTGATGGCGATTGCCATCATCCTGCTCCCGATCACGGTTTGGACGCTCGGAGCGATCTTCATCCTGGGCGGCGTTTATGTCGCGATCGAGGAGACGCTGGAAGATTCGTTCTGCGCCGAACTTGTGAGTGAGGAACATCACGGCATGGCCTTCGGCACGCTGGCGACGGTGAACGGCGTGGGCGACTTCCTGTCGAGCATCATCGTCGGGGCGCTTTGGACTTGGGCGGGGACGGTCGCGGCATTTGGCTACAGCGCGCTGTTGTTCGCGGCGGGTGCGTTGCTGGTCTGGCGGATTCGCTCGCCGCCCGCGTAGCCGTCTCCGGCCACACGCGCCCCGTTTTCCCACAAGCCGGCGTTGACAACCCGCCCGCGCCCGATTATGTATATTTCGTCATATGACGAAATATCATATAAGGCTATGCGTCAGTTTATGAACATCACCAAGGCGCTGGCGGACCCGAACCGCGCTCGGGCGCTGCTGGCGTTGCAGCGGGGCGAGTTGTGCGTCTGCCAGATCACCGAGCTGTTCGGACTGGCCCCGTCCACGGTCTCGAAGCACCTGTCCATCCTCCTCCAGGCTGGCCTCGTCGAGTCCCGCAAGGAGGGCCGCTGGATTTATTACCGGCTGCCGGGCAAGGAAGCGCCGGCGGTCGTGCGCGAAGCCATTGTCTGGGTCGAGAAATCCCTCGCCGACAACCCCCGGGCCGTCGAAGACAAACAAACCCTCAAGCGCATCCTCAAGCAAGACCCCGCGGAACTGTGCAAACGCCAATGCTGCCGATGAAACCCACCGTCCTCATTCTCTGCACCGGCAACTCCTGCCGCAGCCATCTGGCCGAAGGCATCTTGCGCGCGGCGGCGGGTGACTTGCTCAACGTGCAGAGCGCCGGGCTGAAGCCGGCGGGTTACGTCCACCCGCTCGCCGTTCAGGTGATGGAGGAAATCGGCATCGATATTTCCAACCATCGCTCCAGGCACATCGACGAGTTCGTGAAGCAACCGGTCGAAACGGTGATTACCGTTTGCGACAATGCGGATCAGGCTTGCCCGATGTTTCCCGGTCGGGTGAACAGCCATCATTGGGGCTTTGAGGACCCGGCAAAAGCCAGGGGCACGGACGAAGAAAAGCTCGCCGTGTTCCGCCGGGTGCGCGATGAAATCAAACTGGTCTTCGAAGCTTACGCCGCCGGCCGGCGCGACCAGATAAGCCAAAATACCGCAGTTGGATTTTGAGGAAAAGAACCGAAACAACAGATGGACACAGATGACCACGGATTTTGTCGGAAGGAATTCTTCACCCTGCGGGGTGACCTCTTCGCTTCTCACCATTCCCTGTTTTCTGTGTGCATCCGTGCCCATCTATGGTTGCAACGGCTCTCTTTCAGGTTGAGGGCTCAACACGAGTGATGAACCAGCTCCGGAGCAAATCAATTTCATGAGCCATCAATTCTCCGTCGTCAGTGCCGTCGCGGCCATCGAGCCCAAGCGCCTGGCTGTCTTCGAGCGTTACCTCACGGTCTGGGTGCTGGTGTGCATGGTGGCGGGCGTCGCCTTTGGCAAACTGTTGCCGGATCTCACGGCCAGTCTGGGAAAACTGGAATTTGGGCAGGGGTCGCAGGTCAACGTGCCCATCGGCATTTTGCTCTGGTTGATGATTTACCCAATGATGCTGAAGGTGGATTTCAGCGCAATTGGGGGCGTCGCGAAACGACCCAAGGGGCTGATGGTCACTTTGCTTGTCAACTGGCTGGTGAAACCGTTCAGCATGGCGCTGCTGGCCTGGGTCTTCATGCAGCACATGTTCGCGGCGTGGATCGATCCCGAAGCCGCGAGGAATTACACCGCCGGCCTCATCATCCTGGCGGCGGCGCCTTGCACGGCCATGGTGTTCGTATGGTCGTACCTGACCGACGGCGATCCAACTTACACGCTCGTCCAGGTGGCGGTGAACGATCTCATCATGTTGGTAGCCTTTGCGCCCATCGTGATGTTCCTCTGCGGCGTGGCGCACGTGGTCGTGCCCGCCAAAGTCCTCATCACGTCCGTCGTGGTGTTCATCGTCATTCCGCTGGCGGCGGGTTGGCTGACGCGGACGGCGCTGCTGAGGTCACATGGCAAGGATTGGTTCGAGCAGAAGTTCCTGCCCAAGTTTCACCCGGTAATGATCGGAGCTTTGTTGCTGACGCTGGTGTTGATCTTTGCGTTTCAGGCCAAGAACCTGACGAGCCGCTGGCTGGCGGTGCTGCTGATCGCGGTGCCGATCATCATCCAGGTCTATTTCAATTCCGGGCTGACGTACCTGCTCATGCGCCGCCTGCGCGTCGAGCACAACGTCGCCGCCCCCGGCTCGCTGATCGGCGCGAGCAACTTCTTCGAACTGGCCGTCGCGGTGGCCATCACGCTGTTTGGCGCAGATTCGCCGGCGGCGCTCGCCACCGTTGTCGGCGTGCTGGTGGAAGTGCCCGTGATGCTTTCGGTGTGCAACGTCTGCAACCGGTCGCGTCCGTGGTATCAACGCGGGCTCGCTGCCACGAACCGGATGACAAACGCGAGCTTCCCATGAACTCAGCGCGACCGAGTCTCAACTCAAGGCACGTGGGCTTGACGCGCAGCGCGCAACGGTTCACAGCGCGGCAAAGCCGCAATCGAAGCAGCGGCGGGTCTCCGGCCTGCCGTGGAGGACGGCGTCTTGCCGCCCCGACCGGTGTTCACCGATCCCGGCACGGGTATCATTCCGTGGCCCAATCCGCCGGGCACGATGCCCGGCTCTACGGGAGGCGAGACGCCGGCCGCTACACCCGAGCCGCGCTCCAAAATCCTCGCGGTGCCGGAGGGTCTGGACGTACTGCAGCGCAGAAGAACCCGGAGACTTTTCTCTGCGGGACTCTGCGTATCTCGGAGTCCTCTGCGTTAAGATTCGGCAGCGGTTGCCAAAACGTTTATGAATGAAAGCAAACACAAACCCCTCGACCAAGACGACGCGGTGCGCCAAGCCGTCCGCGAAGGTTATTCAAAGATTGCCACCCGCAGCGACCAGGGCGGTTGTGGCTGCGGCAGCGGCAGTTCGTGTTGCGGTTCGGCCCCGGCCGACGCCGGGAACCTCGCCCAGCAGATCGGATATTCCATCGAGGATCTCGCCGCGTTGCCGGAAGGCGCGAACATGGGCTTGTCCTGCGGCAATCCCACGGCACTTGCGGAGCTCAAACCCGGCGAAGTCGTGCTCGATCTCGGCAGCGGCGGCGGGTTTGATGTGTTCATCGCCGGGCGCAAAGTGGGCCCTGCCGGCCGGGCCATCGGGGTGGACATGACGCCCGAAATGTTGCTCAAAGCGCGGCGCAACATCGCGCAATACCAGCAGCAGACCGGCCTCGACAACGTCGAATTCCGCCTGGGCGAAATCGAATATCTGCCGTTGGCCGACAGCAGCGTGGACGTGATCATCTCGAACTGTGTCATCAATCTCTCGCCCGACAAGCCGCAGGTGTGGCGGGAGATGGCGCGCGTGCTCAAGCCGGGCGGGCGCGTAGCGGCGTCGGACCTGGCCCTGCTGAGACCATTGCCGGAAGCGGTGAGGGGGATGGTGGAGGCGCTGGTTGGCTGCGTTGCGGGTGCTGTGCCAGTAGGTGAAACGGAACGGATGGCGCGCGCGGCGGGGTTTGCTGATATCGTCCTCACGCCCAAGCAGAATTACATCAAAGCCATGAAGGACTGGGAGGATCCGCTTTACCGGAATATTCTCGAGCATCTGCCGGCAGGCGCCCGGCCCGGTGACTACGTCACCAGCCTGGAGGTGAAGGCGCGCAAGCCATGACGGAGTGCCCCCGCCAAGGCTGGCTTATAGTGGTTGCCATATTTCATTGCCACAGCGGGTAGGGCTGTGCTGCGCGCAGCCCTGGACGCGGTGCAGCGCGTCCTCACCTATCCGGAAATTGCTTTTGGTAAACGGTCTAGGCGGCGCCTAACCCATCTTCCGCAGTTGTGAAAACTGTAGCCTTGGTTTGCAGGGACTTGCGCAATTTAGACCCCGATTTTCTCCACTACATTTGCGATGATTTTGCTGCGGGTCGGAAGCCGTAAAC
>Ga0181527_1000496_pt1 | contig 44972 bp, 41 predicted proteins | sample PEATcosm2014_Bin_30_FD_119762 | JGI IMG/M metagenome (GOLD analysis project Ga0181527, IMG submission 119762) | Peatland microbial communities from MTU Mesocosm Facility, Houghton, MI, USA - PEATcosm2014_Bin06_60_metaG | ecosystem: Environmental > Terrestrial > Soil > Wetlands > Peat | place...
GCAGGCAACTGTGTCCATTTTCCCCACGGCGTCCCGAAGCCAGCTGACCCGCGGGCCCGGTCGTGCTCGGGGTGCCGCCGCAGGCCTTGGATTTGTTCGCAGATTTCTGACTCGGGACACTAGTGTGCTGAGTCAGAGATTCACCAACACATTCCAGGGCCCGAGGGGCGCCGCGGAGACCCCGCGCCACACCCATCCTGCGGAAGGGTGCCCGGCGGCCGGTTCTGGCACGGAGGCCACCGTTCTATGGTGGCCGACCCGGAGCAAGGCCGCGCGGTTCCGGGTACCCACCCGAGAGGGTGGGTGCAGGCGCCAGGCGCCGGAGGGGTGCCCCCCAGGCCGGCAATTTGTCTGCGAACTTCCAATTCACCACACTAGGAATGCCTGATCCCTCATGGTGGACGTTGGATTCCTAAGACTATTTCCCTGCCGTCGAGTGCGATACGGGATATCCTCGACTGAACAAACAGGTGGAGGGCGATTCGGATGAAGGCCATTGTTGATCTCTGCGTCGTTTACCTCGGGGTGGGCGTCTCCGTGTCCGAATATGTCGCGGCATGCGAACGGATCTTGAAAGACGCCGGTCTCAAGACCCAGCTCCACGCCTACGGAACGAACATCGAAGGAGAGTGGGACGCGATCTTCGCGGCGATCAAGGGCTGCCATGAGACCGTCCACGCCATGGGTGCCCCGCGGATTTCCACGGTAATTAAGCTGGGCACGCGGGTGGACCGCGACCAGACGATGGACGACAAGGTCCGCAGCGTGCAGAGCAAGCTCGGGTAAGGTGAGGGTATGGCCAACGATTGCCGACGCGCAGCCCGCCGTCAGTGTTACTTGACACGAGGTAGGGGCACTGGTAGCGTTTCAGTCCTCGCCGCCGCCGCGGGAGCTTAGAAGCCCTGAAGGCTTGCATCCTGCTCAGCGTGGCGGATGTCGCTAGCCGACGAGCTTTGGCAATGTGAGACGTACCGAGGGTCTGGCAGACAGCCCCGACCGATTCTCGCTCTGAGCAGCGAAACCACCGGAAAGGTCCACCATGTTCCCGAGCGGCGAAGACAAGGACTATTACGCGATCTTGCAGGTGCACCCGCGGGCCGAGCCCGAGGTGATCGAGGCGGCCTATCGCCGCCTGAGCCGCAAGTACCACCCCGACGTGACCGGGCAGGCGGATGCCGGTCAACGGATGCGGGAACTAAATGAGGCCTTTGAGGTCCTCAGTGATCCTGCGCGTCGCCGCGCCTACGACCGTCACCGGTCGTTCGAGGGTCGCCCGACCCGCTCCCCCGTGCCGGCGGGCTTTCCAGACTTGCTGAAGACCCTCCCGCGTTACGTGGGCCTCGCCATCCTGGCGGTCTTGGGCATTCGCCTTCTCCCGCTGCTTCTGCGTCCCCCGATTCTGGCTGCCCTGGTGGTCCTCGTCTTTCTCTTCCTCGTCTTTCGCCGCTTCCGCCGTCACTGACGGATCGCAGCGGGCTGCCGGTCGAAGTGTTTCGCCATCTGAGGGTTGCATTCCATGCCGTGCCGAACGTACCAGACGCCCGAAGAAGCCACGCGAGAGGTGACGAAGAAGATCATCCTTCGGGCCATCAAGATGGCGAAGAAGAAGGGGAGGACCATCCACATCGGCAAGACCGCCCGGGAGAAAGGGGTTGACGTTGCCACGCTCGACCCGCGCACGCCCGAGGGATCGAGGCGACTCGGGGCGTTCCTTACACCCGTCCGCCGCCAGTACACGTGGTATGGACTCGGCCCTCCGGAGGAGTCGAATGCGATCAGCTGGCGCTCATTGAATCTCCCCCTCTGGCGCCGGGCGCTGGTAGGGCTCCAGGTTTCTGTCTCATTATTCATGAAGGGGACACCGCTGAAGAACATCCCCTACCGCTGGATGGGGGCGCACATCGGGAAGAACGTGGAGATCACGCAGGATCGTTTGCAGCTTGACTGCGTAGAAGTGGTATGGTACGAAGTCGGCGGATCGGTGCAAGCACATGCTCAACCCGGACCGGAAGGAGGAGTTCCATGAACGCATGGCGAGCGAGTGTCTTGATGACGGCGTCGTTCTTCTTCTTCGGTTGCGCCGCGACGCAAATCGCGCTGGAACACAAGGACCTCAAGGTCCAGACGCAGATGTCCGAGACCATTTTTCTTGAGCCCGCTTCTCCGGATAAGAAGACCATCTGGATCGACGTCAAGAACACGAGCGACAAGAACCTGGACCTTCCCGGCCTGCCAGGCCTGATTGCCGCGCGGGGCTACAAGGTCGTCGCGGACCCCGACAAGGCCAACTATCGCCTGCAAGTCAACATCCTTTCCGTGGGGATGGCTGACCCTTCGGCTCTCCGGGACTCCATTTATGCGGGATGGGGTGGGGCGGTTGCCGGCGCTGCAGCCGGATCGGCCATTGGTTTGGCCAGCGGAAGCGGGACCGGAGTTGCTGCCGGTGGATTGATTGGCGGCGTGGTAGGCGGCACGGCGGACCTCGTAGCTGGCTCGATGGTGAAGAACGTGACGTACGCGATCATCACCGACGTTCAGATCTCTGAGTACTCCGAGAAACCGGTGGCCGAGCAGCAGACAGCCCAGCTCAGGCAGGGCACTCAGACCACGCTTCAGCAACAGGTCCAGGACACGAGTCACTGGAAGCGATACCGAACACGGATCGGGTCGTCCGCCAACAAGGTCAACCTGTCGTTTGAGGAGGCCCAACCGGTGATCGTCGACGGGCTGCAGCGGAGCCTTGCGGGGTTGTTCTAGTGACAATGGAACACGCTGCGAGTTCCTTCTAGCGACCGGTGGCCTGAAAGTCCAAAGAGAGCCGACTGTCGAGGCTGTCAATCCTCGGCAGCCGGCTTCTGTTTTTGAAGCGTGGCTGCGGGGACCGGGGGGATGCGAACTCCTCGTAGCGGTTGAGGTGCGGGGAGGCGTCGAAGGGGTGCGCAGCCGTGGCCCCCGACGCGGGGACGATCGGCGCCTCCCTGAGCTGCTCGATCGTCGTCCTGGCAGCGCGGCCGTGCCCTCTCGCTCCTCGGCGGGGTGAGCCGAGCCGGCACCTTCGTCGGTCCGATCCTCGGCGGCTTCCTCGGCAAGCATTACGGCTTGGGGTAGGCGTTCTACGCCCAGGCCGCGATGGGTGTCGCGGCCTGGGCGTTGATGTTCAACGTTGTCCGGAAGACCCCGGGCTCGGAAGAGCCCAGGGGACGCGGCGCCGCCGGACATCTCGTCGCCACCGTGGTCGAGCACCGGCGGATCTTCCTGAGCGCCGGCCTGGCCGTGGTCGCCCTCCAGATGGTGCGCCAGTGCCGCGACGTGTTCCTGCCCCTCTGGGGCGATTCGATCGGGCTCGACGTCGCCCAGATCGGCCTCGTCTACGGTGCCTCCTCCTTCATTGATGCCGGCATGTTCTATCCCGTTGGCCACGTCATGGATCGTTGGGGCCGCAAGTGGGCGGGCGTCCCAAGCCTGCTTACGTTGTCCCTCGGGCTTCTCATCCTGCCGGTGACGACCGAACTCTACGGCTTCACCCTCGTGGCCATGCTGACGGGCATCGGCAATGGCCTCGGGCCGGGGATCGTCATGACCCTGGGCGCCGACTTCGCGCCCGAGGGTCGGCGGGGCGAGTTCCTCGGCGTCTGGCGGTTCATCAGCGATGTGGGGAGCGCCGGCGGACCGCTCGCCGTGAGCTTCATCGTCGGTGTCGCGAGCCTCGCCCTGGCGGCGATGGTCACCGCCGCTTTCGGCTTTACCGGCGCCGCGGTGATGTGGCTGAGGGTTCCAGAGACCCTCCGGCGCGGAGGCTAGGAGGCGTGTGCGCTGCACGGGGAGACGACGCGAAGGGGGCGTTGCGTTATGGGTATTATTCCCCCTTGCTGCCGCGGTCACGGAAGGCTTCGCCGGGGCCCAGGCCCGAGAGCGTCCAGCTATGAAGGCAATGAGCGGATCCTTTTGCCTCCAGCCTACGCCGGAACGATCGGCAGAAGGATGTGTGAGGGGTGATCCGCGTCGTGGAAGACGGTCTGCCGGGCGGGCCGGAGTTCGGCGTCCAGGCCGAAGGGATGGCCGGTGTTCGGGTTCCGATCGAACTGGGGAAAATTGCTGCTGGAGATCTCCACGCGGATGCGGTGGCCGCAAAGGAAGCAGTTGCTCGTGGACCAGAGGTCGATGGTGTACTGGCACACGCGGCCCGGCTCGAGGAGCGCCGGCCGCTCCCATGAATCGCGGTACCGCGCCCGGATGATCCCCTGGGCGACGTTCATGGCATAGCCGTCGGGGAAGACGTCCACCAGCTTGGCGGTGAAGTCGGTATCGCGGGCGTCGGAGGCGGCGTACAACATGACGGAAACGGGTCCCGTCACCTCCACGTCCTCCTCCAGTGGCGGCGTGGTGTACACCAGGACGTCGGCCCGCTCTTCGGCGGGGCGCTGATCGCGCGGGCCCATGGTGATCGGCGTGACGTCCTCTCCACAGCAGGTGCTGCCACCCAGCGTGGGCACGGGGTTCCCCGGATCGTAGGTGTAGCTGTCCGGTGGCTGGTCGGCCGGCGCGGCCGTGCCCAGGCCGCCATCGCCGTGGAGGGAATTTGCCTTCCCCCGGCTGTGGAAGTAATAGCGCGTGTACCGCGTACCCGGGATCGGCCACGTGTCCGCCTCGCGCCAGCGGTTCCGCCCCATGACGAAGACCTTCACCCGCGGCTCGTCCAGGACGCCGTTCTCCATCCCCTTCAGCCAGTAGTCGAACCAGCGCAACTCCTCGCCCGGGAGGTCGATGAGGGACGCGGGGCCGAAATCGATGTCGCCGGTCTTCGAGCACGTTCCCCGGTCCCCCAGGCAGTGGATCCACGGACCGATGAGGACCTTCTGGCTGCGCCGCGCCTTCTCGCTGCATCCCTGCTTCTTTACGCCCATGAAGTTGTTCAGCGTGGACTGGAGGAAGACATCGTACCAGCCGCCGAACCCGTAGGCCGGGACGTCGATGTCGGCATGCTTTGCCTCGATGTTCCCCAGGCGCTCCCAATAGGCATCGTAGCTCGGATGGCGGATCCACTCCTTGTAGAACTCGCAGGGCCGCCCGGCCGCCTCGTCGCCGGCGATCAACGGCAGGTGCCAGAAGAGCCGCGACAGGTGCACCTCTTCCGGCAGCCAAAGATACTGCGTCCGGTTCGTCCGCGTGTGCATCTGGATGGCGCCCCAGCGGAGGTTGAAGCCGAGCTGGAAGGCGCCCCCGGTGTAGACCCAGTTGTGGTAGAGGTTGGAGAAGCCCACGCGGGGCGCCATGGCGGTGAGGTAAGGGTTCCGGAGCGGCGCCGGCAGCCACTGGGTCAGGCCCACGTACGATGCACCGCTGGTGCCCACCTTGCCGGTGGACCAGGACTGCTTCCCCGCCCACTCCTGGGCGTCGTAGCCATCCTCAGCCTCGTGGGCGAAGGGCGTCCACGCTCCCTCGGAGTCGCCCCGCCCCCGGACGTCCTGGAGCAGCACCGCGTAGCCCCGCGAGGCGAAGTACACGGCGTCCTGAACGTCGGGCTCCCGGTTGTTGTTGTAGGGAGTGCGGATGAGGATCACCGGAAACGGGCCCGGCGCGTTGGGCATGTAGATGTCGGTTGACAGCCGGATGCCGTCCCGCATCGGCACCATCACGTTGCAGTGCATCTTGATCTTGCAGGTCGGCTGGGACACCATTCCGCTGGCCATCTTCCGTCTCCCCCACGCAAAACGCACCGGATACCAGTGTGCACATAGCTACCCGATTCTTGAAGGCAACTCAAGGGATTTTTGAGCGAAGGTGGGGGAGGCCGTGGGACTGCAGTCTCACTCCTGGCCGCATTCCATGGGGCAGTCGTCGCAGAGCCGCAGGGGGGCCTTCACTGTGGCCTCGGTTTTCGAGGGGACGTAGGGCCCCCCGGCACGCACTCGATCAGCGGTTAGACGACTTGCTGCGGTGGGATCCGACGTGGGACCGCCGGCCAAACGCCGGCCGCAACGGCTCCAGAGGGAATGTCGGGGGTGAGGAGCAATGGGAGCGAGTCAGGGGGCGGGCAGAAGCCCTCGACCATCCGCTGCAGCGCATGCATGCCCTTGATCAGGCGCGGGGGCGCGGAGGGAATTTCGTCCTGGCTGATCCAGATCATACACCGGCGGCAAAATCGAAGGCAGTATGTGTCAACAGGGGTGGGGGACAATATGTTCCGCGAAGGGGGGCGAAACGGAGAAAGGGAGCGGTTACCATGGCATGGCGCAAGGTGATTCGCATAGACGAGGAGAAGTGCGATGGCTGCGGCGAGTGCGTGACCGGCTGCGCTGAAAGGGCCATCGCGATCGTCAACGGGAAGGCCCGGCTGGTCAGCGAGACGTATTGCGACGGCCTGGGCACCTGCCTGGGCCATTGTCCCCAAGGCGCCATCACGATGGAAGAGCGGGAGGCGGAGCCATTCGATGAAGTCAAAACGCAGGAGCATTTGGAGCGGCTTCGCGTCCGGACGGCACGCCTCGCCCCTATTCCGATGATGCCCACGTCCCATCAGTGCCCTGGCTCCATGGCCAGGAGCCTGCGGGACCGGGCGACCGCGGCTGCGTCGGCACGGAATTTCGTGGGCGTTCCTGCGGCCTCCGAGCTGAGGAACTGGCCGGTCCAGTTGACCCTGGTCCCGCCGAACGCGCCGTACTTTCGGGGGGCGGACCTCTTGCTCGTCGCCGATTGCGTCCCGTTCGCCTGTGCCGATTTCCACCAGCGCTTCCTGCGCGGCAAGCCGGTCATCATCGGCTGTCCCAAGGTCGACCAGGCCGGGTTCTACGTCCGGAAGCTGGCCGAGATCGTCCGCGCCGCCCAACCGCGGAGCCTTACCGTCGTTCACATGGAAGTTCCCTGCTGCTCGGGCCTCACCCGCATCGCCCGGTACGCGCTCGGCATGGCCGAGAGCGACACGCCGCTCACGGACGTCACCGTCGGTATCGGCGGCGAGGTCATCGCTTTCGCCGAGGCTGCGCCCCTGATGCCAACAACCTGAGTGGAGATTCGTGTGCGGACAATCCGGAGTGCCTGCCCCTCGAAGGGAGCAGCGCTGGAGGTAAAGTCTGCGGGGGATTCGACAGGCTGATGATCCTGCCTTACGCCGGGGCTGTTGGGTGAAATGCCTCGAACCCGAACCCGTCAGCTTGCCAGCAACGAGTTGATCCGCTGCTCGAAGGCGGCCTCTTCCATCTCCCCCTCCACGCGCCCCACGACCTTCCCATCCTTCGCGATGAAGAACGTGTTGGGGGTCGAGTCGACGCCGTAGAGGGTGCCGATCACCGCGTCGGAATCCCGCCCGACCGGGAACGGGAGGCGGTACTCCTCCACGAACTTCTTCGCCCCGCTGTCGGTATCCCAGGAGACGCTGATGCTCAGGAGGGCCAGCCCCTTGTCGCGGTAGTTCGCATACATCTTCGCCACGACCGGAGCCTCCCGTTGACAGTGGGGGCAGTCGGAGGCCCAGAAGCTCAGCACGACGGGCTTGCCCTTCAGGCTGGAGAGGGTGACGCTCTGCCCGTTGAGCAGCCGCAGGGTGAAATCCGGCGCGGGATTCCCGACGTGGGCCTTGCCTGGAGTGGACTTCGAGCCGCTCTGCATGACGACCAGGCCGATCATCACGCCGACGACCACCACCGTCCCGCCGATCAGCGCCCACGCGGTCCAGCGCGATTTCGCCCGGCGCTTCTCCTTTGCCGAGGGAGGCTTGGCCAGCCGGCGCTTTGCCATGGGGCTCCTCTTGCGCGTAAGGTTAGCCGCTCGATCTACTCTGATCAATCTGCCAGCAGCCAGTTGATCCGTTGCTCGAAGCCGGCCTGGATGGCTTTGACATCGTCGGGAGCACCCTCCAGCCGCTCCCGGAGCTTCCCGTCCTTCCCGATGAACAGGGTGGTCGGTGTCGCCTCGACGCCGTAGAGGTCGCCGATCCTCCCGTCGGCGTCGCGCCCCACGGGAAATGGCAGATGATATTCCTCTGCGAACTTCTTCGCCGGCCCTTCCATGTCCCAGGTGACGTTGACACTGAGGAAGACCACGCCCTTACGGTGATATTTCTGATAAACCTGCCCCAGAACGGGAGCCTCCCGTTGGCAGTGCGGTCACCCGGAGTGCCAGAAGTTCACGACGACAGGCTTGCCCTTCAAGCTGGAGAGGGTGACGCTCTTTCCATCGAACAGCGTCAGGGTGAAGTCCGGCGCCGGACTGCCGACGCGGGCCACGACGTTTGCGCCGGAGGCGAGGTTGCTGCTGCTCTGGTGGGCCAGCGCGGTAATCAGCACGGCGGCCGCCATCGCCCACGGTATCCACCGCGACTTCGCCCGACCCTCACCCTTGGGCGAAGGCGCCGGTACCCGTTGACACTTCCCTATCATGGCTCCTTTTCCTTGTCCGCCTCGTGCGTCTGGTCGCCGTCCGCGACCTACTTTTTACAGGGTGAGGGGCCTGGACGCAAGTGTTTTGGCGGTCGTCCCGCTGAACCGTCGGTACCAACGGCATCCACCTGTGGGGGATTGGCGGGCCAGGAATGCCAAGGAGCCGAACACCTTGGAACCCTGGGCGGGGATCTGGGGTTGGGGCGGTGCTTCGGTCGGTTGGCCAGGAATCCCGGGTCCTCGTCGGAGGAAAGACTCGGGACGTAACGCGCCCCTTGCGGGGGCAGGTCCTCAGCCATAGGGTCCTTGGCGTCATGGCGGTGAAGTCCTCTGCTGATGGAAAACCCCTTGACCCGCTGTTCGGCTTTGATTACTGTGTGGCGGCATTTCGACCGCGGAGTGCGCTCCGATGTCACGTCGTCGGAAGCCGGGACGACACTTGCCGCCGCCGACTTCGCCTGCGCAGCAACGATGTCCGCCTGGCAGGCGGCGCGCCTGCCCGGGCAGGAATTTGGCCTGCCGAGTCATGACTCTCGTTACGGCCGGAATCCTCACCCAGGAAGACCGCGTGTTGATCTGCCAACGGCGGGCGGGGGCTCGATTCGGCCTGAAGTGGGAGTTCCCGGGCGGCAAGGTCGAGGGGGGCGAGTCGCCAGAGGCCTGCCTGCGCCGCGAGTTGGCCGAGGAGCTGGGGATCGAAGCGGAAGTCGGTCCGGAGGTCTATCGGATTGACCATCACTATTCCGACGGCCTCGCGGTCCGCCTGCTCTTCTTCCGCGTCCAGAGCTACACGGGGACGCCGGTGAATCGCGCCTTCGAGCGGATCGAGTGGGCGCGGGTGACCGATCTTTCCCGCTACGACTTTCTCGAGGCGGATCGGGAGCTGGTGGGGCGGATGATCCGGGGGGAAATTTGGCCGAACGCGTAACCGCCAAGACGGTAGGGGCGCCAGGACACTCTGAAAGAATGGGCAAGAATCGAGGATACCGTCCCCGCCTGGATACCGAGAAGGTCAAGGCGTTCCAGGTTCGACTGCTGGCGTGGTTCCGGCAAAACGGCCGGAATCTGCCCTGGCGGCGGACCCGCGACCCGTACAAGATCCTGGTCTCGGAGGTGATGCTCCAGCAGACGCAGGTCGAGCGCGTGCGGGAATACTACGGACGATTCCTGCGGGAATATCCGACAGTGCGGGACCTGGCGGCGGCCCGCCCGGCACGGGTCCGGGAATCCTGGAATGGGCTGGGATACTACGCGCGGGCCCGCAATCTCCACGCCGCGGCGCGGACGATCGTGCGGCGGCACAACGGACGCTTTCCGCGGCAGGTGGAGGAGCTGCAGGCCCTGCCGGGCGTGGGCCGGTACACGGCCGGGGCGGTGGCGAGCTTCGCCTACGACGAACCGGCGCCCATCCTGGACACCAACGTCCGGCGCGTCATCGGCCGGGTTTTCGCCCGGCGCCGAGCGGCGCGCCCGGCCGAGACGGAGCGCCGCCTCTGGGCGCTGGCCCAGGCCGTGATCCCCGACGGGGACGCCTGGGGCATGAACCAGGCGCTCATGGATTTCGGCGCCACGCTCTGCACGGCCCGGAATCCGAAGTGCCCGGGCTGCCCCCTGCGGTCGCTCTGCGCTTTCTACGAACGACGCCGATTGGGCGGATGACAACAACCAGCGGCATCTTATGGGAGAACAAGACATGATTTACGTGATTGCGACGATCGAGGTGAAGCCGGGGAAGCGCGAGGCGTTCCTGGCGGAGTTCCACAGAAACATGCCGAACGTCCGTGCGGAGAATGGCTGCATCCAGTACGGCCCGACCGTGGACCTGAAGACGGACATCAAGACCCAGATCCCCCTGCGCGAGAACACGGTGACGATCGTCGAGAAGTGGGAGAGCCTCCAGGCGCTCCAGACTCACCTGCAGGCGCCGCACATGGGGGAGTATCGGGAGCGCGTGAAAGACATCGTCGCCGGCCTGACGTTGCAGGTTCTCGAGCCGAGGTGAGCGGACAATTCGAGGCGTGATGCGGCGTCCCCTCCCTTGACATTGGCGCCCGGTCAGACTTAGCATGCCCGTGGATTCAGAAGGCCCTGGATGCATTTCGGTCGGGTGGCCGTCCGTGGGGCCACCGAGAAGCCTGAATCACGCCGGCAAGGCGTGCGCCTCGTGCAATGGATCTGGCCCTTCAACGCGCCCAGCCCTGAAGGGCAGACGCGGAATGGCACGACATCCTGAGAGGGTCGCCTTGGGGTTGTACGGCCCTGCTAACCAACCGTCCGAAGGTACTTGACCTGACGCACGCCTTCAGCTTTATGCTGCCCATGGTTGCGAGAGCCCGGTCTCAAATCCGGCAAGAAAACGTTCCGAGCGTCGTGGTTCCTCGGCGAGCTGTCCCACCTGTGCCACCACATTGCATCCGAGGGGCTTCATGCCCTGCAGCTTGCTGCGGGGTAGTCCACTGAAAAATATGGGTTACCTGTTCAACAGAAAAATATGGCGAGTAATGAAGGGAGCGTCATATGAACGCACTGATCTTGAAGAATGCAACGATCATTGATGGGACTGGTAACGCACCGATTCAAAACGGCAGTGTAGTGGTTGAGGGAGAAAGGATTAAGGAAATCTTGCCGGGACTCCCGGGAAGGATTCCCCCTGATGCAACCGTCGTCGATTGTCGCCACCAGACCCTGTTGCCGGGTCTCATCGATGCCCATGTTCATGTGGGTGCCGTTGAGGGCAATATCATGGACCAGCAGAGACGCAACTACGCCTCCTTGCTGATCATTCGAGCCCTGAAGGTGCTCAAAGAAACTTTGGACCAGGGATTCACCACTATAAGAGAAGCGGGCGGAGCAGACCCAGGCTTTCGTGAAGCAGTGCGACAGGGGTACGTTCAGGGACCAAGATTATTTGTCGCAGGATATCCCCTTTCGCAGACTGGTGGACATGGAGATCCCCGTTTGCCCACCGAGATCCGTCCTCCTTTGCAGGATCTGGCAGGCATCGCGACAAGGGTCTGTGATGGGGTGGATGAAGTCCGCCGGGCAGCTCGCGAGCAGCTTCGCACTGGTGTCGACCATATTAAGATAATGGCGGGTGGGGGCGCCATGTCTCCCAGTGACGAGATCGACACCTCCCAGTATAGCATCGAAGAATTAAAGGCCGCGGTTTCTGAAGCGCAAGCCGTTGGTAGCTATGTGATGGCCCACGTCTATTCGAGCCGGAGTATTCTAAACTGCACGGCAGCAGGCGTTCGAACACTGGAGCATGGGAATCTCCTGGATGAACAGGCCGCACGGACGATTAAAGACACAGGGGCTTTTCTTGTCCCCACACTCGTTACCTACGAGATCACTCCTCGATTGGGCAAAGAGCTTGGCATCCCCGAGAACAACATTCGGAAGATGATTGAAGCCAGAGAGCGGGGACTGGAAGCCTTAGCCGTTGCCCATCGGGTCGGTGTGAAGATCGCTTCGGGTTCCGATCTGTTAGGACCCATGCAGGTCTATAAGGGGATGGAGCTCGAACTGAAATCCCGTGTCCTTGGACCCATGGGAGCCATTGTCGCCACAACAAGAACGAATGCAGAACTCCTAAGAAAGGAGAAAGATCTCGGCACCATCGAAGCAGGGAAACTAGCTGACTTCATCCTGATCAACGGTGACCCGTTAAAGGATATGACACTATTTCAACAATACCAAGAGAAGATCACTCTGATCATCCAGGGGGGACGGGTATACAAGAACATTCTTTAGCGGACTCTATTTGTCGCTGTAGGTTTCCTAGCAGCACCATCGTGAGCAGAAAGTATCATGCGAACGCTCTTGGAAAATCCACATCCAGGTGAGCTAATGGAAAGTACTCGGGGTGGAATCAGACGGGACTGCTTCGAAGGGGGGAGAACTCCAATCATTTCTTAACCCCCCCAACAACCCCATCGACAAGATGTCAGTGTCGTCATGAGAAGAAGAAACCCCCGAGAGGCCTGACAGAGCCTTAGCACTGAACACCTTCTTTAAGGAATTCTTGAGGCTTCGTAAGGGCGAGGAAGGAGAGGAGGTTTCAAAATGTTAAAGAAAACAGCCTTCACGTCAATGCTCGTGATGCTTTCATCAATGCTGGTAATTTTGGCCTTTAATTCGGACGGACTCGCACAGGCCAAAAGAGGCGGGACGATCGTGGAAGGGCTGGGGGCTGAACCGACCAACCTGGACATCTTCAAGGCTGGCCGGCGGCCAGAATTGACGATTCTTCGCCTGATTATTGAACCCCTTGTTGTTCCTAATGAAAAGTTGGAGGTAGTACCTCTGCTAGCGAGATCATGGAATGTCTCGAAGGATCAACTGACCTGGACTTTTACACTCAACAGAGGTATCAAATTTCACGACGGCACCCCGTTAAACGCTGAAGCGGTCAAATTTTCCATCGAGAGACATAAGAAAGGTATTGCGGCAGTATTATTGACTGCCGTGAAGGAGGTGCAAGTAGTCAACGAGTATACGGTAGCCTTCAAGCTTGAAAGACCCTTCCCTGGGTTATTAGACAACTTGGCCCAGTTTGCCGTCGGGATTGTTTCTCCGACTGCAGTTCAAAAGGCCGGAAGCGACTGGGGAAGCAAAGTCATCGTGGGAACCGGGCCTTTCAAGTTCAAGAATTGGGTTTCAGGAGATCGGATCAATCTGGAACGGTTTGAAGGCTACAAACACGGGCCTTCTTTTCTCACGAATAGGGGTCCCGCATACGTAGACGAGTGGGTTGTCCGATTTCTGTTGGAGCCCACGACGTTAATTGGCGAACTAACAGAGGGGAATGTGGATCTGACGAATTATATTACCGAGCGAGATGCCGCCAAGGTAAAAAGCCACCCCAACACGGACTTGAAGATGGTGAAATCGACAATTCCTGTCTATCTGGTGATAAACTGCGCTCAACAGAATGAGCGCTATAACGACCTCAGGGTCAGGCAGGCTCTGACCCATGCGGTGAATAAGGAGGTCGTCATTAAGGCGGCCATGTTCGGCATCGGGGATCCTCTTTACACACCCCTCGCGCCGAACATAAAGGGATTTTCAAAGGAGGCGGAAGAGATAGGGAAGAGGGTCAACAGCTATGACCCGGAGCAAGCAAAAAAGCTCCTGGACGAAGCCGGGTGGAAGGCTATTGATAAGGACGGCGTCCGGGAGAAGGACGGCAAAAAGCTGGACGTGGACTTTCTCGCCTTCACCATAGCGGGATTTAAGCAAACGGCAGAGGTCGTCATCCCGATGTTGGAGGCTGTTGGTTTCAAACCGAAATTGCAGGTTCTCGAAGCGGGAGACCTCTACCAGCGAGTCCTCGCAAGGAATTTCGATCTCTTGAGCACGTCCCAGGTTACCAGTCAAGCGATCGCACTCAATGATTTGGTTCGCGGGTACCATAGTAAAAGCATTGGAACTATCCTCCAATGGAGTCACTATAACAACCCCGAAATGGATCGCCTCCTGGACACGGCCCAGTTCTCTCTTGACTCAAAGGAGCGGGCGAAAGCATTGGTTGAAGCGCACAAATTGTCGGTTGAAGACGTCCCCGTCGTTCCCATAGCCAACCAGATGGGCCTGTTTGGCTACAAGAAGACTCTGGGCGGTGTGGATAATTATTTCAAACATCCTCTGGCTTACAGTCAATTGGACGGCTATAGGGCGCTGGAAATCTACAAGCGGTAGAGAATGCTCGGAGGGCTATTTCATTTGAAAGAATGCGATAGCCCTCCACGCTTCTGAGGGGATTTCCGCCTTGCTGAAGTTTATCCTCCACAGACTATTACTTCTCATTCCGGTTCTGTTTATCGTTACCGTCCTTGCCTCATTGTTAATTTATTTCACACCCGGCGATCCCGTCAGGGTGATGTTAGGCATACGAGCCAATGAGGAAGCCGTACGGGCGATCAGGGCAGAACTGGGACTGGACAGGCCCGTTTATATACGGTACATCAAATGGTTAGGTAATATTCTTAGAGGAAATCTGGGAAAATCACTCCAAAGAAATGAGGACGTCCTCGAAATGATTCTTGCAAGGCTTCCCGCAACGTTGGAAATGAATATCTTTGCCGTCTGTGTGTCGGCCGTATTGGCAATCCCGATCGGTGTTATCTCTGCTGCCAAGGCCAATACGCTTGTGGATAACCTGTCCTCATTTTTCTCTCTTTTTTGGGTTTCGATGCCCGGATTCTGGATCGCGCTGATTGCGTTGTTGCTATTTTCGATGAAACTTCATGTGTTTCCGATCTCAGGCCGTTTGGGGCCAATATGGACCAAGGAGGGGATGTGGTCTCTGCTGCTGCCTGGACTCATTCTTGGAGTACGCCAGGTGGCGATTATTAGTCGCCTGGTTCGAGCAGGAATGCTGGAAGTCCTAAGTGAGGATTACATAAGAACGGCGAGGAGTAAAGGCTTGGCGGAGAAGGTTGTTGTTTATAAGCACGGGCTCAGAAATGCGATGGTTCCGACTGTTACGATTTTTGGTCTCCAGGTGCCAGAGCTCCTTTCAATCTCTGTGATCATTGAGATTGTCTTCGCCTGGCCTGGAATGGGCATGTTGTTGGTTGACGCCGTATTCAAGCGCGATTATACGCTGATTCAGGGTATTGTTTTCATATATGCCTTATTGGTGATCCTCGTGAACTTGATGGTGGACGTCCTGTACGCGTACATAGATCCCCGCATCAAATATGACTGAACGGCAGGGATGAGAAGATGTCGCTGGTGAAGTCCCATCGTGATACTTACCGGAGAGTAGTCCTGCGGCGCCTCCGTAGGGACAGAGGAGCAGTTGCTGGATGTATCATCGTCCTCTCAATCGTGATGTGTGCGATCTTCGCCCCGCACATAACTCCATACGATCCTTTAAAGCATGACTATAGCAAGCTTTTGTTTCCCCCTTCACTGGCTCACCCGCTGGGCGCTGACCAATATGGAAGAGATCTCTTGACGAGGATTGTGTTTGGATGCCGGTATGCGATCATCATAGGTGGCTTTGTGGTGGCAGTTCAATTATTGATCGGGGTCACCCTGGGGCTGATTGCGGGATACTACGGGGGGATTATGGAATCGATGATCATGAGGATGACGGATGTGATGTTATCCATTCCGTCGATTGTTCTCGCTGTATCCATCGCGGGTCTTTTGGGAGGAGGAATCCAGAACGTGATTATCGCTGTAGCGGCTGTGGGATGGCGGGGATATACGAGACTTGTGTGGAGCGAAGTGTTATCGATAAAGAGAGCGACCTCCGTGGAAGCGGCGAGGGCAATTGGCTGCGGCGACTTACGCATTATTGTGCGTCATATTCTGCCTCATACCTTAGGCTCCGTTATTGCCTATTCTTCATTTTCTATTGCCATCGCCATCCTCTGGGCCGCTGCTTTGAGCTTCTTGGGTTTAGGTGCGCAGCCCCCGACTCCTGAGTGGGGTGCAATGCTCGCTGATGGACGGGATTTTATGAGCGATGCGTGGTGGATTGCGACCTTTCCTGGCGTGGCTATCATGATCACGGTACTGGGGTTCAATTTCTTCGGGGATGCACTGAGAGATGCCTTGGATCCCAAAATGGGAAAGAGAGTTTGAAAGAGCGAGAGATTCTGGAGAGAGCCCGCGAGTAATTATGAGCATAATGGGAGTGGGAGATCAGGAGATAGAATCATCCCAACCCTGGTTGATTCTACCGAGGGCCAGATCGCTCCATCGGTCGGCGGGTCTGGCCGGCGGTGAAAGGGGATGCCCGGCGCGGCGAGTGTGACGGGGGGTCCTCCCCGAGCTGCCCGGTCAAGACAGACTACTTCGAAAGGATCCCCCGCGACAGTTGAGATATGGACCTGCACTCGTCTTTTGGGGAGAAGCGACCCCGGGAAGCAGCATGCTCCATTGGTCCGAGCCATGCTAGTCACTGCCAGGGCCAGTGCCGGTTTCCCAGGCGTCGCCCTCTCCGGGCGCGGCATCTCGTGGCAAGGTGCAATCCTTCATCAGGCTGTTCGGCCAGGCGGCCCAAAACCCAACTACCTGCAGAAATGAGCTGGGACTCTTCGAGGGACCATAGAAAAACAACAGAGGAGACGGTGATCGCAGCACGCCTCTTCCTGCTCCCGGCAACCAACCGGTTACATCCGGACCCGAGCAGCTTGCGGATGCCCTCGAATTCGGGTAATCTACGGTCGCAAGTAGGCAGGAGGAGGCCTTTGGTTTCAGGCACGATTTTTGACATCAGCCGCTATGCCATCCACGACGGTCCGGGCATCAGAACCACGGTGTTTTTCAAAGGGTGCCCGCTGAGCTGCTGGTGGTGTCATAACCCTGAGAGCATCTCACCGGAGCTGCATGTCTCGCTGCGCCCGAATCGGTGCGTCCGCTGCGGCAACTGCATCGCGATCTGCCCGAACCACGCCATTGCATTCTCGGAGGGGGCCACCACCACGGACCCCACGTTGTGCGAGCTGTGCCTGAAGTGCGCGCAAGTCTGCTGCGCGGATGCACGAGAAGTCGTCGGTCGATCCGTGACGCCTGAAGAGATCATGGTGGAGATCAAAAAAGACGTCGCCTTTTACGATGAGTCCGGAGGAGGGGTTACATTTTCGGGCGGCGAGCCGCTGATGCAGCCGGCATTCCTGCTGGAGCTGCTGGAAGCCTGCGGACAGCTCGATATTCACCGGGCGGTCGACACATCGGGCCATGCCAGTAGAGAGCTGTTGCTGAAGGTCGCCGGGCAAACCGACCTTTTCCTGTACGACCTGAAGCATATGGATCCGGAGATCCATAGAAAATACACCGGAGTCAGCAACGAAGTAATCCTCGAGAACCTGACACACCTCTCGGCGGCGGGGGCGATCATATGCGTCCGCTTGCCTCTCATCCCGGGTGTGAATGATGATTGGAGTAACGTGGAAAACACCGGCGCATTCGTAGCCAAGCTGAATCACGTCACTCGGATTGACGTCCTGCCGTATCATGATGCCATGAGGAGCAAATACAAGCGATTCGGCTGGGGGTATCGGTTGGGCGAGCTCCCGCCTCCCGATCCCCGTCATCTTCAAGCCATCGCCGGGCTCCTCAGGAGTTTCGGCCTGCGCGTGACCGTCGGAGGGAATGACTATGAACGAGCGGATTCGCAAGCTCAGACAGTCCAGCCATGAAGTCAAGCCGAGCATCTCCCACGAGCGCGCCGAACTCGAGACGGACTTCTATGTTCAAAATGAAGGGAAGTATTCCATTCCCGTGATGAGAGGCTTGCACTTCAAGCACCAGTGTGAGCAGAAGACCATCTACATCGGCGAGGGCGAGCTGATCGTCGGCGAGCGCGGTCCTTTCCCCAAGGCCGTCTCGACCTACCCTGAATTGACCTGCCATTCCGTAGAAGATCTGACTATCCTCAATTCCCGACCGATGACCTCGTACTCGGTGTCGCCCGGAACGATCGAAATCTATAAGAACAGGGTCATCCCGTACTGGCAGGGCCGCAGCATGCGGGACAGGGTATTCAGGAGTGTGCCGCGGGAGTGGCGGGATTGCTACGATGCGGGCATGTTCACCGAGTTCATGGAACAGCGAGCCCCTGGACACACCTCTTTGGACGGAACGATTTACGAGAAGGGGATGCTCGACTTCAAGAGGGAAATCGCCGAGAGCCTGGCGAAGCTGGACTACCTGAACGACCCAGAGGCCACGGACAAAGCGGAAGAACTGAAGGGAATGGATCACTCGTGTGATGCCGCGATCATCTTCGCGCAACGGCATGCGGATTTGGCCGAGAAGATGGCGAAAGAGGAGGCGGATGAAACCAGAAGGAAAGAATTGCTGAAGATCGCAGCTGTGTGCCGCTGGGTACCCGCCCACGCGCCCCGCGACTTGTGGGAAGCCCTGCAAATGTACTGGTTCATCCACCTGGGCACGATCACAGAACTGAACGGCTGGGACTCCATGAACCCCGGCCATCTGGACCAGCACCTGTGGCCTTTTTACGAGAAGGGGCTGAAGGACGGGACCCTGACCAGGGAGGCGGCAAAAGAGCTGATCTCGTGCCTCTGGATCAAATTCAACAATCATCCGGCCCCGCCCAAGGTCGGCGTCACCGCGGCGGAGAGCGGCACCTACAATGATTTCACCAATATCAACCTTGGCGGCCTGAAACGGGATGGAAGCGACGGCGCGAACGAAGTCTCATACATCATGCTGGAAGTACTCGATGAGCTGCGCCTGCTTCAGCCGCAGGCCAACATCCAGCTCGGCCGGAAGACTCCGGATCATTTTCTCAAGGCGGCCTGCCGAGTGATCCGGAAGGGATACGGATATCCCTCCGTTTTCAATGCGGACGAAGTCATCACCGAACAGGTGCGAGTCGGCAAGGCTGTGGAAGAGGCCCGAGAGGGCGGCACGAGCGGGTGCATCGAAACCGGCTGCTTCGGGAAAGAGGCCTACATCCTCACCGGATACCTCAATACCCCTAAGATACTCGAACTCGCCCTGAACAACGGCGTTGACCCGCTCACCGGCAAACAGATCGGCCTGAAAACCGGAGACGCGCGGGACTTCAGGGGGTTTGAGGAGCTCTACGAAGCCTTCTCCAAACAGCTCCATTACATCGTCGACCTGAAGATCCGCGCGAACAACTACATCGAGCGGATGTTCGCCAGCCAAGCGCCGGCCACCTTCCTGTCAGTCCTGATCCAGGACTGCATCCAGAAGGGCAAGGATTACAACAACGGCGGGCCGCGCCATAACACAAACTATATCCAGTGCGTCGGGATCGGCACGATCACCGATAGTCTAAGCGCGATAAAGAAGCATGTGTTTGAGGACAAGACAATCTCTATGGACCGGCTCTTGACGGCCCTGCGGAATAGTTTCAAGGACGAGGAGCCATTGCGACTGATGCTGGCAAACAAGACCCCAGCTTTCGGCAATGACGACGACTACGCCGATTCCATCATGCAGCGCGTGTATGCCTCGCTCTTTGACGCCATCGACGGCAAACCCAACACGAAGGGGACCGCATACCACCTGGACATGCTTTCCACCACCTGCCATGTGTATTTTGGGAAAAAGCTGGGGGCCTCGGCCAACGGCAGGTTCGCCGGCATGCCCGAGTCGGATGGAACCTCACCGTCCCAAGGAGCCGATCGCCGCGGTCCGACGGCAGTGATCAAATCGCTGGGGAAAATTGATCAGTTCAAGTCGGGTGGCACGCTGTTGAACCAAAAGTTCCTGCCCAGTGTCCTCGCCGGTGATGAGGGCTTGGCCAAGATGGCCGCCCTGATTCGCACCTACTTCAGGCTCGACGGCCACCATATCCAGTTCAACGTTGTCGACTCGGAAACGCTGCGCGACGCGCAGAAACACCCGGAGAGGTACCGGGATCTCCTGGTGCGGGTCGCTGGTTACAGCGATTACTTCGTCGACCTTGACGCCTATCACCAGGAGGAGATCATCGCCCGAACCACCCAGGAAAACATTTAGGACCCCAAACCCACGAGCAGCTCGGTCTGATCTCCATAAGTCGGCCGCAGAGACCTTCCACGCGATCGCGATAAGCACTCCGCTCTTTCACGCGCGGGTGACCAGGCGGGCGGCTTTCGAAGGGGGGCCGCCCGTTTCTTTGGTGACGAGCGAACATGATGCCGGACGTTGTTGACTCAGTGGAGTTCTCGCCGCTCCGCTCTCTCGACCGCTTTCGCAATCCCCGATGAGGAGACCCAGGGCTGCTGCGCCGCCTCGGCTGGGGAGAGCCCGAGCCGCGCGAGGACGCTGTCGCGGTCCTGGCCATCGGCCACGATCTGCCCGCGTTCCAGCCCCCAGGGGATGACGTGGTGCACCGTGCCGGGGACATCGAGCCGCGCCTGGCGGGGCCTCGCCGGTCTCGCCCTTCTGCACAGAGCAGGTGAAGGCTATCAGCGCTATTCCACTCAGTCAGCAACGTATCACGGGAAGCGAGCGAACACGAGGGCAGGGCGACGCGCCCACGTTGAGAGGAGGGGCTTACCTTCACAGCGGAGGAACGGCCGGGTCCCGCATTACGCATTACGAGGGAGAAAGGCAACGCATGTTTTCATGCCCGTCCCCTATTCACTCGGCGGTCGGCCGCGCCGCCGCTGGCCTCGGGGTCCGTCCCGGGCCGAGCCGGGTCCAATCGCGGTCATCCCTTCTTTCCGCTTGACAGCTGCTTCGGGCCCGCCGGATACTCTACCTGGTCCCGGGGGCGTGGCCTGTATTGCGCTGCGGGGGCTGGCCTGGGGCGGTCGGGCGAGGTCCGCCGGGGTTGCGCCGCGGCCGGCAGCCGGATCGTCGCGCGCCCCCCAAAAACAAATTCCTATCACCTGGTCGCGTCTCACCGTCACCGTGGGACCTTCGTGACCGACATCTCGTTGGACGAGATGCGTGTCATCTTCGAGTTGCGGGCAGCCGCCGAGGCCTTTGCGGTCCACGAGGCCGCCCGCGTCGCCGCTAAGGAGACGCTGAAGCTACCGATTGCGAGCGTCGACACTCAGGTGGGCAGGTTCATCCACCGGACCAGCGGCCCGCCAGGGGAACGAACCGCGCGAGATCCGCGAGTCGCGCCGGGCGCCTCGCGGTCGCGTGGCGGGAAGTACGCATCCGCTGTCCACGAAGCTCGGTCCCGGCAAAGTGCGGTCGGCTCGGCGCATCGTCGAGCCGGGAGAGGAGAGCCATGAAACGTAAGACGATCACCCGGATAGGCATCGCGGCAGTCCTCCTGGTAGGGCTGGCTGTGGGTTCGGCCCTAGCGCAGGCCCCGGTGACGATCGACTTCTGGGGCGGCTGGACCGGGCCGGACCGCGGGGTCATGGAGAATTTGGTGAACCATTACCAGACCCAGAACCCCGGTGTGAAGGTCAACCTGTTTACCGTCCAGTGGACACCCCTCTTCGACCGCTTCCTCACCTCCTTCCGCAGCGGTGAAGTGCCGGACGTCTTGGCGATGCACGTGCAGGACATCGCCACGTTCGCCGGCAGGAACCTCCTCCAGCCTGTCGCAAAGGATGTCGCGAACGCCGGATTCAAAGCCGACCAGTTCGCCCAGACCGCCTGGAACGGCACGTTCTGGGGCGGCACCCAGTACGCCTTACCGCTTGATCTGCACATGCACGCGAATTTCGTCAATCTCGACATGTTCAAAGCGGCGGGTCTCGACCCCAGCAAGCTCCCGACGACCGGGGCCGAGCTGATCGCCGCCGCGACGAAACTCACCATCGACCAGAACGGCAAGCATCCGGGCGAAAACGGCTTCGATCCGACGAAGGTCAAGCAGTGGGGCTTCGGGATAAACTCGAATCACCACGCCTTCTATTACTTCTACGCCCTTCTGGCCCAGCAGGGCGCCTCGTTCCTCGATCCGACAGGAACGAAGGTGGCCGTGGACACCGGTAAGGCGGAGCGAGCCTGGCAATGGCTCCAGGATCTCGTCTACAAGTACAAGGTCGTCCCGCCCGGGGAGACGAACGCCTTCCAGGACTGGGTGACCGGCCGAGTGGCAATGGCCGTGGACGGCCCGTGGCAGTTGCCGGCGGCTCAGGAGTCAGCCACCTTCGCCTGGAGCACCACCACCTTCCCGAACGTGTTCGGGACGCCCGCCACCTGGGGCAGCGGTCACGTCCTCACGCTGCCGGTGAAAAACGACCCGGCGAAGCGCCAAGCGGCGATCAAGTTCATTACGTGGCTGCTCAACAACTCCGCCGGGTGGGGGACCTCCGGCAACATCCCGGCGATGCTCGCCGCGCGCCAGACGCAGGAGTTCAAGTCGTTGCCGGGCCGTACGGCTTTCGTGAACTCTCTCCCGTTCGTCGTGTTCCTGCCCGACATCCCAAAGACGAACCAGGTCTTCTCCGCCGCTGGGCCCAGCCCGATCGTGGTCGCCGCGCAAAGCGTGATCTTGCAGGCCGCGCCGGTCTCACAGGCGCTCAAGCAGTTGATCGATGGGGCCAACCAGATCCTGGCGACACCCTAGCGGCGCGACCCGCGCGAGGCACCGCGGGGGTCCGGCCACCGCATCGGCCGGGCCCCCGCAATCCCGATCAACGAAAGGACTCGGAGTGGCCGAGAACGCGGCGACATCAACACGTCTTGCCCTGCGGCGCGGCGCTTCATCCCGCTGGTACGGCGGGGCGACCCCCTGGCTCTTCCTCGCACCGTTCCTCGCCGCGTTCGTCCTGTTCCGCCTGGGCCCGGTCATCGGCGGCTTCTTCATCAGCCTGACCAGGTGGAGCATCGTCGGGTCGCCGACGTGGGTCGGGCTTGCGAACTACCGCGCGCTCCTGCGCGATCCGCTCTTCCACACATCGCTCGTCAACACGCTCTTCTTCGTGCTGCTCACCGTCCCGGCGATGGTCGCGCTCAGCCTGGGACTCGCCCTCCTGGTCAACATGCGGCTCGCCCCGAGGATCTTCGCGCGCACGTCGATCTTCCTTCCATACGTTGTGATGGCCGCGGTGGTGGGCGTGATCTGGAACTGGATGCTCGACTCCAACTTCGGGCTCGTCAACTACGCACTCAAGCTGGTCGGGCTGGGGCCGTTCCGCTGGCTCACCGACTTCAAGCTGGCGATGCCCGCGGTCGCCGGTGTGACGATCTGGTGGACCGTCGGGTTCAACATGATCATCTACCTCGCCGGCTTGCAGGATGTCCCGCGCGAACTCGAAGAGGCGGCGATGATCGACGGCGCGGGCCCGCTGGCCGTGCTGCGCCATGTCACGCTGCCGATGCTCACCCCTACGACGTTCGTGGTGCTGATGCTCACCACGATCAACGCCGCGCAGGTCTTCGATCAGATCTACGTCATGACCGGGGGAGGACCGGGAACGTCGACCCTCACGCTCGTTCAGTACCTCTTTTACCAGGCCTTCCAGAGCTTCAACCTCGGGTACGGCTCGGCCATCGCCTACTTCGTGTTCCTCCTGCTCGCCGTGTTCGGCATCATCCAGCTCCGGCTCGTCCACCAGCAGGTGACATCGTGAGGCCTTCCCTGCGCAGGCGATCCTTGCAGTTCGGTGCCGCGCTATCGATGATCGTCGTCGGGATCGTGTTTCTTCTCCCGATCCTGTGGATGCTCATCACGAGCGTGAAGCCAGAAGGCCAGATCATGCGCTACCCGCCGGAGTTCGTTCCCCGGCACATCACCGCGGAGAATTTCGCGAGCGTCTTCCGGCGATTCGCCTTCGGACGCTGGGCGTTCAACAGCATCCTGGTCGCGGCCGCCGCCACCTTGCTCGTCGTGCCGGTGGATGCGCTCGCCGGTTACGCGCTCGCGCGAATGCGCTTCCCCGGCCGGGACGCGCTCTACATGCTGATTCTCTCGATGCTGATGGTGCCGCTCCAGGTCACCGTCATCCCGCTCTTCATCGGGTTCACCGAGGTGAAGATGCTCAGCACGCATTGGGCGCTGATCCTGCCCACCGTGGGGAACGTGACCGGCGTCTTCCTCCTCCGCCAGTTCTTCGTGACTGTCCCGGCCGAACTCGAGGACGCCGGCCGCATCGACGGCGCGAATCAGTTCCAACTGTGGTGGTTCGTGATGCTCCCCCTGGCCCGGCCGGTGATGGCCACCGTGACCATCATCACGTTCATGTCCTCGTGGAACAACTTCCTCTGGCCGCTGATCGCGGTCAGCAACGACTTCACCCGAACGCTCCCCGTTGGCATCGCGCAGTTCATGGGCGGGACCAGCGGAGCGAGCGGCTCCGCGCCGACGTACGGAATGCCGACGGCAGCGGCGGCCATGGCCACCGCACCGGCGGTGGTGGTCTTCCTCGCAATGCAACGCTGGTTCGTGCGTGGGATCACCACCACGGGGATCAAGGGGTGACGAGATGAGCGATTCGGTTGGCAGGTCCGGGGCCGGTCCGATGCGCGGTGTGATCGCCGCGATGGTGGCACCTTTCGACGACACCGGCGAAAGAGTCGCCGTCGAACGCATCCCCGCGCGCGTCGATAACCGAGCCAAGGGAGGCGTGCACGGGTCGTTCACCTGCGGGACGACCGGCGAGGCCCCCTCCTCGCCCGCGAGGAACGGGAAGAGGTTGCCGAGCGCGTACTCGAGGTGGCGCGCGGGCATCTCGCCGTGGCGGTGCACGTCGGTGCGGCGACGACCGCCGAGTCGGTCGGTCTCGCGGGGCACGCGGCGAGCATCGGCGCCGACGCGATGACGTGCGTCACCCCTTGGTACTACCGATACGACGAGGAGACCCTCGCCGAGCACTTCGCGGCCGTCGCCGCCACCGCGCTCGCCCGCGGCGCCGCGGGCTTCGTCTCCGGGCTGGCGAGGGTTATCCCAGAGCCATACGCCCCGCTGTGGACGGCGTGGGAGGGCGGCGATCACGGCGCGGTGCAGCGTTGGGATCGCTGGATCGGCGACGTCACCCGCTTGACCGCGGACGGCGCGCGGTTGGACTACTTCAAGCACCTCCTCGCCCGGCGCGGAGTGCCTGTCGGCCACACGCGGCCGCCACTCGCCTGGGCGTCCGAGACCGAGATCGACGCGCTCGCCGCGAAACTCCAGGTTCGGTTCGCCGAGGCCGCGATAACCCTCGGCAAGGGAGCCCGGTGAGGCCCGACGTTTCTCCACCCGAGCCGATCCTCCGCAGGCCGTTCGACCCGCCCGCGTGCCACGGCATCACGCTCGCAGGTCTCGCTGGCGGCCGGCTCCTCGGGGTGTGGTACGCGTGCTCGTACGAGACCTCCTCAGATACCGTCTTGGTCGCATCGGAACGTTCCAGCAGGGGAGTCTGGTCAGAGCCCCGCGTGATCGTCGACGTCCCGCTCACCGCCGTCGGCAACCCCGCCCTGTGGCGAGACGAGCGCGGGCTCCACCTCGCTTACGTGATTCTCGATCGCGAGGAGTGGACCAGTGCGCGCATCGTCTGCTCCGATTCCAGCGACGGCGGCTCGACGTGGAGCAGGCCGCGTCTCCTCCACGAGCGTGAGGGCCTCATGACCCGCAACCGGCCCCTGGTCACTCCCACCGGCGCGATCCTGCTGCCGATTTACGACGAGAAGACCTGGGCGCCGCTCGTGCTCCGCAGCAAGGACGGCGGCACGAGCTGGCGCCTCTTCGGGGACACCACGGTGCGCGGCGTTGCGCTGCAGCCGGCCCTCGCGCTGGCGCCGGACGGGAAGATCTTGATGCTCTCGCGCGGGCGCAAGGGCCGCGCCCTGGCTTCGTGGTCCGCTGATGACGGGAGATCCTGGACCGCATCCCGCGCCCTCGACCTGCCCAATCCGAACAGCGGGCTGGACATCGTCAACCTTCCGGACGGGTCGATCCTCGCCGCCTACAACCACTCCTCGACCGACCGGCTGCGCCTGGACCTCGCCGTCTCCAGGGACGGGGGGGCCCACTGGTCGGACCCGATGCCGGTCGCGGTCGCGACCAACGGGGAACTCTCCTACCCCTGCCTCCTGCCCGATAACGGCGGGCGGGTTCACCTTACCTATACCGTCGATCGGATCAACTTCCACTACCACGTGATCGAGAGCGCCGCGGGCACGAGCGATTAGCCGACAAGGAAGGGAGCAAGACCATGCCGCTATTCGCGCCGAAGCTAGTGACCTGCCCCCAGTGATTGGTCCACCCCGAAGTTAGTTTCGGATCCCTGCCAACTCTAGCCCAAGCGAGGGGGGCGCAAGCGGGGGCCACGCCCGAGTCTCGGGGGCGGGGGGCGGATAGCCCAAAGCGCTGTGCGGCCGTATGGTGTTGTAGTGCTGCTGCCACCACTCGATCAAGACCTGAGCCCCCTGCAAGGTATAGAAGACCTCCCGATCCAGCAGTTCATCCCGGAGCTTCCCGTTGACGGACTCGCTGTAGCCGTTCTCCCAGGGGCTCCCGGGTTCAATGAACAGGGTGCGCACGTCGAGCCAGTGGAGCCACTCGCGAACTACCTTGGCGCAGAACTCGGGGCCGTTGTCGGACCGGAGAGGATAGGGACACCCCCGCGTGAGGAACAAGTCAGTCAAGGTCGCCAGGACGTCATCCGCCCTCAGCTTCCCTCCGACCACAATGAAAAGGGGGAGATCCCCTTTATATGGGACAACCCCGCCCTTCGACGCGTCCCCCTGGTTCGCCCTGCTACCCCCGCGGGGACCACAACGTTCGGAAGAACAGCCCCCACACGAAGTCCACGAGAGCGTGAGTGATGCCCGAGCAGACCACGGAGCCCGTGCGCAGGTAGGTTCCGCCATAGAAGATTCCTGCCAATGCTGCGAGAAGCATGTAGCGCCAGTCTCGCTCCTTCCAGTGCGCAAGCCCGAACAACCCCGCGCTAAGGAGCAGGGGGACCGTTGGTCCCCGTCGGGGGAAGCCCCGCTGCAACAGATTCAAGATGACCCCGCGGAAAAGGATCTCCTCCGGGACAGCAACAGCGAAATAGACCCCGACCGCCCGGAAGAGCAGCTCCATCCACGAAGCCTGTGCTGAAACAGGGGAGAGGAAGCCCGAGAGGAGCCCCAATGGGACGGCGATTGCCCCGAAGACGATGGCATTAGCGGCAGCCACGATCAGGCTGCGCACCCCAAGGACGTACCGATAGCCGACCCCATCGAGACGTCGAACGATGAGAAACAGGAACAGCGTCCAGTCGACGGCGAGAAGTTTGGCGAGGGGGCCCGGCAGGAGGCCGAGATCGGGCGGTAGCCAGATCAGGAGGAGTGCGACGGCATCTTCCCACGTCAGACGCAAAGGCAGTCGCGGTCGTCCCAGCAGGAACCCCGGCAGGACGAGGTAGGGGGGAACCAGGGCGATCCGCCAGGTCGTTCCAGCCGGGGCCAGCGTCAAGCTGAGCATCCCCGGAAACATGAGCGCAGCAGAGCCCCACAAGGCCTTCGCGAGCCCGCTGGCAGAGAGTCCCCTCAGAAACGTCACGGCCCGCTCCGCGGCCAGGGAGAGGAAGACGCCGAGGAGGGTGGTGAAAGCGATGAGCGCGGGGATGTGGCCCACCGTCAACCATCCGGCCCGGGACATGTACAGCAGAAAAGCCGCGAGGAGGCTGACGAAGAGGAGGGCAGGGACTGCCTCCGTCTGAGCAACCCCCCCCTTGCCCCGTGAGACTTCCGGGGATAAACTTCTTGTCAGAGAGAAGTGATTCCGTATGTTCGGCCTTATCCTCGCCACCGCGCTGCTCCAAGGTAGCCCCTGCCCGAGTGTCTACTGCTACCCGAAGATCCCCGTCATCGCCGAGGTCGAGCCCCTGGCAGAGGAGTCCGGCTTCTCAGAATTCCTAGTCACCTTCCCGAGCCCCGTCCAAACGGGCCTTCCGGCCAACGATCGAGTGGCGGCCTTCTACTTTCTCCCGCGCACCCCTGGGCCCTACCCGGCGCTCCCGATCCTCCATGCCCTCGGCAGCGAGAAGGCACGCCTGGAGAAATGGGTCGGACGGAAGTTCGCCCAGCGGGGCTTTGCGGCGCTCCTCCTCGTCCTCCCCCACCATATGATGCGGAGGGCGGACGGGGGGTTGTGGGACGCGATCCGGCGTGGCGATGCGGATGCCATCTTGGCGACGGGCCAACAGGCGGTCCTTGATCTCCGGCGGGCTCTGGATTGGTTCGACGGGCGCGACGAAATCGCCCATGACAGGATGGCTGTGCTCGGCATCAGCCTGGGCGCCATGGTCGCCGCCGTCGCGCTCGGCGTGGAGGACCGCCTCAAGGCGGGTGTCCTGATCCTGGGTGGGGGCGACCCGGCCCACCTCGTCTGGAGCAGCTTCCTCGCGCGCCGGTTCCGGAGGCGGCTGGAGCGCCAAGGCCTTACCCAGGAGGTCCTTCGGCAGCGATGGGCCCCAATCGATCCCCTCTCCTTCGCCGGGGGTGCCCGCGGCAAGGCCCTCTACATGGTGAATGCCCGGTGGGATTGTGTTATCCCTCGGCACTCGGTGGAACGTCTGTGGCAGGCCCTCGGACGCCCCAAGATCGATTGGCTGCCGGGAGGCCATTACACGACCTTTCTCTTCGCGCCGTGGATCCTAAGCTGGGCCCATCGCTTCCTGCAAGATCACCTCGAAGGGCGCCCGCTTGAGATGCCCGCTAAGGCCCGGGCGCCCGTGAAAAAGGTACCGGATTCCATTTACGCCCCAACCCCCTGATTGTGCGAGGGCATGATTCCCATTCTTCGGCGGCCCCACCGGGGGACGTACGGCGCCATTAAGCTTGGGCTGCCCACGGCGCGCTGGATCCTCCAGCGGGCCACTAACTGCACCCTGGCCCGGAGCGCCATTGAGCGCGCGGCACGCGGCATCCCGACCCGCAGGACGGGGCCCACCAGATCATCAACCAAGGGATACGGCTTCACAGCATCTCCGCGTGGCCGACCGCTCTGGAAGAATTCGAATTGCGCACCAAGTAAATCAAGGCGTTAGCCTTCAAAAGCTGTCCGGTCCCTTTTTTCTTTAGAAATCCTGCAATTGCTCATCTATTGGGAGCTACTTCTCAGCCTCCTCTCAGCTTGGGGTCCGTGATATCCCGTATTCCATCCCCAATCATGTTGAACGCGAGAATGGTGATGAGGATGCTCGACCCCGCGAAGATGGAGAGCCAGGGTGCGTTGATGAGCACATCGACCCCTTCCCGTGTCATATTCCCCCACGTGGGCGTGGGCGGTTGAACCCCCAATCCGATAAATGCAAGATTGGCCTCGAGGCGGATCGCCTCTCCCACCCAGAGGGTTCCAGCCACGAGGAGTTCCCCGAGGATGTTGGGGAAGATGTGTTGAACCAAGATCCGGGGCACGCCTGCGCCGACTGCCCGAGAAGCCAGAACAAACTCATTCTCTCTTATGGACAGGATGATCCCGTGAGCCAACCTAGCAAATCGAGGTGTCATCACGATGCCAATGGTGATAATGAGGTTGAGAAGATTGGCCCCCAGGGCGGCCGTGACGGCGATGGCCAGAATCAGGTCCGGAAAACACATCATCACATCGATGGCTCTCATGATCAGGCTTTCCGGTTTTCGGCCGTAATAACCGGCAATCATGCCCAGCGAGGTCCCCAGGAGCAGCCCGAGAAGGACCGACGCGCCCCCGATCAAAAGAGAAATTCGACTGCCCCAGATGATTCGTGAAAAGACGTCCCGACCGAAGTCGTCGGTTCCGAGCCAGTGCTTTGGAGTGGTCCCCATCAGACGGGCATAGGGATCCTGCTCTAGGGGATCGAGCGGAGAGATCCATGGGGCGGAGATGGCGACGAAAACGATGCAAAGAGCAATTACGCCGCCCACCAGGGCCGTCTTGTTCCGTATAAGCGTCAGCCATGCCCTTTGTTGCTCGGAAATCTTATCAGACATTAGGCATTCGGGCCTTTTTGCAACCAGGTCTTTTCAGGAATCCTCCTATCCTTTCTCTTCCTCAACATTCGGAGAGGGGCCAGAGGATCCCTCGTTAACGATACTGTATCCGAGGGTCGATCCATCCATAAATGAGATCGGTCATGAGATTCAGGATGACCACCACCATCGAGTAAAAGACCATCACCGATTGAAGGGTGGTGTAGTCCCTCTGCTTAATAGCTCCCACCATGAGGCTCCCCAGGCCGGGTCGGGAAAAGACGATCTCCGTCATGACCGAGGAGCCGATCAAGACCACGGCATAGACCCCGCCGAGGGCCACGATCGGAATCAGGGCGTTCCGCAAGGCGTGCTTCAAGAGGATAACCCGTTCGGAGATCCCCCTGGAGCGGGCCGTTCGGACATAATCCTCGCGAAGGATGTTCAGGAGGGAGGAGCGACTCATCCGGGTTACATAGGCCGTCATGATCAATCCCAGGGAAAGGGCGGGGAGAAAGAGATGACGAAGAGTGCTCGAGAGGCTCGCCAGATCGCCACCTCCCACCACGGGGAAGAGCCGCAGTTTGATTGAAAAGACCAGCATCAACAGGATGCCCAGATAGAAAGCAGGAATGGAAAGACCCATCAAGGAGAAGACACGGTTGAAATAATCGATAAAACTGTTGCGGCGAACGGCTGCCGGAATCGCCAAAGGGATCCCAAAGAGAAAACCGAAGAGGATGGAACTGAAGGTGAGTTCTAAGGTGTAAGGAAGGACCTTCACGAGTTGTTTCCCAACAGGAAATCCCGTGATGATGGAGGTTCCAAGATTCCCTCGGCAAAGGTCCCCGAGAAACCGGAAATATTGCAGCCACAGGGGGGCATTGAGCCCCATTTGTTCTCTCAGTGCCTCGACAGCCTCCTTGTTGGCGTAATCTCCGAGAGCTGCGATCGCTGGATCACCGGGAAGTATCCGGACCACCACAAAGACCAGCGTCAGGACAACAACGAGGATAGGGATGCTTTGGAGGACTCTCCGAAGGACGTAACTCGACATGCTCGGCATCCTCCATGAGCATAAGCTACTCACCCCGTCCCTCTCATTTGGGGGGACGGGGTGAGCTGGACCGACTGAGACAAGGGCGGATGTTATTCGATCTGTTTATCTCGCCAGGATTCTCGTCTTTTCTGTGATCTGCGGAGAGTACGTTTGCCAACTCCACTGCAACGGATGGCCGATGTCAACGTACGACTTGGCCGGGAAATTGTAGAGCAGACGGATGATGGGTACCGTGGCAACATCCCTGAGGATCCTGATCTGGGCCTCTTTCCACATGGCGTTCTGCTTGTCCGCATCGAGCTCCCACCTCGCCTTTTCAATCAGCTCGTCCACGCTCGCGTAATGAGAGAAGTTCGTATCCGGATTCTTCCCCGTTACGACAGTAGAGCCCGAGTGATAGAAGCGAGTGAGAAAGACGTCCACATTGGGCCGCCAAGCGGCATAGTAGACGATGGGACTTGCATCTTTGCGAATCAGCGTATGGAAGGAGGAGTGGTCGACGACCTTGAGGGCCATATCGATCCCCACCTTCTTGAGCTGCGCCTGAATGGCTATCATCGGCTTTCGGTAACTGCTCTCCATTTCGCTGATGATCACCTCTGTCTTGAAGCCATTGGGGTAGCCGGCCTCAGTCAGCAGTTTTCTGGCCTCTGCCTGGTTGTTCTCATACACCACGCCGGCCTTGAGGGCTTCCTCCTTGGTCAGGGCGCCCGGTGCGGGCGGAGCGAGGGCAGCCGCATAAATCGGAACCGCCAGGCTCTTCCCCATGAAGGCGGCGACCTCTTCACGGGAGATGGCGTAGGAGACGGCCTTCCGAACTCTCACATCGTCGAAGGGCTTTTGGGTCATGGTGAAGTAGAGCATCTGCGTCTCGCAGGGGCCGAAGTTCCTCACCCTGACATCGGGGAAGGTGGCGACCTTCTCAGCCCATTTTTCCTCTTTGAGCCCTTCGATGATCTGCAACTCTCCCGTCTGGAGCCCGAACTCGCGGGAACTGACGCTCGGCATGTAGCGGACGACAACCTGCTTCAGAATCGGCGCTCCCCGGAAATACTTGGCGTTCGCCGCAAGCACCGTCTTCTGCCGGGGCTCATAGGTTTCAAACATGAAGGGTCCGGTTCCCACGGGCTGGGTCTTGAACCAGTCGTCCCCTTTCTCCTCAAGGGCTTTCTTGCTCACGATAAATCCACCCGCATAACTCGCCACCTTGGCCAGGAACAGGGTTTCGGACATCGGCTTCTCGAGCGTGATCCTGACCGTAGAGGGATCGAGCGCTTCGAAGGTCATCCCATCGTACTCCCCAGCGTAGGAGGAGCGTTTCGGATCGGCCGCTCTTTTCAAGGAATAGACCACATCCTCTGCGGTCAACTCGTACCCAGTGGGGTTGCCAGCATAGGGATGGAAGAAAACCCCCTTCCGGAGGGTAAAGGTCCAGACCGTTTTATCCCTCGAGACGGTCCAGGAGGAGGCGAGATCGGGTTCGACCTTCACCTGTTCTCCCGGTGGGTATCGAACGAGGCCATTGAATATCATATCGACCGTCGCGCGATCGACCGTCGATGCGGCCCGATGGGGATCAAGTGTTCCCACGTCTCCAGCATCAAAGGCAATGCTCAGAATCTGCTCTTTCGCCAGTTGCTGGGCTTCGGCTGTATCGATAACGAAGAACCCAGCGATCAGCACAACCAGCGCCAAATAGGCTAGACCTCTCTTGACCATAAGTCCTCCTTTCTTGGGATGCCTTCTTCGCCTGGGCAGGAACCCTTCCGGCTCGGCGATAGAAGCCGCCCCATCCTCCTCAACGATCCTTAAACATTCTACTTGATCAGGCCCTGACTCTTGAGGAAGTCTCGAGCCGCGGAGACACTCTGATCGCATGCCCCAAAAGAGTTTTTCCGCTACCTGCTAGAGGGACCCGGGATGCACTGGTGGTGATCGTGCTGACCCGAAGGCGCGTAGGCCTGTTCTGCCCGGTGGGAAACACGGCGGAGTGGCGCTCCTGCAAAAGGTGGGTCGATGACGGGATGATCACGAAAAATCATATCAAAAGGGGGTGCCGAGTGTCAATTCCTGAATCACAGGCGCGACACGTGTAAAAAGGTACGGGACACCATTTAGGCCCTAGCCTCGTGATTCTGCGAGGGCATGGTTCCAATTCTTCGGCGTCCCCGCCGGGGGACGTAGGGCGCCACGAAGGCCGGGCTGTCCACGGCGCGCTGGGCCCTCCAGCGGGCGACCACGTGCACGGTGCCCCCAGGGGCATTCAGCCTCGGTGCGCGCGGCATCCCGACCCGCAGCACCGGGCGCACGAGATCGTCAATCAGGGGTAGCGCTTCGTCGTCTTCCCACTTGGCGCACCGGTCGCCAAGACTTCGGTCGCGCACCAAGCAAATCAAGGCGTTGGCCTTCAAAAGGTGTCCGGTACCTTTTTTACGTTCGAGGGGCTCGAACCCACACGTCAAAGATATTTGTCCGCTCTGAATACTAAGGACAACCTGAGACCAGACCGGGATAAGGAGTCGGCTGCGGGTATGGTTATACAGATGTATCGCCACAGGCCTTGCAGAACCCCCGTTACGGCTTTCTGCTTGACAATGATATTCCGTCTCTGAAAGAATGCGTCCACTGTTCTCCACTGCGAACAATATTCGATATTTCGAACTAAGGGGCATGTCCTTGAGAAAGAATAGGGCGACCTTGCGGGCGATCGCGATTATCCGCTTGCTATCGGCAAGCAACAGTCCGCTCAGGCTCACCGCAATCAGCGGGGCCCTTCACATTCCCAAAAGCAGCACGTTTGAGATCTTGCACACCCTGGCGGACGAGGGAATCGTTGAGATAGCGGATAGTGCCCTCAAGACCTTCAAGGTGGGGTTAGGACTGCTCGAGGTGGGCCTGCATGCGTTATCCCAGATTGACCTCCCAAGAGAGGCGCACCCTCTGCTGAAGGAATTGAATCGGTTAACAGGCGAAACGGCCATTCTGGCCGTGGAGGATAAGGGCTGCATGGTGTGCCTCGATAGGGTCGAGGGGCGGTCCATGCTGCGAACATCAGTGAAGTTAGGGGCCCGCGTTCAAATGCACTGTACTGCCCTGGGGAAGGCCGTACTCGCAGCCTACCCGGACGCCAAGGCCCTTGAAATCCTAAAAACCAGACGCTTGAGGAAAGTGACTAATAACACGATCGGCAATATTCGCGATCTGCAGCGGGACCTGAACCGGATACGAGAGCGAGGGTTTGCGATTGATAACCAGGAGAGCTACCCCAACGTGAGCTGCGTTGGGGCACCTGTCTATTCGGAGCTCAACAGGGTGGTCGCCGCGGTGAGTGTCGCGGCCCCCACTTCCTCTGTAGACAGCGAAAAGCTACACCACTTCGGTGCCTTGATCCAGAAGACCGCCTTGAGGATTTCCAAGCGACTTGGCTATCCCAGCCACGTGCTGTACCCGCCCATGGAAGAAGGGCCGCTATCCACGCGGGGCCGGAATCCTCGGCCAGAGAAGAGGCAGAACGGATACGAAAGGTGAATCGATTCGCACACAGCTCCGTCATTTTTCCACTTGCTGCTCTCCTTCCTGCAATCGGTGCGTGGACGAGCGGCGATGTATGGGAGCCTGTGGTGCTTCTTTGGAATTGAATGAGGACTCAAGATAGGCTGAGCCGCAAGATCGCCATGCATACCCCTGCGTGTCAATTCGAGCAGCTCGCAAATAGCATGCGCGCGGTCCGGGTCCCGACGGACTTGTACGGGCTGGGGGTCCGGACGCGCTCGCCGCCTCGGGTAATGGCCGTCGTGCGGAACTTGGGCGGGTCGGCCACACCTGCCTGTCGCGCGGAAACCTTCGCACCAGTACAGCGAGGGACTGCAGGCGAATTGGCCCACCAGTACTTGTGCATTGGCACGACATGTCCCGATGAAGGAGGGCTACGAAAATGAAGATGAAGGCCATGTGTATCGCAGCCGTGCTGGCCGCCGTGTCGGTTGCCTTGGTTGCTGTGCCGGCCTGGACGCAATCGAGCGCTCCCCCGCTCAAAATCGGCTGGCTCGCTGCTCTGACCGGCCCGAACTCCACCCCAGGTATCGGCCAGGACCGCGGGATTCGCTACGCGGCGGACCAGATCAACAAAGCCGGCGGCGTGATGGGGCGGAAGATCGAGATCGTGAGCCGCGACACCCAGGGCGATCCGACCAAGGCCGTCAACGCGGCCCTGGAAATGATCAACAACGACAAAGTCGAGTTCACGATCGGCCCCACCAACTCGGGTGAGTGCCTAGCGACCCAGCCTGTCATCGCGCGGTACAAGGTGCCGAGTTTCCCGATCGGCGTCGTGGATTCGCTGATCGACACGGTGAAGTTCCCGTACTCGTTCCGGGTGTCCAACAACAACACCCAGTGGCAGGAGTCCGTGCTCAATTACGCGTTGAAGGTCCTGAAGGCCAAGAAGATCGGGATCATCGGCGATACCACCGGCTACGGGACCATGTCGGTGAACCTCTCCGAGCAGTTGCTCAAAGCGCAAGGGGGGGTGAGCATCACCTATAAGGGCGAGGTCGAGGCCAACCAGACCGATGTCATGGCGGATCTGCGCAAGGCCCAGAGCTCCGGGGCCGAGGTCATGGTGGTGTGGACGGATTCCGCGGGGCTCAACTCCCGGCTCATGAACGCGCGGGCCGAGCTGAACTGGAATGTGCCGTTCGTGGGACACCCGGTGCTGGGCGCCGGCGCCGTGAAACCGCTCCTGGCCAAGCCCGAGAACTGGAAGAACGTGTTCAACGTCGGCTACCGGCCGATGAGCTTCGACGACAATGGCAAGCTGCCGGAAAAATCGCAGAAGTTCGTGGAGACAGTCAGCAGCGCGGGCGTGAAGTTGGACGACACCATGCTCTGGTGGGTGGGGCTGGGCGTGGACACCATTCAGCTCATCAAGGACACCGTCGAGGCGGCTAAGTCCAGTAAGGCCGACGACGTGAAGCGCATGCTGGAGGCCGGCAAAACCTTCAACGGGGTCTACTGCACGAGCTGCGCGTATTCGCCGACTAACCATAACGGGTATCCGACGGATGACGTCGTGATGAACCGCGCCGATTCCTTCCGGGCGGGCGCCTATGCGATCGCCCCAGGCTATGGGAAGTAGGCAGCGGAGGGGCAAACGATGCTTGTCACGATCCTGGTGGCCGGGATAGCGATCGGCGCCATCTACGCCATGATCGGGTTGAGTTACAACATGATGTACTCGACCTCGAAGGTGGTGAGCTTCACCCCCGGCCAGCTCGGGATGATCGGCGCCGTGTTCGGGGCGTGGTTCATCGGGGTGCTCGAGGTGCCCCTCTGGCTCGGCTTTCTGGGCGCTATGGGCGTCGCCGTCGTGTACGGCTTCTTCACGGAGCTGGTTGCCGTCCGGCCCGTCTTGAAGAGCATCGAGCAGCACCTCTATGTGCTCACCACGCTGGCGGCCGCGCTCATGATCCAGCAGGTCGTGGCGATCTGGTGGGGAACGGACCCCCGGCCGTTCCCCACGCTCTTCGGATTGGGGGCCGGGCTCGCCAGTGAAAAATACTGGCTGCCGGTCGTGGCCTGCTTCCTGGCGTTCATCGGTTTGGAGCTGTTTTACCGCAAGACCCTGTGGGGCGCCGCCTTCATTGCCGTTGCCGAAGATGCCGAGGCGTCCCGCGCCCTCGGGATTCTGGACGTGCGGATTCGGGTGGTGAGTTACTGTTTGGCGGGCTTCATCGGCGCGCTCGCCGGCTTCATGGGGGGCCAGCTCCTGCTCGCCTTCTTCGCCCTGGGGGCGACGCTCACCTTCTACGGCTTTGTGCCGATCGCCATGGGCGGGATCGGCAGCAACCGCGGCGCGCTGATCGGCGGCTTTTTCCTGGGGATCCTCCAGCAAGCGGCCAACTATTTCGTGGGCGGCGTGTTCGTGGGCGTCGTCACGTTCGCCGTCTTCATCACGGTGCTCTTGCTCGTGCCGCGCGGCCTGTTCGGCAGCGCCGTGGCGCGGCGGGTTTAATGATGCCGACTGGACTCGAGGCGATCGCCTCCACGGATCTTCCGCCGCTGACCCGTCAGCGGCCCCGCGCCCTGTGGGCCGCCGCGGCGGTGATCGGGCTCGCGGTGCTTCTCCCGGCGGGAGTGAACCAGTACTGGATGCAGATCGGGACGCTGGCGTTCGTGTACTGGGTGTTGATCGCGGGTCTGGACCTGATCATCGGCTACGCCGGACAGCTTGCGGTCGGGTTTGTGGGCCTTTTGGCCATCGGCGCGTACACGGCGAGCATCCTGTGCGAAAAGGCGAGCTGGCCGGCCTTTGCCGCCCTCGCGGCGGCTGGGGCCGCCGGGGCGCTCTTCGGGTTTCTGGTGGGCCTGCCGTCGCTCCGGCTGAAGGGCTTCTACTTCGCCATGACCACCCTGGGGTTCTCGACCATCGTTACCCAGGTCGCCCTCGGCTGGGAGCGCCTGACCGGCGGCGGGATCGGCTTGCCCGGTCCCATATTTCCGGCGCCCCTTGATTCGCCGGTGGGCTTCTACTACCTGGCGCTGGGGATGGCGCTGCTTGCCACGTATCTCCTCCGGAACGTCGCGTTCAGCAATTTCGGGCGGGGGCTCGTGGCCGTGCGGGACGCCGAAGTGGCGGCCGAGGCGATGGGCGTCCCGATCACCCGCCTCAAGCTGGTCACGTTCACGCTAAGCGGCATCCTGGCCGGCATGGCGGGGGCGCTCTTCGCTGCCCGACAGACCTACATTACCCCCGACGCCTTCACGTTCGATCTGTCGGTGCTCTTCTTCATTATGGTGCTGATCGGGGGGCGCGGGCGGATTGTCGGCCCGATGATCGGAACGCTCATCTTGACGCTCCTGCCCGAGATCGCGGCCCCCCTGGTGATGTGGTCGAACTTCCTGTACGCCGTCCTGCTCCTCCTGGTGGTGCTCATCGTGCCGGGCGGGATCGCCGCGTTTCTGGAGCGCCTCTTCGTCAAGACGGCGAAGGGCGAAGGGCTCGAGGCGCCGGCGCCGGAGCGGCTGAATGCCGTGCTGGGGCAGCATGCCTCGCCGAAGGTCCTCACGCTCCAGGGGGTGGCGCTGCACTTCGGCGGGGTTCGGGCGCTGGACGGCGTGGACGTGGCGGTCTGGCCCGGGACCGTCCACGGCCTGATCGGCCCGAACGGCAGCGGCAAGACCACGCTCCTCAACGCCGTCTCCGGCTTTTACGCCGCCAACAGCGGCCGCATCGTCTTCGGCGAGGCAGACCTCGCTGCCCGACCGTCGGCCGACCGCGCCGCGCTCGGGATCGCCCGCACGTTCCAGACGCCCAGAGTGGTGGGCAACCTGAGCGTGCTGGAGAATGCGATGCTAGGGGCGTACCGGCAATTCACCACGAGCTTCCCGGCAGTCGCGCTGGGATCGCGGCACGGCGTGATTGAAGACTGCGCCATCCGCCAGCGCGCGGCGGACGCGCTCGCGGCCGTCGGCTTGCGGCGGCTCGCCCATCTTCGGGCCGAGCAGTTGCAGCATACCGAGCAGCGGCTCCTCGAGATCGCGCGCTGCCTGGTTATGCAGCCCAGCATCCTGTTGCTGGACGAGCCCGCGGCGGGCCTCTCCCACGACGAGATCGAGCACCTGCAAGCCTTGATCGAGCACATCCGCAGCCTGGGGGTGGCGATTCTCTTGGTGGAGCACCACGCGGATCTGGTTTTTCAAGTGAGCGATGAAGTGACGGTGCTGGACGTCGGGCGGGTGCTGGCGCACGGAGCGCCGGCGGAGGTCCGCATCAACCCGGAGGTCATCAATGCCTACCTTGGCGCCTGAACGCGACGGGGCGCTGCTCATGGCCAGCGATCTCTCGGCCGGCTACGGGGCGATCCGCGTGCTGCAGCAGGTGAATCTGTCGGTGCGGGCCGGACAGGTCGTAGCGCTGGTGGGGCCGAACGGGGCGGGGAAGAGCACGCTGCTCAAGGCCTTATCCGGCATGATTCCCAAGACCAGCGGCACGGTATCCTTCGGGGGCCAGGACATCACGCGGCTGACCACCCAGGCCTGCGGGCGGCTGGGGCTGGTGCACGTGATCGAAGGCCACCGGGTCTTGCCGTCGCTCACGGTGGAGGAGAACCTCCTTCTGGCCGCCCTGGATCAGCCGGCCTCGGCCCGCCGTGCGCGGGTCGAGGAGGCCTACCGGGTGTTTCCCGAGATCGCGGAAAAACGCCACCTAGGGGCGGGATCACTCTCGGGCGGCCAGCAACAGATGCTGGTCATCGCCCAAGGCATTGTCCGGCAGCCCCGGCTCCTGTTGCTGGATGAGCCGTCCGCCGGTCTGGCCCCCGTTCTGATCGCTCGTGTGCTCGAAGTGGTCGCCGCGTTCCGCACCAAAGGCACGGCGGTGCTGCTCGTCGAGCAGGCGGTGGAGAAGGCCTTGCACATCGCCGACCGCGTGTATGTGCTCGTCCACGGCCGCATCGTTCTTGCCACCGACGCGCAGTCGGCTCGGGCTCCCGGAGTGCTCGAGCGGGCCTATCTGGGCGCGGCCCAGCCCTCCTAGGTTCGACGCACGATCGATGTCCCTCAGGAGGGGAATCGAGTGGAATCGCCGCCGATGCGAGACGAGGCCGTGTGATGGCGCTCAGCAGGGCCAGGGATCGACGGCCCCCCTGTCATGGGTGGGTAGTCCTGGCGGATTCTGATGCCCTATTTGGGAGGCGAGAGTCATGAGCATCCAGCAGATCCACGAGGGTATCTATGCCATTACTACGCCCTTCGATAAAACGGGGACGGTGTTTCTGTATCTACTCAGAGGTGATCGGGTGGCTCTCATCGACACCGGGGCCTCGGATTCGCCCGCCGCTGTCTTGCGGCCCGCTCTCGCTGAGGTCGGCCTCTCGCTGGCAAAGGTGGACGTGATCCTGAACACTCATGCGCATCTCGACCATTCGGGGGGCAACGCGGAGACGAAACGCCAATCCGGTGCGCGGATCCACGTCCACAGGGATGACCTCCGCATGGCGAGTTCGAACGAGGCGCAAGTTGCGTTCCACACCGATCCTCTGCGGGCGCTCGCTTATCCGGCCGAGTCCATCCGCGAGCGCACGGAACACGTGCTTCGGAACGCGGGGGAGCCGGCCGGAGCGGATGTCCTGCTGAAGGACGGGGACCTCATCGAGCTCGGCGACGTACGGCTGGAGGTGGTGCATTGTCCTGGGCATACGCCAGGGCACGTGGCCTATTACTGGAGGAGAGAGGGTGTGCTCTTCACCGGGGACGCCGTCCAAGGGTATGGGGCTCGGCCGGGAAGCTACCCATATTACTTCGACGCACCAAACTACCGGGCCTCTCTTGAGCGATTGTCTTCCCTGGAGTTCGAGACGCTGTGTCTTGGGCATGCCTTCCATGGGGGGACACTGGTGAACGCGCCCGTTCGGCGGGGCGCCGAGGGCCGCGCCTTCCTGCAAGCCTCGATCGGAGTGGCCGACACGATCCATCGGGTGACGGCGGATGTCTGCCGGCAGCGGCCCGGAGACTCCAAACGGGAATTGGCTCTGGCCGCGCTAGATGAATTGCTTTACGAGATGCCACAGCTTCGGGTGCGACAGACAGGGTTTCCGCTCTTGGCTGGACCCACGCTCCTAGCGCACATCGAAGCCGTCAGCGCCGACACCTACCCCGTGAAAAAGGTACCGGACTCCATTTAGGCCCTAACCTCGTGATTCCGCGAGGGCATGGTTCCAATTCTTCGCCGTCCCCGGCGCCACCAGGTGCGGCGCGCGCGGCATCCCGACCCGCAGCACAGGGCCCACGAGATCATCGACCAAGGGATACGGCTTCACGGCGTCTCCGCCTGGCGCACCGGTCGCCAAGAATTCGAATCGCGCACCAAGCAAATCAAGGCGTTAGCCTTCAAAAGGTGTCCGGTACCTTTTTCTTGCGGATCACACGGCAGCTACCTTGCCGCGAGAACAATGGGTGCGCTGATGGCCAGCAACGCGGCGAGAAAGATTACCCCAAAGATCGCCCCGAGCCGCCAGAAGTCCTTGGCTGGAATGTAGCCGGCACCATAGTACACCGGTGCCGGGCCGGTCGCATAGGGCGTGATCACCCCCATGATCCCGTGCGTTAACGCTAAGAGCAGCGCGAGTTGCTTCACCGGCATTCCGGGGATGCCCATCCCGACAGCCAGCATTGCCGGCAACATGGCACTGGTGTGGGATGTGAGGTTGGCAAACATGTAGTGGGCAAAGAAATAGATAGCGACGAGAGCGTACAGCGTGACGATAGGGGGAACGCCGCGCATGTGCGCTGCAACGCTCTCGTCAAACCATTGAATGAAGCCGATGCGTGCGAGACCGTCGGCAAGTGTTACGAGTGTGGCGAGCAACGTCAGTGTGTTCCAGGCGGCGCGATTGCCTACGATATCGTCCCAGCCCACGATCCTGGTGAGCACCATGAGCGAGACGACGACGAGTGCCGCAGCAGTCGCATTGATGTAAGCCGCGCCGAAGATCCACATCACCACCGCGATCACGACGAGGACCGCCAGCGTAATCTCGCCGCGTGACAGCGGGCCCATGCTCGTCAGCTCCTTGCCTGCCCATATGGGCGCCTCTTCACCTTTCTTGATTTCCGGAGGATAGAGCACGTACACCAGAAGCGGCAATACGAGCAGCAGCGTCAGGCCGAAGGGTGCCGCCGCGGCAAAAAACTGCAGCCAGGTGATGTCGATCTTCGCGGTCTTCTTGATGATCTCGACCGCGAGGAGATTGGGCGCCAGGGCTGTCAGGAACAGCGAACTCGTCACGGCAGTCGTCGCGAACGCCGTCCACATGATGTAGCCACCGATTTTGCGCGCCGACGGATCGTTCGGCCGCGAATCATAAAGGGCGGGCAAGTTGCGAACGATTGGGAAAATCGTCCCGGCGCTGCGCGCGGTGTTCGACGGGGTGAATGGGGCAAGAATCGTGTCGGAGAGGGCAATTGCATAGCCGAGAAAGAGCGTTCTCCGTCCCATGGTTTTCACGAGCAGCAGAGATATGCGCCGGCCAAGCCCTGTCTTCTCGTAGCCGAGCGCGAACATAAATGCCGTAAAGACCAACCAGACCGTACCATTCGAGAATCCCGTGAGCGCCCAGCCGAGTGCACTGTTCGGCGCGCTGAATCCGGGTTTCGCCAATTCAGCCGGACTGAAAAGCACCCAGCGCCCAAGAACCGCTACGAGTGTCACGCCGAAAAGTCCAATCGCTGCGAGGGGAAATGGCTCTACCACCAGCCCGGCGATCACGCCTGCGAAGATCGCGAAGAAATACCACGCATACTGGGGAAGACCAGCGGGCGCGGGGACCAAGGCGAGGATGACCGCCACTGCAACCGGCACGAAGGCCGTCCATCGGGTTCTCACGGCATTTGGCATGATGCACCTCCCAAGAAAGAGTGCGGCAGACTGGGCCTCTGTACAGGGCGGAGGGAGCATGTCCCTCCCGGGGGAGCCGTGTCAAGCCAAAACTCCCACCCCGAGCGGTGAGGGGGGCGACGAATGGGACAGAGGGCGAGCAGGGAATGAGGGAGTCCAGACCCGAACAGATGACACCGTTCGGCGAGCGCACTGTGTGCAGCGCCGCCGCGGCGGCCTCTGGCGGGTTACGGGCGTCCGACGGCCAGACGCCGAGGTAGGTCACTGAAAAAGGTACCGGACACCGTGTAGGCCCTAACCTCGTGATTCTGCGAGGGCATGGTCCCAATTCTTCGCCGTCCCCGGCGCCACCAAGCGCGGGGCTCGCGGCATTCCGACTCGCAGCACGGGGCGCACGAGATCATTGACCAAGGGATACGGCTTCACGGCATCTCGACCTGGCGCACCGATCGCCAGGAATTCGAATCGCGCACCAAGCAAATCAAGGCGTTAGCCTTCAAAAGGTGTCCGGTACCTTTTTTAACGTGCCGACGTTGAGAGGAGGGACTTGCCTTCACAGCGGAGGAACGGCCGGGTCCCGCATTACGCATTACGAGGCAGAAAGGCAACGGATATTTTCATGCCCGTCCCCTATTTACCCATTTAGATTTCGCCTGACCCGCCAGTCTGCCGGTGGTAGCGCCCCGGCCAACCTCGGCTCTGGGGTAGGTTTCGTCCCCGACTCGGCCGTCTCCCTGGGTACGCCTTCCCGGCGTTGGGCGCTTTCTGGCCGGGCCCTGGTTTCCAACTTCCTATCCGATCGTATGTGCGCTCCGGACCGCCTCCCGAAGCATGCGTGGCCTCTCGACACGGTTAGCCTTGACACCGGGGCCATGTCGGCTAAGCTAGGTGATAGGACCCGGTGGGATCCGAAGGGATGGGACTATGAGGGCATCCGTCGGTCGTCTTGGGCTCGTGCTCGCTATCCTGGGGGCAGGCTGCGCGCCCACCATGATTCAACCCCCCCAGGTCACCCAACTCCATCGCCACGAGGGCCCGCGCATTCCCCTGAACGCGTACGTGGTGCTGGAGCTCAGGGCGTTCGATATCCGGGGCGGCGGCCCCCTCCATACCAAGGAGGTCCTGGCGCCGGAGGAGGGCATCCGGGTCGCGCGCGCAACCGTCCGCCAGAAGATCGTCGAGAGCGAGCTCTTCGAGGCGGTGGACGAGATCGAAGGGGAGCCCCCCGCCGGCAGCGAGGGTGTCCTGCTGCGGATCGCCCTCGACGTCGTGGTCACGACGCCGGCCTTCGGGGTGACCTCCTTTGCGCCCACCGCGCACCTGACCGGCATCTACCTGAGGGCCGAGGGCGGCCGGCAGACCCTCTTCGGCAACATCCCGTATGAAACGGTCGGGACGGTGGCCGACAACCCCTTCGCCATCCGCCAGCTCGTCATGATGGCGTGGCGGAGCAGCGCGGAGGCCATCGCCACGCGCATCGCCAACGACCTGCCGCAACGCCTGGCGTCGAGCCCCGCGGGCGCCAGGCTGCTGGCGCTGGGCTCATCGCCGCCCGCAGCGGCGGGTGTCCCTGCGGCCCGACTGCCGAAAGGCGAGGTCAGGCCGGCCGTCCCGCCCGCGAACCCCTACGCGAATTCCTGGGCCCTGGTTGTGGGGATCAACGCCTACCGGAACGTCCGCCCCCGCCTCAACTACGCCGTGGCGGACGCGCAGGCTGTGGCCGCCGCCCTTCCGGCCCTCGGGTTCCCGCCGGAGACCACCCGCGTCTTACTGGACGGCGAGGCGACCAAGGCGCGCATCGAGACGGTGCTCTACAAGGAGTTCGCCGGCATCGGGCCGGACGACCGGCTGCTCGTGTACTTCGCGGGCCACGGGGAGACGCTGCCCATCCGCGGCGGGGAGGAGGGCTACCTGCTGCCGGTGGATGCGGATCCGGACGCCCTGCCGCTGACGGCCATCGCCATGGACGACGTGAAGCGGATCGGCCAGCGGCTTAAGGCCAAGCACGCCTTCTTCGCCGTGGACGCCTGCTTCTCGGGGTTCGCCCTCACGCGGGACGTGCTGCCGCGGACCACGACGGACGAGTACCTGGCCGCGGCCCTCCGCGAGCCGGCCGTGCAGGTGTTGACGGCAGGGCGCAAGGGGGAGCGCGCCATCGAGGAGGGCGGGCACGGGCTGTTCACGCGGCAACTGCTGGAAGGGCTCCGGGGGCTCGCCGACCCCGAGGGGCGTGGGCTCATCACGGCGGCGCAGCTGGCCGCCTGGATCGAGCCCCGGGTCGTGCGAGATTCCAAGGGCCAGATGACGCCGCAGTACGGCCGCCTGGAGGGCGAGGGCCAGTTCGTCTTCATCGTGCCGCGATCCCCGTAGCGGGCGCGTGCCACAGTGTTAATGCGGGACGTCGTTGACTCAGTGGACTTCTCGCCGTTCCGCCCTCTCAATTGCTCTTGCGATCCCCGACGTGAAAAAGGTACCGGACCCCATTTAGGCCCTAACCTCGTGATTCCGCGAGGGCATGGTCCCAATTCTTCGCCGTCCCCGGCGCCACCAAGCGCGGGGCTCGCGGCATTCCGACTCGCAGCACGGGGCGCACGAGATCATCGACCAAGGGATACGGCTTCACGGCATCTCGACCTGGCGCACCGATCGCCAACAATTGGAATCGCGCACCAAGCAAATCAAGGCGTTGGCCTTCAAAAGGTGTCCGGTACCTTTTTTCGACATGCTACGGACCCTGGTGGTGGGGGACAAGAAGCCGGCCTGATGGCGGGGTGGAGAGCCGACTGATCCTGACGGCATCAGGTTCGATGCTCTGGCGCCGGTTGTCGGACGCTTGACTGTCCTGAATGTCTGTGTTACGGAA
>Ga0181527_1000497_pt1 | contig 44929 bp, 43 predicted proteins | sample PEATcosm2014_Bin_30_FD_119762 | JGI IMG/M metagenome (GOLD analysis project Ga0181527, IMG submission 119762) | Peatland microbial communities from MTU Mesocosm Facility, Houghton, MI, USA - PEATcosm2014_Bin06_60_metaG | ecosystem: Environmental > Terrestrial > Soil > Wetlands > Peat | place...
GCAAGCCGCGTTTGCCTCCAGTCCGGAATTTCGGGCCAGGAATTCGCTGAGCCGTTCCGCGCCAAACTCCTCGCCCTTGTGGTTCGAAGCCTCGACCAATCCATCGGTATACAGCAGACAACGGTCGCCGGGCTCAAACGCCGTGCAAAGCGAAGCGTATTCCGCCTTGGGAAACGGTCCGAGAAATAGCCCGTTTTCTTCCAGAGCTTCAACCTTTCTGGCCCCGGAGCGCCACAGCAGCACGGGTGGATGTCCCGCTCCAGCGTAGCGCAGTTCATGCCGCTCTGTGTCGCAATACACATAGGCGGCGGTGATGTATTGATCCTGGAGAGTCCCGCATAGGGTCTTGTTCAGACCGGCCAGAACCTCCTCGGGATGAGCCATCTGCCCGGCTTGCGCCCTCAGCGCAACCTTCATCATGGAGGCCGAGAGGGCGGCTGGCACGCCATGGCCGGAAACGTCCGCGATGAGCACGCCCAGTCCGTGCCCGTCGGAGAGCACATCGTAGAAGTCGCCAGCCACTGACCCCGCGGGCGAGTAGCGGGAGTGGACCTCTACCCCGCCGATTGCCCCTTCCAGCCGGGGGAGCAACGCCGACTGGATCTGGCGGGCTATGTCGAGCTCGTTCCGAATGGCAATTAGGCTGGACTCCATCCGCAAGCTGCGCGTGGCGCTCACGAAAAGGAACGTTCCTAACAGGAAAATCATGGCCAGCGGCTCCAGAAAAGCAACCTTGGGCAGAATTCCTATCACCGGCAGGTTTTGGTAGAGCGCTGAGAGCGCCAGAGCCAAAAGAGCGATTCTCAGAGCGCGCACCTCCCTGTCGACCGGGATTTTTGGAAAGACGCCGATGTAAACCCATCCAGTCAGGCTCGCAATGCTGAGGATCCGAGTCAGGAATGATATGTGGTCCATGGGCGCCTGCTGCGCCAGTCTGATCGTGCCCGCCATGGCCAGCAATATATTCGCGGCAACCACTCCCCGTATGAACCACGGGTAGGCACGACCGATCGTGCTGCCGATATACAGCACGAACGGCAGCCCGATCACCAGGGTGATCAAAGACTCGAAAACACGCCATGGAACGAAAGGGAATGACGATTGCAGCGTTGTCAGCGCAAAAATTAGCCGCAGCCCATACAGTAACGCACCGAGTCCGAAATAGAGCGTCGAGCGATCAGTTGTCCGGGAGCGGAAATGGTACAGAATCAGGGCAACTACACCGGCGCTTGCAATGAGTTCCCCTACGATGAGGCGGAAAGCATCGTTGCGCAGTGCGTCGAAAGCGATGGTTATCTGCACGCGGCCATTCTACACAAGAACGGGGCCCTCTGTGTGGATGGAACGTAAGCTCCGGCTACCGGGTCGGCCGGGTGCCCCGAATACAGCTTACGAGTCCTGCAATTCCCTGAATGTATCTTACTGCGGCGCGGGAAGATTCGTCGCCAGTTCCGAGGACTGTACGGCGGCCATCACTTCAACCGCAGCAGGCAGGGCCGTGGGCAGCGGGCCCTCCAGCGCGAGCGCCAGCACCTCGTCCATGTTGTCCACGAAGTGGAGCTTCATAAAGTTCTTTATATTGTCTGGCAGCTCGGCGATGTCCTTCTCGTTGGCGCGGGGCAGAATCACTTCAAAGATGCCGGCCCGCAGCGCGGCCAGCAGCTTTTCTTTCAGTCCACCGATGGCCAGCACCTTGCCTCGGAGGGTGATTTCGCCGGTCATGGCGATGTCGCGCCGCACAGGGATTTTGGCCAGCGCGCTGGCCAGCGCCGTGGCCATGGTGATGCCGGCCGACGGTCCGTCTTTGGGGATAGCGCCTTCGGGTACGTGCAGGTGCAGGTCCATGTTGCGATAAAACTCGCGGCTTAGGCCGAGGACCTGCGCACGTCCGCGAATGTAACTCAGCGCGGCCTGTGCCGACTCCTGCATCACGTCGCCGAGTTGGCCAGTGATGGTCATCTTGCCCTTGCCGTCGAGCACCTGCACTTCGGTAGTCAGGATGCTGCCGCCCACCTCGGTCCAGGCCAGGCCGGTGACCAGGCCGATCTCGCTTTTTTCATGCACCTCGGAGTCGCGGAATTTGGCCACGCCCAGGAACTCTCCTATGTTGGCTGCCGTGATCTCTTCCTTGTGCTTTTTGCCGCCCTTAACCACGCGGCGGGCGACTTTGCGGCAGACGTTACCGATTTCGCGCTCCAGATTCCTGACTCCTGCTTCGCGCGTGTAGCAGCGGATGATCTCGATAATCGCATCGTCTTTGAAGACGAGATTCTTCTCGCTCAGGCCGGTTTGCGCGCGCTGCTTTTTCACCAGATACTGACGGGCAATCTCCAGCTTCTCCTGTTCCGTGTAACCTTGCAGGCGAAGCACCTCCATGCGGTCTTGCAATGCGGGCGGAACGGTGTGCATCACGTTCGCCGTAGCTACAAACAGCACCTGCGAAAGGTCGTAGTCCACGTCCAGGTAGTGGTCCTGGAAGGTCGAGTTCTGCTCCGGGTCGAGCACTTCGAGCAGCGCCGATGCCGGATCGCCGCGGAAGTCGGAGGCCATCTTATCCACTTCGTCGAGCAGGAAGACAGGGTTCTTGGTGCCGGCCCGCTTCATGTGCTGGATGATCTGGCCGGGTAACGCGCCGATATAGGTGCGCCGATGTCCGCGAATCTCGGCTTCGTCGCGAATCCCTCCCAGGGAGAGCCGTACGAACTTGCGGCCGGTCGCCTTGGCAATCGACATTCCCAGCGAAGTCTTGCCCACGCCCGGAGGCCCGGCGAAGCATAGAATCGATCCTTTGGGATTCTTGACCAATTGGCGCACGGCAAGAAATTCAAGAATACGCTCCTTGATTTTTTCCAGGCCGTAGTGGTCCGTGTTCAGCACTTTTTCGGCGTACTCAATGGAGCGGGTTTCTTTGGAGCGCTTCTTCCAGGGCACGGCCAAAAGCCAGTCAATGTAGTTGCGGCTGACGGTGGACTCGGCTGACATGGGCGGCATGGCTTCGAGCTTCTTGAGCTCCTGAATGGCTTTGTCGAGCACTTCCTTGGGCATTCCAGCGGTTTCAATCTTTTTGCGCAGCTCGTCGAACTCGCTCTTTTCGCCGCGGCCTAATTCTTTTTGAATAGCCTTGATTTTTTCGTTGAGGTAGTACTCTTTTTGCGCACGCTCCATCTGCCGCTTGACTCGCGACTGGATGTTGCGATCGAGGTCGAGTTTTTCGATCTCGACGTCCAGCACGTCGGCAATGCGCGCCAGGCGCGCGGCGGGGTCGAAGATAGCCAGCAGTTCCTGCTTCTCCTCGACGCCGAGTTGCAGGTTAGCAGCGATGGTGTCGCTCAGCTTGGCCGGTTCGTCCATGCGCACCGTGGCAATAATGGTCTCGTAATTAAGTGATTGTTGAAGCTTGACATATTGCTCGAAGAGGCCGGTGACGCGCTGCATGAGTTGCTCAGCCGCCTGGGTCATCTCAAACTGGCTCTTGACCACACGCACCGTGGCGACGAAGAAGCCATCGCGGTCGCTGACCTCAATGGACTTGGCGCGCTCCACGCCCTCGACCAGAACCTTGATGTTGCCATCGGGCATCTTGACGCTCTGCACAATGTTGCAGATGGAACCGACTTGGTATATCTCCTTAGCCTTGGGCTCGTCGATCGAGGCATCATGCTGGGTGGCCAGAAATATCTTGCGGTCGCCGGTGAGCGCCTCCTCGAGGGCGCGCACGCTGGACTCGCGACCCACCACGAAAGGCATCATCATGTAGGGAAAGATCACCATGTCCCTGAGGGGCATCATGGGCAACTTGCACGATTCAACCTTTTCTCGGGATGCGGTCATTGGATCACCTTAAGAATTTGACGCGCGATGACACCTTCCGTGCCTTGCCGGCTGAACCGGCCTACTGGGATTGTACCGCGAAATGCGCTGGCGCGGATGCGTGTGTCGGAAACGTTTCAATGGCATAACAGGTTAGAAACTATAAGGCTTGCGCGCAGCAGATTCTATCTTGTGTTTTTAGCAGGAGTCTTCACGGCGGTAGCCAGCAGATCGTCCAATTGCATCTCGCTCAACCGCACGTGATAGAAGGTCTCGTAGAAGCGCCGCGTCTCCTGGCGCACGTCGTAGCGGAAGATCTCCGGGTAAAAGAGATTTGCCAGCCACTTGATGCCGATGATGCGGTTGGCCGAGGGCGGGCGGTCAAGCCAGCTGAATGGGTACTGCGGCGCCTCATAGACCTCGCGATTGCGGACAGCGGCGACAAGCTGCCAGGTGGAATCGGTCCAGACCGTTTTGTAGAACTCGCTCGGATTGACAGAGTGGTCGCGCACGGAGATAACGATCTCCGGGTTCCATCGCAGCACCTGCTCCATCGAGACCGGAGAGCGTCCATAACCTGTCTGCCCCTGAATCCCTGTTGCCACGTTGACGCCGCCGGCAAAGTTCAGCGCCTCAACGTGCATGGAGCCGCCCGGCTCTGTCTCCAATCCCTTCGGCCCTTCGGCGTAATAGTAACGTCTCCGCCTATCCTGCGGGATGCCGGCGACTTTCTGCTTGATCTCATTCAGCGCGCGGTGGCATTCGGTGGCGAGTTCGGCTGCGCGAGTCGCGCTTCCCAGCAGCTCTCCGGCTTTTTCATAAGCTTCCGGCAGTTGCTCCAGACGGCCGTCGAGAATGAAGACCGGAATATGCGTCTGGCCCTGAACCCGATCCGCCTGTGCAGTCGCAAAAGCATCACCCATGGAGATCATCACGTCCGGGTGGGCCTGCATGATTTTTTCCAGATTGCCGGTATTGTCTTTGCCGAACCAGCCTCCCAGCACCGGCAGGTCGCGATAAGGCTCCAGCAACAAGGCTCGTTCGCCGGCATCGGGCGGATAATTCCAACCCAGCAACAGTGATGGATCCAGCGTGTAGATCAGAACCGTGCCCGCGGGGCTCATGGAGAGTACCTTGTGAATGTGCGCGGGCACCTCGACCTGGCGGTTGGCCATATCGGTCACGATGCGCGTTGCGGTCTTTTCGCCAGAGGGCGCGGAGGCGAGGCACGAGCAGCCGTTGAACAACATCGCACAGAATACGAATAGCAGACATCTTCTCGACATACTTTCCTCTTACAACTGATTTAGTACGACCATCTTGATTCCGGGCTTGATACCTGGCTGGGCATTAACTTCCACAACGCTGACCGGCACGCCATAAGCCTTAAACAGCATGGGCTCGGTGAGAGCATTCGCTGGAGTATCCATGGCCAGGATGCGGCCCTCGCTCATCAGCACGACACGCGTTGCGTGCAGGAACGCGTGATCAGGCACATGCGTAGTCATGAGCACGCCCAGGCCGGTCCTGGCCAACTCGCCGATGGCGCGGAAGACTTTGATCTGGTTTCCCAGGTCGAGATTTGCCGCCGGCTCATCGAGAATAAGCCATTGCGCCTGTTGCGTTAGGGCGCGCGCAATCAGAACCAACTGGCGCTCACCGCCGCTTATCTCGGTGTAGGGCGCGGAGGCCAAATGCAGGATGCCCAGATAGTCGAGTGCTTCGTCGGCGATGCGCCGGTCTTCCCTGCCCGGCGAGGCAAAGGGCGCCAGATGCGCGGCGCGAGCCATCAGCACGATATCGCGCACCTCAAAGGCAAAGGGCGGAACATGCACCTGCGGCACATAACCGAAGGAACGCGCCAGGCGGCTCCGCGACCAATCGGCAACGTTCTCCTCGCCCAGGCGCACATAACCAAACCGGGGGCGCAACAGGCACAAGATCAACTTAAACAACGTTGTCTTGCCGCAGCCGTTGGCGCCCAGCAGGCAGACCACCTCGCCGGGATGCAGCGTAAAGCTGACATCGTCCACTACGGTTCTGGAACCGTAGCCGCCGGTCACGTGCTCCAGGGTTAGATTCATGATTTTTGCCTGCGCTCCCGCATGAGCAGGAAGAGAAAGAACGGCGCTCCAATCAACGCCGTAAGAATGCCGACCGGAATCTCCAATGTGCCGGCGGTGCGTGCCACGTCATCGACCAACAGCAGGAAGCAGCCGCCCATGATGGCCGCTGCGGGCAATAAATATTTGTGATTCGGGCCAACCACCATGCGCGCCAGATGCGGCACCACCAACCCAATCCAGCCCACCATGCCGCAGATAGAAACCGAGGCGGCGGTAATGAGAGTGGCGCAGACGATCACGGTAAAGCGCATAGCGCGCGTGTTCATACCCAACATGCGCGCTTCCTGCTCCCCCATGCACAGCACGTTGAGCCGCCAGCGCAGCAGCAGTAAGGGAATGCAGCCTGCGGCAATAGGAACGCTCGCCATACCCACATCCCTGGAAGTGATGGAAGCAAAGCTGCCCAGCAGCCAGAAGGTTATGGACGGCAGCTTATTCATCGGATCGGCGATGTACTTGGTCAGAGAGATGAGAGCGGTGAACATCGATCCGATAAGGATGCCGACCAGAACCAGCATGAGCACGGGATCTCCACGGCGGCAAAGCCCCGAAGCCAGCGCCCATGCCAGCAGCACGGCCACCAGTCCACCCGCAAAGGAGAGAGCTTGAATGGCCACAAAATCCAGCCCCAGCAGAATGCCAACCGCCGCGCCCAACCCTGCGCCGGCCGAGGCTCCCAGAATGTCCGGCGAGACCATGGGATTGTTGAATAAGCCCTGGTAAGAAGAACCGGCCAGAGCAAGTCCACTGCCCACCAGAATGCATGCAATCAACCGGGGCAGGCGAATTTGCAGCAGCACGATCTCCACCGTGCCGCCGGCCGAGGGCGCCCTCAGCAGGCTCCACCAGTCGTGCAGCGAGATCGGATAGCTGCCGATGGCCGCCGAACCAAGTGCAACCACAACCAGCAACAGCGCTAACACCGCCAGCGTTTTACCGCTCTGCTGGCCATGCGGCTTGCGGGACTCCAGCGTCTTTTCCGGATTGTGCGCAATCGCCATGAACGTATCGCCCGCCGCTGGCTGCAAGGCTGTCTTGATGCCCGCGCCGCGCAGCGCACTCAAATCTCCTGCTCGCTGCCTGCATTGTAGAAGATCAAGTAAGCATCATTACATCAAGATGAAGGAACGGAGCGATTACGGCGTTTGAGCTAACTCAATATTCGGCGCTTGTGCAAAGATTCCATGAATCGGCCATCGTTTTCGCGAAAGAGCGTTTCGCTCAAGCTGTCCCTTCAGCAGTTAAGGAATCGCAAGTACCAAAGCGCTTCGTTTTTCCCGTAATGTGGTCCATTTTATACACCATTTCAGAAGCCCCTGGAATAATCTGATGGTGGAGCAGTGCGACGTTGCGAGAGCGGCCGCGACGGATTTCGATGTGCTGAAAAGAGTCGCCGAAACCGAGTTGTGAAGACTCATCTTCGCCAGCCGCCCTTCTCCCCCGGAGGCGGCCGATGAACGCCTTGTTGATCTACCCGGAATTTCCCGACACATATTGGAGCTTCAAGCATGCGCTCAAGTTCCTGGGCAAGCGGGCGGCGCAGCCTCCTCTGGGGCTGATGACGGTGGCCGCGCTGCTGCCCAAGTCCTGGAAGAAGCGGCTGGTGGATGTCAACGTGGAGCGGCTGCTCGATCGCGACCTGGCCTGGGCGGACGTGGCTATGATCAGCGCCATGCACATTCAGCGCGACTCCCTGGCCTCCATTATCGAGCGGTGCCGCGCGCGCGGGTTGCGGACGGTGGTGGGCGGGCCCATCGCCAGCAGCATTTCCGCGGCGGAACTGAAGGCCGACCACGTGGTCATCGGCGAAGCCGAGAGCCTGATGGCCGGCGTGGCGCGCGAGCTGGAGCAGGGAACGGGCAAGCCCGTCTATCAAGCCGGCGAAAGGCCCGCGATGGAATGCAGCCCGCTGCCCGACCTTAGCCTCATCAAGATGAAGCGCTACTCCACCATGGTCGTGCAAACCTCGCGCGGCTGCCCCTTCAACTGCGAGTTCTGCGACATCATCGAAATATACGGGCGGCGGCCGCGCGTCAAGACCGTGGCGCAAGTGGTGGCCGAGCTGGATCAGTTGTACGCCGCCGGCTGGCGCGACTCGGTTTTTATCGTGGACGATAACTTTATCGGCAACAAGGCGCGCTCCAAGGAGATATGCGCGGCGCTCGCCGCGTGGCGCGGCAAATATACAACCACCTTCAACTTCATCACCGAAGCCTCGCTCAACCTGGCCGATGACCCGGAGTTGATGCAGCTGATGAAAGACGCCGGTTTCACCTCCGTTTTTCTGGGCATCGAGACACCCGATGAATCGGCCCTGGTGGCCTGCAACAAGACGCAGAACACGCGGCGCAGCCTGCTGGACAGCGTGGCCTTGATCCAGAGTTATGGCATGCAGGTGATGGGCGGCTTCATCCTGGGATTCGACACCGATCGCGAAGACATCTTCGACCGCATGGTGGATTTTATTCAGAAGAGCGGCATCCCGGTCGCCATGGTCGGGCTGCTGCAAGCCATGCCCGGAACCCAGTTATTCCGGCGATTGTGGAGTGAGGGCCGGATTCTCTCGGCTGGCGACGGCAACAATACCGACGAAAATCTGAACTTCCTTCCCCGCATGGACGCTACCAGGCTGGTGGAGGGTTATCGCTCGGTGCTCAAGCGGATCTACTCCTGCGAGGCTTACTACGAGCGCGTCAAGCTCTACCTGAGCCGCACCCAGCCAAAGCCCGGCAAGCAGGAATCCGGCGAGCATAATTCCTGGCAGCAATGGATGACCGTGAGCAATGCGCGCGCCTTTGTCACCTCCATCGTCCGCCAGGGAGTCTTCGGCCCCCAGCGCTGGAGTTACTGGAAGTTTCTGCTCACCGTGGCCACGCGCTATCGCCATTGCGTCGGCGCGGCTATGACTCTGGCGGTCATGGGTTATCACTTCCAGGTCATCACCAGAAAATTGTCCGAGGCCGCAATCGCGCCGTTTGCTTCGCCCGCGATGGATAAGCGCCATCCCGCCGAAACCGCAGGCGGATAGACACGATAATGAGTCTCGTGTGATAAATTCTCCGTGTGAAGCTCGCGGAGGGTCCATGCGAGCATTATGGGCGATTGCGTTCTTCGTTGGTTTGGCCACTTGTTATTCCGGCGGCCAGCAGACCAGTCCTTCCGGACCGCCGCCCGTGCCAGATGCACAGCCAGCCAAGTTGATGGTTTATACGTCGGGTCCTGGAGTTACTGCTCCAGAGCTGCTTCCTGGCACTCCGTCTATATTCCTTGACGAAAAATGTAAGAAAAAGGTGAAGAGCACGATCCCGATTTCACTCTATGTCGATGCGGAAGGAGTACCGCGTGATCTGACTATTCTATATCCAAAGGAGTTGAAGCTGGATGAGTTAGCGCTCAATATGGTTGCTAGCGATCGGTTCAAGCCGGGAACCTACAAAGGCCTGTCCGTCCCGGTTGCCGAGACCGTGTTGGTGACTTTAAATGTTTGCATGGATGAGAAAAAGAATTCTTCGGGCCAGCAGACAGATCAGGTGCGACTATTGTCGCTGCCAGAGCAGAAGGCGGTTCCTCTCCAGAAACCGCCGGAGACTGATGAAATTGTGAACTTTGGCGCTCTTGAAAAAGTTGGAGGCAAAGTCAGTGCTCCGGTTATTTTGTACGCTCCTAATCCTGAGTTCACTGATGAGGCGCGAAGGGCAAAATACTCAGGAGTAGTCCTCGTCTCCATCATTGTCGATACACAGGGAATACCGCGAAATCTGCATGTGGTGCACCCTATCGGCATGGGTTTGGACCAGAAGGCCATTGCGGCAGTTAAGAAATATCGATTCAAGCCCGCCATGAAAGATGGTCAGCCTGTCCCAGTCAAGATCGGCATCGAAGTGAACTTTCGGATCTACCCGCGTTAGGCTGGTAGTCAACGAAGCACTACGAAATCGACCGAAACGAAACTGGAAGATGCGCGATTGCACATCCTGGAGCAGCCCCCTTCCCAATCCCCCGCCGCGATAGACTGCCAATAAGGATGCATTCTTGAGCGGAGAAGAGCAAGCCAAGCGCGTGGAAACGGTCGACGCCACCGGCATCTCCCATGCCTGGCGCGCCCTGCGACATCGCAACTTTCGCTTGTTTTTTGGCGGGCAAACCATCTCGCTTATCGGCACGTGGATGACGCGCGTGGCCACCGGCTGGCTGGTCTATCGGATCACCGGTTCGGCCCTGCTGCTGGGCACGGTCAGCTTTGCCGGGCAGATTCCCACATTCCTCGTCGCGCCCTTCGCCGGAGTGTGGGTGGACCGGCTCGACCGGCGCCAGGTGCTGGTCTGGACCCAGAGTCTCTCCATGTTTCAATCACTGGCGCTGGCAGCGCTCACGCTTTCCGGCCACATCACAATTCCCCTGTTGCTCACGCTCAGCGTGATGCAGGGCTGCATCAATGCATTCGATATGCCCGGACGACAGTCCTTCATGGTCATGATGGTGGATGACAAGCGCGACCTGCAGAACGCCATCGCCATCAACTCGTCCATGGTGAACGTGGCGCGCCTCATCGGCCCCTCGCTGGCCGGAATGTTGATCGCCGTCTCCAGCGAGGGCTGGTGCTTTCTTGTTGATGGCATCAGTTACATCGCCGTTATCGCCTCGCTGCTCTCCATGCGCCTTCATGCGCCAGTGGTCCAGCGCAAGGCCACGTCGATGCTCACCGAGTTGACGGCCGGCTGGACCTACGTCGCGGAGTTTTTACCCATCCGCACGATTCTGCTACTCTTCGCCGTGGTCAGCCTCATGGGCATGCCGTTCGTGGTGCTGATGCCCATCTTCGCCAAAAAAGTGCTCAACGGAGGGCCGCACACCCTGGGATTTTTGATGGCCGCCATGGGTTTGGGCGCGCTGGTCTCGGCACTCTCTCTGGCCGCGCGCAGGAACGTCCGCGGGTTGGTGCGGATGATTCCCATCGCCGCGGCTGTCTTCGGCCTGGGCCTGATCGGCTTCGGCCTCTCTCACTGGTTCTGGCTTTCGATGGTGACGGTCTTCATCGCCGGCATGGGCATGATGCAGGGCATGGCCGCCAGCAACACCGTCATTCAGACCATCGTCACCGACGACAAGCGCGGCCGTGTGATGAGTTACTATACGATGGCCTTTATGGGCATGGCTCCGTTTGGCAGCCTTTTGGCCGGTACCATGGCGCACAACTTTGGCGCTCCCTGGACGGTAATGATGAACGGGTCGGTTGTCCTGCTGGGCGCGGCATGGTTCACTACGCGCTTGCCGGCGCTGCGAAACCAAATTCGCCCCATCTACCGCCAGATGGGCATCATTCCGTCAGAGAGTTTGCAACTGGCAGAGGAGGAGATCCAGCAATGAGCAACGAAAAATCCGATCTTCAACTCGATCCCCGCCGCACCGCCATCGTCGTCATCGATCTGCAAAAAGGCATAGCAAATATGCCCGGAGGCGCGCCGCATTCGCGCCCATCCGTCATCGCCAACGCCGCGCGTCTGGTGGCTTCCGCCCGCGCCGCCGGTGCGCAGCCTGTCCTCGTTCATGTCGGAGGCTCGCCCGATGGCGCTGACCGCCTGAAACCCAACTCCGACCAGACGATGCGCATGACCGGCCCCCTGCCGCCGGATTGGAGCGAACTGATTCCCGAGCTCGACCGCCAGCCCGCCGACATTGTGATTCTCAAGCGCCAGTGGGGCGCCTTCTACGGCACCGATCTCGACCTGCAACTGCGCCGCCGCGGCCTCATGACGATTGTGATCTGCGGCATCGCCACCGAGTTCGGCGTCGAGAGCACGGCGCGCGACGCCTACGAGCGCGGCTATGAGTTGATCTTTGCCGAGGACGCCATGACCGGCTCAATTGCCGAAAGCCACGCGAACAGCGTCGAACGCATCTTTCCCCGCATGGGCCGCGTACGCTCCACTGAGCAGATCGTCACGGCGTTCAAGGGCTGAGCACTTTCAACATTATTGAACCCTGGGTACCGGCGGCATCTTCCGGTCGAAGTCCCACGCCCGGATTTCGCCCTTTGTTTGCCCTTGATGGCCGGTTAAGCTGTTGATACTATGACGGTTTCCTTCGTCCTTATCGAGCGCCACCCGCCCCATCCGGTCGAAATCCCGCGCTTTGGTTTCGCCCTTTATTTGTCCTTTGTTCGCCCTTTCTGATTTGTTATGTTGTTGATCCCGTGATGGTTACCTGATTTTGATTTTTTGTCTAAAAGGCGAAAACGGGGGAAAACAATAATTGCATTTTTGCGTCTGCTGTGGAGCTAACTCATGGTTATTGAGTGAGTTACGGAAGCGGCGGAGGCGAAAAGATGCGGTTTTTCAACTGTCAGCGGTCAATTATCAAAGATCGGAAGCGGCATTGCCTTTTGATTGCTTTGATTGTGCGCCAAAGAGGGATAATTATCTGCAAACACCGGAAGCGTGGCCGTTTGCACTGTCTCCCATAAAGGCGAAGGCCCGCGATGACTTTGCGGCACCTTCATATACGGGCTGAAGCCCGTACCCTTCGCTGAAGCCCGTACCCTTCGCTGAAGTCCGTACCTTGCAACGATTCAAATGCGATTGCCCTGACTCTTTCCTGTTGCATCCTGGCCAAATCCGCTATAAGATGCGTCAATTGACACACATGCCCTTTTTTGGCTCCAACCCGCCGCCGCCGCCGCCCGTGCCCGCCGTTCCGCGCATGCGACTGACCAACCTGGGCAAGCTGTGCGTGGCCATTCAGGCCGCCTCCCCGGCGGAACTGATCGAGCGCGCCGAGGCAGCCTTGGCGGACTCCAGATTCCTTGAGTTTCGCCTGGATACGCTGCCCAAACCGGCCTCAGCCCTGCCCAAAGTCAAGGAATTCCTTGCCGCCCACCGCGACACAACCGTCATCGCCACTTGCCGGCGCAAGCACTTTGGCGGGCACTTTACGGGCTCGCTGAAAGCTGAGTTTGAGATCCTGCTGGCGGCCGCCGAAGCCGGCTGCCAGATCGTCGATCTGGAGGTCGAGTCTGCCGAGGAGGCCGCTCCCCGGCAGTTGGACCAGCTTCGTGACGGGTTGCGGGCATCGAGTACAGCGCTGCTGATCAGCTTTCACGACTTTTCGCGCACCAAAAATCTCGATCAGGCCGCCCTGCGTATCGAGGTCTTCCAACCGGATTTCGTCAAAGTGGTCTCCACAGCCAAGTCGCTGACCGACAACCTCGCCGTCCTCAAACTCATCCAGGACCACTCCCGCTCCGCCGAGGTGGTCGGCATCGCCATGGGAGAGGAGGGACTGGTGAGCCGCGTGCTCGGCCTCCGCGCCGGCGCGCCCTTCACCTTCGCCGCGCTCTCCGACGGCTCGGAGGCCACTTCCAAACAGGCGACCGCTCCCGGCCAGTTGACCGCCCGCACTCTGCGCGACCTTTACCGCGTCGAGCAGCTCGACAAGGCCACGCGCATCTTCGCCGTTGCCGGCGACCCCATCGCCCACTCGCTCTCGCCGCTGATGCAGAACGCCGCTTTTCGCCGTGAAAACGTGAACGCGGTGCTGCTGCCGCTGAAGGTGCAAAAGCTGGCCGATCTGCTGACCCTACTGCGCGAGCTGCCGCTGGCCGGCTCGGCCGTCACCATGCCGCTCAAACAGGAGATTCTGCCCCACCTGGCCAACTCCGACCCCCTCACCGCCCGCATCGGCGCATGCAACACCCTGCGCACCGGCATCGACGGCAAGCTCTACGGCTTCAACACCGACGTTGCCGGCGTGGTCCGCCCGCTGGAAAGGCGTCTGAAGCTGCAAGGCGCGCGCATCGCTGTCATCGGCGCGGGTGGCGCGGCCCGGGCTGCCGTCTTCGGCCTCGTCGATCAGGGCGCGGAGGTCTTCGTCGTCAACATCATCCACGAGGACGCCGTGAAACTGGCCAAACAGGCCAAGGCCAAGGTCCTCAAGCGCGATCAGTTCGCCAAAGGCGCCTTCGACGTGCTCATCAACGCCACCCCCTGCGGCATGGAAGGCTTCAAGCAGCCGCTTCCCATCGCAGAAAACGAACTCAACGCCAGCCTGGTCTTCGACGTGGTCTACAACCCGCTGGAAACGCCGCTGCTGAAATTAGCCAAAGCGCGCGGCATCCCGACGATCAGCGGCATGGAGATGTTCGTCCAGCAAGGCGCCCGCCAATTCGAAATCTGGACCGGCAAACCCGCCCCCGAAGCGGAGATGATGCGAGTGGTGGAGCTGGAACTGCGCCGCCGGGGATGAGACGGGAGACGATTGAGGGGCTTGATTTCCAGGGTCTTGAAATCAAGACGTAGGGCACGTGGCTGATTCAGCGGTAAACTGGAATTGGGTTGAGAAGGAGAATCCGCCATGCGTCCGTCCGAAGCATTGCCAAAGTACCGTGAGACGATCCGCCAGCTTGTGCTCCAGGCGGGCATGGCAAACCCGCGCGTCTTCGGCTCCGTCCTCCATGGTAATGATGAGGATGGCAGCGACCTCGACCTGTTGGTGGACCCCGCGCCCAGAACCAGCCTGCTGGACCTGTCTGGCTTGCAAATCGAAATCGAAGCGCGAACCGGAGTTAAGGTGGACTTGCTGACTCCAATGTGCCTTCCCCTGAAGTTCCGGCAAAGGGTTCTGGAAGAGGCCCAGCCGGTATGAGCAAGCATCCGGAACGCGCCCAGGACTACCTCGAGCACATACTCGGCGCCCTCGAACGAATCCAGCGATACACCGACGGAAAGTCCGCGACCGATTTTAGGTCGGACACATTGCTTCAGGATGGGGTGCTGCGGAACCTCGGCATCATCGGGGAAGCGGCTCACAGGCTACTTGTGGACTCCCCATATTACGCAGCAAGGCATCCGGAGATTCCGCTGGCGAAGATTTATGGGACGCGCAACCGGATCACCCATGCTTACGAAGAAGTAGACATGGAAATTGTCTGGAATCTGGTTGTGAACGATGTTCCCGCTCTTTATCCAGTGATCGCTGCGGCGCTGAACGAGTTCAAGAGAGAGGGATAGGCGAAAAGTCCGGCGCGCAAAAGGGTCGAAAGAGCAGTAAGAGAAACTATGATGGAAGAGCACGAACCGCAACAAACCGGAACCCAGCCAAAGCCTGAAGCACTGCTCTATCACTACACAAGCCTTGAATCGTTTCAAGGGATGCTTAAGAGCGGAGTCCTGTGGGCTAGCCATATTCGCTATCTTAATGACACCTCCGAGCAGCGCATGATGTGGGATTTGATTCGAAAACGAATAGAAGAACGATTGCAGAATCCTTCCGATCCGCATCACGAGAAGCTTGCCCGTTTGAGGGCAATTGCCGAAAATGTGCAAGATGAGCATATATATGTAGTTTCATTCTCCGACGACGGAGGAGACGACCTGAGCCAGTGGCGGGGCTATGGAGCTAACGCGGGAATATCAGTGGGATTCAAACAGGGCGCGTTGAAACGCATATGCGATAAATTCACGACTGAACAGCATAAGCCGCCGAAAAAAAGGGTGGCGCAATGCTTCAGAAGGTCCAATACGTCGATCCCAAGGGAGACGAAGAAGCTAACAGGATAGTGGATGTGTTCCTAGACCGCGGCCTCCCCGAATCTTCTGGAGGCGGATTTAGCCCAGAACAAGCGTTTGCTAGGCAGATATCCATATTTTCCTCAACTTTGAAGCATAAGGCATTTTCATCGGAGCAAGAGTGGCGAATAATCGTTATCGATCTTGAAGGATATCCAGCTCCGGAAATTCGCGTCCGCAAATCGCTGTTGGTGCCTTATATCGAATTGGTTATTCACGATGCGGATCCATCTAGGATTTACGTTGGTCCGAGTCCGAACAAAGAGAACACCGTAGCCGCCGTCAAGTTTTTCTGCGCCACCAGAAATTCTAATGAGATTGAGGTGATTCCCAGCGAGCTACCGTTTCGCGATTACTGATTTCACGCTAGACTAACGACTGGTAGGAGGACCGGGCGGTCGCTACTGAGTGGATCGGGGCTTACTTCTCATGCAGCCCTCTCACCGCGCGCTTTCAATCTGCCGGCTGATCCAACGGCTCAAACTGACGCCCTCGACCGCCGCATGCAGCGCCGCCTTGCGGTGCAGTTCCGGCTCGGTGCGCACCAGAATCTTTCCGTTGAAGGGGCGGTCGGGCTGCTGGCCGCTCTCGGCGCAAAGCTCAAAATAGCTGTCGATGCTCTCGCGGAAGGCGCGCTCCAGCTCCGTAGCCGTTCTTCCCTCAAAATGAATCACATCCCGAAGCCCTGCCACCGTGCCGGAAAATGTCTTTCCCTCCGGATCAAAATCGATGGGTCCCGCGGCATATCCCTTGTATTTCATCATGGTTTCACCCCCACATTACAGACGCTTCTTAGTTCAACGCTGGGCCGGCTCATAGGGCGCATCCGGGTCTACCGCCCGCCGGATCATCAGGACCACTTCTCGCAGTTGAGTGGCCGACAGAGTGCGCGGCAACCGATCCAGTAATTTGTCTTTGGGCAAGACCTGAATGAAATGCGCCTTCAAGAAAGACGGCTCCGGCAGTCCGGTTTCGCCGGGAAGCAACCGCAGCACCGTAGGTCCTTCGGCGCCATAACTGCCGAAGGGAACCACCAGCACGGAGGATGTCCGGTCGCTGAGATTCCTTTGGTCAAGTGAGACGACAACCACGGCGTGCTTCTTGCCGTCTCCGAGGTCGGCGCGCCAGATTTCTCCGCGCCTGGGTTTCGCATCAGGGCTCAAGGTCGAAATCCACGCTTCCGGCGCTCAAATAAAGCTGGCGAGCCAGCGCCTGCTCTTCCGCCTGCGCCTTGGGAGACAGGCCGTCAAAGTAATCGGCGGTCGCGCGCTCCAGCCGGGAGCGGTTTTCCATCTGGCGAAGCCGCGCAATGGCCAGGTCCACAGCCTCCGCAATGGAATCGGAGCGGCCCGTGCTGACCATGGTTTCGAGAAAGTTGAAATTCTCTGCCGCCACCGTGGTGGAGAGCTTCGTTCGATTCCGCCCGCGTGTGCTTAGGCGCGGCGTCTCATCCCTTGCGGCTCTCTGCATCGTTTCTGCTCTTGAGGACATACTCGCGGCTCCGTGTCCATTCTATCCCCTGAATCGTCATCCGTAAAGCAGGACAATTTATCCCCCATACCAAAGGGATACACTCTACTCGCTTCAGCATCGGTCGCTCCGATCCTCTATTCCGTCCACTCCGCCATCAGTCCCGCAATCGTTCGCATGGGCAGAACCAGCCGCATCGATTCGGGCAGGGGAATGAACCCATGCGCCTGACAAAACCTGACAGCACGCTCGTCGATGGCATCCACTACAACCATCGAGGAGCCGACCACGGCGGCATTCTCATACGCCTTGGCCAAAGCCCGCGCCAACAGAATCGAGCCGACGCCGCGCCCCTGGAATTCCGTGCTCACCGCAAGCCTCCCCAGCAGGGTTGCGCTTACCACCGGGTAGCGTGGAATGTACTTTTGCGCCGCCTCGGGAATTGCGCCGGGCGAAACTCCATAGGCGCAGAGCGTAAAGTAGCCGGCGATCCGGCTGGGAGCGCCCTCTGGCGTCAGAACAAAGACCGCAATGGCCTTGCGCCGCATATCCTGCGATGCCTGCGTTTTTAGGTAAGCGTCGAGACTCTCTACCCCGCACTGGAAGCCGTCCCGGTCATGCTGCTTGCCGAGCGGTTCAAGCCGGTATAGAAGATTTTCAATCTGTCCCATCAGGAGACGACTTGCTCCTCCGCCAGCCGGAAGGCCTGCCGGAGCCGCGCATTCGGTTTGGGAGCGTGTACCAAGGCATCGAAAAAGACTTCGCGGTCCCGCTCTGTAAGCGCAAGGCTCTCATGCCGGGTAATCGCCTCTCGCGTGGCCTGCGTGAGCGCAGTAAGGCAAAACTCCGTAAGGCTCCGACGCTCAAGCGCAGCGGCGTGCTCCACCAGCCTCTTGGTCTCCGCATCTACGCGAAAACCCAGCCGGGTGCCGCGTCTGCGGCGTTCCACTCTATTCACCAATGTTGAGGTCTGAGGCATGGCAACCACTCCAGTTCGGCGCACTTGTACTAGTGTACATCCAATGGCCGTACAAATCAAATTGTCGGGTATGGGGCGGGCCGCCTTCCGCTTACCGCCGATTCATCTTCCCCGTCTCGGTTGATTTGGGCTTGGATTTTGGCAGGTGGATGCTTTCATCGCCCCATGCGATGTTTGCTCAGGTTCACGGCGGCGCGGGCATCGCGGTCGGCTTCGCGGCGCTTTTCCGTCTCCCGCTTGTCCCAGTCCTGTTTGCCTTTGGCTACGGCAAGTTCGCATTTGACCCGCCCGTTGCGGAAGTAAAGCCGGGTGGGGATGAGCGTGTGACCCTTGATCTGCGTCTTGGAGAGTAGCTTGCGAATCTCGCCGCTGTGCAGCAGCAGCTTGCGGGTGCGGGTGGCGTCGTGGTTGGAGATATTGCCGTGGGAATAGGGGCCGATATGCAAATTGAGGAGGAAAGCCTCGCCGTTCTGGATGAGGCCGTAGGAGTCCTTGAGGTTGGCCTTGCCCTCGCGGATCGATTTCACCTCCGTCCCGCGCAGGCTGACGCCGGCTTCGAACTTTTCGAGGAGAAAGTAGTTGTGGCTGGCGGTGCGGTTGTGGGTGGCATCGCGTTCGCCGCTGGCCACCGGGTCGCGGGGCTTGGCGGGCTTCTGCGGGCCGGGACTGGCCTTCTGGTCGATGACGTGGCTGGTTTGGCGGGCCATCGGCAAGCCTCCTCGAATCTTAATCCTAGCATTGGCGCGGGTTACAGGCGGTTTTGCGCCGGGCTTTGTTAGAATGGGGCTGCGTCGAATGGGAGTCTTTACCAATCGGAATTGCGTCAAGATGCGCGTCTGGGGCTGCCAAGGCAGCCCGCAAGGGCCCGGCGAACAATGCGGGCCGGCGAAGACGCGGGGGAGTTCGATGAGAAGCCGCGTACAAGCTCAGGCTGCCTCCAGAAGCGTTGATTCAGGAGCCTCTTTCTGGATAGCGCTACTTGCCATCCTGGCGGTCCTCAGCCTTTCCAGCGTATCGCTGCATGCACAGTCGGCCAGCGTCATCTTCAAGCGCGGCCGGGCCGCTGAGGCGAAAGAGGACTTCGACGCCGCCTTTGACAACTACCAGAAAGCCTACAAAAAGGCCCCCAAAGACCTGCAATTCCGCGCCGCCATGTACCGCGTGCGGATAGTCGCTTCGGCCGCGCATGTAACCAAGGGCCAGAAGCTGCTGGATGCGGGCAACGAGCAGGGAGCGCTGACGGAGTTTCTGCACGCTGCTGAGATTGACCCCAGCAACGAGGCGGCGCAGCAGGCCATTGCCCGGGTGCGGAAGAAGCACGGCGAGGTGGCCCCGGTCTCCGAGACCAGCCTTAACCAGCCTGAGGGCAAAGAGGAGAACCTGGAAGCGATGGGCGCGCCGGCTGTTCTGCGGCCAGTCTCCAACGAGCCGCTCACCCTGCACATCCAGGAAGACGCCAAGATGGTCTACCAGGCCGTCGGCAAAGCAGCCGGTGTCAACGTGCTCTTTGACCCGGAATACACCTCCAAGCGCATTCAGGTGGACCTTAACAATGTCTCTTTGCTCGATGCGCTGCGCATTGTGGGCACCATATCCAACACTTTTTGGAGGGCAGTCACCGACAACACGATATTTGTAGCCGCCAACACTCGCGCCCGCCACACAGAACTCGATGAACAGGCCGTCCAGACATTTTATTTATCCAACGCATGGCAGCAGAACGACCTGACCGACGTACAGACCGCCATTCGCAATTTGTTGCCTAACGCCAAGGTCTACGCCGTGGCCAGCCAGAATGCCATTGTCATGCGCGCTACCCCGGACGAGCTTCTGCTGGCGGAAAAACTGATTAACGACTTGGACAAGGCGCGGCCCGAAGTGATAGTAGACATCGCCGTTCTGGAGGTGAGCAAGAACTGGGAGAGAACCCTGGGCATCGCCTGGCCTTCCAGCGTGGGCGTTTCACTGCAGCCGCCCTCCAGCAGCTCTGGTTCGACCAGCACATCTACCTCATCGACCAGCACGAGCTCCAGCGGTTCGGGACTGACGCTCTACAATTTGTCCCACCTGAAAGCCACTGATTTTGCCGTCACAATGGGAGCGGCCACGGCCAACCTGCTGCTGACCGATACCAATACCAAGATCCTGCAGAATCCCCGCATCCGGGCTACCGACGGGCAGAAGGCAGTGATGAAGATCGGTTCCAAGATTCCCATCGCCACCGGCTCATACCAAACGGGCGCAGCCACGGCTATGGTCAGCTCCCTTGTGAACACGCAGTTCCAGTATCAGGATGTGGGCGTGAATGTTGAAATGACGCCAACCGTACACTCCGACCGCGATGTCACACTCAAAATCAAGATCGAGGTCACGGCGCAGAGCGGTTCGGTAACCATCAGCGGCGTCACCGAGCCGATCATCAGCCAGCGCACCGTGGACCACGTAATCCGTCTGCGCGAGGGCGAGGCCAGCATCCTGGGCGGCATTCAGGATAAGCAGGATACAACCAGCTGGACCGGCATCCCCGGCCTGAGTTCGATTCCCGGCCTCAAGTACCTTTTCGGCTCCAAGGATCACACCATCAATGACGACGAACTGGTCTTCCTGGTGGTGCCGCACGTGGTTCGTTCGCAATCCTTGGAGCAGGTGAATCTGCGCACTGTTGACACCGGTGCCGGCACGTCCATCGAGTTGCGCCACGCTCTGGCCGAGGGCTCCAGTTCGAATCCATCCTTGAAGCCTGCCTCCAGCCCCGCGCCCCCAGCGCGCCCGTCGTCCAACACCAGGCCCAGCCTGGGCACGGTACCCGGCCAAAGCGCCCTGGCTGCTGCGCCGGCGGCGCTGGAACAGTTGCGCCAGGCCGCGGAAACCACCGGAAACCCCGCATCCCCCGCCAAACCGCAGGAATCTACGCCGCAGCCCTCAGGTGTAAACTTCGCCCTAACTCCACTCTCCGCCCCGGTGGCCCCAGGAGCCTCTTTCCAGATCCCTGTTGTGCTGAGCGGAGGTACTGATATCGCTGCCGTTCCCTTGCAGATTACTTATGATCCAGCAGCACTTTCCCTGCTCAACGTGGACAATGGAGACTTTCTCGGCCGCGATGGTAAGGCTGTGGCGCTGGTGCACCGTGACGACGGGCCCGGCTCCATCAACATCAACGTCTCGCGCCCGCCGGGTGCCGCCGGCGTGAATGGAGCCGGGGTCATTTGTGTGCTTACATTCCAGGCCAAGGTATCCGGTGAAAGCGTCATCGCCATTACCCGGCCGGGCGCGGTCAACAGCGCGCAGCAGATTCTGCCGGCCCAGGGGTCGCGCGTAAGCATTCAAGTCAAGTAAGCCGATGAGGTTCGTGATGAAGAATGCCCGGCCAATCCGTAATCTCCGCCCCGGTGAGCGCGGACTTACTCTGGTCGAGCTGATTGTGACCGTCACAATTCTCGCCATCCTCGCCTCGGCTGCATTGCCCATCGCCCGCTTCCAGGTCAAGCGCCAGAACGAGCGCTACCTGCGCTACGACCTGTGGATGATGCGCGATGCCATCGACCATTACAAGGACGCGGCCGACAGGAACGCCTTCCAGATTAAGCTCGACAGCCAGGGCTATCCGCCCGACCTGGAGACGCTGGTCAAGGGTGTCGATGTGCAGGGGAAAAAGGTGAGGTTTTTGCGCCGCATTCCCGTAGACCCCATGACCGGAAAGGCCGAGTGGGGTTTGCGCTCCATGAAGGACGATCCCGATTCGACCTCCTATAGTGGAGACAGCGTCTTTGATGTGTACTCCAAGTCCACGGGCATGGCTTTGGATGGAACTAAGTATGCTAATTGGTAGCCCCACAGTTTGGCGATAGAGGATTCAGTGAACAGGAATCACAAACGCGGCGCAGGCTTTACTCTGGTCGAGCTGATGATCGTCATGGCTATCATCGGCGTGCTGGCCGTGGTGGCCATACCCAAATTTACGGCCGCCATTAAGATGGCCAGGGAAGCCGTGCTCAAGGAAGATCTGCACGTAATGCGCGCAGCCATCGACTCCTACACCATGGACAAGCAGAAGGCGCCGCAGTCGCTCGAAGACCTCATCACGGATGGTTATCTTAAGGCTGTCCCTGAAGACCCCTTTACCCACTCCAAAGACACCTGGGTCACCGATTCCAACGGAGCGCTCTACTCGGTGGACCAGACCGAACCTGGCATCGACGACGTTCACTCCGGCTCGCAGGAGCTGAGCACCGCCGGCCCGGCCTACTCCACCTGGTAACATCTGCACCGGATTTTCCGCGCGCTTCAGGATACAAATCCATGGCAACCAGCCCTCACTTGCCGGAGGTCTTCGAGTTCATCCTGCAGGTTGAGCGCTTCTACGCGGGCCTGATACTGGCTGCGGGTCATGGTCCGGATGCGGAACCCAGTCTGGGCGGGAAGCTTCTCTACGCCGGCCAACTCGACTCGCAGTCCCGCGCCCTGCTGGTGGCGGCCAACATTGCCGGAGCCGCCTCGCTGGCCCTCTCTGCGGATGCCGCTGCCGGAAAGCAGGCCGTCCGCGACGGCGTCGTCAACTTCCTCGTCACCTCGCTCGACGAGGCCCTGCGCATCCTCAAAAACGAGATTCGCAAGCGCTCCTCCGTCGCCGTCTGCGTGGCCCTCGAATCAAATTCTGATTTCGCCCGCCAACTGCTCGAGCGCGGCGTGCTTCCTGATCTCCTGCCGCCGCGCTCTGCTCCCGCGCCGGAGTTCGCCGTCTTCCTCAGCCAGGGCGCGCGCCCCGTCGTGGCCGTCCATCCCGATGCAAACCAGGCGCTCCTTGCCTGGAGCGTCGCATCCGCGCCGGCTCAATGGCTGCCCAAACTCGATGCCCTCGCCCTTAGTTGCCTGGATGAGAATATGGGTGCCCCAGGTCCGGGGTCCCCACGGACAGGTCTTCGTCCGTGGGGTGGAGATCTCGATTCTGAGACCTGGGATTCTGCCCGCCGATGGCTCCGCCTCGCCCCGCGCAATTTGGGCCGGAGGTCGCAGAGTGTACGCCTGTTTCGCTGCAGTGAGAGTATCGCCGCAAGTTTCCTTGAAGGTGTGCGCAAAAATGTGGCACACGGGGAGATTGGCGTTCCAGTTGAAATCACGATCTACCGCAACGAGCAGCCGGAGTTCTACAGCTTCACGCCGCCTTCTCGCTGACTCGCCGGGTGCCCCAGGTCCCTCGCATTTGGGGACCTGGGAAATCACAAACCTCACACAGCTTTAGCCAGAATCCCATCAATCCGCGTCTGGAGTTCCGCCCCTCGCCGCCTCAATCCGCGCCCACAGTTCCTTTACCCCGTAGCCGGTCTTGGCCGAGACGGGCAGAATCTCGTCCAGTTCCAGCCCCTGCTTCAGTTCGAGCAGGTTGCGCGTGCGCTGATTTCCGCTCAGCCGGTCAATCTTGGTGGCCACCACGGCAAACTCGCGCCCCGCGGCCCGCAGCCAGTCGATCAACTGCCGGTCGCTCTGCTGCGCGGGCACGTTCGCGTCCACCAGGCACACGCACAGCTTCAGCGTCGAGCGCATCGCCAGATAGGGCTCGATAAACGCCGGCCAGGTCGCCGAAATTGACTTCGAAATCTTCGCGTAGCCGTAGCCCGGAAGGTCGGCAAACACCAGCTTCGGCCGCCGGCTCGAATCCAATAACGCAAAAAAGTTGATGGCCCGCGTCCGGCCCGGCGTCTGCGAAACATTGGCCGCCTTCTCGCCCACCAGCTTGTTCAGCAGGCTCGATTTGCCCACATTGGAGCGGCCCAGAAACGCAATTTCCGGCGCATCCGCAGCGGGAAACTGCGCCGCCGACAGGGCCGAAAGCATAAATTGTGTCGTATAGCGCATAACGTGGGCAAATAATCGGACTGCTTCGAGCATACAGCACATCCGACGCAATGGCCCTGCCGCAATAATGAGACCGGTTGCAGTGGTATAGCGGGTAAAAGAACCCGTGCCGCAGGCGCGGCACGGGCAGCTGTGTTGGTTACTATCACAAATTGGTGAAAATGACGACGGTCTGTGTAGACATGGGGCCCGCGACGACATTGACTTTCACCGACCCTCCAGTACTAACAGGGCCGGGATGACAACTGCCGGAAACCGAGTTGAGATTTGGAAAGACGGTGCAGGCCTGCATTGTGATGCCGGACCTCCCAATTTCTGTAATGAGCAATGTACCGGCCGGCACTTCAAGAGGCGGTGAGCAGTAGCCTGCCTGAACAGTAACCGGTGTGAGAACTCCCGTGATTGTGTAGGTGAAGCTGCCAGTCAAGGGAGGGCCAGGCGCGGCCTGTTTGCAGATCTCTAGATAACCTCCCTGATCGGTATGGTCTCTATAAGTCACCTCGGTGACTTTGTTGTTTTCAATCTTGACGGAGACTGTGCCCGCGGGCAGGTTTGGCATGACCACGATATCCGTTGCCTGTGTTACGTTGATGTTCGATACAGCAGCGGCTAACGGAGCAAGATTCATCTCTGTGATCTTCACAACCGTGTTCATGGGGATGGGCTGGCTAATCTTGCAGTTGACGTCAGGAGCAGGACTCGCGCTAATCATTACCGGGGCTATGTAGTAATTGGGGGTGGCGGAGAAGGTGAAGCCGAAGTATGGGTTCGGGTGAATCCCGTAGCCAGCCACCTTGCAAAGCTTAAGAACGCCGCATCCCTGATTGTTATTCCAGGTGCATGGGTTGGGGATGAACTGAGCAAAGACTGGAGTTGCCAGCAGGACGAGGATGCAGCCCAGGATACTCGCGTATATTAAGCCACGATAGTTGTTTTTCATGACTTTCTCCTTTCGGTACTGTGACCGCGTGATTCAACGGTCGCAGCAAATATATGCTTTCTTTGCTATTCTCGCAAGCACATTTTGCGCACCCCGCACGCCGGACGCCGGTCGCCATAAAGCCTCAAATTTGAGAGCAGGAAAACTATGAACCCTGGCATGCCATGGATGCTTTTTTTTGCAAATGGCACCATTTCAGAGGTTGCCCTTTTCGGTATATTCTCTTGTTATGGAAACCACAGGTTGCGGTACTGCGATCGTCACGCCCTTCCGGGCGGACGGATCGATTGACGAGGCGGCGCTCAAGGCGCTGGTGAATTGGCAGATTGAGTCGGGCATCGACTTTCTGGTGGCCTGCGGGTCAACCGGCGAGGCAGCCACGCTGGACGAGGACGAGTGGCTGAAGGCTGTGGGCCTGGTGGCCGAGACAGCCACCGGCCGCGTGCCCGTGTGGGCCGGCTGCACCCACAACTCCACCCGGACGCTGGTGCGCCGGGCCGGCAAGCTTAAGCAGCTTCGCGGCGTGAACGCGGTGCTGTCGGCCAATCCCTATTACAACAAGCCCTCCCAGGAGGGTCAGTTCCAGCACTTCCTGGCCCTTGCCAGGGCCGTTGACCCGCTGCCTGTGGTGGTCTACAACATTCCCGGGCGCACCGGCGTAAACCTCGATCCGGCGACGGTCCTCCGCCTGGCCGAGGCCACTCCCAACATCCAGGCCATCAAGGAATCCAGCGGCAAGCTGCCGCAGGTTGCCGAGCTGGTGCATCTGCTGCCCGGCGGCTTCAAGGTCTTCTCCGGCGACGACAACATGGCGCTGGGTTCCATCGGCGTAGGCGCCAAAGGGCTGGTCAGCGTGGCCTCCAACGAAATTCCCGCCGAGATGAGCCGCATGATCCATGCCGCGCTGCGCAACAATTGGGCCGAAGCGCGCGAACTGGAGCGCCGCTACATCAAGCTGATGGACGCCAACTTCTGGGACTCCAATCCCTGCCCGGTGAAGACAGTGCTCTCGTTGATGGGCCGCTGCACCGATCATGTCCGCCTGCCGCTGGTTCCGCCCTCGTCTGCCACGCGGCAAAGGCTCGAACAAGTTGCCGGCGAATACGGGCTGCTCAAGCACTGAGGCTATAGCGAAACCAGAGTAGCTGTACCCCGAAAACAACTCTGCCGAGTGGCTTGAATACTCTCGACTAGGGCACGTTTATTCTGGTTTCGCTCTAAACCCGCGTGTTCAGTGGCTCGCCATTACATCACATGCGAGGCCGGGTTGGGTCCATCGGGCAAACCGGACGTCATAATCTCCAGTTCGATGCTGGCAATCTCACTGTCGCAAGCATGGGCGCGGCCTTGTGTGCGGCTGTAAAGATCGGTAAGCTGAGCGTGTTCGCTCGTGCCCAGTTCCACACCGGTCGCAACCAACGCGGTGTATATATCTATACAAGCATGGCGCTCAAACTCGAACAGCATGGTCACTTTTCCTGTGTCGTCGCAACCGCGGCTCAGTACCCAGCCGCCTAGTCCGAGAATTGCGCCTGTAAGAGTCCGCACGAGTCGCGACGGCTCTTCGTGGGAGACGGCCGTCATTTGCAATGCCCAGGGGGTATTCATGATTTGCCAGGCTTTCAAGTCCTACATTCGTCATCACATTATCGCATCGCCGGGATGGCGTAAAACATCTATTTCGCCTTGCGGTGTAAGCACGTTCTACTATGGGAAAGCTAAACCCATTTAATGTCACAACTAAAGTATGCTAGCCATATGTCAAGTATTCGCCAAGGGTCTATCCATCTGCTGCGGATCGCCGGAGTTGATCTGTATCTGCACTGGTCCTGGTTTCTCGTCGCGGCCTATGAAATTGAGAGCCGCAAGGGCATGTACTCATCTGTTCTTTGGAATGTTTTGGAGTATCTGGCGCTCTTTCTTATCGTGCTTCTGCACGAGTTCGGGCACGCCCTGGCATGTAGGCAAGTGGGGGGAACGGCAAACCAGATCGTGTTATGGCCCCTCGGCGGGGTTGCGTATGTCAATCCGCCACAGCGGCCGGGCGCTACGCTGTGGAGTATTGCGGCGGGACCTCTGGTCAACGTAGTGCTCCTCCCGGTTCTGATTGCCGCGGTGGTGATGAGCCGGTCGTTGGGATGGGCGCATGCGATGCCCAATGCCTACCAACTATTGCAGATGATCCTGTGGATTGATGTCTCACTGCTGGTCTTCAACCTGCTGCCAATTTATCCCCTCGATGGCGGTCAGATTCTCCGGTCGCTGCTGTGGTTTGTAGTGGGACGCGCCCGCAGCCTGGTGGCGGCCACGGTTCTCGGCATGCTGGGCATAATCGGGTTCTTCGGACTTGCCTTACACAAACGATCCGTCTGGTTAGGGGTTATTTCCGTATTCATGCTGCTGGTTTGCTGGGGCGGATTGCGGCACGCGCGAGAACTGTTACGTCTTGCCAGGTTGCAGCGCCGCGCAGGCTTCGCCTGTCCAAGCTGCCGGACAGCGCCGCCGCTGGGAGCCTACTGGCAATGCGGAAACTGCGGACAGCCATTCGACATATTCCAAACTGGAGCCGTATGTCCGCACTGCGCGGCCCGGTTTGTCGCCACGCGCTGCCTGGACTGTGGACAACAGCATCCCATGAATGAATGGCTTGTTCGCGCCTGAGAAGTCCTTTGCGTGGCCGTCCTATCTCCGGCTGCTTGATCGATCTGTGAAATTAATGGACAATCATCACCGGACAATGGGCATACTTCAGAACGCGCTCCGAGTTCGAGCCAAGCATCCAACGATGCAGAATGGTGTGGCTGCGCTTGCCCATCACAATGAGGCTGGCCTGGATGGCGTCGGCGCGGTGAAGAATCTGTTCCGCCGGGTGGCCCACCACCACATCCGTTTCCAGATCGATTCCCTTTTGTTTCGCACGTTCGCGAATGGGGGCAAAACTGCTCTCGTAGCGCTCGCGCCCTTCGTCAAGAACCGCGTTGAACTCCGCGCTCTCGGCCGCTTCCGGTGGCCGGATGACAGCCAGGACGAACAGCTTGGCTTTCATATCCGCAGCCATCGACAGCGCGACATTCAGAGCGTGCTCCGCGTGCGGTGACGCGTCAAATGCCACCAGTATCCTTTGAAATCCAACAAAAACAGGGCTTCCCATGTTGTTAGCCTATACCTCTTCTGCGGCGGCCTGCCGCTGGACTAATTGCTCTGATTTCTTGCTTGTGAGTGCGTGGGGAAGAAGATGCCGTGGCATAAAGAACCGGTTTGCGATCATGGTGGGAATCACCGCGCTGGCGATCACCGTTCCCACAATCCAGGAATATTGCTTCTGGTCGATGATGTTGTGATTGAGCCCGAAGAGCGCGGAGATCGTTCCGAAGGTCAGCCCGGTGGACATCATCAGCGTATAGTAAGCCCCGGAGTCGCCCTCGTAGCGGTGCGCCAGGACCGCCGGATACACGGCAATCGCCTTGGTCAGCGACTTGGCCAGGAACAGTATCAGCATCACGGCCGGAGCGGCGATCAACACCGGCACCAGGACAAATGAACCGGCGCGAATAAAGTAGAACGGGGTGAGCAATCCAAACGTAAGCGTCCGCAGGCGGCGAATCAGCACATGGTCCTTGCCTACCGTTCCCGCCAGCACCATGCCGATCATGTACGCCGGCAGTACCGCCTCGCTCCCCGCCCAGAGAGCCAGCCCGCCCATTGCAAAGAGGAGGAAGAGCAGGTACTTGGCCTCCAGTTCGGAGACGCGCCCGCCGTATTTCCTGAAGAACCTTGGCGTAAAAAAGGGCAGCACTACGAAGACCGCAACAGAAACCGCAACAAAAATCAGCGTCCTTATGGTGAATGGCGAAAAAATCAATCCCAGCGCAACCACGGTTCCAATGTCGTTGATAAAGCACGCGGCCAGGATCGACTTGCCGTACTCGGTTACATTGAAGCCAAGCTCCAGCATCACCGCGTAGACTACGGCAACCGAGGTCGTGGAGAGAGCGACTCCGCAGAGCCAACTGGACATGACCGTCCAGTGCAGCACATAATACGCGACCGCCGTGCAACCAAGAAAGGGGCCGAAGAATCCCGCCAGCCCGATGACCAGTGTTTCGCGCCACTTGGTTTTGAAAACGAGGGGATCGAGTTCCGCGCCGGCCAGAAACGTGAGTACGATGGCTCCTGTCCCGGCCAGAAAAGCAATCCACGGCGTGTTGCCCAGCAGCCCGCCCTGCGCAAAATACGCAACCGCTACCAGCTGGGCAACCGTGCCCACAACAATTTCAGAAAGCGCCGTCGAGATCTTGAACCAGATCGCCAGCAGCGTCGCCGCCAGCGCCAATCCCACCCACAATGCCGCCAAAGCCCATGTGTTCATCATGAACGCAAACTCCTGGATTTTCGTTCAGGGAACCCGCCGGGACACGTCTCCACAACAGGGTTCCCTGTCAGGAGTCATCATCTGTCCGGCCAACTAGGATAGACAGCGGTTAAGGGTGAACTCCTTCACCACAACTAATACTCTAAAAATATCATATTGCACCCTGATGAAAACTACTTCGGCGCATTGATGCGAACCAAAAGCATGTCGTGCCTGGCAAGTTAGAGAGGCTGGACGTCGCGCCGCTTGATGAGCTTGCCGCTCCTCCTGTTTATTTAAGAGACAAGCAAAAAACTCGAGGGCCCTCCGGTAATAACTGGAGGGCCCTGAAACTAGTCATAAATCCCCGCTTAAGCCGTGACCGCGCGTGTGGGCTTGTAGCCCGAAAGGCCGTAGTAGGCTATGAAAATGTAACAGACGATCGGCAGGACAAATGCATATTGAATGCCCACCTTGTCGGCCAAAAATCCGAAGAGCGGCGGAATCACCGCACCACCAACGTTGCCGATGGTGATGACACCCGAACCCTCGTTGGTCATGTGTCCCAATTCAGCGATGCCCAGGGTAAAGATCGTTGGATACATGATCGAGTTGGCTAGACCGCAGAGGACCAGGCTCCAGATGGCAATCTGGCCATGTGTGACCATGGAGATCAACATCAGAACCACGCCCAGAATGCCTAATACGACGAGCATCTTTTCGGCTTTGATCACGCTCATCAGCGCGCTTCCAATGAAGCGGCCCGCCATGATGAGCAGATAGTAAACTGTAACCAGGATTCCCGCCGTTTCGACATTGCTGATTCCTTGCTGCTTGCAGTACTGGATGCAAATCGCGGCCAGGGCGATTTCGACTCCCACATAAAAGAAGATTCCCACCATACCAAGCACGGTATGTGAAAAGCTCCAGATACTGCGGCCAGCCGCCGGGGAATCTTCGGAAGGCCGCGCCGAGGCGATCGCCGGCAGATGCAGGAAGATCACCGTAACACCCAGCACCAGCAGCCCAATGGCAATATAAACATAGGGCATCTCCAGCATATGGGCCTGGCTGGCGGCATCGGTAACTTTACTGGTGTCGGCGAGGATAAAGCGGGCGGCAAACCATCCGGCAATGGCCGAAGCGCCGGAGTTGAAGGCCTGCGCCAGGTTCAGCCGCGCCGATGCGCTCGATTCCGGGCCAAGAATCGCAACATATGGGTTAGCCGAGGTCTGCAAGGCGCAGACGCCGGAGGCCAACACAAAGATAGCTGTCAGCGTCAGTGGGAAGCTCACCTGATTGGCCGCTGGAACAAACAACAGCGCGCCCACCATCATGATGAAGAGCGAGATCACCATGGTGCGCTTGTAGCCGACTTTCTCGATCAGCTTGCCGCTGGGAACCGAGAAAACAAGGTAAGCAAGAAACCATGCCGATGTCGCCAGCATCGAAGGCCCGTAGGGCAGATGAAAGATCTCCTTCAGCTTGCCTACCAACTGGTTGTTGAGGCTGGTCAAAAACCCGAAAATGCCAAACAGCGCCGTAACGATGATGAACGGCACCATATAGTTGGGCGTGTTTGCCGCCGCCGGTTTGCTTTGTGTTGCCATGAAATTGTTCTCCGTTTCTTTTTGAAAAAAGTGTGCGATCCCTGTTGCTTCTCTCCGGCAGCCGTCGCTCTTCCGGAGTTCTCACGAATATGCAAAATGTTATGACACCCGGTGAGCGCCTCCCGATGCGTGGCAGATGTGAATCTGGGGCTGAATGCCGGTCTTGGCGGCATAACGGCGTCCCAGTTCCTCGGCAAAGGCCTTGGCCTTGTCCTGCTCCACCAGATTGATCGTGCAGCCGCCAAATCCTCCGCCGGTAAGCCGCGCGCCAATCAATCCCGGCAATTCATTCGCCAGCTCCACCATCGTGTCGGCCTCCACGCAACTGCCCTCAAAGTCCTTGCTGTAGCTGCGGTGCGCTTCGGCCATCAGCCGGCCCAGTTCCTTCATATCGCCTTTGAGCAAGGCCTTGGCGGCGGCCACCGTGCGCAGGTTTTCGCTGATCACGTGGCGAGCGCGCAGCAGCGATTTGGGCGCCATCTCATTGCCCCATTTCTCCAGATCCTCCAGCGTGGCATCGCGCAGAAAAGGCACGTGTCCGCGATGGCTGTTGATGACCGCGCAGGCGGCCTCGGATTCGGCGCGGCGGGTCGGATAGTCTCCGCCCGCAACCGAGTGCTTGACCATGGTGTTGGCAATCACCAGCGCCACGTTGGCCGGAATCGGCGCCAGTTGAAAGCTCAAATCGCGGCAATCCAGCAGCATGGCGTGATTCTCTTTGCCGTTGGCGGAGATGAACTGATCCATGATGCCGCAATTGGCGCCCACAAATTCATTCTCCGCGCGCTGGCAGAGCCGGGCCAGAACCGGCCCCGGATAGCTGGCGCCGGCGAGCGAGAGCACGGCCAATGCCGTTGCCACCTCGATGGCGGCCGAGCTTGACAGCCCCGAACCCAGCGGAACATCGCTCCAAATGCTCAAGCTGAATCCGGGAATCTTATGGCCCTCCCCGGCGAGGATGGAGACCACGCCCATCGGGTAGTCGCTCCAGTGCTTGCTGCCCTTGGCCGGTAGCGATGCCGCCTCAAAGACCCGCTCCTCGCCATAATTCTCCGAATAAACGGCGATCTTTCCGTCCTTGCGGGCCGAGATGCCGGCCAGTGTGGCAAAGTTGATGGCCGCGGGCATCACAAATCCCTCGGCATAATCGGTGTGCTCGCCAATCAAATTCACACGGCCCGGCGCGGCAAAGACAGCCGGCTCGGCCTGGTAGCGGGCAAGGTGCATGGAACGAAATACGGCAGGATCATGCATAACAGTTCTCTTTCTAAAGGGTTTGAAGATCGACAGTCATCGTCCAGAAGTCGGATTGGCCCGGTGATAGTTCGCGAGACCATGGCCCGGTGATCGCCAATGAGTCCACGGGAGCGGTAGTAGGCTCCATCGCCACGCACATCTGTTTCGGCCCTTTTCTCTCCGGCCAGCCGCCGGAGCAGATCCAGAGTCCCAGGTAGGGCGTTGCCGCCGGGTCAAAGCCTACCTTGATGCGAATGCCCGCCTTGGGCCGCTCCAGCGCGCACCAGTTTTCCTTCGCGGACAACGGCCCCGCGAATAGCTTGTCGCCGATGCCCGACTTGGGCGGTTCAACCACGCTCAGATCGGTCTTTCCTATCATGCCCAGCTTGACGATGGGCCAGGCAACCTGCTTTCCGGCCTGCCCCAGCCGTCCGCCGCTGGAACCCTCCAGGCGCAGTTCGTGAATGGACTCCGGCAGGATAATCTTATCTCCTGCTTCAGCCGCGAATAAGGGATGCGCCGACCATGCCCACGGAACCGTGGAACCGCCGGTGTTGGTCACCGTGTAATCCAGGCTCAATCGCCAGCCCTTGCCCTTCTCGGTCAGCAAGAGGGTCCGCTCCAGCATCAGCGGCAATGAAAAACACTCTCCGCGAAGGGTTACCGACCCTCCCCGCGCAACCCCTGTTCCATGCTCCTTGTGGCCGCTTCCCTCCTCTGTCCACGCCACTCTCCACAGGTCGCCGTGGTCGGGAACAGCAACCGGGCCATCGGCCGTCTCCACTGTGCAGCCGGCCACTGAGGGCAGGCACTCGTCCCAGCCGCTGGCGTCGCTCGCATCAAAGGCTGTGGTCGTGGTGCGCGGCGCGTATGCAGCCAGCGGCGTCTGCAGCAGCTCGTGACCGTTCACGAGAATGGATGCGATTTTGCCGCCGAGGTGGGGAAGGATGGTCACCGTGCAATTCCCATCCCGCAGAAGAATCTTTTCTCCCCCGGCCCCAGTCATATTTGCCTCTGCCATTTGCCTAATTCTCCTCTATCAGGTCCAGCCGCGCCCAGGGCGCAGGCTTCATTCACGCCGCGCACAGGCCGGTCTCCAGGATTGCGCCAATTGTACAAGAATCGGGGCACGATAGGTTCCCTCAAGCTGTGAGGTTCCTGCCTGCGCCGCCAGGCCCGTCCTCTTAGCTCTTGGCAATGGAGACCACGCTCAGCCCGGTCACAAAGAGTACGAACATGAGCGCCAGCAACAGGTTCACCCGCCTGCCACCGCCCGCAAACTCCCTCCACACCAACACGCCCCACAGCGCTCCCACCATCGTTGAGCCTTGCCCCAGAGCGTAGCTGATCGCCGGTCCCACCACGCTCGCCGCCACAAAGTTCGAAAGCGAGCCAACCATCCACATCACGCCGCCCGCAATGCCCAGAAAATGCACCCAGGAGTTGCCCTTCAAATAATCCGCAAATCTCAGCCGCGGACCCGCGATGGGAAATCTCAGGAAATAGAGGTTGTAGACAAACACCGACCCCAGCACGCCCAGGCCGAAGACAAACGCCACCGCGTAGGGGCCGAGCACATTTTCGCCGTGCGTTCTGCCAATCTCCACCAGCGGATAAAATGCGCCCATCAACACGCCGGCGATGGCGCTCAACCAGATGCCCTTCCACGTCGTAGCCCTTTTCGCCGCGGCCTCTGCCTTGTCGCCGGGAAGGCTCTGGCTGGCGGCGTATGTGCGGTAGGCAATGGCGTCCACCAGAATTGCGGCCACGATCAATGCGACTCCCACGAACAGCAGCCACGGATTCCCCTGTGGTTTGACGGCATAATTCCACACCACCCCCACCACCAGCGCCAGCCCCACGCCAATGGGGAACGCCACTCCCATTCCCGCGATGGAGACCGCCCCGATCAGTAAAATATTTGCAAGGTTGAAGATCACCCCGCCCGCAAATCCGCTCAGGATATTCAGATTGCCCGCTTGCGCCAGATCGCTCGTAAAGCCGATGCCGTCACGCCCCCACGTGCCGAAGCTCAGCCCGGCCAGCAGAGCGGCCAGCACCACGCCGATGCAGTAGTCGTAGTAGAGCAGTTCAAAGCGCCAGCCCTTGGCGAACTTGAGCGAGTTGGCCCATGAACCCCAGCAGAGCATGGTCAGAATCGTCAGCGCGAATGCGGTTCCGTACAGGTGCGGCAGAATCATGAAATCTCCTTTTGCTGCCGTGATCTTGGTTTCTACAGTTTCCGAAGGCCGTGAAAATGTTAGCACGTTGCGCGGGTCATGGAGCAGACCAACGCGCAAACAACTAAGTTCAAACTGGTATACAGCGAGGCCGGCATAGCCCACGATGGGTGGAATGGTATCGCCGAGAAGCCGGAGATGGTGCGGGTCAAGATGGGGCGGTTCTAAAGTGACCGCGGAGTTCCTCTTTTCCTGTATCGCGCTGGCCCGCGAGAGGGCAGCCAGACTGTGACGCGTGGCCTTGTCAAACGCTGCCGCAAGACTTAGCATTTCGCTGGAAAGGTTTTTGAGGTTCGATCATGCGCCTGATTTATTCGCTTACCATTGCCATTCTCGCCTTGGCACCTGTTACCGCTTCCGCACAACCGCGCGTCACGCCAAAGGCAGCGCCTGACGCAGCGCAGGGGGTGGCGCAAACGCCGCCCATGGGCTGGAACAGTTGGAATTATTTCGCTGAAAAAGTCGACGACAGAGCGGTGCGCGCGGCCGCCGATCAGATGGTTGCCTCGGGCATGAGGGACGCTGGCTACGTCTACGTCAACATCGACGACACCTGGGAGGGAGAGCGCGACTCGAGCGGCGTTCTGCACAGCAACGCGAAGTTCCCCGACATGAAAGCGCTGGCCGACTATGTCCATTCCAAGGGACTCAAGCTGGGCATCTATTCTTCGCCGGGGCCCAAGACCTGCGCCGGCTTTGAGGGGTCGCTGGGCCACGAATTGCAGGACGCCCAGCTCTACGCCAGCTGGGGCATCGACTATCTCAAGTACGACCTGTGCAGCTTCATTCCCGCGGTCATGCAGAAGCAAGCCCCCAACGACAAGGCGGAGCAGATGCGCCTGATGGTGGCTGCTTACGAGAAGATGCACCAGACGCTGCTATCGACCGGCCGGCCCATAGTCTATTCCTTCTGCCAGTACGGCTTTGACGCGGTGTGGGAGTGGGCGCCTTCGGCGGGGGGCAATCTATGGCGCACCACCGACGATATCGCGCCCGACATGCACCACATATACGCCAATTTGAGCATGCAGGCGGGACTGGAAGGATACGCAGGACCCGGCCACTGGAATGATCCCGACATGCTGGAGGTGGGTAATGGCAAATTGACGCTGGCGGAAAATCGCGCGCATTTTTCCCTGTGGGCGATGTTGGCCGCACCCCTACTGGCGGGCAACGACCTGCCCCATATGAAGCCGGAGATTCGCGCCATCCTGACCAACCGCGAAGTAATCGCCATCGATCAGGATCCTCTGGGCAAGCAGGGCTCGAGGGTTTATTCGGAGGGCGAGGTCGAAGTCTGGACGCGGCATCTGGCGGGAGGCGCGATGGCTGTGGCGGTGCTGAATATGGGGAACAGCCGCTACTCTACTCATCCCTTCCACTTGAGCCTGGCCCGTTTGGGGCTGCATGGCGCGCAACAGGCCAAAGATCTGTGGAGCGGAAAAGAGATGCAGTTAACCGAGGGAATGCCCCTGGAGTTGGCTAGCCATGATGTGTTGCTGGTGCGGATCGCGGCACCGAAGTAGGATGGGCAGCCAAACTGATCCGGGATAATGGCCGACCTTTAATCAATAGTTGGTTCAATCGGCGGACAATCCTCATGGGTCCTCTGGGAGCCGTCGATGGGACCAGGTTATGCGGGAAAACATCCTCGGCAGGCGTGCCGCATCATTTATTCAGGCCCAGCGCATCCACCACTGCCGCATCCACTTTGGCCGGCTGGCCGTCTTCCTTCCACACCACCCCGAAGCCGCCGCGATAGTCCCACATCGTCCAGCCGATTCCGTCGGCTTCCAGAGCGGTTCTCACATCCCGGATCCAGTTGATGCGCGAGCTGGCGTCAGAATACTGCCGGTAAACTCCAAATTCGTTGCACAGCAGCGGCACGTGATGCTGCTGTCCCCAGGCCGCGGCTTCGTCGATGCTCAATCGAATGCGGTGCGCGTTCCATTGATCCAGCCAGTAGCTTTCCAGCTCAACGCGGTTGGCCGCGTCGGGAACCTGCGGGAGAATCTCGCGCATCGAGCTTTCCGTGGCGGGATAGGGAATGTCATGCGTATAACTCCACCAGGGCAGGCCCCAGCCTGCGCCCTGGTGAGTGAAGGTGTGCGGGTCGTAGTAGTGGAAGTTATAGATCACGTTGCCGTCGGAAAGCGGATACTGGGTCAGCAGGTCCACAATATCGGAGTAATTCGGCCCGGTGGCGATAATGGTGTGTTTCGGCGCAACGCTGCGAATGGCAGCCGCCAGCCGCGCCTGGATGCCCGCCCAGCGGTAAGCGTCGTTGACCTCCGGCTCGTTGAGAATCTCGAAAAATACCCGCTCCGGATCGCGCGTGGCATAGTGCGCCGCCAGCCGCCGCCATAGCATGGCCAGCCGGTCCACCGCATCGTTGCTGGAGCGCAGTTGCAGCTTGTAGCTTTCCTCCGGATGAAGGTCTATCTGCACCGCCAGCCCGTTGGCCAGCATAGTGTCCACCGCCCGGTCCAGCCGGGCCACAAACTCGGCGTTCAGACCGTCCTGCCCACGCGGATACTGTTCAAGCGGCGCAGCATCGATGCTCAGCCGTACATTGTCGAAGCCCAGACGGGCGATCAGCGCAATGTCCTGGGCGTCGATGTAACGGTTGGTGCGAGCCGCGGAATAATCGTCCGGCGACTGGGCAAACCACATTGAGGCGTTGATGCCCCGCTTCAGATGTTGAACGCGGGCGAAGGCCGTCTGCACGTCCGCGGGACGATCCTGCGCTAGTGCGGGCAAGGCGATCAGAAGCAAAGCGGCAAGAGAAGAACGCAAAGGACGCATGAGCGGGAACCCCAAGGTGAAATCTGCGACGAAAATACAATCTTACCAACTCTCCGCGATTTCGCCCCCATCATTCTTCATCAACGGTTGCGTGAGGCAGGATTCGAAACGGGATCAGGGTATCGATGTTCATCTATGGCACTGACCGCTGCAGGGCGATTTCAGCGAGGAATTCCCCACTCTACCGCTGATGAACCCAGCCAAGACTGCATTCTATAGCAATAATCTGATCTCCCCCATTAACTCTTCGGCGAAGCCGTTTCTGAGCTTCTTCCCGGCGCCCAATTACCCCAGTGTGGCTTCGCCCTACCCTACACGCATGCAGTCTTGGCAGACAAGCGCAGTGCAAGCCAGAGGCAGATTGAGTTGTTGCTGGCTGGAGTTTGGTACGGTTTAGAAGTTCCGTACCGTAGCGTATCGTAGGATTTTAGCTGTCACATTTCTGTATGCCGTAAACCCTTGTAATCCTTTGGTTTATGGCGGGGACGACGGGGCTCGAACCCGCGACCTCTGCCGTGACAGGGCAGCGCTCTAACCAAACTGAGCTACGTCCCCAATAGGAATAAGTCTATCAGAAGCTGCGACCCCTGGGAGACCGTCGGCCAAAGGAAAGGCGTGCGCGCAATCCGCTGTAAGTAATCCCTCCCCAGCCGATCTCGTAAGCCCCTGCTGCCACGCCATGACTCCAGGCTGGTCACAAGGCGCGGTTGCCCCGGCCGCTGGGTGCAAACCCCATATCCACTGAAATGCCGCGCCCACATTGCAGCAGGTGGTTGGCAATCAGGGGCAGCTTTTGCGCCGTCACGCGGAACGACGGCCCGGAAACGCTCACCGCCGCCACCGGCAGACGCTGCGCATCCAGAACCGGCACGGCAATGCAGCGCAGGCCCTCCTCGAACTCCTCGTCATCCACGGCATAGCCGCGGCGGCGCGTCTTCTCGATCTCCGCGCGCAGGGCCTCCACCGTTGTAATGGTCCGATTTGTGAACCGCTCAAATCGAAGACGGCCCAGAATATCAGTGAGCCGTTCCTCTGGCAGGAATGCCAGCATCGCCTTGCCTACCGAGGTGCAGTGTACCGGGTTGCTGGCCCCGATGCGGGTTATCATGCGCACCGCGTGCGCCGGTTCGATCTTGTCGATGTAGATCACGTGCGCGCCCTCCAGGATGCATAGGTGCGCCGTCTCCTCGGTCTCGCTCACCAGGCGCCTCAGATGCGGCTGCGCGCGCTCGCGCAAATCATATTGTTCTATGGCGCGATTGCCTAAATCAAAAAGCCGCAACCCCAGGCGGAACTTGCCGCCCGCGGTGCGTTCTACCATGCGGTGCTTCTCCAGTACCATCAGAAATCGGTGCGCCGTGCTCTTGTGCAGTTGCAGCGACGAGGCAACCTGCGCCAGGCCCAGCGGCGTTTCGCTCTCTCCCAGCAAATCCAGTACGGAAAATGCCCGGTCCAGAGCCTGTACTTTGTAAGTACCTTGTGGGGTTGTTTCTCGCATATTGGTCCTCAATCTCGCAAAATGGCTCATATCCAGTCTGCACGACTTGGGATGGCATGTCAAGATATGGTACGTAATTCCAATAGTTGCATTCCCCCTCTAAAAGAAAATGCCAAATGCTAAATTGGCTCGCCTCCTTATACAAACTCTCGCTTGACACTAACGCCGTATTCGCTTCCGCCGATAAATCATGATGAGTCGTTGTTAGTTTCCGTGGGCCTGTACGCTTTCTCAACCTGGGAATTCTGCGCTTTCTTTGCGGCTGGGAGCCGCCTTCTCGACATGTCAACTACTAACCTTATTCCCGATATCCCGATCAGCACAGGCGATTTGTCCATCGCAGTCATCAGCCCCGACAAACATCTGCGCAACGCTGCATTAACTGCTCTGGGCGAATGTCATGCCGGGACCATCCGGGAGTTCATTTCCTACCCTCCCGACCTGAATGACGTCTCGCTCTCGCTGGGGAGTAAATTCGACATCATTTTCGTCGACCTGGACAGCGACCCGGAATATGCTCTCGACTTGGTGGAGAACATCTGCTCTCGTGGCATGGGAACTGCAATCGTCTATTCCACGAAGGCCGACCCGGACATGTTGGTTCGCTGCATGCGCGCCGGCGCGCGCGAGTATCTTATGCTCCCCTTCGCCAAAGAGGAAATTTCCGATGCTCTGGTGAGGGCCTCTGCCCTGCGTTTGCCCGCTCATCTCTCAAATAAGACCAACGGCAAGCTGCTCGTATTCCTCAGCGCCAAAGGCGGTTCCGGTGCCACCACTCTGGCCTGCAATTTTGCCGTATCGCTGGCCCAGGAGTCCCGGCAAAAAACCCTGTTGATCGATCTCAATCTCCCTCTGGGTGACGCGGCGATTAACCTCGGAATCCAGGCTCCATACTCGACTGCCAGCGCTTTTCAGAATTCCAGCCGGCTCGATGCGCATTTCCTTGCTGGCTTGCTGGTGCAGCATAGCTCCGGATTATTTGTTCTCGCGGCGCCCAGTGAGCTGGCTCCCACCTATGTCTCCAATGATGTTATTGACAAGTTGTTGGAAGTCGCCTGCCAGAACTTCGATTATGTGGTGGTCGACGCCGGATCCAGACTCGACTTGCAGCCCAAACTTCTCTTTGCTGAATCCGCCACCGTCTATCTGGTCACGCAGGTCGGCATTCCCGAACTGCGCAACTCCCATCGCCTGATTATGCAGCTCTCCGCCAAGGGCAGCCCCAAACTTGAAATCGTAATCAACCGCTACGACCCTCGCTCCCTGGGAATCGATGAAAAGCATATTACCAAGGCTCTCACACGCCCGGCGCAGTGGAAAATTCCCAATGACTATGCCGCCGTGCGCCGGATGCAGAATACGGCTACCCCGATCACCGAACACAATTCGCCCATCGCGCGCGTCATCCGGCAGATGGCCCTCTCGGTTTGCGGCCAGCCACACGTACCCGAGGATAAGAAAAAAAAGTTTAGCCTCTTCCGGTGAGAAAGGGAGGTTTTTCCGTCCTGTGCGGTTTTTGCCCGTTATTTCACACTCAGCAGCCGAAAAAATCTCCCGCCCGCCTCTTGCGCTATGATTGTATTCAATAGGCGGTGCAGCTTGCTTTCCCTCCCCCGGGGATCGCCTGAGTGTTCGCTGTCTGGACTTTTCCGGCATTTCTGTTTCGATTTTTCCGTGGCCATCTCGTTGCTTATGGCTAGGGCTTTCCCCTGATAGATCTTGGCTGGTTTTGCGTTTCTGCCGGGTGATTACCATCATCCGCATAGCCCGGCCTATAGCCATCGTCGGTCCCGAGGATATGGTGAGCTAGTCTGCATCATTCACGAATGCAGGCTCTGACCGCTCACTCATTCCGCATTGACCCGCGACGGTATATCACGCATCTGGAGCCGTTATTCCGTCATGTCAGACTCTTCCCATCCGGCTGATCCCCGCGCTCAGAGCGCATACGGAATGTCCGTTGCGCTCGTCAGTCCCGACATGCTATGTCGCAGCGCCATGACAAGTGCTCTGGAAGAATGTCAGAACGGGCCGCCTCGGGAGTTTACATCCTATCCTCCCGATCTCGATGAGACGTCGAGAATGTTGGGTAACAACTTCGACGTCGTTATCGTTGACCTGGACAGTGACCCCGAACAGGCTCTTCATCTGATCGATAGCATTTGTGCCAATGGCCAGGCTATCGTAATGGTCTTATCGGCGCGCAAGGACCCCGACCTGCTGCTCAAATGTATGCGTACGGGAGCGCGTGAGTTTCTCACTTTGCCCTTCGCAGCCGGCGCCATGGCTGAGGCTTTGATGAGGGCATCTGCCTTACGTTCGGCGCTTCGCGCTCCGGTTATGACTGACAGCAGGCTGCTCATTTTTTTCAGCGCCAAAGGCGGTTCTGGCGTCACCACCCTGGCCTGCAATTTTGCGGTTTCGCTGGCCCGGGAGTCTGAGCGAAGAACTCTGTTGATCGATCTCAATCTCCCTCTCGGTGATGCGGCAATCAATCTCGGAATCAATACTCAATACTCGATTGCCAACGCCTTTCAGAATTCCAGCCGGCTCGATGCACATTTCCTTTCCAGCTTGTTGGAGCAACATAATTCCGGATTATTTGTTCTCGCGGCGCCCAGTGAATTAGGCCCCACATATGTCTCCTCTGACGCCATTGACAAGTTGCTGGAAGTCGCCTGCCAGAACTTCGATTTTGTAGTGGTGGACGCCGGATCGAGACTCGATTTGAAGTGCAAACATCTCTTGAATGAGTCCTCTACCATCTACCTGGTCACGCAGGTCGGCATTCCCGAACTGCGCAACTCGCATCGCATGATTGCGCAACTCTCTGCCGGGGGCAGAACCAAACTCGAAATCGTGATCAACAGATACGACCCTCGCACCACGGAAATTGATGATAAGCAGATAGCCAAGGCTCTCAACTGTCAGGCGCAATGGAAAATTCCCAATGACTTTGCCGCCGTGCGTCGTATGCAGTACAAGGCAAACCCGTTCGTCGATGATGACTTGCCGATCTCGAGGGTAATCCGGCAGATGACCCGATCGGTTTGCGGCCAGTCGTCCATCCAGGAAAAGAAAAAAATCTTCAGCTTTTTCGGGTGAGCGATTTGCCCTTGCGGACAGGTAATTTAGTTTTTCGCCTGCATTCAGATTCGTCGATTTATGAGCATGAGCATTGTCAGCCCTGTAACCAGGAGCAGTATAGGATTCGGCTCGGGAACGGGTGAACCAACGTCGAGCGTGAAATCAGCCGTGGCTATGTCGTCGAAGGTGTTCGAGTCCGTCCCGCCCTGGATCGTATACGTGCCGTTATAACTTCCGGAAGGCGTCGCCGCGTCAGCCGTTACATCAATGAAGGCGCCTGTAAATGAATCACCCGCCGCTAAATACATCGGTCCGAAAAATATGAATGGCGAATCATCGACGGTCAGGCCGGGGAACAAAGGACTAATTGTATCGCCGTTCAGATATAAGTCATATGCCCCGGTATTCGTGAGCGTGCCATCAAACTCAACCGTTCCACCGGAAGCCGTGCTGAGGGTTGAGGGCGTAAAAGTGAGGACTGCATCCGCGTGCGTCGCTCCCATGAATGCTACTGCGATTACCAGTGCATAATAGGACAATATGTATTCTCTTTTGCATTGATTCCTCCGATTTGTCTGATTTCCAAAACAACTGATTGATATTCAACGCGTAGTCGAAGCTGAGGCAATAATTGCTGACTCAGTTCCAGTCGCCCTCCCCGGGCGCGGCGGGTGCGTCTAGGAAAGAGATATGAATGTAAAGCTATTCCGTTACTATGATTGTTATCTTGTTGGATGTCACAATCTCAGCCTTCGGGTCATATGAGACAGGCCGAGACAACTGGACCTTATACTCCCCTGGAGGGAGATCGTAAATTCCGTTTAGGTAGCCATCTTCTTCCACTTTTTGTCCCGGCTCTAAGTCAATTATAATCACGCTCCCAGCAGTTACATGTTTCTTTCCGGATCGTGCAAACTCTGTCTTATGCGCATCGTTCCCGTTGTTGTCATAAACCTGGATGGCATAGTACTCTTCCGCATCATTCGGAGCAAAAGATTTAGCAATCACAATTGTGTGATCGGATACGTTGGTCAGTACTACGTGTATACGAATCTGCTTATCCGCCTGAAAGGTCTGTTGGGATGCACTGATCGTGATGGTAAACGGTTGCTGTGAAGCTTGCGAGTAAGCAATGCCGGTGACTCCGAACATTATAGTCCAAACAGAAATTTTATAAATCTTCAATCTCTTTCCCTTCCGTGCGAGCACTTACCGATCCCCGAGCGCGGGAGAAACTACCCGCTCTAGAGACGACTATTGGCCAAGTAATCTTACTGCTTGGCCGGCGGAGGTTCATCCGCCGGAAGTACGATGACGGTAATGATGTTGGACTTGACTTCTGGTTGTTTGTTTTGAACGATCCCTATTGTTTCCCGACGCTGGTCGTCTCCCCAAATAGAGCGTGAAACTTGAATCGTGTATTTTCCGGGTCGACTGAAATCAAAAGCCCGGCTGATCTCTCCGCCGGAAGACTTAGACTCCCCTGGGGGGATAATACAAGGGTCTGTATTGAAAGGTGTTTTTCTTACGATTTTCGACGCAGGTTTACCGTCTTCGTAAACGACTTCGTATTTATAATTTCTGTCCAACGAATCGTACCAATAAAAGTCGCAGGCTATGTTATGATCGGAAGTGTTTGTCATAATCACATTGAGTTCAACAGGATCACCCACTCTCACCTGCGGTTTTTCAATACTGATGGTGATTGTGAATGGCTGCTGTAATGTTTGTGTGTATCCAATAACGGTAACACCAAGTACTAGAAGCCCAATCAGAAATTTCATAAATCCTCCTTTTTCTTTTTTGTTAGTTGCAATTTGCGCGTCCGCTCCAAATTGGATATCCATTTTGAAGGGTTGTATATCCATCAGTCGTTTGATTGCCACTACTGGTTACAAATCCTCCAATCGGTCCAGGCGTTCCATTTGTTGTTGCAACCCAGGTTCCAGTAATGTCCTGTTGAGCACCTCCTGAGAACCCCCATGTCTGATAGCCGACCGGAACAGCGATCGAATTGGGTAGATTTGAAGTCCACATCAAAAACATCGTAGCGTTGAAGGTCCGAGTTTCGACCCAGCCATTGATCAATCCGTCACCTGGAGCATCCGTGGCTTGTGGCGGATTTGTACCTGGTACAATTCCGGTGTAGGGATAATTCCTATCTACCCCTTGGGTATATGAGCAACCCGATGAATTGTTTCCTTGAGTCGACGTTGGATTGTCGCTGTTGATAAGTTGCACATAGGAATATGTTCCTCCAGATGGAGCGCCTGACGGCGTAAATGTCATGCCAAAAGTGCTTCCAGGGTAAAGCGCCGCACAATTCCATCCCGTTATATTCCCGTAAACTACGAAGGGTGACTGTGCGCTTCCGAGTGGAGGTTGTACGCTACCCACGCACGGTATGAGCTGATCAATGGTTAATTGGTAGTACGGGGTACTGGACATCATTCCACCCCCGTTTATATTGAAGGCTGCGTTCGCCGGAAGGCTGCATTGGAGTACGGGATTGGCGCCTTGGATGTTGGCACAATAATAATAGGTCACCGGGATACTGGTTCCCGAGTAGGGCCAATATGTGGTCAAGCTAGTTTGGTTGAGCGTCGTTGGCGTCACGCTGGCGCCGGATGTGGATGCCGTATACCCGCCAATATTTGTTCCGCCTACTGTCCAGATATACGGCGGCGAAACCGATGGGTCCGGGAACGAATCATAAGCGAGTTGTGAGGTTGTCGGTGTTGTTGTGGTCAAAACAATCTGCTGGCCCACAACTGCATTTTGGGTTGGTGGAGTGGAACCGTCGGTTGTACTGATGGTGCTGGTTGTGCCATTTTGTGTCCACTGGATTTGGTTGCCAAGAATTTGCGTTCTGATCCCGAGTCCGTAATTTTTTACACCAGTAGAGCCTTTCACATCCACGCCTGCCATCTCGGTGGGATCATCGGCGTCGGGGGTTACGGTAGCAGTGATAAGCGTTGGGCTGACCACGGATACGTTGGATATCTCCACGCTTCCTTTACTTGTTGATGCAGTGACCTGGGGCATGGTACATGACGCAGTCGCATATGCCTGGGTGGTGAAGCCGGTTCCCGTAATGCTGATGTTGTAGCTTTTTCCCGCAAACCATGTTTTGGGGAGCAAGCCCGGTGAGGTGAGTGTTGGAATGGGGCATCCGATCTGCACCGTTGCCGTAGCCGTGTTGGGCGCGGTGCCCACTGTGATGGTAGCGATCTCATTAGGTTCGCTAGCCGGGGGCGCTACGGTGGCGGTGATCTGCGTTGCGCTGACGACGGTCACGTTCGATAACGCAATCACGGTTCCGCTCGGCGTAGTGATGCTGACCGGGGTCACGGGACAAAAC
>Ga0181527_1000499_pt1 | contig 44910 bp, 41 predicted proteins | sample PEATcosm2014_Bin_30_FD_119762 | JGI IMG/M metagenome (GOLD analysis project Ga0181527, IMG submission 119762) | Peatland microbial communities from MTU Mesocosm Facility, Houghton, MI, USA - PEATcosm2014_Bin06_60_metaG | ecosystem: Environmental > Terrestrial > Soil > Wetlands > Peat | place...
GACTGTGTGGCCTTGGGTTGTTGGTGGAAGGTTGAACCCTAATTGTCCGTTGAAGGTGGTGCCTCCGTCGGTGGATTGTAGGACGCTGTTCACTGTGCCTAAGCCGACGTTTGATGTTGCGTCATAAGCATTGCCTGACGCGTATATCGTGTTGCCGAATGTTGTTGTGCAGGTTGCTGACATGGGGACTACGATTGGGACGTTAGAGTAGGAGTACGTTGTGGGCATGACGGGGTAGCTCAGTACCGCGGTGCAGGGTTGAGCCTGAGCCAAGACTGGGTTGCTGTTCGCTCCGACTGCGATGATTGCCAAGATTAGGACAATGCCGAGTATAGCAAAGTTACGGGTTTTGGCGTATGTCTGAACCAATTTTTATCACTACCTAACTACAGCACGTAGTCGCCTATAACCGGAATGGATGAATCATTCACATCCAAGCCTCACAAACTACACGTACTACACAATATGTTGAGCTAATCGAACGAGAAGATCATTTCGAAGGTCGTGCTCGTGCCTGCGCAAGCTGAAACGAAAGATGCTACGATGAATGATTCATCCACTTCCGCACCAAGTGACCCACATACTCAAAATCAAGAAAGAAAAAGAAGAGAGATTATTTGAGGAATTCGAGTAGAGTCTTGTTCACCTTTTCAGGTTCTTGTGAGAAGAGTGCGTGACTGCTGTTCTCGAAGTACACGAGTTTCGCACCGGGTATTTTGTCGGTTATGATCTTGGCGTTTTCTGGCGGTACTAGGATGTCTTTCTTGCCGTGCATCACCAGTGTCGCCGCCTTGATCTTTGGGAGTCTCTGATATGTGTCGAAGGTCAGGATTGCTCCTATTTGTCGCTGAGAGGCATCCGCTGGGATTGGATCCTTGAGAAGCTGCTGAGTAACGGCATTCATGTAACTGTCGTTGCTTTTGACAAAGTCCTCAGTGAATAATAGTTGAATCCAGTTCGTGACAACTTCCTGCTCAGTCATTCCTTCGCGGGGTCTCATCAAGAGGCCAAGCACTTGCGGAGATGGCTGAACTGAGTTACTGGCTCCGCAGGTCGTTGAGCAAAGCACGAGCCTTTCAACTTTGTCAGGGTGGTTGAGAGCTAACTCTTGTGCTATCATTCCGCCCATGGATATTCCTAGTATGTGAGCTCGCTTGATCTTCAGGGCATCCATCAGGCCGGCTGTGTCGTCGGCGAACATTTTGATCGTGTATGCGACCTTGGGTTTGTCCGTTCGCCCGGCGCCCCGGTTGTCGAAAATCACCGTCTTGTATCTCTTCGAAGTCTCCTGTATCAGTCGGGGATCCCACCAATCAATGTTGGCGGACAGTCCCATGATCATGACTAGAGGAAATCCGTCGCCGTGAACCTCGTAGTAGACGTCTATGTCACCAACTTTGACTTTTGCCAACTTAGACGTACCTCCTACTAACCGTCTAGTGGTTCACCTTTTGAGACTTTGGATGCTTTTCGGAATTTGGCGGAGATCGGAGAGCGGAAAGAGCAGTTGTAACCGTGGAACCGTGGCGTCAATCAGATTTAAACGTTGAATGCGAGGATTGTGACGTCGAAGAAGACTAGGAAGTGAAAACCTGCCATGTCACTCATACCACAAAGCACTAGCTCGGGTTCGAGAGCACTGAGGATGAGTATGTGGGCGCTCCCGATCGAAGGGAACCCGCGACGAAAGCCTTTCCTCGATGAGCTTCAGGGTATTGATCATGACGACCCTCCCACCTTCAGAACCGCGACCCCTCACTGCCTAGCATATTGACTTAACTCGACGGGTAAGGGAGTTCTACGCTTTTCTAATTCAACTGAAGAGTTCTCTTGACAGAATCTCACAGACTGTGTCTTTAAATCCGCGCATCCAATGAGGCAATTGGCCCACAATAGGAGAATTTTTGGATTGATCGTAGATTTCCATAACCATTTCTATCCTCAATCCTATATGAACGAACTCAAGAAAGAAGAAGGCTACGCTAGGTCAAGCACGGACAATCAGGGTAGACTCCTGATCCAGTATACTGGAGACTACAATGTTGTAGCTGATTCTCACGTCAATCTAGCAGACAGATTGAAAGCCATGGACAAAGCCGGCGTCGACATGCAAGTTCTAAGCCTTACCACTCCAGGAGTCGAGCGTGAGACGGCGGAACGAGGAATCAAGTTATCAAGATTAGCGAACGACGAGTTCGGACAAATTAAGGAGAAATATCCAGACAGGTTTACGGCACTTGCTGCGCTGCCCGTACAGGAACCGGAAGCTGCAGTAACGGAGCTTGGGAGGGCTGTTAAGGAATGTGGGTTACCTGGAGCTCTCTTGTTCTCCAACGCTAATGGTCGTCCACTCGACTCAAGAGAGTATATGTCATTATACGAGAAGGCCGTCAAGCTAGACGTACCCCTCTTCATTCATCCCACTACCCCGATCAATTACGCTTCAATGGAGGATTACAGGCTCGTTCCCATCATGGGGTTCACAGTAGATACAGCTCTAGCTGTGCTTAGATTGGTATTTGGTGGGGTCTTAAAGCGGCTTCCGAACTTGAAATTAGTGGCTTCTCACCTAGGTGGCGTCTTTCCATATCTTCGTGGCAGAATCGAGATTGCTTACAAGGCTTATCCTGAATGCAAGGTCAACATTTCCGAGCCTCCCTCAGTCTATCTGAAGAAAATCTGGGCAGACTCGGTTTGTTATAATTCTGATATTTTCATGTCCACCTACGCTTTTTCCGGGGCTGAGAAATTGGTGCTGGGAACAGACTTTCCACACGAAATCCATGACTTGTACCATGCTGTGGAGCGCATTAAGAGTCTGAAGATTAGCGAAGAGCACAAAGAGAAGATTCTAGGAGAAAACGCGATCAAACTACTGAAATTGTAAAAAGCCTTGGTGCCCTCTACTCGGCATGGGGGCAATGCGGGTGGTTCGGGTTCTCGGCCGTGGAGTTGTTGAAGAAAAACCGTGGCACTACAAGTTACGAGAATCGCTTCAGCGTATGCTAGTAATGGATTCGATTTCATGATCAGCACCGCCAGTCATAGCACTATCATGATCAGTCTTTCATCTGTCTATGATATCGCTTTTCTCTGTTTTGAGTATCTCTCGTATTCTCTCTTCTCAATGATCTCTTTTAGGTGTTGTACGACTTGCCAGATTTCGTGGAATGTGTTGTAGAGGGGTATGGGGGCGATTCTGATTATATTCGGTGGGCGAAAGTCTGGAACAACCCCGCGTGAGCGAAGTGCTTCGCTGATGCGTAACGCTTCTTCGTGTTCAATTGCGACATGGCCCCCCCTCCGTGTTTCCTCTCTTGGCGTTCCGATCGAGAAGTTGAACGGGTTCCGGGAGAGGACGTCGTCGACCAAAGACGTGAGGTACGACGTCATTTTGAGAGATTTGGCTCTGATAGCTTCTATTCCCGCCTCCAGGAGAATCTTCAGGGAGCCCTCAAGTGGTGCTGCACTGAGAATTGCGGGAGAGGATATCTGCCAGCCTCCTGCATTCTCGGAATGTTCGAACCTCAAGGACATGTCAAACTGCTTCTCTTTGACGTAACCAAACCATCCAGCAAGAGCTGGCTCACGGCCGAAGTGTCTCTTGTTGACGTAAAGGAAGGCGGTGCTTCCAGGGCCACCGTTCAGGTATTTGTAACCGCACCAAAGTGCGAAGTCCACACCCCACTTATCGAAGTAGTGGGGAACTGACCCGACTGAATGGCAACAGTCGAAGCCTATCAGGATGCCCCTTTTGTGTGCTTCCTCAGTGAGATAATGCAGATCAAGAAGCTGCCCGCTTCTGTAGAGGACTGAGGGAAGGAAAACCATCGCAACCTCTTCGTCCATCAACCTAACAATATCATCCTCCTCCAAGAAATGGCTATTCACGCTTGGTGCAAGAATCAGGTCCCGGTCTGGGTTCATTCCTCTGAGTTTCAGGATACTTCTCAAAGCATAGATGTCCGAAGGGAAATCAAGCTCGTCGGCGATAATCTTCCTTCGACCCTGGTGAGGTTCGTAGAATGTGTTCACAAGCTGGTGGATGTTGACTGTGGTTGTACCTGTTAGGATGACTTCATCAGGCTCTGCACCTACGAGGCTGGAACACATTGCGCCGATTTGTTCCGCAAAATAAAACCATGGGCGCTTCCCTCCAAGCCAACCTCCTATACCGAGCGTTCTCCAGTCGTCCAATACGTTCTGAATTGAGTTTTCTGAATCTCTGCAAAGAAGGCCGAGTGAGTTTCCGTCCACATAGATGCTTCCATTAGGAATGTAGAACTTGTCCCGGAACTTCGCTAGTGGGTCTTCCAAGTCGAGCCTTCGTGAATAGCTCTCGCCCGTCTCAATGCCGTCCTTCATAGTCTCCACAGGGACATAATAGTCAAGTCCAGTCTTGAAAGTGTGTCCAATTATGGAGTCTCACCCGTCGTTCAAAAGTGATGCGCCGTTAACCTCCGATTGCTGCTTGGAAGACGGATGAAGAAATCCAGCTGAATCTGATTGGATAAGAAGAAGAACATCATCACGACTTCTTCACAAGCCTCCTCGAAAAATAACTCGAACACACCTTTTCGTTTATTTCCACAGGGGTCTGTCGGTTTCACTCATCCATTGAACTCCGAACCAGGACGCTGATTAGAGAACGTTATTGCGCGCCAGCTATACCACACACACAAATATCACGTCTGGACGATCATGCAACTGTTTGGTTTGTGGAGGTGAGTGATTTGGTTTGGAAGATTATCGAGGTTATTGGTGAATCAAATGAGAGCTTTGCGAACGCAGTTAGGAACGCCGTTGAAGAATCAGGGAAGACCGTCAAGCAAATGCAATGGTTCGAAGCAACTCAATTCAGAGGAACCATCAAGGAAGGCAAAGTGAGTCAATTCCAAGCAGTCGTGAGGATCGGTTTCAAAGTCGAACGCTAAATCCTAAACCAGATATCGGTGTGTGCACACTACGTGACCCACCACCACAAAATGACCGTGACACGAACACTGCTTCCTCACTCTTGACTTCGAATATTGTCACTCCCCAGCGTGGGGAACTCGGTTACTCTGGTTAGGAAAGCTGACAAGGAGTCACCCAAAGAAACCCTAACACGTTACGATTCAGTCACACCGGCATACGACACGCGCGAAAAACTGCAATTACTGATTGCAGTTCAATCTACGGCCAACACTGCCTGCGCAAAGTCTCCTTGATTCCCCGTAACCTGAATCACATACGAGCCAGGCAGAACGTTTCCAATAGTGAAGCCACCGTAAGGCGCACCCGTTCCCGCTTGGACGACGCAGGCTGAGGAGAGAATGACCCCGTTTGATGAAGGACTTGACACATAGCAGGTCGTGTCGGTTGGCAGGAAGCCTGCGCCAGTAAATGAGACGTTGTGGCCCGAGCCGCTTAACGAGATCACAGCTTCAGACTGAACGGTGATGAGCGTAGCGCTCGCTGCGGAGATCACCAACGCATAGATCAGGAGCGTCCTGATGAGTCTCAACGGTAACCCATCTCTTGTCCTAGCATCGAATTATCGGTTGTGATAGGAGGGTTAATGGCAAGCGTGTGTTCCCACTAACATACCCTCCCAGAAATTCAAACGAACGACGGTTCATGCTCACTCATAACGAGCCAATCAGAATAGGTGTCTATTTGTTGTGTGATCTTCGCCGCTCCATCGTTTTATGTATATATCTCCAACAAGAACTCCCACGCCCAGTCATTTTGCGACAGCAGAGACGACGCCCTCACTGTCACCCGTCCTTCACCCATAGGGAAGACTTTTACCCTTACTTTGGACTTGTTTGATGAGGTCCTGTAATGTCTGTTTCCTATGTTCTGATCAACGTTGAGCCGGGTTCAGAAGAGACGGTGCTCAAGGAAGTTCGGGAGGTCCCAAATGTGAAGGAGTGCCACCGAATTTACGGCCTCTACGACATGATTGCAAAAGTCGAAGCTGACTCAATGGATGCGCTGAAAGAGATCATTACATGGAAGATAAGACGACTTCCCGGCGTTCGCTCCACCGTTACAACAATGGTCATAGAATAACCCTGTCCACCCATCAGGAACACCTCTAGCTAGGTAACGCAAGTTCACTTCCCGGACTGTTATGAGAAAGTATTACGGTGTCGCGTTTTCGCTCTTAACATCAGCCAATTAATTGCTCTTCGGGTGACGATGTCAGTCGTGCGGTTGGTAGATTGCCTAACGTGCGAACGAGAATGGAGAGGAAATTATCGAGGGAGATTAGGATTAATTGCGGAGTGTCGGACAATCATCCGCCGACCTATGGCCAAAAACCAAAATCTAGAGACTGTCGGATCTTGAAGTACAAGTACGTGGTTGGAGGTCGATATTCTGGATCAACCTCCCAGTGGGAATCTTTGCGACCACATGGGCGTATACGAGGTTGAAAGAGTTAGCCACCCTGCGCCGTGATCGCTTGGATCCGGTAGGCAATGTCTTGTTTGCGGGCTGCCTCTCCGTTTTCCTCCTCGGCATGACTCTTGGCGCGATATCTGGCTTTACAGCAATCAACGACTCCATGATGACTCTAGGGCTGCTCATGATTGTAGGCTTCATTTACGCTGAGACCGAAGTCTCAAGCCCCATGATGGATTTGAGACTCTTTAGGATCCGTGCTTTTTCAGCAGGGATGCTAAGCAATCTTCTCGCGTCAATCGCTAGGGGCGCGGTCGTACTTCTATTAGTCTTCTATTTCCAAGGCGCCCTTCTTCTAGATGCGCTTACGGCAGGCATCTTGTTGATACCCTTCTCAGTTGCATTCGTAAGCATAGGTCCATTGAGCGGATACCTTTCTGACAGGTACGGGGCGAGGGGGTTCAGTACCGGGGGCTTAGTTATTTCAGCAGCAGCTCTCTTTTGGTTTGCGCTGCTCCCCACCAATGTGCCTTACAACATGATAGCGGCGCCTATGATTTTGGTTGGTATCGGCTCTGGAATGTTCGCTGCCCCCAACATCGCTTCTGTAATGAACGCTTCGCCCGCGGCGCGAAGGGGCATCGCCGCGGGGATTTCCTCCACCATGATTACAACGGGTTTCCTTTTGAGCCTAGACGCCGCCTTTGTGGTTCTGGCCACAAGTATGCCTCTGAGCATATTGCAAGATATTTTCGCTGGGCTTCCGGTGGCAGCGAACGAACTAAACGTTGGCTTATTCATGGATGCTATGCACGAGACATTTCTGATAATGGCTCTGTTTAGCTTGGTTGCTGCAGTACCATCCTTAATGAGGGGTCCGAAACGGGCCCATCAATGAAATGATTAATTATCCATTAAGTGATGAATCTACTCATGGTGCTCTTCGCTAAAGATATCGTCGAGAAAGACTTCCTATCGTTGCCGCGAGGTACAACGACCTTCGAAGCCGCGAAGCAGATGAAATTGAAAAGACACGGCTTCGTCGTAGTAGCCGCCGCGGAGGGGAAGCCTGAGGGCATTGTCACGGAATGGGACTACTTATCCAAACTAGTGGCTGAAGGGATAGATCCGTCGAAGGTCACGCTCGGAGATATCATGAGCCCGAATCTCGTAACCGTCAAGGCATCTGAGGGGTTGGACTATGTTGCGCAACTAATGGCGGAGAAAGGAATACGCAGAGTTCTAGTTCTTCAGGATGGAAGGGTTCTCGGTACGATAACGTCGAGAACGATGCTCGCGAGAATGAATGATTATATCAACCGCGTCTCAATACAAATCGCCAGATTTCAAGGACCGAGAGTATAGGTCCTAGTTAGGTCATGTAGTTTTACTGTATCTCGCCTTCGGCTACCCAGCGATAACGCTCGGGTTGCTCTGAGCGGTTCTGGTCCGTTCGGAGTTAAATTTTCTACCTAAAATACCGTTCTTAGATGGAACTACGTGTGGAACCAGTTCGCCTTCGTCTGCGTTCGTTGCGGCGTTTCCGTCCAGGCAAGAAACAAACTTATCTAACGTAGCATAGGCTTCAAGCTCGCTGGCCTCAACCCTGCCAACAAGAACATCAGGCGACGACAGAGAATACCAACGTGCGATCGCATCCAAACCACACGCATACGTCGCCCTTATGGCCTCCGAACGCCTACCCACACGCATAAGAAAATCAGAAACAGCCAAAGGAAACCAGCCGACGAAACAAGGCCAGATTGCTAAGACATTACTGCGGCCGTAGTCTAGCCTGGTCTAGGACATTGCGTTTTGCGCGTCCATTGGCCTTCCAAGCCAACGACCCGGGTCCGAATCCCGGCGGCCGCACCATCTTTGACTACCATTCGCGGCTGAGTTTGATGGGTTTTGGGTAATTGGTAATATTTGCCTCACAGTTCCTGCGCACTGGCATATCTGGAGAGCGTGTGGGTTTCCTGAGTACGGTAGGTTGATGAGTAACCGCGCCTAAGTGAATGATTGTGAAACCTTTGAAAGGATACGCGATCCGTCTAGAGCAAGAAACAAGGAAGAATGCAGATTTTCGTCGTGTATTATACACGGGCAAGCACAGTCAACTTGTGCTCATGACTCTCAAACCTGCAGAAGAAATAGGCGAAGAAACACATCCGGATAGGGATCAGTTCTTCCGATTCGAAACAGGAGAAGGAAAAGTGATTATTGACGGCGTAGAACACCGCGTCAAGGACGGCGAGGGCGTTATCGTCCCTGCGGGCGCTAGACATAACGTGATCAACTCCTCCAAACGCGCGAACCTTAGACTTTATACAATCTACTCCCCGCCCGAGCACCAAGACGGCGTAGTCCGTCATACGAAGAAAGAAGCAATAGCGAACGAGGAGCATCTCGACGGACGAACAACAGAATAGGGTTATGCGATCACATCTGCATGAAATGAATAGACGTTACAGACGCGCTAGGCTACTCAACGTCTTCTTGAGTAGGAAGACGTTGATGGGCCACGCACTATCCGTTGTTCTTTTGATAACGTCTGCCACCTGTTGAGGGTGCATGTGGAATTCGGATCTTTGCAATCGTCATCGGGCAACGCAGGACGAAACCCAGTTTTCGATTGATTAATATTAACAACGAGCCAAATCAATGTAAGTTCAACATTGTCGTCTCACAGAGTAGTCGATGAAGTGATTGACCGAATTCGAGGCAAAGAGTTCAGAGGGCCCACACTGGTCACACAAGCTGCACTGAGAGCGCTGAGTGAAGCCTCTCGAGTATCAAAAAGTCGTTCACCGAAGGAATTTGTCGTAGAGCAGAGTGCGTTCGGGGATATGCTCGTCAAGACACGCCCCACAGCTATTCTTCTAGCAAACGGTGTGCGACGAGTCATTGACGCAGTGAGGATGGGCGCAGACCAAGGATCTAATGTGCCTGCGCTTCAGGAGACAGTCTCGAAGACGGTGGATTCCTTCCTTGCCGAAATCAAACAGTCTGTCGACAAGATCGGTGAGATTGGCGCTAGGAGGTTGCGAAGCGGAGACACTGTACTTTGCTACGGTTACAGCACTTCCGTACTTTCGATCGTGCAGAAGGCTCAGGAGCATGGGAAGAACTTGAAAGTGATCGTCAGCGAGTCACGTCCAGAACTTGAAGGTCGCTTGATGGCTCAGGAGTTACTGAAGCTCAACTTACCAACAACCATGATCATCGACTCGGCCGTATCATATTTCATAAAGGACGTGGATCGAGTCCTGACCGGCGCTGACGCGGTTTCTGCGAATGGGGCTGTCATCAACAAGATAGGCACGGCGACAGTCGCAGCTATCGCTCACCTCTCGAGGGTGAACGTGTTTGTAGCAGCAAGCGTTTACAAGTTCAGTCCGGAGACGATACTCGGAGAGCGAATTGAGATAGAGGAACTTGATCACTCACTCGTGATTTCACGAAAAATGATGACGCACTTCAAAGGCATGGAGATACGTAATCCAGCATTCGATGTCACACCGCCGGATCATATTGACCTAATCGTGACGGAGAGAGGCGTGATTCCGCCTCAGGGAGCCATCATGATACTTCGTCAACACGAGACTGGCCTTCTCGGCATAGGTGTAGCTGACTGGTAAGAACAGGGGCTCGCAGGTTCGAGAAGATGTCTACCGTAACGCTTCCCTTTGAGGTCAAGCAAATCGCGAAAGACATCAAGGAGATGAGGATTAGAGGGGCTGGCGAGCTAGCGAGGTCTGCAGTAAGGGCTCTTATGATCATGTGCGAGAAATCATCAGCCACGAACGTTGATGATTTTCTAGGCGACCTTCGAACGGTCTCCAAAGCACTGCTCGAAACAAGGCCAACTGCAGTTTCTTTGCCAAACGGAATCCGATACGTCATGCACCGAGTCAATATTGCCAAACAGAAGACAGAGGATCTCGAGCAGATCCGCTTGGCAGGCACAAAGGCCGCAGAGGAGTTCATAGCGAGCTCCAAGACCGCGATCGAACGAATCGGACAAATTGGGGCACGTCGGATCAAGGACGGTGACGTGTTGATGACCCACTGTAACAGCTCAGCCGCAATTGCCGTAATCAAGACCGCGTGGGAAACAGGAAAACGAATTCACGTCTATGCTACCGAGACGAGACCTCGATTCCAAGGCAGAATAACTGCAGGCATTCTCCTGAAACTTGGAATCCCTGTCACGATGATTGTTGACGATGCAGCAAGGTACTTCATGAACGACATAGACAAGGTCGTCGTTGGCGCAGATGCAATCACTGCTAATGGTGCGATTGTGAACAAGATCGGCACTTCAATGATAGCCTTGGCCGCAAAGGAGTCAAGTGTGCGGACATTCGTCGCAGCGGAGACATTCAAGTTCAGTCCTGAGACAATGATTGGCGAGGCCGTGGCAATTGAAGAGCGAGGCACTGACGAATTGATCAGTGATAGTGAGCTTCGAGAATTGCCAAAGTTGGAGATCAAGAATCCCTCGTTTGATGTAACTCCACCTGAATACGTAGACCTCATAATCACAGAGAATGGAATAATCCCTCCTCAGGGGGCTATTTTAGTGCTGCAAGAGATCATGGGAGCCATCACGCCGGAAGAACTTGAAGAGTACAAGACCTTCACACTCGCGGAAGAAGACTAGATCTAGAACTTGAAGTCCATGGATCGGCTCTTCAGATGCACGAAGCTTATTCGTCCGTATGCCCACACAAAAAAAGAACCAGAGTTGAAAATCATCGAAGGAAGTGGTGGACGTGTCCTAGCAACACGCCACCAAGCTGGGCATGAAAGCCTCAGAAACGGAAATCACAAGGTTCCCTGACGGAGAGAAATACCTTCGAATCAAAGAGGATTTGGATGGTTAAGACGTCGTGATCATTCAGTCCATCATCGTTGTAGGAACAGACACTGTTCCAAGATCAGCTACTTTTCACTGGCTCCGTTACCCGCTGACGCGATCAGAAGACCCCAAACAAACCTATGCGAAACTGGGCAAACTATTTACACACGCTGCTTCGCATCCTAAGAAAAAGTGTTGCACTTGAAGTTCGAAGCAGGAGTAACTCCCTATTCCAAGCGCTACCTCGAACTAGGCTATCAGCCGCAGGACAGCGAACTCTTGATCGCATTTAAAGTGACATCCCGACCCGGCACTCCGATCGAGGAGGCGGCGTCTGCGGTCGCCGCTGAATCATCCGCTGGAACTTGGACTGAAGTGGAGCTGGGAAACGTATCCAAGTATAACAGGTTCAAGGCTCGCGTATACCGAATCGAGGGCGATATTGCCTATGTCTCCTACCCACTCATCCTCTTTGAGGAGAACAGTATACCAAACCTCCTCAGCAGCGTGGTTGGCAACGTCTTCGGCTTCAAAGCAGTGAGCGCCCTTCGAATCGAGGACATGCGCATCCCGCTCGCACTAGTCAACAGCTTTCCTGGGCCATCCTTCGGCATCGATGGAGTTCGAAAGATTCTGGGAGTAGAGGGCCGTCCGATGACTGGCTCCACAGCAAAACCGAAGCTCGGTAACAGCCCGAAAGAACACGCGCAGATCGCGTACAACACACTACGTGGCGGAATCGACACGGTCAAGGACGATGAGAACCTCAACAGCCAGAGCTGGAACAATTTCTACGAACGAGCCGACGAGACCCTTAAAGCAGTTGAGAAAGCCGAGAAGGAGACTGGGGAGAGTAAGGGATGGTGGGCAAACGTCACCGCTGGCAATACTGAGGAGATGCTGAACCGCTGCGAATACGTCGCAAAGAACGGCGGCAAATTTGTCATGGTTGATTATCTTACTGTGGGCTTTGCGGCTACGGCATCTTTGCGAAAGCTCACTGGCCAGCTAGGGTTGGCATTGCACTGTCACAGGGCGATGCACGCCGTGGTAGACCGGCAACCCAATCATGGCGTCGAGTTCAAGGTCCTGGCAAAATGGGCACGCCTAGTTGGTGTCGACCATCTGCATACTGGGACAGGCGTGGGCAAGCTCGAAGGCGGCTTCCAAGAAATCAGGGACAGATGCAATCTTCTACGTAAGAACTACACTCCGAAAGAAGGAGGATTGTACTTTGATCAGCCTTGGGGCAACCTCAAGACAGTCGTTCCTGTAGCCTCCGGAGGACTCCACCCTGGGCATGTCTGGAAGGTCTATGAGACGTACGGAAAAGACGCCTTCTACCTATTCGGAGGTGGCTGTCATGGACACCCGGGCGGAAGCTACGCAGGAGCAAAAGCTGTCAGAGCCGCAGTAGAAGCTGTTAGAGACGGAATTGGCCCCAAGGAGGCGGCCATGAAAAGCAAGGAGCTGGAACAGGCTTTGGAACTCTGGGGCGAAGTGACCTTCTGAACGAGGTCAGGCAAAAGGACTTTCGTACGGCACTGAACCAAATCCTGAATCTTGCAACGTCGCCAAGCTGCTGCCACTTGCCTTAACGAGAAGAGCGTCTTCCCCTATGCGAGCAGACACATTGCCTTCGCTGGCCGGCAGACATGTCACTTATGTTGATTGAAATAGCGTCCTACGGAGCGACGTTCTTCCGGAGTCCGTCCCGCATCCCTAACGCAGATTGTAGCTATTCCAGGTAAGCACTTGGAGATGATCTCGAGTGATGCTCTTTTTATCGTGTTTAACGCTAAGCCAAGGATAATTTCTACGGCTCGAAAATTCCGTCATAAATCCCTCCTGGATGCTGGTGGGTAATTATTTCAATGAGCCATCGCCTATCTTGGAACCTTGTTTTCTGAGATGGACCAATTGGTGGAACTTGAAACAAACTTAGTGGATTCCATAATTCAGGAATACGGAGTCAATGTCGACGCCACAAGACCCGCTAAGCTAACCAAAACAAAACTCAATCCGCAGACTAGAGTCTTTGAAGTTCAACACTCGTCATTGAATGCCTTCATCATCGACACTCCTATGACCCGAAGAATTGCTTGCCACCCACATGTGGTGGGAGATGAACTTGAGAAACTTACACTCGAGGCTGCAGAACAGAGCTTGCCTGCTATTCTTGAACTATCACAAATCAATGCCACTAAGAAGGGCGCAATAGTCTTTGAGCAAATACTCCGAGCCGCTCCCGGCTACAGCCTGCACCAAGCAGCGAGTCGAGCAATTCCAGGCAACTATAGAACAGTCAACATTAGACCTCGCTACACTCACACATCTTATCGAGATCACGACGGTATGGTTCACCGACAACTTGACATAGTTTACGAAGATTTCGCGGAACTTCCCGCAAACAGAGAGATTTTCTTGATAATGCAAGATACGGTGGCAAGCAGTAGGTCAGCCGAAGTTAGCATCACGGCCGCAATCAATCATTGCGAAGAAGCCGGATCGCATATCGCCAAGTGGATTCTCTATGGATTCATCTCCTTAGAAGGACTGAAGCTGCTCGACAAGATTGCGCGAAGCCACGGTATTCCATTAGTAGCATTTGCGATGGGCAATCTGACCGCGCTGTGTGCAAACAATTACGATATGCCCCTATACGGGGTAGACGAATGGCTCTGGCGCAGGGATCACTCGATCCACAAGCTCGGTGCGGTGCTTGATAGAGACACATTTGTTGAATATCTACACGAATTTGTTCCCGGGTCGGATCAACCCGGTGATTGGTCCTCACGCCAAAGTAGACTGTTCAACGGCCAGGGTTATGAAAGAGGTGACATCGCTGGCCACCTAGAAAACAGCATACGACTAATGAAAAGCCTGCTAGAGATCGGAGGAATGAAGGATTGGCAGAAAAAGATAGCATCAGATGAGCTACTGAGGCTGGAGAGAGGATTGGAAGAGGTAAGGGCATCTCCTCTGAGGTAGAAGTCGGATCAGATTCAGGAATTAGGCCAGGAGACGTCAGAGCTTCCCTACATCCTCATCCCATAACTTTGGATTTTTCTTAATGAACTGCTTCACACGTAGATGAAGCAGACTCGATATCTCTGGGAACTGGTGTGGCTGGTTCTATTCTGGCGGTATCTGCTTAAACGCTAGGGAAATGTTGAGTCCCTTCCGTGCATGGTATGCCTTCGAGATACCGTAAATTATTGCCCCAACGATGGCTGTGCCTAGAATGAAATCGTAAGATAGCCAGTTTCCTCCCCATATTGTCCAGTTGATTAGGAATTGTGACGTAAGCCAGAGGAAGACCAAAGCCGATAGAATTCCGCAAATCGCCAGAAGCGCTTTCGAACTGCCCTTTTCATGTCTCACAGCATAAACCAATGCGGCTATCCCGACGAAAGCGAAGTAAATCATCGGACCAACGATAGTACCATATAGGGAGACGAAGGTACCATACAGAAATGATGCGCCAGCGACCAGGCCTAACATGATTACCAAGTCTATCAAGTGCGCAATTACTGGTGAACCGTATCTGTTAACGTAAGCTACTTTCTCGGGAAGGAACCTGTCGAAGGCTTGCGCAAGGAGATATCTGCCCTCCACGACGATGAGATATGCGAGAATGTTAATGACCCATAGAATCCAGCCGATTCCAATTATCCATGCGACGATCGGATTGCCGGCCACGCCCATTGCTAGCGTCCAGAAATTGAATGAATAATCATAAACAAGGGTAGCATTGACCAAGGCTCCATTTATGAAAGCCATTCCCCCGGCCGCATACATGGCTCCGAAGGCGGCCGTAGTCAAAACCATAACCAAGATTGCTGAGACCGGGACATTCCACTTCAACACGTTCTTTCCCTTGATTTCAGAAGCAACAGCGGGTGCCGCGTTGACCCATGGGTAAGTGAAAAACGCGAAATAAGGCACGAACAGCATTGTTGCGGTTAGATCAAAGGATGGCCCAGAGTAGCTGCTAGCGACACTCTGGTAACTTAAGTTTGAAATGCCAAGCGAATTAATGTAGTTCGCCACGCCACTCTGCCCCGCTGACAGTAGGACACCGATCGCAAGGACGATGGTGAAGATTCCAACTGCGGTGAAAAGTGAAATCAGCTTGTACGCAATCTTCGGGCGGACAATGTTGATCGCGAAGAGGATTATGAGAAGCACACATGCGACTAAGAACTGCGACATCGGATTCGCGCCCTGAACATTCCCGGGAAGTGCCAGACTTAGCATGCCTTGATAGCCGAGCGAAACACCTACGGAACCAATAGCGAACACCGCAGACATCGCGATCAGGGAAGCGAACGGTATGTTACCGATCGTGTAACCGCTCAACGCCAAGACATTACCTAGAAAACCACCGAGAGATCGCGACACCCAAACGTAGTCTCCGCCCGTACGTGGAAAACGTTGAGTCATAATCGTGTAGATTATGACCTGTGGAATGAGCAGCGCAAAGGCGATCAGGGATGCGTATACTAGGTTGACTCCGGCCATTGTTGGCAGCAGAATAGTCGTGAAGCCAACGACCGCAAGTGCTGCCCCAGCGGACATGTCACTTACATTGATTGAAACCGCATCTAACAATGAAACGCTCTTTACAAGACCTGTAGCTTCCCTTACGAAGATCGGGCTCTTCTTCGAAGCCATAGAGAATAGTTCAGCCGACACTCAACGTATTTAAGACTATTTCTTAGAGCACAAACACTTACCCCACAATGCACCTTGCGTAACTCTGGGTGAAAGACACTATCTTCGGGCTGCTTACCCTGTGTACATTCATTAACAGTAGTAAGTCTCTGGGCCGAAAGGGTGCGCCTCAAGGTGTGTTGCACGACCGGAACACCTTACATCCTAGTGCTGTTTCAGGACGCCCAGCGAAGCTCACAAATGGGACTGACCCCACGCCTCTGTACTGCGTAGCTTAGTTCAACCGCGCAGTCTTGCAACTTCCTTCTTTCGCATTTCTTCCGCTACGGGTACAGTGTAATCCAACCCAAGTTGGTGAAGCTCCTCGTTTCTGGGGATACCCGTCTCCACCTCCCAGTTTCTTAGCCGGTAGTATTCATCTAGCATGGGTTTTAGGTAGACGACATGCCCCTTAGCTCGTCCCGGAGACGGCGACTTCTCTTCAAGCAATCTCCGTGGCTGAGTATCGTCCTTCCTCGTTATCCCCTCTCGTACGTTGAACATCCTTTGGAGGTTTACGATTCGTTCACCAATCAACTTCAGTCTAGTGACATCGATTTCGAATCCGGTGATAAGGGAGAGTGCTGTGGCTATTCGGTCCCAGTAGAGCGCTGGGGGGAAGAAGGTGCCAAATTTGCAAATTCCAATCGAATCGATGACTGTCCCGAATTCTTCGCCGTCCTTCACTACCATAGCCTTATACTTGGTCTGAATCCCATCCACAATCTCTGGCAAGTACTGTTCGCCGTAGCGTTTTACAGCCTCCGTCGGATACCCCATCTCATCGATGGTTGGGAACCCTTTCAAGTGATCCGCACCTCGACTTGCTGTCGCCTGCGCCAAGCCCATTGATTGCTGCGATCTCCCGTCTTGCGATGGAATCTCCTGTCCCTTGATGTGCATAGCGAAGTAGTCGGATCCTTTACCAATTTGCTGGGAAGCTCTTCTGACGCCCTCTGCCAGGATGTTGCCAATCTCTTTCCTGTAAGTGATTCTCTTAATCAATTCCAGAACCGTGTCGGAATTTCCCCAAGTCAGATCAAGATTTGTATCTCTTTTGCTGAGAATGCCTTTTTCGAAGAGTTCCATCGCAAACGCTATGCTAGTTCCAGTTGAGATCGTGTCCAACCCGTAGTCATCGCACAGTCGGTCCGCCTCAATTATGGAGTGAAGATTTCTGTTCCAGACCCTCGCGCCTAAAGCATTCATCGACTCGTATTCGAGAACCAGGTTGGTGCTTCCCGAGTACTCTCCATCTTTGATCTTGATGATGTGATGGCATCCGATGGGGCATGCGAAGCAGGCGATTCTTCGCACAAAATACTTGTCCACAAGCACCTCAGCGCTAATGTCGTCGACGAATTCGAAGTGACCCTGCTGGTGGTTCTTAGTCGGGAATCGTCCCACCAAGCTCATAGGGGCATTCAACTGTGGCGTCCCATACTTCGACAGCCCGGGTGTGAAAGGATTCTGCAAGACTTCTCTTTGGGCTAATAATGCGTCCTTGACGAAATCGGCTGGTCGGGCTTGGGAAATTTTAAGGTGTCCTTGCGCGGTGATAGCCTTCAGTCTCATGAAACCCATCAGTGCTCCTAATCCTGACCTAGCCGCGGCACAACCATGGGTCATCACCGCAGCGTACCTAACTAGATTCTCGCCTGCCTGCCCTATGCAAGCCGACTGGACGTTAGGATCCCACAGCTCCTTTCTTAGCAAGTTCTCTGTCTCCTCTGTCCCGTGACCCCAGATCGCTTTCGCGTCCCGGAGTTCGGCCTTGCCTTCGTTAAGAGACAGGTAGACAGGTTTACGTGATCTTCCCTGGAAAACAACAGCGTCGAACCCCGCTTGTTTGAGCTTTGGCGCGAAGTGGCCGCCTGAGTTGGCGTCACCATATATGCCCGTGAGGGGCGACTTACCTATGACTTCGAATCTACCTGCAGTAGGGTAGATTGTGCCTGCCAATGGCCCCACGGCGAAGACAAGTCTGTTATCACCCGAGAACGGTTCAACATTCGGGCCAACTTCGTCCCATAGAAGCTTGGTTCCAAAGCCGCTCCCCCCAAGGAAGTCATATGCCAGGTGTCTTTGCAGATCCTTCACAGCAATTTTTCCTGTCGATAAATCGACTCGCAGAACCCTGCCCGCATATCCGGGGATTGTTGCCAGCGGTCACCATTTCCTAAATTGCCGTTCAAGCTACAGTGGTGTATGAGTAGTCCGAAGTCACCGGTAATTTAAGGCCATTGCCATCCGAATGCCGCCGCTACCGCGTGCATCGACGTGTTCAGGACGCGGTACTCTTGTCTTGTGATAGCAGGAGCGTCGAGCAGTGTCGGCGGGGCTTGGCTCTTGCTTGCGCAGTTAGGCATATTCCTTCTAGGACTAACTCAGGGGCGGGGATGGGCGTGCATCGTACTGATCATCTTCACGAACTGGAGTCCATTCCGAGTCTTGGCCGGAGCCTTACTGTTCGGCGGAATAGACGCAGCCCCGTTGTCACTACATGGAATCGGTTGTAACATACCTTACCAACTGTTCCTCATGCTTCCCTATGTGTCAACCATCCTGGCCTTGATAGCAGTCTCTAGACGTGCCGGGGTCCAACCGCCCTATTGCTTTCATACAAGAGAGAAGATTGAAACCGCTCCCTGACCTCATTACCTCAATTGGTACAGGGCCATCACGCTAAAAGTGCACGATGCCAAACGCGAAACGCATGAGCCCCGACCTCTTAGTTCGAAACGCGAAATTACGGTCAGGAAAGATTTGCGACATTTCAATCAGTGAAGGGAGATTCGAGGACATAAAAGAAAACCTCACTGGTCCGGCAGAGCGAGTAATAGACGCGAACGGCAAACTCGCGACTGAACCATTTGTAATCGCCCACTTGCATCTCGACAAAGTCATGACAGGCGCGATTGCGGAAGAAACTGTATTGGCAGAGTACCAGGGATCCTCTATGAGAGGTGCGATGACCGCCATTGAACTTGCCTCAAAGGTGAAAGAACACTACGAAGAATCCCAAATCCTACAACGCGTTCGAAAAGTGCTGATCGAAGCCGAATACTATGGGGTCAACCACCTCAGAGCCTTCGCTGATGTTGACACCAAAGCCAAGTTGACAGGTGTCAAAGCACTTCTGAAAGCAAAAGAGGAATTCAAAGACCGGATCGATATTCAAATCGTCGCCTTCCCCCAGGATGGAATTCTCAAGGAGCCCGGGGCTGAAGAACTGCTGTACAAGTCGATGGACTTAGGTGCAGATTTGGTTGGAGGAATCCCCTGGATAGAATTAACAGAGGAAGATTCGAGGAAGCATATTGACATCGCCTTCGAAATTGCGAAAAAGTACGACGCCGACATATCGATGTTGACTGATGACGCAGGGGACCCGGCACTAAGGACTACCGAGTATCTCGCAACGTCGACGATCAAAAATGGGTTGATTGGAAGAGTAACGGCCTGCCATGCCAGAGCAACTGCGCTTTATGATGAGGCCCACCACAGGGAATTCGCTGCCCTACTTAAGAAAGCCGGGGTTGGAATCGTTACCGATCCCCACACTGGACCTTTGCACGTCAGGGTCAAGGAACTATTAAACGCCGGAGTTACGGTTGCGCTCAGCCAGGACGACGTGTATGACGCATATTACCCGTACGGAAGATGCAACCTGTTAGAAGTCGCTTTTCTAGCAGCACACCTTTTGTGGATGATGTCGAGCCAAGACCGAGAAATACTATATGACATGATTACATTTAACGCGGCCAAGATAATGAGGATCGACCATTACGGACTGACAGCCGGAAATCCTGCAAACCTGGTCATACTAAATGCTGAGGACCTAAGAGAGGCCTTCACATATCACTCTGAACCGCTTTACGGAATCAAGAACGGCGTAGTTCACTGTGAAACGCACCTTGGCTCCAAGCGTTACGTTCGACGTTGACGGATACGGGCCCTATTGATCAACTGATCATTAGCAACGCGGCTCTGCAAGGAAGAAAGGCTTGGGTGTAATGAGCTGCAGGGTAAATTAAGAAGGTCGTGAGAGGCCACTACGCCGAATTGGCCAAGGTCGTCAGTCCTGTTGCAGCTGCACAGCTGGCACTTCAGCCAACAGCGGGAATGGATGCCCCTACGGAATCTGTGCCGGAGTGACTTGCTACGTAAGTGAATACACGGTTCTCCTTTCGATTGTTCGTTTCTTACCTTCGGGCCATAGTGTGAGGGGGATGTAGATTGCTGATGAGCGTCCGTAGTGTGTAATGTTGCCAGAGGCACAGGTGGTACAACTTGGCACCATTCCGGTAAAGATTTGGTTGCAATTCTTGCAGAATGAATAGATCCTGGAATATGCGAGGAATTTGATCCCGCTCTTCGTTGCTTGGGATGTCAGGTTCATCAAGTTCTCGGGTGTGACCTTAGGATCTATAGAGATGTCTGCCAAGTGACCGCCTGGGGTTAATGCTTGCAGCGATCCTTCCACGGTCAGCCTTTCCTCAATGGGCATCTTTGAGGTCATCGGGACACCGGGTAGGTCCGTGTAGTACGGATAGTTTCGTCCGGCGTGAGCAGAAACGATGCTCTTACCGTACTGCTCTACGTCAAGTTCCGCCAACCGAGATGCAGCATCGTCGCCGGGCCTCTCTGCCACGACGAAGCGCATTCCAAAGCTCTCCGAAGCGGTCGCGGTTTGTTTTTTCAATTCCTGAAGAACTTTCTCACCAAACGCCAGCGAGTCCTTCCTCAACTCATTTCCTGTATGCACTGAGCAAGCCTCATTTAATCCGAGAGGCGCAATAGCATATGTCGCTGTCTTTTCACGGAAATAAGGTGTAGCCTGACCGGATCCAAACAACAACGGCAGGGTTGGTTGCTTCAACCGGTCTATCATGAGGTTCTTCTTGATTTTGAAGGCGTCAACCATCAGGTTGAATACGTCAGTCACGGAGCTAAACAATCGGTCGTCGTCTTTTCGTGCTTCATAAGCAAGCCTAGGGAGGTTCAGGAAGATCGTCGCCATGCAACCTGTCCTATAGCAATCTGACTCCCATTGCTTGCTCCATTCATCCGAGAGTCTGAGGCCTGTGGCAGTGTAGCATTCTCGTGCGCCATCCCGAAGTAGTGCTATGTACGGCAACGTTCGAGAAGCAGCCAGTTCATGCGTTTTCAGGATGCGAGAGCGCAACTCATCGCTCTGCGCGACTGAATCTCGAAGCTTGAAAATAAGCCTAGGATTAACCAGCGGCCTAATCAACGCCTGCTGTGCCGTTGCTTCAAGGAGTGCATCAACAAGTCGCCCCACTTCCTCACGGTAATCTCCATAAACCCCAACCGTTTTGCCGCCCGGCCCGATGGCCTCGACCTTCTCCAAGAATTCCGGCACTTCATACTCAATTCCCAGAGACAATCCTGGCTGGCCTGCGACAGTCGGAAAATCTTGGCCTACGGATGCAAGGAATAGCTCCAGTGATTCTCTAATGGAATCGGCGGATGAACCTTTCACGAAGGGAGCCAACAAGACATTGAATAGATCGAAGTCTTGCTCGCCTGAGATTTCGGCGAGTCCAAGTCTGTAAATGTCCTGAATCATCAACAAAGCGGTGTTGAATGTCTGCGGTTGTCTGAACCCTACCAGACCATTCTTGAGGAAGTATCGTAAATCATGTTGGATCTCACTGGGTTTAAGAGGCCAACTCTCTAGGTCAGCGATATGTATTTGGCCTGCGATGTGCGCGTCCGCTATCTCTCGTGGCAAAGATTCCAAGAGAACATACTCGCCTAGCACCGAAGCGCCCGCTGCTTTCTGAACATAATCTGCTGCCAGACCACGTTCGCCCGTTGCGCGGAGGAGCTGCGTAACGTCATAGACGGGCATCCCCAGCCTTGTCAGTTTGTGCCTGTATTCCAGCAGCTTCTTCTCGATCAGGAGTGAGTTCACGAATTCGCGAATCAACGCCGAACTCAAGTACGATGTCCTTAGCTTGATTAGGCGGTCCTCGGCTTCGGCGGCAATCTCATCTGCCAGCTCCTGAGGGACACCTGCTTCAACGACTAACGATTTTGCTATCTTGTTCCTGTGAAAGTCCTCTTTAGCGAGACGAGACGTCCTAACGAACAACTTTCCGCGTTTCACGCTGACATATTCTTCCATGTCTCGGGCGAAATGAATAACCATCTCTCCAAGTTCAGTTGTTTCGTACTTCTTCGTCCGCTTGTCTAGACTAATCAGCCCTGCGTCCGTGAGACTGCGAAGGTGGTAGACGAATTTTCCTGCATCACGGACGGGATCTAGCTTGAGAGATGACATAATCTCTGTGTAGGGAAGCGCGCCTTCTGTGGAGAGAAGCCTAAGGACCTGCATTCTTAAAGGTGCAGATGCGGCATCGAAGATGCTAGCTGCTTGTCTTTCGAGAGAACGAAGCATAGCGCATGCTATCCCTAGATTGGTTTAAAAAATTGTAGTAACCGAGGCTTTCATGGAAATAGCATGGGGAAATCTATCAGTCTCCTCTTCACATGCGCCATGGATGCCGATTTTGAGGATGTGAAACCGTACGTCAAGCAGCGAACGCTTGCGCTTAAGTCAAGTTTCCACAGCATCCTCGCTTATGTCTTTCACATCTTTGCTGAGAAGGGTTTCCTCGTTTCGAATAACTTCCTGAAGGTTTTGATTCTTGAAGGCCATGCACAGGGAACCCGGCTGGAAGATGTGATACCTTCGTCCCTAAGATCAGATAGACGTCCACTAACCCTCTGCTGGTTTCTTGGTGAAGCTCTTTCGTGAGTAGATTTGAGCCAGTGTTCCAACCATCCTGGCCTTCCACAACGATTCTCTCACCATCTCTTCGCGGGTAAGATTTCACTCGCTGAATGTTCGAATCTGCACGGTACCTACAGTCAATACTAGCGTCAGGATAACGAAACGCAGCCAGTTACTTGCTTCGTCTCGAATTGGAAGTACAGTGAGCTAACCGGTCATTCATCAACATGGAACCGTCCTTCGCTTACGCGAGTACGGTGCGTTCTCGGATGTAGTGTGTGTAGGTTTGTCTATTCTGGTGGAAGTTCCTTGAATACCAGGCTAAAGTCGAGCCCCTGCTTCTTGAAGTACCATTTTGCGGCCGGGTAGGCTATCGCTCCCACTATCCAAATACCTAGGACCAAGCCCAATGATGCCCACATTGTCAGTGATGGCGAAGCCCAGTTAAGGCCGTAGTATGGTAAGAAAAGAAACTGGTATGTGATGTAGGCGAAGAATCCCAAGACGATCACGCCACATAACATCAACCACGTAGACGCTTTCTTCAAGTCGGCTCTCTTCTTCCAACCATAAACGATTGCGGTTATGCCAATGAATGCGAACCAAAGTGAGCCTTCAGCTGAGGTAACGAACTCAGCCAGCCAGCTCGTGTAGGAGGCGAAAAGAATCATTGCAACTGTTATAATGAATACGATAAGGATTGATGTGATTGGAGTGTGGAACCTGTCGCTGACGCCAGCGAGTCTACGAGGAAGGATACCGTCAAAGGACATGGCTAGGATGTATCTGGAATCCGCAAGAATTGTTTGCTGAGCAGCCGCCAAATACCAGAACGCGAAACAGATGTTCATTATCCACATAAGCGCCGAGTTACCGCTAGCAGCGATGGTCGCTATGGTTAGCATGTTCGGCGCGACCCCCATACCGTAGAGGGCGGACGGCCACGACACTGGCGCCTGCATCGCGAAATTGAAACCTAAGTAACTGTAATACATTTGCAGGAAGATCATCAAGAGCGCTCCACCACCAATAACTGCGAGCACAGTCCCGTACAGAGCCGATTTCTTAATATTCTTCAGTTCCCCGCCAAACGCCGCCGTGTTGTTAAAGTAAGGTAATGCGAACATGAGGTATGGAAAGAGAAGAACGATCGCACCAAAGTCAAGTCTTGAACCAGTGTATTGTGATGCTATGCCAGTGTACGTAGCGTTGTTCTGCTGCAAAACTGCCGAAACGCTCGATTGAACTCCACTCGGACCATTTACGACAAAAACGAGACCGACGATGATCATTCCGATTGTGCCGATCGCGGCGAAAACGGCGATGAGCCAGTAGGATCTTGCTGGCGACACGATGTTAACAGCCGTCAGCACGATCATTATCACTATGGAAACGACGGCCAAGAAAACGGGGGTTGTAAGCGAACTAGCGGCTGACGTGAGGCCCATATTGCCCGTGGCCACTGCGATCGTTGAGATCGACGGTCCCAACGCTAACGTGAACATCCAATTCAGTGAGATTGCTATGAACGGAAACCCAGTGAAGAGAAAGCCGTAGATTAGTATGGTTGGGATCCATGCGCCAATGTTTCTGCTCATCCATACGTAGTCGCCTCCGGTCCGACCAACGGCGGGAATCATTCTATAGTAAATGTAGGCTTCCAAGAGCGCTACGATAAGAAACAGCAGGGTCGCAACAACAACATCACCTCCAGGATTTCCGTTAGGGAAGAACGAGTCAGCGTCATTCATGAGAAGAAGCTCACTACCGAGACCGATCTCACCTATGCTCGCCCAAAGCATAACCCAAGGGCTAATCGATTTCACAAGGCCTGTTGCTTCTCGGGTGAAAACTGTAGCGTGTTTAGTCGACAAGGATTCCAATCACGACGACGGCTTGTGGAAATATATTAAACTTTGCAAAAACCTGCGATTTTTCACAGCCCTAAAATGTCTTGCAAGCATCGTGTGCGGGGAATTGGTTATCTTTCACAGATTCTCGCTTCAACTCAGATCAAACACTTCACGGCATCTAGGCCGACTTGAAGCGCCTTGTCCTCCGCCATCCTCTTCATCTTCTCGTCTTCTACGAAAGATGAGCCCGGCAAAACGCCAACGACAGCCGAGACCATTCCGAAACTCGTTTCATGTATATGAGCGGCGACAGCTATTGTAGAGAGCTCCATTTCGGTCGTACGGCAATTTTCAGTCTGGCAGAGGTGAAGGAAAATATCGGTACTGAGTTCAGCGTATAGTGAGTCTTTGGTGACGTTTCCACCCTTTTGATACGCTGCCTTTGCTATTCGAGAGCCCGCGAGCTCTATGGCGTCTACCACATCGCGGCTGCATTCGACTCTCGGATGGTTGCCTGCTGTAATGGTGAAATCCGGGCTGAGACTGGTCCATTTTGAGCGGAATTCCTCATAGGCTTCTGGATGCCAGAAGTCGAGTCGGAGCAGTGATTGCATGATAGCTCCGGTCGCGCCGATCGAATGTGTCGCGTTGACAACGTCACCAAGCTGGATCGGCGGCATGCCCCCGCAGTTTATGCCACCAGCTGTGCCTATTCGAATTACGATCTTATTCGGCAGACTGATCCTTTTGCCACGGACTCTGTACTCATTGCTGGTTAGCTTGTCCGAGAGAATCTCATTCATTATGATTTGAGTTGCAGAGGAGCCCATCTGCGTCTCTAATACCAGTACTGGAATCGACGCGATTGTTCCAATCACCATAGCTATGCGTCCAAACTCGGCGGTTGACGGGAGATTCTTGGTCTGAAGCTTTCGATTAGATAACTTTGCAGCAGTTTCGGGTAGAAGTATAGGGTTTCGAAGCTTTCGTGCGATAGTGTACACGCGTCTCCGATCGCCGACGGCCAAAACGATTGGCGGTGCTCGCCCCTCATTATCTTTCAGGTAAGGTATCCGATGCCAAACACGTGGTTTCTGATTGAGGAGCGATAGGGCCGTGTGGCGTCCTAGAAAATCCTGAGTTTCTCCGTCCAGCTTGCTCATCAGACTATGCTCCGCTAGACGCCTAGGGTTTGAGACCTTCGACAATCGAGACGCTAGCGCTTGCTCCAATGCGATTAGCACCCGCTTCGATCATTTGTAGTGCTTGTTCAAGTGTTCGGATGCCTCCCGCAGCTTTTACACCAAACTTAGGGCCGACAACTTCCCTCATGAGCCTAACGTCAGCTTCCGTTGCGCCGCTCTTGCCGAAACCGGTGGACGTCTTCACGTAATCTGCTCTAGCCTTCAAAGTCAGTTGACAAGCCTCCCTCTTCTCGCTGTCTGATAGATAGCAGTTCTCAAGTATCACTTTCACGATAACCTTTTCTCCTGCCCGCCGAGCTTCATCCACGACGCCTCTGATATCTTCCAGGACGAGATCTCCGTGGCCCGATTTGAGGGCGCTAAAGTTCATCACCATATCGATCTCCTGAGCGCCTTGTTCTAGTGCAATTCTTGTCTCATGAATCTTGGTATACGTTGTTGAGAGCCCAAATGGAAACGAGATAGTACTGCAGACTTTCACAGCTGAGCCTCTAAGCGCTCGCGCAGTGATCAGTGTATGGCTGGGGTTCACCACGACCGCGGCAAAGCCGCATTTGAGAGCGTCTCGACATCCTTTCTCGATATCGTCGTCGGTAAGACTGGGGCTTAGTAAGGAATGGTCTATCATGTTTGCTAATTGTTCTCTTGAAATCAATTCGCTTATCCTCCCTTAGCTTTTGCCAATGCGTCACGACCGAGCGCATTGACCACGTCTAGAAGCTTCTTCGCCTCGTCCAAGTTGAGGCTCTCAGCGTAACAACGTAGGGTGGGCTCCGTGCCAGAAGCTCTGAGGAGAATTGAGGAATGGTTCGAATAGTTCACCTTTAGCCCGTCGATCGTTGAAATCTCCACGCCCTGTCCATCCTTCCACATGCCAACAGCGAATTCCAACGCCCGCGATTTCAGTTGCTCTGGGCACGCGATATGGGTCTTGAACTGGTGAAACCTAGGGATCTCGCTTTGAAGCTCTTCCAAGCTCTTTTGCTCCTGTTTCATGATCTGCAAGAGTCTGCCCGTCGCAAGTGCGGCATCACCGTACATTAGAACCTGTGGCCAAATGTATTTCCCTGATTCTTCCGTTGCGATTAAAGCGTCCTTGCATTCGCGCAGAGCTTCAGCCATTGCTGGTGGTCCAACCTTTGTGACGGTAAGAGTACCTTCATATTCTTCGCATAGAAGTTGGATCACATTCGACGTATTGATAGTTGTAATGATGCGCCCACCGTTGTGATTTCTCAGTTCATTCTTGACGAAGATGGCGCACGTAATGTCCCCCCATAATACTTCTCCGCTCTTGGCGAAAATTGCTCTGTCTCCATCGCTGTCGGTTCCTACTCCCAAATCGGCTCGCGCGTCTTTAACTGCTGAAGCTAAACCGCTAAGAGTTGAGGGTTGAGGGTAAGGGGAGCGTACCGGGAATGTTCCATCCGGCTGCCCGTTTATCGTAGAGACGCTGCAACCTGCGTTTGTAAGAGCCGTGGCCAGCGTCGCGCATGTTGATCCGTTCCCGGGATCAATTACCACGCGGTAGTCTCCAATATTGCCCAGCTGCCTTTCCATCTCTTGGAGATATTCTTCTGTAATGTCGAGGGCACTGAAGGATCCTACTTCGTTCCAGGGTACTCGCTTGAATTCATGTAACCTTAGTATTTTCTCAAAGTTCTTCTCGCCGCGCTCATCCATCTCACCAGTATCCTCCAAGAAGAACAGTAGGCCGGTAGTTGGGGCCGGTGTGTGGCTGCCTGTAACCATTACGCCGCCCGAATAATGCAATCTCTTGATCGCAAACAGAAGCGCGGGAGTGGGCACGACTCCGCAATCGACAGTGTGAACGCCACCCGCTGACAGGCCGGACATCAAAGCGTTTTGAGTGAGTCGAGAGTTCAGCCTGACGTCTCGACCAACTAGAACGGTTCCTTTATTCTGCAATGTTGCGGCGAACGTTAGGCCTGCTTTAGCAGAGAATTCTGGCGTCAAGAAACCGTCTATCTGCCCTCTTATTCCGGACGTCCCGAACAGTTTCTGAGGAAAGTTATCCTCCACCATGTCGGCAATCACCAGATGCGCGCTTGCTTTACCCAATTGGTGAACGACATAACAAGAACTGCCCAGCGATGCCGGATATTAAATCCTCCTTGGACCGTAGCTCAGCGACGGAAACCAATTCTTCTTTCCCTTCGCTCGTTTGTCGCGATCCCACTTGTCGAGCAACTGCACAGCTTTCACGGCACACTCGCAAGCCGCACGGATATACTCTGGCCTGGGTTGAAGAGCCGCTTCGATGGGCACTTGCGTTTCCGTGTCATCCTTTTCCATCAAGGCGATTAAATCGATTATAGAACAGACGCAGCCAGCGCGAAGTCCGAATAAGCTTGCAAGCGTGAATAGAGTAGCTGCCTCCATCTCTGCGCTGATAACATTTGCTTTTGAGAAATCGTTTTCGATATCTTTCATCCAGCTTTGCTTGTACCCGCCGAAGCTCATATTCGAGTAGAAACTGTCACTGGTTCTTGTGACGCCGACATGATATGTGACGCCAGTTTGTTCAGCAGCCTCAACGAGAGCCAATACGACCTCTGGCGCGCTAAACGCAGGGTACTCAGGCGGAACGTATTGTCGGCTGGTACCTTCCCATCTTACGGCCGCCGTGGCTATAGCAACATCCCCAACTTTCTGCTCGGCACAATAGCCACCACACGTCCCAACGCGAATGAACGTGTCTGCTCCGCACCTAGCTAACTCCTCCACGGCTATGGCAACACTCGGACCTCCAATCCCAGTCGACGTAGTTGAAATCTCAACTCCTCCGACCCTTCCAGTATAGGTCACATATTGCCGATTCTCAGCTACCTTGCGGGATTCATCCCACAACGAAGCTATCACCTTGACGCGAGCAGGGTCACCTGGAAGAAGGACGTAGCGTGCTACATCGCCCCTCCCACACTTGATATGATAATGCAAATTCTGAGCCATTATGAAACATCTAATCGACTACTATCGCGTGGATTCCTATTTGACTATTAGTAGAATCATAGCATTCTTGGTCCGACTTCTGCCGCGGCAGTGGGTAACAACATTTGCGAGACGTATGCAGGAACAAGCCTAGGTAAAATGGGCCATAGCAACGAAAAGCCCTTACTGTCCCGTATGCAGAGGATGCTGTTAGATGGTGGAAAACTTGGTAGTGGTTGTCCGCGACAAAGGGCCGGTCGGCGTCATTTTGCTAGTAATCACGCTTCTGAGCCTCCTATCGCTGGTCGTCTTAATTTTCTTGATTATGCAGGGAAGGGGAAACATAATGGTAATTGCAATACCGGGCTTCCCACCAGAATCAGTCCTAGCCGGCCTAGTGCTAGGTACATTCATCGTGGTTAGACGACGATGCGCTCGCCGAAAGAATACTTCGTTTCGAAATCGGAACCTGTAAAGTCGGTTTAGCGTTACCGGTTACTTCTCAGCTTTGTCGTGCCCAGCATGGGTCAGCTGAGTAGTCTCTTTCTTTGCTATCTAGCCGGGTACGCCGGGAAACAGCCCTTTGAGGGCTGCGACGGCAAAGGCGATTCCTATCAGAGCTAGTACGAAGAGCACTATGATCAGTATGATCACAGCCAGTATTGCGATTACAACAGCCTTAATCCAGCCAACACCGAAGAAGTGTTTGATCAGAAGTAGGATTATGACGATCTCGATGATTGTCGTAATCCACCCTAAGCCGCCGATGAAGTAGCCTATGATATCGGTTAGTATGATCGCGGAGATAACCGTCAAAATCCCGTGCCAGTATGACGCTCGAGGTGCACTCAATGCTTTCGCGGCGAGCCAGACGAAAATCCCGCCGATAATGCCAGCGACTACTAACTGAATGATCGTGCCGATAATGTCAACCAAAGTTATCTCAAAACCGAAGTAACTTGGTCGAGATTATAAGACTTTACAATGACGACTCTGTTCGCCGCAATGCGAGGCTAGTTGATTGACAAACACAAAGGGGCATATGATAAGTTTCGCTACGAGAATGTTTATCGTGGTCGCCGTTGCCGTATCCGTTTCAGTGGCGGCGACGATTCTGTCGATACAGAAACACGGAACAGCATGGACGCCTTATGGGATAACATGGAATATTGTTTCCGTAGTGATTCTTACCGTCGTTCTTCCAGCAACACTTGCAGTAGTCATCACCTATCTGTATTGGCGTCCACGATACAGGGTGCCCTGAATAGGTGTCCACGGATGCCGGACAACCGACGCGAACATCCCTTAACCGAACAGAACCACAATGATCAAGCGTTGGCTTGGCCTGGCACATCGGAGCGGTCGATCAGTTATTCAATTCCTTTTCAGAATCTTGCTAAGCTTCTCTAAGGGCAGAGTGTTGATCACATCGGCTCTCCTCAACCAACCTCTTCGAGCCATAGCGATACCAAACTGAATATTCCTCAACTCATCTCTGTCGTGAGCGTCTGTGTTTATGGCGAGTTTGCATCTCGCCTTCAAGGCCAGGTTGGCGTTCGCGTCGTCTAGGTCGAGTCGATGCGGAGATGAGTTTATTTCAAGATAGGTTCCGGTTCGTTTCGAAGCTTCGAAGATTTGATCGAAATCGATTTCACAGGGGTTCTTTTCGTTTATCTTTCTGCTCGTTGGATGACCGATGATGTTTACGAGACCGCTTTCCATCGTCGTAATTAGGCGTTGAGTCATCTCTCTTTTTGTTTGCTTGAACGTTCCATGTACGCTCCCGACGACTAGATCCAACTGTTTTAGGGCGGTTTTTTCTCCCTTCAGGGTGCCGTTGGGTGCAATGTCCACTTCAGCTCCTTTGAGAACTCTAACGCCTTCTAGCTTTTCGTTTATGTGGTCTATTTCCTTCATTTGCTCTCGCAAGCGCCGCTCGTTGAGCCCGTTGACGATTGGCATTGTGCTGTAATGGTCGGTTATCGCGATGTACGAATAACCTAAGGCTTTTGCGGCTTGAGCCATCTCTTCGATAGTCTGTTGCCCATCACTCCACTTTGTATGCACGTGTAAATCTCCCTGTATCGCGTCGTAAGGTATTAGGTCCGGGAGTTCATGGTTTATTGCGGCATCCACTTCTCCTCGGTCTTCCCTGAGTTCAGGTGGAATGCAATCTAGCCCGAGTTTCTTGTAGACCTCTTCCTCTGTACGGCCGGCTAGTCGCTCGTTGCCTTTGAACAAACCGTACTCGCTGAGTTTGAGGCCCTTGGATATGGCCAGTTTCCGTAGGGCTATGTTATGATCCTTCGATCCAGTGAAGTACATCAGTGCCGAGCCGAAGCTCTGTTCTTCTACGATGCGAAGATCGACCTGAAGATTGCTTTCTAGAATAATTGAAGATTTGGTTTCCCCCTTTTCAAGAACTTTCCGTACACCCGACATACTGGTGAAAACTTCAGTCAACCGAACCGGGTGAAGCGAAGTGGAAGTTGCGAGAATGTCTATGTCACCAATCGTTTCTTTCATTCTTCGCAAGGATCCTGCTGCTTCTACCCGGCTTGTTTCCGCCTTTTCGACGGCCCTCAGGTGTTGGCATATTTCTTCAGCAACTGGGAGCGCGTCGCCGAGTAGTGTGCGCACCTTCCTCCTCTTGGCGAGGTCGATGCTGCTGAGTATGTTCTCTTCAGTCTTTGGTCCTAACCGCTTGATCTCTCTGATTTTGCGTTCTTTTGCTGCCCGTTCGAGATCATCTAACGATCTAACTCCCAGCCTCTTGAAAAGTAGCCCCGCTGTCTTTGGCCCGATTCCCTCTACTCCCAGGATGCCCTGTAAGTCGATTGGTGTCTTTGCCTTGAGTTCGTCACGATACTTCAGTGAACCAGTTTCGATTATCTCTCCGATCTTCTTGGCGATAGCTTCGCCAATGCCGGGCAAGTCTTCGAGTTTGCCTTCCGCGTAAATTTGCTCTATCGGTTCCGCAAGTGACTCTATGGTTCGTGCGGCTCTACGGTATGCGCGCGGTTTGAATTCGACGCCCTGCATGTCGAGCATGTCAGCGACTTCGTTCAGGATCTGGGCTACGAGTTGGTTCTTCATCCCGCGATAACGCCTTGTTCGGATTATAGCTGGAACACAGTTTTTTGTGTTCCGTCCCCAATAGCTAAGTGAATTTCCAGGAAGCCAAAAAACAGAAGTGTAAGCAACTACATAATTTCGAGTCGTATCACTGATTGGGATAGATCTTGTATTCTGGCCCCGCAGACATTAGAAGTGTAGTCAAGGCGAGAGGTCGGTATTCGTCTAAGAGAGATTTCGGATGCTTGCTGATCGTAGGCGGAAGTGAAGTCTACTCTGGCGCTCCAGCCTTAGCTGGAATGGCTGCCTTAAGGACCGGAGTAGGCTTGGCGATTATCGCCGCGCCGAGATCTGTTGCTGCAACCATACGTGGATATTCCCCCAACCTCATCGTGTATTCACTGAACAACGACGTAGTCAGTTCTGAGCAGATCGAGCAACTTTCTCGGTTACTTGCAGCCTCCGATGCTCTTGTCTTAGGCCCGGGAATCGGACGACACCAGGAAACCATTCAAGCGATTCCCCTGATCATCAAGGAAGCTTGCAAAGTAGGAAAGCCGATCCTAATTGACGCCGACGCGATCCGAGCGCTTACCGCAGCAAAGGAATTGCTCAAGGGTATACTTATCACGCCTCACGCTGGGGAGTTCAAAGCAATTTCCGGATTAGAGGCTCCTCAACTATGGCGGGGTAGGCTGCCTATTTGCAGGAAGTTCGCCATGGAGAATGGTTGCGTACTTCTCTTGAAAGGCCACGACACTATTGTTACAGACGGAAGCCGCGCAAAGGTTAACCACACTGGAAATCCTGGAATGGCTACCGCCGGGGCGGGGGACGTTCTATCAGGAATAATCGGTGCCTTTCTCGCACAGGGTGCCGAAACATTCTCGGCAGCTGTAGCGGGAGCTTACATTCATGGTTTGGCGGGGGACATCGTTTGCAAGCATAAGGGGTTTCACATGGTCGCCTCAGACCTTATCGAGGCCCTGTCAACGGTTCTCAGAAAATATGATCACGCGAGCGAATAGACTGATTTTTCAGACAGGCTGGGTTGCCGAAGACGGCACTTTTCTCCGGGAAAGCGACACCTCATTCAACAGGAAAGCATGGTAGGGCCGTAGCGAAGGTAGGGTGGACTCCACCCACGAAAAGTAAGCCGGGAAGTGAACTACCCCCTGAGTCTGCCCTTATACGGTGTGTAAAACACGTGTTTAACCCTCCAGAATTACCGCAGAACACGGGACGATACCCTGAGGTAAGCGTGTATACGCCAGATCGGAACCAAAGGTTATACGGCGGCATCCGCATCGCCCAAGGCCATGGGTTTAACGATCTTTCACGTTGACGCCTTTACGGATACGGTGTTTGGCGGCAACCCAGCCACTGTCTGCATCCTACCAGAACCGCGTGGTGAGGCTTGGATGCAGAAGGTAGCCCAGGAAATGAACTCATCCGAAACGGCGTTCCTGCAAAAGCGGGAGGACGGGTATGGTCTGCGGTGGTTCACGCCAGTAGTTGAAGTTGACTTATGCGGCCATGCAACCCTTGCGAGTGCTCACACCCTGTGGGAGATTGCACTACTCAGCCCAGAGGATGAGGCGCGGTTTCATACACGTAGCGGGCTCCTAACGGCCAAACGGCGAAATGAATGGATCGAGCTCGATTTCCCATCCCTACCCGACAGACAAGTTAAGGTTCCCAGAGGGCTGACGAAGGCGCTCGGGGTCAAGCCTAGGTACGTGGGAAGAAGCAGGTTCGATTACATTGTCGAAGTTAGCTCGGAGAATTCTGTTCGCAGAATAAAGCCAGACTTCACCCTGCTTTCAAGGCTCCCCATCCGAGGGCTCATCGTGACCGCCAAAGCCAAAACAGAACCATATGATTTCGTCAGCCGCTTCTTCGCCCCGCGGGCAGGAATCAATGAGGATCCAGTAACCGGGTCGGCTCACTCAGTCTTAGGGCCGTTCTGGCAGAACAGGCTTCACAAGAATGAACTCCTAGCCTACCAGGCTTCAAGGCGAGGCGGTGTGATCCGGGTGAGAGTGGGCGATAGACGAGTGTTCATCGGCGGTAAAGCAGTGACAGTCTTCAAAGCAGAACTGAACTCTTAGGACGCAGATCTCTCGGTCTTCAACCGAACCTATTCTCGCTCAAGCGCTTCCTGGTAAACGTCATAGTCGGATTGCGAAAAACAGACGAAGAGAACGGTTTGAACCCTCGGCATTCTATCGAGGGATTCGCGGACGGCGGAGACAGCGATTCTTGCTGCTCTCTCAATCGGGAAACCATAAGCGCCGGTGCTAATCGATGGGAAAGCGATTGTTCGAACCCCATTCTGTTCTGCAAGCTTCATAGAGTTCAGGTAGCATTCGCGGAGCTGTTGATCTTCCCGGTTTCCGCCTCCTCTCCAAATCGGGCCAACCGTATGAATGACAAAACTAGCAGGCAGATTGCCTCCCGTGGTTATCTTCGCTTGACCAGTCGGACAACCTCCCAACTTGCGGCATTCCTCGAGCAGTCTAGGACCGGCAGCTCGATGTATCGCTCCGTCCACACCACCGCCCCCAAGCAGACTTGTGTTGGCAGCGTTAACGATCGCGTCTACCTTTTGCTCTGTGATGTCACCGAGAATCAGTCGAATCGATGTGATTGCAAATCCCCTCCCTCAAAGCTTCAGCACTGAACAGGGCGGTTTCTCAGTCACCAGAAGAACCATACTGGATATGCTAAGTTTTGGCTAGGATATCATTCCCATCTATACTACTTTTTCTCGGTCTGCCGTGTGTAGATGCCTAGGCCGTATGTTCTCAACGTGGCTGCGATTCTATCGGTTGAGAGTGCGAAGAAGAGTATCGATCCGAGCACGCCAATCGCGGTTAGGCTTCCCAGGAAGACTCCTAGCCAGCTAATTTCGAGCGGAACGGCAAGAAGGTAGCTCAAGTACGTCCCAACGACAAGCGTGACGATAACAATCTCCGCCCCCACCCCAACCAGCGCCCACCGCCTGCCTCTGCTCGTTGCGATTCGCCAAGCTACGAATGTCGCTATGAAGTTCGCTACGGAGCCTCCGACCATATCGATGGGCCCAAGGCCGCCGAATATGTTTGCCACGAAGGCGCCTAGCGATAAGCCCAGAACCGCAGGCCAACCAAATAGCATAGCGAGGGGCAGCAGAGCGTCAGCCACCCTTACTTGGAAGACTTGAAAACTGATTGGGGCAAGAAAAACTACACCTATGGAATAGATTGCCGCGAAAACCGCAGTCAACGCGATATTGAGGGAACTCTTAGCTTTCATCCATTAACCTCCCTACTCCGGGGTTTCTTCGGCGCAAACGGGTGGGAGGCCCCACTCACGCGCCTTAATTTCAAAGGAGATTGAGCTTGAGAATTAAGCCTTCCTAGGACCCTGTAAACTAGATTGAGGATTATGAGCGAAAACTGCACGCAATAAAATATTAATTCAAATTGAGTTTAGAATGAGAGGAACGGGAGCGGAAACGTTTCTGCTCCGGTGAGTTGTTTACGCTAGGTCAGCTGTCTTAGCTCTTTTAGCTAGCTTCTTGCCTGCCCGCGTTATTCGCTGGCGTGTTGCCGAGTTGCCGAGTACGCCTGCGAGTGCGGCGCCTATTGCGAATGAGGCAATGGCGACGGCGAAGCTTCGCTTTGATTCTCCGTTCATTTTGCAACCTCCTCTGAAATTCTACGAACCCTTTTATCATGGTGGTATATTAACGTTCCATAAATGAAACATTAATATACCATCAAAAGTGTATGGACGGCCTATGGCAGTCAGCGTCGTTGGACATGAGGATCATACGCATCCAATGATGCCACACCCCAAGCCAAACCCAAGTGGCATCACCATCAAACGTGCTCCGCTCCTCGTGTCCAACATCCGACTGCCGACCTCAGCGAGGTGAAGACTTCTTGGTGAAATGTCTCAAATGTGGTGGCGAAGTTACTGGCCCGGCGAAAGAATGGGATATGCACCCAAAGGACGGACGTGGCCCCGCCCTACACATCAAACACTTCTCCTGCCCACAATGTGGAAAGAAATTCCGTCTGGCTACAAAACTGGCGGGCGCGTAATCAGACCCCTGACGGACCCATTTTGGGTCCAATCTTTTCCTCCGTCATCTACTTCAGACACTTCAGACTGGTGGATTCTGCAACCGTCTCTTCTCGCGATGAAGCTCGGTCCATTTCACAAACTCTGAGGATGGGGCCTCCTCCTCATACAATCGTTCCCGCTGGGATTCTAGAAGCATGTTTGGGGTTTTGAGGTATTCAGCCGCGGTCATGACCCTATGCTCGGCGCTTGAGGCGGCATCATACACCGGTTTTGAATGTTCTCTCCATTTTTCGGAGCGCAGTATATGATGTTCAAAGATCACGATTGGAGTTCTGCTTGCGATTCTTGCAGCGTTCTCGATACCTACTCGAATCGAAGCCTGACTCACTCTTATGCCTTCGAGATACGTGGGTGGGCCTCCAAGCACTAGAAAGTCTGGTTTCTCTTGGAGTATCATCTGTGTCGTTTCGTTGGACATGGGTCCTTGAACGTCAGAGGCGTGCAGGAAGGTTTCCTCTCCTGATCTAACGCAAGTCATGAGAACCCATCCCAATTCCGAACTCTCTTCCCCATGCGGCACAGGCTGCGAGAGCATGACTTTAGTTGATCCAAACTCGAACGACTTACCATCCGCTATCTCACACCTACTACCAATTCGCTTCACGAAGCGTTGAAACATCCAACCCCTCCTCCGCTGATTGAAGTTGATCGCGTTTCGAATATCCTTAGCGAGAACAATTTTGCCTCGATAGATCTCTTCCGCTTCATCCGCGCTTGATCCCAGCCAGACGTTTTCCGTGTAGTTCGGTGTATGGTGATCATTATGATAATGTGAAATTACAACCGCATCTGCCTTCGCCGCGTAGGTCCGAATCCTTGCACGACATTCGTTCCTAGCTTGGTACTCTCTAGGATGCGGTAACCTCCTAGAACGAGGACCTAACGCCACGCCAGCGTCAATCAGCAGCCTAACGTCGGGTGTCTCAACAAATGTACACATGGATCTGACGCCTAGGCTTTCGAAGCCCACTGGCGTGACATGAATGATAGGCATCTCTCTGCACTTTCAAGTTCCGCGGTTCACCCGAGAATGGCTACGGTGGAAATAAGGATGTAACTTAGATACGCAAATTAGCGCGTAAAAAGAAATGATCGGGGCGGGCGATGACGAGTCTGGCCCAATTGATCTTAACGTGAGATGGATCTTGAGTGCGCGAGCCCGCCGTCATATCTTCTCTTCGTCGCTCCTTCGTGAGGTGACTGAACCGACGGTCGAACCCCTAGGGAGCATGAGGATCTTACTCACACCCTGAGAAAGCAGAGTAGGGTGCTTGCGGAATTGTTCGTGATCATTTTCGACGAAACTTGGAAACATCAAAGGTCGGTTTGGGAAATCTTAGGTTCAGGTCTTCAAGCGTCTTAACAATTATATGTGATACGGCGAAGTTCCGGAACCATTTGTGGTTTGCGGGGACTATGTACCAAGGCGCCCATTCGGTGCTGCAAACTCGTAGCATCTCTTCGTAAGCTGCCATGTAGCGTTTCCAGTATCTGCGTTCCTGAAAGTCTGCGGGGGATAATTCCCATTGTTTTGTAGGATCGTCCAGCCGTTGATTGAATCGTTTCAACTGTTCTTCAGGGCTTATGTGAAGGAAGAATTTCAGAATCTTCACATTATTCTCCACTAGGATCTTTTCGAAACGGTTTATTTGCTTGTACCGACTCGACCAAACTGGCTTCGGCACCATGTTATGGACGCGAACTATCAACACGTCCTCGTAATGTGAGCGATTGAAGATCCCTATCTCGCCGCGCTCCGGGATTGCTTTGTGGATTCTCCAGAGAAAATCATGCGTAGCTTCCTCAGGTGTAGGTTGTTTGAAGGATATTATTTTACATCCTTGCGGGTTGACGCCTGACATAACGTGCCGTATCGTTCCATCCTTTCCACCGCTATCTACAGCTTGAAGAACAATCAGCAACGCACATTTCTTTGAAGCATACAGCAAGTATTGTAGCTTGTCTAGGCGTTCGAGATGCTTCTTCAATGCCGCCTGTGTCTGACCGTCGTTCTTGTAACCTAGGGTGTCGTCGGGATTGTGATCTCTTAGGCTAAACCTCTTCCCCGGCCGAACGAGAAGCTTACCTTCAAGGCCCATAGCTCAGTGCCTACAGGTTCTCCGCCAGATTATGATTTGCTCGAAGGGCTCGCTGACAGACCCCAAACTCAAGCCGCTAGTTTTCGCCCACACGATCCACAGAATTCCGCGTAATGTGGATTTACAGTGCTACAGTAGGAACACGTCGTCGTGGAAAGTGACTTACCGCAGCCCCAACAGTATTTGTTGGTAGTCGGATTCCCCATCCCACACTTATCACAGAATACTGTGTCTGGCCTTTGGGGGAGAGGCTGCATAACAATCCGGTCTCTCAGGTGATACGTCCGATAATCTATAAGGGTGCTATTCAGGGAAGAGCCAAAACTCGTTTCCGTCTGGGTCCTTAAACATCGCGTGACTACCCCACTCGGTCTTCTTCGGTTTAGTGGTGAATTCCACACCCTTAGCGTTCAATTCATTGTACGTCTTGTCAAGGTCGTCAACGCAGAAGCCGATGCCCGTATTTCCCTGTTCCAACTGCTTTGTCTCACAAAGATGTAGAACTACGTTTGAACCCTTTGGCGCCACGGTGATCCAGTGCCCTTCGTTATCTCGGACTTCTAACCCGAGCTTTTCCTTGTACCATTCTGCTGATTTTTTCGCGTTCGAAACTACGACGGCCATATCCATAATGGACTTTATCATCTAACCAACCTAGGGATACTAGCGTTCGGGTGATTACTTAAAGCATTACGTAACATCTACTGGTTCTGGTGCAAGATGACATTCTTTCGAACTGGGAAAATTCCAACTGAGGTCCTAGTTCACAGTGTGTTTCGCTACAAGGGCGCCAAAGATCGGTCGGTAATTCTCGGCTCGTCGGTAGGTGAAGATGCAGCCCTCGTATCGCTCGGGAAAGACGTTTTGGTTTTGACAACCGACCCAGTTACAGGCACAACCTTCGATATTGGATGGCTCGCAGTTCACGTAAACGCCAACGACGTAGCTTGTAGGGGAGCGAGACCGAAGTGGTTCCTATGCGACCTACTACTTCCAGAGAGATCGACCGCCGCGTTAGTCGACACGATCATGAAACAAATCGACAAAGCGGCGAAAGGAATCGGCGTCGCCGTCGTAGGAGGCCACACAGAGGTTACGCCGGGTCTGAAGCGCCCGATCGTGATCGGGTATATGGTTGGGGTTGTCTCGAGAAAGAAGTACGTCACGTCACACACCGCACGGCCACAAGACCAGATAATTATGACAAAAACCATAGGAATCGAAGGTACCGCGGTTCTAGCCACTGACTTCGCCCATAAGCTTCGGCAGAAAATCGGACCTCGATCTCTGAGACGAGCTAAAGGCTTGAGGAACATGATCAGCGTTGTGGACGACGCGTTGATAGCAGTGCGGGCTGGCGGAGTCAGAGCAATGCACGACCCCACTGAGGGAGGCCTATTGCAGGGTGTCTGGGAACTCGCAGAAGCGTCCCAAGTTGGCTTTGTGATTCATGAATCACGCATCGCGATTCGACCGGAAACTACGGAAATATGTTCCGCTCTCCGAGTGGATCCGTTACGCCTGATGAGTTCAGGTTGCCTCCTTATTGCGGCGGATAGACGGAAGAGCAGTGGAATCCTGCGCAGTCTGAGGAAGCACGGTATTCCAGCAAGAATCATTGGGACCGTGACTCCGAGGAGTCGAGGTAGAAAGTTGGTAGAGGTTGAGGGGTCGGTTAAGGAGGTTGCGCCATCTGAACGTGATGAGCTCTACAGGGTTATTGAATCCTATCGAGCTGGATGAAGCGGATGGTTTAGGAGTCTAATGCGCCTGTCTCCGTTTGTTTTATGGATCGCGGAGGTTCTGTTACCTCTCCGTTTGGTCATTACTTTCATTCGGCCACCCGGTACACTTCCTCACGTTCAGCTTGAGCGTCCACGTTTGAGGCAATTCGCACCCCGTAGACTTGGAGTTCAAGTTCCTTGATGAGGCCGTCCATGTGGTGTAGGGTGGGATACACCCCCCCAGGGGGGTGGGATACACTTGTACCCTTTTTCGGGTATGATTCATCAGTTACCCAACCCATAATGATTCGCCTAAGTTCAGATACCGTTTTTGAATCAGCAACCGGAACACGTGGCCGAGGGAAATCCTGAAAGTCGATGCAGATCCGTTACCAAACAAGCAGGGAACAGAACCGCGGCGTAGTAATTTCGGTGTTCGCTCAGCCTGATCGCGACGGAGCGCCACTTACCCCAAGTAACTGGCCTATTTAACCCAGCATTAGCGGGGTAACGTCAAGTCCTCGGTTGTTTTCGTTTCTGGTTCAGGCTGTCAAAATTCGGTTGCTGAGAGTAACAAACCTCAATTGTGAAATCGAGATTCGCACTCTGTCACCAGCGAATCAAGTTTCATCACACATTCGGCGCAAACACTAACCACATCTTTGTCGGGTAATTCGACAAAGTACCATAACCATTCTATCGTCGTTTGTGTCTCAGTTTTAGGCTGTGGAGGAGGTTGCGCTGGAGTTGATTCGCTTTTTTCTACAGCTCCATTCGCACGCTTGATGACAAGAGAGATGTGATCGTCAATTCCCACAGCTGGCTCGTTCATGCTGATTTTGACAAGAGCACGCGGACGAACTGGTTCTTGTTTGATGGTAATGTTTCGTTTATCTTTCAAGAGCTTCATCAAATCGTCACCTTCCATCTCCTTTCGCTTTTGAGAGTACCAATCGTTAAATCCAGCAACTGGACTGAATTCGTTCTGCATTATGAAAGTCACACTCCGACTAGCTGCCAGAAACGCGCTAAGATTGTACTGGAAGACATCTCGACTGGACTGTGTGTTCCTAATCTGCTCTAGAAAGTACTTGGCCTCAAGAAGCTTCTGTCTCGTATCTGTTGTGTTCTGCATGAGCCATACCTAACCTCTAATCTGATAGCCACGATACGGATTCCTGTTACCTATCTTTATGTGTCAGGCGAGACTAAGCCAAGTCGCTAAAGCTCGTGCGAGGTCTGGCAAGTAGTAGATCAGAACGGCTATCGCTATCGGAACAATCGAGGGCAAAGCTCTTTTCAGCGTGATCTTGTACGGATCTTGTACGGTAAGCCAAGGAGAACATATGCATAGAAGATGCCGAATGTTCCTAGCGTTATCGGAATTATGTAGGGTAAGAAGATCGTAAGCTGTCCGAAAATCCAGTCCACGATGTAGTACGATACGACCATTGCTAGGATAATTTGAGCCACTGAAAGGATTATCGCTCTATCTCTGGTGATGAACTGCGCCCCGAAAAACCTAATTGTGGTAGAACGCTGACCAGAGGCAACAAAGAGATTTGCAAGACAGTCGATCAGTATCCAACCGACCACAAAGGAGTCAGCATAAGCGGCGTAATCAACTACAGTGACCAATGACCTTTCGATTTATCTTGAATCTCAAATAAAGATACAAAGTTACCGCAAAAGTTGAGAAGAACAAAACTCCACCAATCGCTTGCGAGATAGACAAACTTCCTCAAAGAGAAAAATGGCCTAGTTGTCGCGCGGCAGTTTCTCGCGTTCGGGGTTCTGCCAAAATCGGCTTCACTTTTCTCGGTAACGGTACCTTCACGTCAGCCCGAAAGGGCTGTTACTTTTCGTCAGCTCGGAAAATTATCAGAAATCGTCTGCTCCGCAGAAAATCGGCAGAGTCAGATTGGTTTTTTGAACTGTTTCAACTCTCTTTTCTTCTTGGTCTCGATCTAATCGGTATCATATTGTTGTTATTAGTCGGTGGGGCACTATTGTCTCCTAATTGGCTTCTAAAGATCGCAACTACGATTTGGTGGTTGCTAATTGTAGGACTTCTATGTTGGATTATTGGTGGAATTGCGATCATTCTTTCCGTGATTCCCTCCCCATCCTAATTTGTGCAGCTTAGCGATAGCATCAAAACTTTCGATAAACGCAAACAGGAATATCGCTACAGTAAGCCAAAGCGTTAACCTATCATAAATGATCTGTTCATGCTCTTGCTGTATTGAATTAGCTGAATTGACAGGTATTACCCAGTCGGGATAGGGTTGTGTAACCTGAGTTAAATTTTTGTAAAGCACTTGAAGTATAGGATAATAATTGCCCGGCCAAGTCCAATCAATTGTCGCTAACTGCGGAATGTTTTGGTTTTGTTGCCATTCAATCCAATAATCATTATTCGGGGATGGGTTACCATTCTTGTCACTTATTCTAGGACTCTCATGAACGGTTTCAAGAAGCATATAGTACGGGAGTTGGGCGCTTGTCGCGTTGTAAGGTTCCGCGCCCTGAAACCCTATGGAAATCAAAGCTATATTCTTACGAATGAATGTGCAAGTAGCAAGAACTATCACAGGGGTACCTTCTGCGAGTGTTCCATTGTAACGTAGTAAAACAGTCATGGTAAAGGTATCAAATTGGACTGTGCTGTTTGAGTATCCAGCCACATATAGTGTGCTTGTTGGAGGAATCGGAGGATAACTGAGTGTCATGTACGCAAGTTTCTCTTGAACGGGGGGATTAAAACTGGAGAAATTGATTATGTCGCCTAAGTTGCTATAGAAGTACGACCCTATAACGGCATCCACCAAAAGCAAAATGACAATAGCAATGACAATGGCGGGCTTTGCCGTTTTTTGCATGACAGTTTTTGCATTTTTTCTTAAGGTTTCTATGACTCTAGGCGTCATAACATTGACTTTGGACTAGTTGGCAATATGGTTTCGCATCTGCTCTTCCTTGGTGTTGTCAAGTTCACGAAGAATAGAACTAGGGATGAGGCTAGGCACCTTCAAATCTCTTAGAACCCGTTGCCTAGCGTAGTTGCGGTTGGTTCTGAATTGGGTAAGCAAAGACCACCCTATCCAGATTGGCTATATCCAGTGCTGCGAAAAGAAGCAAACTTTGGCTGCGCAAAGTGCGGGATACCAATCGTTACGATACATCACATTGAAGGATACGAAGAAGGCGTGTTCAGGCCTGAAGAGCTGGTAGAGCTTTGCGATGCACATCACAAAATGGCGGATAAATGCGCACTTTCTAAGCAGGAACTATATGCTCTAAAAAGCAAACCGTTCAATTCCGATAGGGTTCATCATGCGTTTCAAATTCCCGCAACGAAGGTGCTCATAGTTCATCTTGGTGGAAATCAGTTTATTCAAACTCCGATTCCTCTCCAAATACATCAAGAACCCGTTATCTCCCTAAGAATAGAAAATGGTCAACTTCTACTTTCGGTAACCTTCTACGATGCAGATGACCTACTTAGGCTAAAGATGGTGGATAATGTTTGGGATGCAGACATCGATGTCTTTGACTTGCGGTATTCCGAGAGGGCTGGGGCGGAAGTTCATCTGGCTGTTAAGATGCAGGAAAGCGAACCATATCTAGACCTCATGATTGTGAACGGAGAAGTCTTCCTCAAAGGAAAGTTCTACAGGAAAGGTATGCTCTTTGAGATTGACGACAGCGGCACATTTCAGGCTGGGAAAAGTCTCTTTATGAGAGGTTGCACAGCGAGAGGAATGTCTGTTGGAATCAACATTGCCTAGTAGACCTTCTCGTCGCCGCGTTCTGAATTAGCGTAAGCCACTTGTTCTCTCCTTCAACCTTGATGCCCGCGACTTCGCTAGGAGTCTTTCCTTTCAGTGCTTCGTGTGGCCTGACGTAATTGTGGTAAATTTGCATACCCAATAAGATCGGAGTATCGGTCTTCTCCAGAGTTCTCATCACGCGTTCTCTGTCTCGTAGTTCGCCGTTCATTCTTTCCATCTTATTGTTGTGAACCGTCCCGTCCATACGAATGTCTCTGATATGCTCCGTCCGGGTTTCTAATCGATTCGTGTAGAACTCCTTTTCATACGCTTCGTGAAAGTTCGGCGCTCCGTCCGTTATGAGTGTCTTAGGATTCTTCTCCGCGATTTCTTTTCCTTTCTGGAATAATGGCCTCAGGTCAGCCGTGAATTTGGTATCAGCTACTTCTTGCGCAATCCAGAAGCGGGTTTGGTCATCCATGAGAGCGTAGAGATACTTCATGTTCCCCTTGACTTTCAAGAATAGTTCATCGGCTCTCCATGTGTCTGAGACTTGAGGCGTGATTTTGTCTAGGTACTTTTCCATTAGTGCCGTGTATTTTTCTATCCAGTTGTAGACGGTTTGATGGCTAACTTTAGCGCCAATCAGCTGTAATGTCTTTGCGGTATTCCTGAGCGATTCGCCGCTGAAGTACATCTGCATCGCAGTCGTGATCGCCTGTGGATTGTGTTTCATCCGTTCGAAGCCTAGATTCAAGCTGAATGCTCTGTGGCAGTCGAGGCAGTAGAATCGTTGAATATCACCGCTTTTGTTGTGTCGAATCCCGAACTTCTTCAGGTGAGTTGACTGGCAGTAGATGCAAGCAGTAATCTCGATAGGCTGAATGACTACGTTCTCTCGAACCTTTTCTCTTAACTGCTCGCGAAGCTGGCAGGCAATAATGTGCTTGCATCGGATAATTTGGTGAAGCTCACTTGCTCGGTAGTGGAAGTCTAAGCAGTTGCATATCCAAGAGCCGTTATCTCTGCGAAAGACATCATACATGCCATGTCCGTTTTGAGAAGCTACCTTGTATGAGCGTTCATCCATCCGTTGAATCTGGTTAGGTTGCTCCGCAATCATCCGGCCTTTTTCTTCACGAGAGAGAATCGCAGTTTGCATCTTTAATCACTAGCGCAATATTGCGCCATAAGTCTAATATAAGCCTTGCGTCAATATTGCGCTACGGTCAAGAATGGTACGCCAAGTCGTACTCGGCGAATCAGAACGGCGAATCCTACAAGCCTACGTAAAGGGAGAACGAGTTAAAGGCTATACGAGCGTGCTTTCACGAATCCGGAGAATCGGCCTCACAAACATCA
>Ga0181527_1000505_pt1 | contig 44760 bp, 41 predicted proteins | sample PEATcosm2014_Bin_30_FD_119762 | JGI IMG/M metagenome (GOLD analysis project Ga0181527, IMG submission 119762) | Peatland microbial communities from MTU Mesocosm Facility, Houghton, MI, USA - PEATcosm2014_Bin06_60_metaG | ecosystem: Environmental > Terrestrial > Soil > Wetlands > Peat | place...
GGGAACTTCGGCTGGTTCCTGGCCCTGTTCTTCGGGTTCTGGATCCTGTACAGCACGGCCATCAGCAACGTGGACCTGGTCGTCCGGCAGGCCACGGACATGCTGTGGTTCGGCGTGGAGGGGATCCGACGCTGGGCCAAGGCCGACATCCGCCGCGTCTACTACACGCTCCTCATCGTGTTCTTCGTCTGGGGGGTCACCTTCGTCAACATCACGCTCCCCCTGGTGATCTTCGCCATCAGCGCCAATATCGCCATGGCCCTCTCGGCCGTCTTGACCATTCGGGTCAACCGGAAGTTCTTGCCGAAGGAGTACCGGGGCAGCCTGTTCCGAGAGGTGGTGCTGGTCGTCAGCCTGGTGTTCTTCGGGTTCTTCTTCGGGGTGTTCCTCCTGAACCGGTTCTTCGGTTTGAAGTTCTGACCGCACGCCGTCGGGGCTTCCGGCAGTCCGCCGGAAGCCCCGATGCCGGATGATTCCACCCCGTCTCCCCTGCCTTTCACAAGGTCCCTGAAGCCACTCAAGCGTGTCCTGCGTCTTTCGGGAAGGAAGGACCACATCCAAGAGGCGGAACCAGGGACGCGGCCGGGGACACCCCTAGCGGATCCCGGGGAAAGCCAGCGGAGCCGTGAGCGCGCTCTTTATCCCCTTGTGCGGAATGGCTGTGCGGCCCGGGTGCTGGATTCTCTGCCGCCGGCAGCGGGCAGGGTCAGTCGGCGGGCGGGGCCGGGCGCCCCTTTGCTTTTTTGAAAAGGAGGACGAGCGGGACAGCCAGAAGACTGAGGTAGCTGATCACCCGGAAGTTATCCATATACGCGAGGAGTCGCGCCTGCTGCCCGAGGACGTTGTACAGGAGCCCCAGTGCCTTCGGCCCCGCCGCCACCCCCCCCACCTGCGTCTTGAGTCCGGCTTGCGCGGTACTCAGCCACTGCCGGTAGGCCGGATCGTAGGGCGTCAGGTGGGACACCAGGATCGCCTGGTGCGACTGTGCCCACCGATCCAGGAAGGTGGCCATCCCGGCGATGCCGATGCTTCCGCCGATGTTCCGCATCAAGTTGAAGATGCCGGTGGCGTTGCCCATCTGCTCGTTCCGCAGCGTTCCCATCGTCATGGTCGCCAGCGAGACGAAGATCATCGCCGTGCCAATCCCATTTAGGACGTTCACCCACACCACGTTCGACATCGCAATCTGAAGGTTCATTTGGCTGAAAACGAACCCGGACCCCGCGACCAGGGCAAAGCCCACGGCAATCAGGAGCCGACCGTCAAGGAATCCAATCAAGCGGCCCGCAATGATGTTCATAAAGAGCGCCCCGAGTCCGCGCGGGGTGATGGCCAGGCCGCTCAGCAGGGCCGAATAGCCCATCAGGATCTGGAGGAAAAGGGGGAGCATGGCCACCATGCTGTAGAGGACCATGCCGAGGATCGTGATCAACAGCGTGCCGACGGCAAAGTTGCGGTTGCGCAGGATCCGGAGGTCCACGATGGGGTGCTCCGCCCGCAGCTCACGGATGATGAACGCGATCAGCGAGACGACCGAGATCACCGCGAACCAGCGGACCCACACCGCCGAGAACCAGTCGTCCTCCTGCCCCCGGTCGAGCATGACCTGGAGGGTGGCCAGGCCGATGGCCATCAGGCCGAAGCCGAAGTAGTCGATCCGGCCCCACCCCGAGCGCCGGATGTAGGGCGGGTCCTCGATGAATGCCTCGGCCATCAGGATGGCGACGAGGCCCACCGGGAGGTTGAGGTAGAAGATCCACCGCCAGGTGTAGTTCTCCGTGATCCAGCCGCCGAGAGTCGGGCCGAGGATCGGGGCGACGACGACCCCTATCCCGTACGTCGCCATCGCGACACCCCGCCGGGCCGGCGGAAAGCTTTCCAGGAGGACCGCCTGCGCGATGGGCTGTAACGCCCCGCCCCCCACCCCCTGGAGGACTCGCGCCAACACCAGCAGGCCCAGGCTGGGCGCCGCGCCGCACAGAGCAGATGCCAGCGTGAAGAGCACGATGCAGGTGAGCAGGAGCCGCTTGCGGCCGAAGATCGCGCCGAGCCAAGCCGCGGCCGGGAGGATGATGGCGTTGGACACCAGGTAGCTCGTCAGGACCCAGGTGGCTTCCTCGGGCGTCGCCGACAAGCTCCCGGCGATGTGGGGAAGGGCCACGTTGGCGACGGAGGTGTCCAGAACCTCCATGAAGGTGGCGGGCATGACGGCGAGCGCGATCAGCCATGGGTTGAAGCGCGGCCGCCACTCGGAAGCCCGGTCGTGCGTCGAAGAGGTCGGCCCGTCCCCGGCGTTCACGCTCGGGACCTCAGGGCCGCCACGGCTGTATCTCCTGCGGTCAGACCCTGAACACCATCCGGGAGGGTCATCCCTACTCCTGCGGGGCGAACGATTCCCACATCATGAATTGACGGATAGGGGCAGTGCATTATAATGTAAGAGAGGAGCTTGGGAAACCGGAACGACGCGCCCGCGGGTGCCAGGGGGTAACCCACGGGCTGGCGTCGTTCCCGCTCTGGATCACAAGGCCCGCGAACCCGCAGCGCGCCACGATTGGCCCATGCCGTGCGCCCGGGACGCGCCAACAGAAGAAAGCACCCATGATCGAACACTGGACCCAGCGGCACATGTCGCGGCAGCGTCTCCTGGTCCTGGTCGCCGTGGCCGCCCTCCTCCTGGGCGCCCTCGGCTATGGCGCCTACCTCTGGCACTACTCGCGGACGCACGTCTCGACGGACGACGCCTACGTCACGGCCCACCTCGCCCCAGTGAGCGCCCGGATCCCCGGCACGGTAATCGAGGTGCGGGCGAACGACAACCAGGACGTCAAGGCCGGGGACATCCTGATGCGCCTCGACCCCAAGGACTATGAGGTCGCCTTGCAGCAAGCCCGCGCTGCCGCCGACTCGGCGAAGGCAGACCTGGCGAATGCCCTCGTGAACGTGCCCTTGACCGACGAGACGACTCGGAGCCTGGTCCAGCAATCCGAGGCGGCGGAAGCGGGATCGAAAGAGGCAAGCCAGGTGGCCCTGCACGACCTCGAAGAGCGGCAGGGTCAGCTCAAAGCCAAGCAGGCGGCCGAGGCGGCCGCGAAGGCCGCAGTCCGGATGGCCGAGGCGGACCTCGAGCGGGCCAGGCTCGACCGCGACCGCTTGAAAGAGCTGGTCGAGGCGCGGATGGTCGCCCAGCAGGACTACGACCACGCCGACGCCGCGTTCAAGAGCGCTCAGGCGGCCCTGGACGTCGCTCGACAGAAGGTGAGCCAGGCGCAGGAAGAAACGCTCCAGGCGGCGGCCGCAGTGCGGAGCCAGACGGCGACGGTGGCCCAGTTCTGGCGGCGCGAGCAAGAGGCGGAAGCGGCGCTCGCCAACGCCCGCAGTCAACGACAGCAGGTCAAGGTGCGCCAGACCCAGGTGGACGCGGCGCGAAGCCGGGTGGGGCAGGCCCTGGCCAATCTCCGACAGGCCGAGCTGAACCTGGAGTACACCACAATCAAGGCGCCGGTGGGCGGCCAGGTCACCAAGAAGACCGTAGAGATCGGCCAGGTGATTCAGTCGGGCCAGCCGCTATTGTCGATCGTAGATCTGGACGACGTGTGGGTGGTGGCCAACTACAAGGAGACGGCGCTCACGAACGTGCGGCCGGGCCAGCGCGCGACCATTGAGGTGGACACCTACCCGGGCGCCGTTTTCAAGGCCCGCGTGGATTCCATCCAGGCGGGCTCGGGCGCCGTGTTCTCGCTGCTGCCGCCCGAGAACGCCACCGGCAACTTCGTCAAGGTCGTCCAGCGCGTCCCGGTCAAGCTCGTGTTCGAGCCGGGCGAGAATTCCCGCCACCTCCTGGTCCCCGGCATGTCCGTGGTGCCCATCATCGCGATCCGCTGAGGAAACTTTCTCTCCTTCCCTGCAGCCCGTTTCCTCCAATCTTAATCTCACCGATCCATCCAGACCGGCCCGTGCGGACATCTTCTCCGGTTGCTTTTCTAGCCGGGAAATGCCATCATGATGGCAAGACATCAAGAAGGCACGACGCGAAATCCAAAGTACGCCTGGAGAATGGTCATGGCGGGTCAAACGAAGACGACGATCTATCTCGCTCCCAACGTGTACCGGGCGCTGAAGGTCAAGTCCGCGACAACCGATCGGTCGATCTCGGACCTGATTAACGCAGCGGTGATCGAGGCGCTGCGGGAGGACGCTCTCGACCTGGAGGCGTTCGAAAAACGGGCCAAGGAGCCCTCGCGCTCCTTTGAGAAGGTCCTCGAGGACCTGAAGCGTGACGGCCTCCTATAGCGTCGTCATCAAGCGGTCCGCCGAGCGCGAGCTGCGGAAGATTCCAAGACAGGACCTGCGCCGCGTCGTCACGCGGATCCAGGGCCTGGCCCGGGAGCCGCGTCCACCGGGCTGCGAGAAGATATCCGGGCAAGAACGGTATCGGGTCCGCCAGGGGGATTACCGGATCGTCTACGCTGTGGACGACGGGATGCGAACCGTCGAAGTTGTGAAAATCGGACACCGCCGAGAGGTCTACCGAGTTTGAAGCATCGCATTCAAAGCATTCGCCACCGTCTGAAATGTCAGGGAGTGAGAGCCTTCACAACTCAGGAGCGCAGGGGGCCGGGAGATGTAGGGATTCAAGATTTGGGCGTGGCCCCCCGGCGGGATTCCGCTTGACCCCGGCGCGCGCCCGTCAAAGGGGACGTTGCCAGGTATGGCAGGCTGAGTCGGGGAGACCTCCGACCAAAAAGCAGGTACCACACCATTGTGAGTGCAATCCGTTGCCAAGCACGCCAAATCACGAAACGTCACGCTGCGGCGCGGGGGGTTGGTGAGGCGATGACCCTCGCCAGGTCTTTGCGGGTCGCCCCGAGGGCAATCAGCGACCGGACGAGGAGGTCGAGGGACACCGAGGGGTCGGCCGCCTCGATCTTCGCTACCCGCGACTGGCTGGATCCGATGCGCTTCGCCAGCTCCACCTGCGAGAGACGCTTCCGGTTTCTCAGTTCCTTCAGCTTGCTGCCCAGCGCCACCTTCAGCTTGACATAGGCCGATTCCTCCGGGGCCAATCCCAGGAATTCGGCCGCCGTCCCCACTCTCCACCCTTTCGCTTCCAGCCGCTTTCGCTTTGCCTTATCCATGACCCTTCCCCCAGCACCTAGCCTTATTCCGAAAAAACGCTCAACCGCTAAGACGCCAAGGCCGCCAAAATTCCCAAATTCTGCCTTCGAAACCGAAAAAACCGACGGCTCCTTGTGGGGGATCAGCGTTGGTCATCCGGCACCTCCCTGCGGCCCATCCCCGAGCGGGGGTGTCTTGACTTCCCCATGAAGCCAAACCAAAGGCTTGTCTTCGCGGTTCATGCCTGGAGAGAGTATGTCAGATCGGACATACGGTCAAGCGCCTACTGAGTAAGAGGCAACGTCAGTGCTGGAGAACGATTCTGCCACCTTGGGGTCCATGTCCATTAGTAACGGACAAGCCAAGAAACCGGACGCCCATGAAGAATGGTGCCCCTTTACCCTCGCCGTGAAACGCTTTGACATTCCTCTCTACGCCTCCTAAACTCAAATGGACATATTTTTCGGCGTGGTGGATTCCACGAGCGGCCCTCGAGAGGTCCCGAGGGCTCTCGGCGTCTTTGGGGAGGGAAAAACCGCATGACCAAGGGGAAATTAGCGGCGCGACCGGGGACCCTCGGAGAGCTTCGGAAGAGCCACTGGAGCGAGGAGCGCATCGCCTCCCGCTCCGTGCGGGACGAGATGCGCGAGAACCTCCTGGCCAAACTGGAACGGAAGGAACCCCTCTTCCCCGGCGTCATCGGCTACGAGGACACGGTCGTCCCGCAGCTCGTCAACGCGATCCTGTCCCGGCACCACGTGGTCCTCCTCGGGCTGCGGGGCCAGGCCAAGAGCCGGATCCTGCGGAGCCTGGTGGATCTTCTCGACGACGAGATCCCCATAATCGCCGGCTGCGAGATCAACGACAACCCATACGCCCCGCTCTGCCGGGCCTGCAAGGACCGGCTCGCCGAGTTGGGCGATGGCACCCCCATCGCCTGGCTGCCCCGGGAGATGCGCTACGTGGAAAAGCTGGCCACGCCGGACGTCACCATCGCCGACATCATCGGCGACGTGGACCCCATTCGTGCGGCGCGGCGCGGCCTGGAGCTGTCCAACGAGCTGACCATTCACTACGGCCTGCTCCCCCGCGCCAACCGGGGCATCTTCGCCGTCAACGAACTGCCCGACCTGGCCGGGAAGATCCAGGTGGGTCTCTTCAACATCATGCAGGAGGGGGACGTCCAGATCAAAGGCTACCCCGTCCGCCTGAAGCTGGACGTGGCCCTGGTCTTCTCCGCCAATCCCGAGGACTATACGGCCCGAGGGAAGATCATCACCCCGTTGAAGGACCGGATCGGCTCCGAGATCCGGACCCACTACCCGGTGGATGTGGCCCACGGCATCGCCATCACCGAGCAGGAGGCCTGGATCCGCCGGCACGGGGACGGCCGCCTGGTGGTTCCGGACTTCATCAAGGAGATCGTGGAGCAGATCGCCTTCGCCGCCCGCGAGAGCAAGCACATCGATCGGCGCTCCGGCGTCAGCCAGCGCCTGCCCATCTCGTGCCTGGAGAACGTGGTGAGCAGCGCGGAGCGCCGGGCGGCCATCAACCGCGAGCGGACCGTCGTCCCGCGCCCCTGTGACATCTATGCGGCCATGCCCTCCATCACCGGGAAGCTGGAGCTGGAATACGAGGGCGAGTTGAAGGGGGGCGAGGTGATCGCCCGGTCGCTGATCAAGGAGGCGGTGAATCGGGTCTTCAGCGCCCGCCTGGCCGGGGCCCCCATCCAGGAAACAGTGGCGTGGTTCGACGCCGGGGGCGCCGTGAAGATCGCCGACACGACGCCGGCGGACGAGGCCCTGCGCTTCCTGCAGCACGTTCCCGGCCTGCTCGAGACCACGGCCCTCCTGGGCGTGCCCGAGAAAGCGGACCCGGGCCTCGTCGTCTCGGCCTGCGAGTTCATCCTGGAGGGCCTGCACGTCCAGCAGAAGATCGACCGGACGGAGCAGCGAGGCTACGTCGGCACGCCAAAGGTCGAGCGGAAGCCGCGCGAGGAAACGTCGGGACCGCAACCGGGGAGGCGGAGGAGTTATAACTGATTGCGGATTGAGGATTGCGGAATGCGGAATGAAGGGCAGCCCCATTTCGAAATTCGAAATTCGAAATCAAGGCCTCCAAGGGCCCGTAGGGCGGTGCAATGCGCGTAACGCGATACAGTCAGTACACGGGGCAGTGGTGGGACAGCCTGAGCCTGGAGGATCTGCTGGGCGAGCTGGCCGACCACCTGCTCCAGAGCGGATTTCACAATCGCTTCCTGGACGAGTACCTCGACGAGATGGAATCCGACCGGAACCTCCAGGAGCTGTACCAGGCCATCCTGGAGGCCCTGGCCAACGGCGGCAAGATTCCCTACGAGGACGTCGAGGACTGGATGGAGGGAAAAGAGACCGAGGCCACCAAGCAGCTCGGCCAGATCCTCAAGGCGCTCCTGGAGCGGATGCTCCAGGAGGGATACATCACGCTGCCGGGAGAGGACTTCGGCCGGCTGGAGCGCGACCCCCGCGGGTTCATGGGCGGCGTCGGCAGCGAGAGCGCCGAGGTCAAGTTCGAGCTGACCAACAAGGGCATAGACTTCCTCGGCTACCGCACGCTGCGGGATCTTTTGGCGTCGCTCGGCAGGAGCAGCGTCGGCCGCCACGACACGCACGAGCTGTCCACCGGAGTCGAAGCGTCCGAGGCCCCGAAGCAGTACGAGTTCGGGGACACCCTGAACCTGGACATCCCCGGCACCCTGCTTCGGGCCATCCAGCGCGAGGGCCTGAAGAGCCCCCTCCCCCTGGAGTACGACGATCTCCTGGTCCATCAGTCTGAATATCAGAGCTCCTGCGCCACGGTCCTGATGCTGGACTGCAGCCACAGCATGATCCTGTACGGCGAGGATCGGTTCACGCCGGCCAAGCGCGTGGCGCTGGCCCTGACCCACCTCATCCGGACGCAGTACCCGGGCGACAGCCTCAACATCGTCCTGTTCCACGACAGCGCCGAAGAGGTGCCGATCAGCCAGCTCGCGCGGGTCACGGTGGGCCCGTACCACACCAACACCCAGGAGGGGCTCCGCCTGGCCCGCCGGCTCCTGGATCGGCAGCGCAAGGACATGCGGCAGATCATCATGATCACCGACGGCAAGCCGTCGGCGATGACCATGCCGGACGGCCGGATCTACAAGAACTCCATGGGGCTGGACCCCTGGGTCCTGAAGGAGACGCTGAAAGAGGTCGCCGAGTGCCGCCGCTCGGGCATCCTCATCAATACCTTCATGCTGGCCCGGGATTACGACCTCGTCGCCTTCGTGCAGAAGGTGACCGAGATCTGCCGGGGGAAGGCGTACTTCACGACCCCCATGACGCTGGGCCGGTACCTCTTGATGGACTACATGACGAAGAAGATGCGGACGATCCACTGAATGGGCGTGAAACGTGAGACGTGAAACGTGAGACGCCAGGATGCGAAGCGGTGATGAGCGCAGAGATTACGCGACCAGAAAAGTTCTTCCTGGAGAAATTCGGCCTGACCGAGGAGAGCCTGGAGCGGACGCTGGGCGCCGCCCTGGGGAGGAGCATAGACTACGCCGACCTGTACTTCGAGCACCGGGTGAACGAGGAGATCGGCCTCGAGGAGGGGATCGTCAAGAAGGCGGCCAAGAGCATCAGCCAGGGCGTCGGCGTCCGGGCCACGGCCGAGGAGAAGACGGGGTTCGCCTACTCGGATGAGATTACGGTCGAGAATCTCCAGCTCGCCGCGCAGCGGGCGCGCTACATCGCGGCCGACTCGGGCCAGTCGGATGCCGTGGCCGTGCGGGAGTCGCGGATGGCCCCCCGGGACCTCTACCCTGTCCAGGTTCCGCCCACCGATGTCCCCATCCAGACCAAGATCGACCTGCTGCATCAGATCGACCGGATCGCCCGAGCCTACGATCCCCACATCACCAAGGTGATGGCTACCATCAGCAGCGAGCAGAAGCTGGTCCTGGTCGCCACCTCCGAGGGATGGGTCGTGGGAGACGTCCGCCCTCTGCACCGGCTGCAGGTGACCTGCATCGCGGAGGATGGTCGCCGCGGACCCGGCATGCGCCAGATGGGAACCTTCGGCGGCGGCGGTCGCGCCGAGTACAGCTTCTTCCTGGAGGACGAGCGCTTCGCGCACTTCGCGCGGGAAGCGGCCCGGCAGGCCATCGTCAACCTGGACGCCGACGACGCGCCGGCCGGCACCATGGATGTGGTCCTGGGCCCCGGCTGGCCCGGCATCCTCCTCCACGAGGCGGTCGGCCACGGTCTGGAAGGCGACTTCAACCGCAAGGGTACGTCGGCCTTCAGCGGCCGCCTGGGCGAGCGGGTCGCTTCGCCTCTCTGCACGGTGGTGGACGACGGGACGATCCCGGGCCGGCGGGGCTCCCTCAACGTGGACGACGAGGGGACGCCGACCCAACGCAACGTCCTCATCGAGAACGGCGTCCTGAAGGGCTACCTGCAGGACCGGCTCAACGCGCGGCTCATGGGGATGGCGCCGACCGGCAACGGGCGGAGGGAGAGCTACGCCCATCACCCGATGCCCCGGATGACCAACACCTTCATGCTGCCGGGATCCACTTCGCCCGAGGACATCATCCGATCGGTGAAGCGCGGGCTGTACGCCGTGGCCTTCAGCGGCGGCCAGGTGGATATCACCAACGGCAAGTTCGTCTTCTCCGCCAGCGAGGCCTACCTGATCGAGGACGGGAAGATCGGCCGGCCGGTGAAGGGGGCGACCCTGATCGGGAACGGCCCCGAGGCGCTCACGCGCGTGACCATGGTGGGCGACGACCTCAAGCTGGACGAGGGGATTGGCACCTGCGGGAAGGACGGTCAGTCGGTGCCGGTGGGCGTCGGATTGCCCACGATCCTGATCAACGGCATGACGGTGGGCGGCACGCAGAGCTGACGTTCAACGTGCAAGGTTCAATGTCCGATGTCGAAGAGGGGGCATCGGACCTTGGACTTTGGACCTTGGACATCGGACCTTGGACCGGGGACCGAACGTGGACTATCGCGAGCTGGCACAGGATCTTTTGAGACGCGCCAAAGGCAAGGACGCCAGCGGCGCCGAGGTCATCGTCGTCGAGGACGAATCGTTCTCGGTCCAGGTCCGGATGCGGGCCGTCGACACCTTGCAGAGCGCCCGGCAAAAACGGTTGGGCCTTCGCCTCTGCTTCGGCCAGCGGTCGGCGACCACAGCCACGTCGGACTTTTCCTCGGAATCCTTGCAGAGGCTGCTGGATGATACGGTGGCCATGGCCCGGGCCACGGCCGAGGATCCCTATGCCGGCCTCCCGGAGCCGGAACTCTTCAGCGCCGACGCGCCGGACCTGGACCTGTGGGACCCCGAGGCGGCCAACCTGCCGATCCAGGACCGAATCGCCCTGGCGACTGCGGCCGAATCGGCCGCCCTGGACTTCGATCCCCGGATCACGAACTCCGAGGGCGGAGAGTACGGCCACGAGGACGCCCGCCTCATCTTTGCCAACAGCCACGGCTTCGCAGGGGAGTACCGCGGCTCCTCGGTGGTGTTGTCCGTCTCGCCGATTGCCGGGGACAACAGCGGCATGCAGCGGGACGGCTGGTACTCGGTCCAGCGCCGGCTGGAGAACCTCGAGTCTCCCGAGAGCGTCGGCCGGACTGCGGCGGAGCGGGCCCTGCGTCGCCTGGGCGCGCGGAAGGTTCCGACCCAGCAGGTGCCGGTCGTGTTCGACCCGGACATGGCCGCCAGCTTGTTGCGAACCATCTGCGGCGCCGTCTCGGGGTCTGCCATCTATCGCAGCGCCTCCTTCCTGACGGGCAAGCTGGGGGAAAAGGTCGCCTCCGGCGATCTCACCATCGTTGACGACGGTCGGATGGCGGGGAAGCTCGGTTCCCGTCCCTTCGACGGCGAGGGCCTCCCCACCCGGCGGACGGCGATCATCCGGGACGGCGTCCTGGCGAGCTATCTCCTGGACACCTATACGGGGCGGAAGCTCGGCATGGCCTCGACGGGGAATGCCTCGCGCTCGCTGGGCCAGCCCCCCACCGTCGCGCCGACGAACTGCCACATCGTCCCGGGCCCCTGCTCGCCCGAGCAGATCATCCGCTCGGTGGATCGGGGACTCTACGTCACAGAGATGATCGGCTTCGGAGTGAACCTGGTGACCGGAGACTATTCCCGCGGCGCCGTGGGGATCTGGATCGAGAACGGGGAGCTGACCTACCCCGTGGAAGAGATCACCATCGCCGGGAATCTGAAGGACATGCTCGAGCAGATCGAGATGATCGGCGACGATCTGGAGTGGCGGGGATCCATCGTCGCCCCCACCCTCAAGATCGCGCGGATGACTATTGCCGGAAACTGACAGGCGGCTGGCAAGCTTGCAGGCTGGAAAGCTGGAAGGCTCAAACCGCTCCCGCCTTTCAGCCTTCTAGCCTGCCAGCTTTCTAGCGAGGTTTGGAAATGATCGTCGTGTCGAATCGGATCTCGGTGGCCGCAGGTCATGAGGCGGCGTTTGAAGAGCGATTCCGCGGGCGAGCCGGTCTGGTGGAGAACCATCCGGGCTTCATCCGCCTGGAGATCCTTCGCCCGACCAGCGTACAGATGCACGCGAACCCGCTCGGCGGGTCCAACTACTACGTGGTGCTCACGTACTGGGAGCGGAAAGAGGACTTCGTGCGGTGGACCGAGAGCGAAGACTTCCGCCGCGCCCACATGAACCGCCCGCCCAAGGAGATGTTTTCCGGCCCCAACGTCTTCGAAATGCACGAGATCATCCAGACGGCCGACCGACCCTCTCGCGCCTGACCTCGCCGACTCGTTCCATTGGGCCTCTTGCCGACGCAGACCGATCGTACTAGATTAGGGGTAGAGTCCACACAGGCTGCCGGAAGTGCCCGTCGCGCGGAGGGTGGACCATGAGCATGCCGCTGCCACGCTTGACGCCTGAAGCCCTTCGGGATGCGGTCCTCGAGATGTGCCACATCGCCAGCCAGATGCTGCGGCTCACCCGGGATGCCTTCCTCCAGCACTCACGAGCGTCTCTCGACCAAGTCGGCGCGTTGGGTCGCGACCTTCACCTGCGCGAGAAGCGGCTCACCGATCATGTGGCGATGCAGCTTCGCGAGTACCCCTGGTCCCTTGGGACGGCCGAGCACCTCGCATTTCTGCCGGCGGCGTTAGAGCGCATCGGCGACTCGGCGGAGTCCCTGGCGCGCTGCGTCCAGACCATTCATCTTGAGGGAATTCCCTTCAGCGAGCAGGCCCTCGCAGAGGTCATGGGCCTCTTCAGCCGCGCGGTCTCCCTGGTTGACAGGCTGGCGGCCGTTATCCGGACCGGTGAGCGGGCAGGCCTCGAAACGATTCGTGAGGAGGGACAGCAGTTCCACGCCTTCAGCGACCAGGCCGCCCACGGCCATCAGGAGCGTTTGCTCCGGGGGACCTGCGTCCCCCCCCGAACGTCTTCACTCTTCCTGGCCATGCTGGACTATTTCCGAGAGATCGAGCGGTACATTCAGCGCATGAGCATGGATCTGGAGAAGGCACTGACCCCGGCCTGATCCGTGCCTTCCGTCGGCCAGCCGACTGCAGGACACCCCGCCCTTAAGCTTCAGCCGTCCCGACCCCCGACAACTCAGCGGCCAACCTGCCGGATTATCCCCAGCTTGCGCGGATTACGGCGATTCCGCGGAGGAGGCTCGTCTCGCGGCCGCCTGAGCGCGGCGCAGAGCCAGCATGCTGATCGGCCCCATGAGCACGCCCACGCCGAGCACGCCGAAAGCGGGTCCCCACTGCCAGGGAGAGGTGGCGGCGGTTCCCCCGCTGCCGACCTGCAGGGCGTCCAAGACGAAGCCCGCGGCCCCCGGCGAAATGGCAGCGGCGAGGAATCCCAGGCACGATTGCAGGGCCAGGGTGGCGCCCAGGAGCGAGGGTTCGGCCAGCTCGGTCACGCCGGTGGAGAGCGCGCCGGAATCCGACGTCGCAAAGACGTTGTAGAGGGCCGCGGCGGTCAGAATGAACCAGAGGGGCGAGTGGAAGAGCCAGCCGATGCTGAAGGAGAAACAGGCACTGCACAACTGCGAGAGAACAATCACCTGCGCACGCCCCCACCGATCTGAAATCCAGCCGCCGGCGACGTTGGAGACGGATCCGATGACCAAAACGATCGCCGTCCACCCCGCCGCGAAGCTGCTCGCCTCCACCACGGTGACCCCGCGTTGGATGAGGCTGGCGGCCAGGAAGGGCGGAAGCCAGGCGCGCATGCCGAACAGTTCCCAATTGTGGGCGCAATAGCCCGCGATCATCCAGAGGGCAGGCCGGTTCCTGAAGACGCGCACGTCCAGGAGGCGCGACCGCGCTGCGAGCCGAGGCGGCGGCGCCGGCGCGAGGACGAAGGCGGCCAGCAGCGCGGCGAGGAGGGGGCCCAGGGCGGTGAGACCCATGCCGATCCGCCAGTCGGCTATGCGGGTGAGCCAACCGGTGAGGGCCAGCGACGCGGCCGAGCCGACGCCGAAGGCGCTGGCATAGCAGGCGATGGCGAGACCTCGACGCTCGCCACCCAATCGCTGCGCCACCAGCCGCATCCCGGGGACGTAGGTCCCGGCGAGACCGATGCCGGCGAGGGCTCGCAGGACGGCCGCCGAGAGAAAGCCATGAGCGAGAAACGGGAAGGCCAAGCCGGAGAGGCCCGCCCACGCGGCCGAGGCGAGGTAGATTGCCCGGGTGTCCATCCGGTCGGTGAGGCTGGCCAGGACGAGGACGGCCAGGAGATAACATGCCTGATAGGCGGAGAAGATGAGCCCCGCCTCGCTGTTCCGCATCCCCCACTCTCTCTGGAGGATCGGCAGGATCGCGGTATAGTTGAGGAACATCAGCATCGTGGCCATCTCGCACAGGCAGACGGCCCCGAGCCACATCGCGTCAACGCGCCGCATCGCCCTCGCCGATCCCCCCTAAGAAGGGGACGTCGCTCCCTGACTTCCGTTACGGAATGATCCGCCCTGCTCCACGCTGCGCTCCACCTGTCACCCGCTGAACGCTTTGGCTGGCCACCGTTCAGAGAGACGAGAGAACGATTGCCCTTGTACACCAATGACGACCCGGAGGCAACGCCTCATCGCGCGCAAGCCGGGGCCAACGGACGGATGGTATCGGAGATCGCACCAGTCAAAGAACGCTTGACACCAAACCCGTTTCTGTGCTACGTTGACCGGTGGAGGAGGTCAGGCCGTGTCCGGTGTGACCCGCTTCGGGGTATCGCTCGACGAGCATCTGCTGGCGCAGTTCGACCGGGTCATCGCGCGAAAAGGCTACACCAACCGCTCCGAGGCGATCCGGGACCTGATCCGGGAAAGCCTGGTCCGGGAGCAATGGGAACTGGGAAGCGATGAGGTGGTGGGCACGCTCACGCTCGTCTACAACCACGAGGTGCGCGACCTCACCGACAAGCTAACCGACCTCCAGCACGCCCATTACAAGGCCATCGTCTCGGCCCTGCACGTTCACCTGGATCCTCATCACTGCCTGGAGGTCCTGGTCCTCCGTGGAAAGGCCAAAGAATTGAAGAGTATCGCGGACCGGCTGATCGGCACCCGGGGGGTCAGGCACGGCACGTTCTCCGCCACGGCCGAGGGGCGCGCATTGGGCTAGCCCCGGCCGGATTTTTTTGGTGCTGGCGTAGCACGAACAATGGATCTGTAGCATCAAGAATTCCAGCCTCCGGCGAGACCTGGGACAGGAGCAGCGCGAATGCACATCCCCGACGGATACCTGGGTCCCCCGACGTACCTGGCCGCCTACGCGGCCTGTGCCCCCCTCTGGGCGGTTGCGGCGCGGCGCCTGCGCGAGAGACTGTCGGCGCGGCGCGCGCCTCTCCTGGCGATCTCGGCGGCCTTCAGTTTTCTGGTGATGATGTTCAACGTTCCCCTGCCGGGGGGAACGACGGGACATGCCGTGGGCGGCGTCCTGATCGCCATCGCGATCGGCCCCTGGGGGGCGCTTTTCTCCATCACCATTGCCCTCGTCATCCAGGCCCTCCTCTTCGGCGATGGCGGCATCACCGCCATCGGCGCGAACTGCATTAACATGGCCTTCATCCTGCCGTTCACCGGCTACGCGGTGGCAGGGGCCCCGAGGCGACGCGCTCCTCTTGGGTGTCAGACTGCTGACGACCCCAGCACACAATCCAACGAGGCACTTGCGAACAACCCACCGAGGAGGGGAACGGTCATGTGCATGCGAAGTCGAGAGGTTCGAGGATGCCGATCCCAATCTGATCCGGGGGCTCCGCGCGGCAGGCAAGCGCCAGGCATGCTGCGGGGCTCTCTCGGAGAAACCGGAAGCATCGGGTGGGGCCTCGGGCTCCCGGCCTTCGGGCTCGTCTTGGCCCTCTGCCTCCCCTTGGCCTCAGGCGCTCAGGAAAGGGTCTCAAGGGCACAGGATCAGGCGGTTCCTGAGGCCGAGTTCGACCTCGCGGATGTGCTCATCACCCGGACCCCGCTCCCCGGATCCAGCGTGGAGCTCCGGTATCGCTACGAGCGGGACCGGGAACAGCAGGACGCGGGGAGCGCCGTCACCCATGTCCACCAGCCCTCGGCGATCCTCAGCCTGGCGGCGACCGACTGGCTCGGGCTTTCGGCCACCATTCCCTATCAGGTCCGGGACCTCCGGACACCCGACGGAACGTCCTCCGAGACGCGGAATCTGGGAGACCTCTCGACGGAAGTCCTGGCCACGTTCCTCAAAGATCCCGTCCGACAGCTAGCCGTGGCGGGGGGCTTCGACCTGGGCGTCCCGACGGGCTCGATCAAAGATGGGACCGGGGGCCAGTGGACGCTGACGCCCTTCCTGGGGGCCGGGAAACTCGTTGGCCCCGTCCAGCTCATGGCCGATGTGAGCTACCAGGACGATTTCCGGGCGGCCCCGGACGCGGGCCAAATCAAGCGCGAGCTGCTATACAACCTGGCAGTGGGCCCTCTCCTCTTCGACGGCCAGCTCTTCCCGTTCCTGGAGCTGGATGGCACGTACGCCTTCACCGGGACTCCCACGATCCGGCATCGGGGCCAGCTCTACCTCAGCCCGGGAATCCGGATCAGTTCTGGCGGATGGCTCGCCGCACTGGTGGAGCCCCGAGGCTCCTCGGACGGAGAGAAATCCCAGTCATCCAAGGAAAAGCCGTGGTGGCAGCGGCTCAGCCTCGCGATCGGCGCCCAGTTTCCTCTCACGCAGGCCCGCGAGTTCGAGTGGGGACTGACGACCAGCCTGAAGCTCGATTTGTGAGCACCGTGCGTCGCTTCGTCTCGACGAGCGACAGCCTTCTACTGAAGAGTATATGGCGCGAAAGCCACTTGTCTTTTCAGAGCCTCAGGAGGATTTGCGATGCATATTCCCGACGGGTATTTGAGCCCCTCAACGTGTGTGAGCTTCGGTGTAGTCATGATCCCCACATGGATTGCGGCGGCCAGGAAGGTGCGGAACTGGCTCAAATCCAGATACATACCTTTGATGGCCATCGGGGCGGCTTTTTCCTTTACCATTATGATGTACAACGTGCCCATCCCCGGCGGAACCACTGCCCACGCGGTTGGAGGCGGGCTACTCGCCGTTGTGCTGGGACCGTGGGCAGCCATGATTTGCGTTACCATTGCCCTCGCCATTCAGGCCCTTCTCTTTGGTGATGGAGGCATTTGGACCTTTACCGCCAATTGTTTCAACATGGCGCTCGTTCTCCCTTTCATTGCTTATGGCGTCTACCGGTTGATTAGTGGAGAAAGTCAGCTCAGTGCGAAACGCCGCTGGGTCGGAGCAGCAGTAGGAGGTTACGTGGGGCTCAATGCGGCGGCTCTATGTGCGGGAGTGGAACTGGGACTTCAGCCCATTCTGTTCCACACAGCCAGTCGCGTGCCTCTCTACTCTCCCTACCCGCTTAGTGTCGCGGTCCCGGCCATGCTGTTTGCACACCTCATTCTCGCCGGCCCTATAGAAGCGGTAGTCACCGCACTCGTGGTCCGCCACCTGCAATCCTACGACGCAGATTTGTTGAACGTACAGGCATTGTCAGCCGCTCCCTTGCCATCAACTCCCGTTAGCTATCGGAAGTTCTGGTGGGCGCTGGGAGTCCTGATCGTCTTGTCCCCTTTGGGGTTGCTGGCCAGCGGAACGGCTTGGGGAGAGTGGGGGGCCGAAGAGTTGCAGAAGATGCTCGGTTTCATTCCTTCCGGGATGCAACGGTTGGCTGGCACCTGGTCACATGCCCCTTTCGGCGATTATTCTCTCCCCGGCTTTGAGAGTTTCTGGTCCTCTGCCATCATATACATTCTTTGCGCCATCATAGGTGTGGGAATGATCTCCCTGCTCACTTATTTATTTTGGCGATTCCAGGTTGCAGAGAGAAAGGAACAGAAATGAAACAAAGGGAGTGCTGAATTGATGGTCGGAATGTGGTCCCTTCCGTCATGGCTTCAAGAGAACGCACCGCCGCCTGTGCCCCAGGCGGCACCCAGGCGTTCTTCCAAACGCGGTTTCATAGAAAAGACTTTGCATGGGATCGCCGAAGCCCTCAAGAATGAGATCTTTTCCGAGTCTCTCGCAAGTCGGTCGGGTCTTTTGCAGGGGTTGGATCCACGTGCAAAACTGGTGACGATCCTCTTTCTGATCGGTATAGCTGGGGTGTTCCATCATATTTTCTCGCTGGTCTTGTTCAATTTATGGCTTTTATGGTTGGCGAAGAGCTCCCAGATACCGGTCGGAGCTTTCACAAAAAGAGTATGGGTTGTGGTGCCTCTGTTTACGGGGATACTGGTCTTTCCCGCTCTATTCAATGTGGTGCGGCCCGGCACTCCGCTCCTGGTCCTGTTTCATTTGAGCCATCCAGTGAAACTGGCTTACTGGACCATTCCCTGCGAGGTAGCAATAACCAGAGAAGGGGTTGTAGCCGCAGTACTGCTGATACTAAGGGTTGGCGCATCCGTTTCTCTGGCCGTGTTGCTGACCCTCACCACCCGATGGAATACACTGCTCAAAGCGTTAAGCGTACTGCGGATACCCCCGGTATTTCTCACAGTATTGGAGATGACTTATCGGTATATTTTTCTCTTGTTGCATACGAGCAGTGACATGTTCATGGCCCACAAGAGCCGCCTCGTAGGTCGGGCGAACTCCCGTGAAGGGCGCCGGTTTGTCACTTCCGCCATGGGAAGTCTATGGGGCAAGACGGCGGCATTGAGTGAAGAGGTGCACAGTGCGATGCTTTCACGCGGCTATGCGGGGTCGCCAAAGTCGCTGCTCCGGTTTGAGATGAAGCGCAGCGATTGGGTCTGGATTGTTTTGGTGTTCATTATTGCCATTTTGTTTGTGGGAGGTGACCGTGTCCTCGGCTGAGACTGCTGTGGCACCGGTCTTTCAACTGGAAAAGGTGAGCTACCATTATTTGGATGGAGAAATTGGCGTTCGGGACTTAGACCTGGCCATCCACGAGCAGGAACGAATTGTTCTCTTGGGCGCCAACGGGTCGGGCAAATCGACATTGCTTAAAGTTCTAGATGGCCTGCTTTTTCCTCAAGAAGGGATTATCCATGCCTTCGGCCAGGAGTTGCATGAGAAGAGTTTAAACGACGACGGATTCAATCATGCATTCCGGAGGAGGGTGGGGTTCGTTTTTCAGAACTCTGAAGCGCAACTCTTTTCATCCACCGTGTGGGAGGAGATTGCTTTCGGTCCCTTGCACATGGGACTTGGCGAAGCGGAAGTGCGGCAACGGGTTACGGAAGTCCTGGAACTTTTTGGCCTGGAGGGCGTTAAGGACCGGCCGCCATTCACACTGAGTGGGGGCGAGAAAAAGAAAGTGGCATTGGCTTCGGTAGTGGCAACGAATCCAGCCGTGTTGCTGCTCGATGAACCTACGACAGCTCTCGACCCGCGCACACAACGTTGGCTGATTGACATGCTGGATCAGTTTGGTCGGTTTGGGAAAACGCTCATCACGGCGACCCATGACCTTGATACTGTTGAAGAGATTGCTGATCGCGTCCTGGTTTTCGGTGAGGATCATCGTGTGGTGGCCGATGGGACCCCTTCGGAGCTTCTCTCCGACAGAGATCTGCTCTTACGCGTGAACTTGATCGATCCACGGTTTCACAAGCACGCTCACGATGGTGATCACCGACATTATCACATCCATGATTGAAACCAGAGGGCAGAGCAATTGCCAGTCCCCTTCTTGTCTGCCGTGCAAGGCTTTAATTCTCCCCGCATCAGGCTTGAGTGTGGGTAGCCCCAACATGTAGTGGTTGCCTCACACAGATGGCGTCACGTAGCCCGCGGATAGACGTAGGCCCAGAACCCCCGGAGAGCCTCCTTGATCGCCCAGGCCCGGCTGGTCTTGAGCTCGGCGTGCTTCAGGTCGTCGAACTCGGCCCGCCGCCACTCGGGGACGTCCTCTTCGTTCCAGAGCCGGTGGCGGCGTCCGGGACGCAGGTGTGGGGGGCCAGCAGGTGCCGCCACACCTGCTCCGCCGGGTTGGGTACCCGGCCAGCCGGCGCGAAACCCATTGCGGCGTCTCCGTGCAATGGGTCGTCGCCGTGGCCTTCTCAGGTGCGAATACAGTGGTAACCCTGCCCACGGCGCGACGCGCCCAGACCCAGCGTCTGCGCCGGGTGCCCGGGCGGCGGCGCCGGAGCAAGGCTGGCCGGTTCTCGACGAGGCCTGGCGCCCGCAGGGGTGGCCCCGGGGCTGCCGATACTGTTAAACGTGCTTCGGAGACGGAACACTAGCCGCTTCTCGGCTCCACGTTCTTCTCGATCCAGGCGATGAACTCCCGGACGTCGCGAAACGTTTCCAGGGGCGACAGCGCGCTCAAGGTGTCTGCATCCGAGGTGGCCGCCCAGCCTGCCGCCAACGGGATGACCCCGGCCTCTTTCGCCGCCTCCATGTCCGTGGGGACATCGCCGACGTAGGCCACCCGTTCGGCCGCGATGCCCCATTTCGCCAGGACCCTCCGGATGGCCAGCGGTTTCACGCTTCCATCCGGAGAGCCCGTTTCCACGACGTCAAAGAACTCGGCCAGCCGAAGGTGTTCCAGCGAGACGGCGGCGCTGTCCGCCCCTTTGCCCGTGACGACCGCCAGCGCCACACCACGGTCCCTCAGCAGACGCAGAGCCGTCTCGATGCAGGGAAAGAGCCTGGCGCTCCTCGCGGATTCCTCCTCGTACGCCGCGAGATAGGCTTCCAGGCATGCTTGCCAGCGGTCCGGTACCATCCGCTGGATCATCCCCTCCTCGCTCGGCCCAAAGAGCGCGGCAATCTCCTCATCCGTGTAGTGCCGGCCCGAAAAGCCCTCCAGCGCACGCCGGAAAGCCGCAAAACAGACAGGGAGCGTGTCACCCAATGTTCCGTCGAGATCGAAAATGACGCCATCGAGTTTCATGACCATGCCCGGTTGGATTGCGACGGTTCTCCTGTGAACTGCCCCATCGCGGGGGTCGCGCCAGGCCGTGCCATCAGAGCCAAGCTGTCTCCGGTGATCCAGCCAGCCACGCGCTCGCCGTCAGCGGCGCGGAAAAGAAAGGATACATGCCCACTCTTGATCCTGCAATATTGCGGATTGTGCGCACCCCACCCCCATTCACCATCCAGGCAGCACCAGAACTCAGCCCGCCGGCAAAGACGTCGTCGCCGGGCGCGCGAGGTGGGCCGCCGTGGCGGCGATAGCCGCGGTCACCTGCGTGAGGAACGGGAGGTCCAGGGTATCCAGGGTGTCGCTGACCGAATGATAGTGGGGGTTCCGCAGGAAGGCGGTGTCGGTAATCATGACCGCCGGGAAGCCGGCGTCCCAGAACGGCGCGTGATCGCTCAGGCGGACGATGGGCAAGAGGTAGCCGTTCCACCCGACCACGAGCGATTCCACCGGCAGGGATGGAACGGCCTCCCGGGCCGACTCGACGAACGCCTCCACGAGCATCCGGGACTTCCGATTGCCCACCACACCGATGAAGTCCCCGGTCTTTCGGGCCCGGATGTCCGGCAGGAGGCGCTGCCTTCGGCTGGTAAAGCCCACCATTTCCAGGCCCAGCACGCCGACGATCTCTCGCCGCTCCCGCTTGGCCTGGCGAGCGAAGTGGCGGCTCCCCAGGTACCCGTACTCCTCCAGGGTGAAGCCGACAAATCGGAGCGTCCGCTGGAAGCGCATCGGCGCCAGCATCCGCGCGGCCTCGATCATCGCGGCCACGGCGCTGGCATTGTCATCGGCGCCCGGCGTCCCCGGCTTGGTGTCATAGTGGGCCACGACCAGGACTTCTTCCTGTGGCGTCGAAGTCCCAGCACTCGTCCCGACGATGTTGCGGAAGAGCCATCCCTTGGCCGGGAACGCATCCTCCGAGACCATGAGGCCGGCGGCCTGGAACTGCTCCGCCACATAGGCCGCGGCGGCGTTCAGGGCTTGCAGATTTGCATAGGGATCCCGCGGCCCGACGAGGGCCGTGAGGTCCCGACGGATCCTGGACTCGGAGGGGGTCATGTGTTCGCGGGTCCTCTGCGATCACGAGTGCAGGGGTCAGCGGACGTAGATGGGGACCGCGAGCAGTGCGGGCTCGAGAACGACCCGGCCCTCCAGGAAGTGGAGCCAGTGCCGCCGCTCTCCGCCACGGATCTCGACCCGGCGGAAACCCGGGGGCTCCGGCGAGATCTCCAGCTCCTGGCTGATGGAGGAGAACTGGAAGGCCAGGGCGGGCACGCTGAGGAAGAGGGTCCCGCGATACCGCCAGCGGCGCACCTGGTGCACATGTCCGTAGCAGACCGTCGCGACCTGCGGATGCCGGGCCAGGACTGCCAGGAATTCTTCCTGGTTCTGGAGGCCCAGGGCGTCCAGCCAGCGGATGTAAATGGGCAGCGGCTGATGATGGAGGAAGACCCAGGTTGGTCGGTCCGGATGGGCCGTCAATTCGGAATCCAGCCAGTGGAGCTGGTCGCCTGCGAGGCGTCCCTCTTCCTTGCCTGGCAAGACGGAATCCAGGAGAAGAAACCGGAGCCCGCCGCGGTCGAACGCCTCGCACACGGGATCGGCCGTCGGTGCCTCATCCGCACGGAACACCCGCCGGAAGGCCGGCCGGTCATCGTGGTTGCCCATCAGGAAATGGATCGGGGCCTCCACGGGCTGTAGCAGCGCCTGCAATCGCCGGTAGGACTCCTCCGACTCGTCGCTGACGAGATCGCCGCTGGCCACGATGAAATCCGGCTGCAGGGCATTCATCATGGGGATAGCCTGCCGGAGGATGCCCGCGGTGTCCGCGCCGTGCTGCCGCCGCCCCTCCTCCGCCACGATGTGCAGGTCCGAGATGTGCAAGAACGAGATGGGGACCTCAGGCATCCTTTCCCTCCGCGGGGATCATGCCAGGATGAAGTGGAGCGTGGGGATCGCCGGCAGCTCGCCCGCGTCGGCCAGGAACCGCAGGAAGGTCTGGAGCCCCTCCAGGTGCCTGGGGCCGAGATCGAAGCAGAGACTTTCGCGCAGATACCGTCGGCACGCCTCGGGCGAGAGCCCGGTGCGCTCGCAGGCCAGGGCCACCATGGCCTCAGGATGGGCCTGGGTGTAGGTTTTCGAGGCGAGAAGCGCCCGGTGAATCGCCCGCACCTCCTGCTCCGCCGCGGCCCAGACTTCTGCGCGCACCGCCCACACCGCAAAGACGAAAGGAAGTCCCGTGAGATTGTGCCATGCCTTGCCCAGGTCCAGGCTATTGGGATATCGAGGGCCCAGACGCAGCGCCTCGTCCCCGATCACCAAGCGGGCCGCCGCCTGCGTGCTCTCGGCGTCCGCCAGGAAGCGGGGCCGGACGTGATAGGCCTTCTCCATAAGGAGCTTGACGAGGTACACCGAAGTGAGTGAGTGGCGGCTGAGGGTCACGGGGAGCTCGTGGAGCTCTTCCACCGGGCGTTCGCTCGCCAAGAGGACGCTCTCGACGGACCCGTCGCAGGCGATGGCGAGGTCGGGCAGCAGCCGGTACGCCCCAGGACGGAGCGCGGCCTCCATCGCCGAGACGACCGACACGTCCAGCTCCCCCGCGCGGAGGCGTCCGTTCAATTCGGCCGGCGTGCCGTCGTAGATCTCGCAATCGGCCTGGACGATCCCGTGCTCCAGGGCGTAGTACACCGGCTCGCAGTTGATGTAGCGAACCCGTCCCAATTTCAGGCGCATGGCACCTCCGCCAGCCGGTGATGGCGCACCTCGCCCTCCACCAGGCTCAAGAGCACATCCTCCCCTCGCGTCTCGGCGATGAGCGACCCGACGGGATCCGACGCCGCCACGGCCCGTGCCGACACCGCGATCAGGTCGGCCCGCTTGCCCAACGCGAGGCTTCCCACCTGATCCGCCAGGCCGAGGGCGGCCGCGCCCAAGAGCGTCGCCATCTCCAAGATCTCGCGAGGCGCGAGGCGGCCGGCCTGCCCCGCGGCCGCGGCCCGCATCTCGTCCCAGAGGTCCAGGGTGGGGACGCTGGCCAGCGAATCCGTCCCCAGGCCGACCGGGATCCCGTGGGCCAGGAAATCCGCCACCGGCGCCACCCCACCGGAGAGCCGCGCATTGCTGCGCGGACAGTGCGCCACACTGACCCCGCTTTTCGCCATCCGGCGGATGTCCGCCGCGTCCACGTGGACGGCGTGGACCAGAAGCGGGCACCACGCCAGGGCGCCCAGCCCGTCCAGATACTCGATGGGGCTTCGCGCGCGCCGGCGCGGCGGCGGGACGCGACATCCCACCGCGGGATAGAGGAGATCGCGGATGGCTCCCCGCCCCGTGGAAAGAAACTCCACCTCCTCGGGAGATTCGGCCGCATGGATGCAGCACGGGACCCGCGACTCGAGGAGGAGCGTGCCACAGGCGCGGAACAATTCCTCCGACAGGCTGTATGGGCTGTGGGGGGACAGGCCGACCCGCAACATCCCGCCGCGCGCCGCCTCCTGCATGAGGCGAAGGTCCGCCTGGGCCGCATCGCGCCTGGCGTCGGCTTCCTCGGGGGCGAGACCCAGGATCTCCCGGTACACCACGCCCCGCAGCCCCAGCGATTGGAGAGGCGCCAGGCTCTGGCCGGTCGTGCTGACCTCGCCCACACAGGTCGTGCCGGATGCGACGAGGTGTCGCGCCCCGTCGAGGGCGGCGGCCACCTGCGCGGGGACGGGGACCTCGCGCCCCCGCTCGATCAGGGCCACCAGCCACGCGGCGAGCGGGCCGCTCGCCATGGGTGGGGAGAAGCCGGACAGTTCCAGATGCGTGTGGCAGTTCACGAGGCCGGGCAGGAGCGCGGCCTCGGGGAGATCCCACCGGCTCGCGCCGGGCCACGCCGTGGCGACGTCGCGGCGCCTCCCGAGGGCCACGATCCGTCCCCCCTGGATCGCCACCGCCCCGTCGGCGATGGGGGGCGAACTCACAGGGATGATCCAGGGCGCGATCAGGACCCGCGCGACCGGGCTACTCATGCCGCCCGCGGTCGAATGTCTCTCGCTGTCCCTGTCGCTGTCGGATCTCGTCTTCCGTTCGGGCAGCCACCCGCGCGAACACCTCCAGCTCCTCCCGGGTGTTGACATTGGCGAAGCAGAGGAGGGAGGGATCCATCGGGCGGAGTTCCTCCTCCTCCACCGTCCGCACGCGGACCGCCGGGAACAGCCGGGTGACTTGCAGGCGGTCGTCGCGGATCATCGCTTCCATGTGGGGGAGGCAGGTCTTGCCGTAGACGGCGTGCAAGGGCTGGTACCCATCGGCTGTCCGGGGGACCACCGCGTCGTACCCCGGGGCCATATCCCGCAGGAAGGCGATGACCGCCGGATTGGCGAACGGCATATCGCAGGCGATGCAGAAAGTCTGAGGGGAGGCGCTCCGCAAGACAGCGGTGTAAATGCCGCCCAGGGCTCCCTTCCCCTGGATCCGGTCGTGCCAGACGGGCACGCCCAGATCCGCGTACGGGGCCGGGTCGTTGGCGACGATGGCGATCTCGGGGAACAGCGGACGCAGTGCGCGCAGCAGTGTCTCGATGACGCGCGCGCCGCCGAAGGGGACCACCGCCTTGTTCGTCCCCATGCGGGTGGATCCCCCGCCCGCCAGGATCGCGCCCGTCATGGCGCGATCCCCAAAGGAGTGTCCGCGCCCGTCATGGCGTCCGTCCGTGAATCCGGAGCTCGATCGGCGGGCCGCCGGCGAGATCGCGGCAGTCTCCCGCGAGGCTCCGCACCACGCGAGCCAGGATCTCCTGAGTCTGGCCGTCCAGGGCGATGCGTGCTCCGCCCACGAGCAGGTCCACGCGCGACGGCACCGTCGGCGCGAGGAACGCCCGCTCGATGAAGTCCGCCAGGGGGCCCACCTCCTCCAGGCCGAAGCGCGGAACCGGAAGCGGGAGGTCGCGATCCGTCACCACGGCCACCAGGTGATCGTCCGGCCCGCAGAGGAGCGGCATCTCCTGCGCGGCCCGGTTCACCTCGATCTTGGGCATGGGCCCGGACTTGAACCCCTCGGTAAGAATGACGTCCACCTCGAAAAGCGCCTGGTGCGCGATGGCCTCCAGCGACCACTCTCCCGTCGTGTCGGCGAGGACGAACAGCGTGCCCGGAGAGGACAGGGCCACGGCCCGCGCCCCCGCTCGCTTGTGCCGCCAGGAATCCCTGCCGGGGACGTCCACCTCGACCGGCCCGTGGAAATGGTGCTTGATCGTCCCGATCCGCCGGCCGCGACGGGTGAACTCCCGGATGAGCTTCTCCAGCAGCGTGGTCTTCCCGCTGTTGGACCGACCGACGATGGATAAGATGGGGATCACGGCGCATTCCTGAGGCGAGAGTTCCATTCCGGTGTGTGCGTCCCGCCCGCCCGGGTTGCGTTGCCGTCCACGCTCGCCGCGTCGGTCGGGGGCACTGCCTCGCTGGGGAAGGGCCGCGCGGTCGAGAGCAGCGCTCGCCGCGCGTCGCCCGGGTACCCAGCGCAGACGCTGGGTGCGGGCGCGGGGGCGAGGATTACTCCTCGCCCTCTTCGCGCTCGGTCACGTCGATGTCACCCAGTTCGTCCAGGCTCTCCTCCTCCAATTCGTTGATCACCAGATCGTCGGCTGGCGCACCCGCCACCGGCGCCTCCGCCGCCGCCTCCTCCTCCTCGACGACCTCTTCCGCCTCGACCACCGCCTCCTCGGGGACGACCTCCTCGGCGCTCAGGCTCCGGAACCAGGTGGGCTTGCCCTCGGCCTCGACCAGCTCGCGCGCCATCTCGCCGGCGAGCGGTTCCACCTCGTAGCCCAGCTTGCCGCTGGCGATCTCTTCCAGCGCCTGGTAGGGGGGCTTCACGCTGCGCGTCTGGATTAGGGGCGCCGCGCCCCGGTTCAACTGCTTGGCCCGCTTGGCGGCGACGATGACCAGGCGGTACTTACTGTCGATGTGCTCCAGGAGATCCTCGAACGGTACGTGCTGCGACATCCTGACTGCTCCTCTCTGCCCGACCCCGCTCCTCCGCGGGATCAGGCCTGCAGAAATCCAAGATCCACCTGGACGCTCCGCCGGCGCTCGGCCAGGATGATGGCCTTCAGCTCCTCGGCCGCCCGGGCGAACACGTCGTTCACGATGACGTACTGGTATTCGGCGTAGTGCTTGACCTCTTCCCGCGCCCGCTGCAGCCGCCGCTGGATGTCCGCCTCGGCGTCGCTCCGCCGGCGACGGAGGCGCTCCTCCAGCAGGGCCCACGACGGCGGGACGACGAAGACGAAGACCGCGTCCGGATGCTCCCGCCGCAGGATGGCCGCGCCCTGGGTGTCGATGTCCAGAATCACGTCCCGCCCGGCCGCGAAGTGCCGCTGGAGCAGCGCCTGCGACGTCCCGTACAGGTGGCCGTGGACCACGGCCCACTCCGCGAAGTCACCCCGATCCACCATGCCCTGGAACGTGGCCTCGTCCACGAAGTGGTAGTCGCGCCCGTCCCTTTCGTCGGACCGCGGGGGCCGGGTGGTAAAGGAAACCGAGTGAGCCAGGTTGGGCACCGCGGCCACGACCCACTCGCAGAGCGACGTCTTTCCCGCCCCGGACGGGGCCGACACCACGACGAGCATCCGTGCGGCCTTCACCCGTTCCGACTCGCCGGACCCTCGCCCCGTGGATGCCACGTCCGCCTCAGCTCCGCTCCCGGACCTCGTCCGGTCCGCCCAGCCGCTGGGTCAGGGTGCTGGACTGGATGGCCGAAAGGATCACATGGCCGCTGTCGGTCACGATCAGCGTCTGGGTCCGGCGGCCGCACGTCGCATCCACCAGCCGCCCCGCTTCCCGGGCGTCGTCTCGCAGGCGCTTCATCGGCTCGGAGAAGACTGCCTTGGAGTCCTTGGACGAGCGCGCGCTCAGGATCGCCACGATGCGCGGCCTGAGCACCGCGTTGCCAAAGCCGATGTTCAGGACCTCACTGGTGACTGCGGCCATGCGTTCCTCTCCGGGGCCCGGGATGGCCAGGCGCGGCGTCCCGGACCTACTCCAGGTTCTGGACCTGCTCCCGCAGCCGCTCGATGGACGTCTTGAGCCGAACCACCTCGTGGGCCAGCCAGGCATCGGCCGACTTGGACCCGATGGTGTTGGCCTCGCGGTGCATCTCCTGGAGCAGGAAGTCCAGCCGGCGCCCCTGGGGCCCTGGCTGCTCCAGGGCCGCACGGAACTGGTGGAGGTGGCTGTGCAGGCGGTCACACTCCTCCGCCACGTCGCTGCGCTCCGCCAGCAGGGCGACCTCCTGTTCCAGGCGCGCGGGATCGGGCAGGCGCCCGTCCAGCAGTTCGGCCACCCGTTCCCGCAGCCGGTCCCGCTGGGCCTGCACCAGGGCCGGTATGCGCTCCACGATGCCTGCCAGCGTGGCCTCGACCTCATCCAGGTGCGCCCTGAGGTTTGCCACCAGGGCCTCGCCCTCACGGCGACGCATCTCCGTCAGCGCCTCCAGGGCCCTGGCGAGAGCCGGCGAAAGCTCTCCCCAGCTTTCGTCCAGGGATTCGGCCGACTCCTCCACCGCGATGAGGTCGCGCTGCGCGGTCAGCATCTCCAGGGTCACCTCGCCCGGCAGGCCGAGCGCCTGCTGGAGGGTGCGCAACGCGTCCACGTATTGCGTGGCCAGGGGCACGTCCACCTTCAGGGTTCGCCCCCGGCCGTCCAGGTCCTTGTCCAGGACGAGGACGTCGAAGTGGCCCCGGGAGAACCGCGCCTGGATGGCCTGCTGGATGCGGGGCTCCAGACCGGTCAGCCGCTTCGGCACGCGGCACCGGACCTCCAGGAATCGATGATTGACGGACTGCACCTCGACCGTGAAGGCGCGGCTTTGGCCCGTCGCCTCGCCGCGGCCGAACCCGGTCATGCTGGTGCGTGCGCCCGGCCCTTCTTGGGTAGCCGTGGGACCCTCCAAGTCCTTGGAAAAAACGGTTTTATAACTTACCCTTCTCGGACCAGAAAGTCAAATGCCTTGACAATCCGCCGCTCCTCTCCTACCCTTCAGTCTGGTTTCTTGCCCAGCCAGCAGCACGAAGGAGGTTGATGCGCGTGCCGATCTACGAGTACGAATGTGACCGCTGCCAGCACCGGTTTGAGGTCATGCAGAAGTTCAGCGACCGTCCCCTGAAGAAGTGCGAGAAGTGCGGCGGCCCCGTGCACAAGTTGCTCTCCGCCCCGGGGCTGGTCTTCAAGGGAACCGGCTGGTACGTCACGGATTACGCCAACTCCGAGCGCAAGAAGGCCCTCAGGGCAGAGAAGGGCGACGGCGGAAACGGTGACAAGAAGGCCGACGCCACGCCGGCCAAATCCGGCGCCGGCAAGAAAGGGGACTGATCGCTCCCTGCAGCCGCGAACATCCCCCACGCGCCCCCGGGGAAAACGATCCCCGGGGGCGCACGTCTTTTGCATCCCAGGTCACGACCCCTGCCCCTGCAACCGAATCACCTGCCGGACAAGAAGGCCCAGGGCTGCGCCCGGGCTGCCCCCCAGCTCACGTCCACGATCGAAGGCCATCCGGCGCTCAGGCGGGCCGACCCAGGAGCCTCCGGACGGCCGCCAGGCCCTCGCCGGGCGCCACCGCGATCTCCTCTCCCGTGCGGCGGCGGCGGATCTCCACCACGCCCTCCTTCACCGCCCGGCTTCCCACCGTGATGCGCAGGGGCAGCCCCAAGAGGTCGGCGTCCTTGAACTTCACCCCGGGCCGCTCATCCCGGTCGTCGTAGAGGACCTCCAGCCCAGCGCCCGTCATGTCCGCGTAAAGCTGCTCGGCCAACGTCGCCATCTTCGATTCTTTGAGGTTTACGACCAGCAGGTGTACCTGGAATGGCGCGATCGTGTCGGGCCAGATGATGCCGTCCTCGTCGTGGTTCTGCTCGATGGCCGCGGCCGCGATGCGGGCGGGGCCGATGCCGTAGCTGCCCATGACGATGGGCCGTTCCTGGCCTTGCTCGTCCAGATAGACGGCCCGCAGGGGAACGGAATACTTGGTCCCGAGCTTGAAAATGTTTCCCACCTCGATGACCTGCTCGATGGTGAGCGGCGCCCCGCAGCACCCGCAGCCATCGCCCGCGTTGGCCTCGTGCAGGTCAACAAACTCCGCCTGGAAATCCCGGCCGGGAACCACCCCCCGCAGGTGGGCGTCGGGCTTGTTGGCCCCGACTACGTAGCAGCCGGTCCGCAGGCACTCATCCGCGATGATGCGGATCGGCAGGCCCACCGGTCCCACGAAGCCCGCCTCCACGCCCACCGCGTCGCGGACTTCGTCCCGGTGGGCCGGCCGGAAGGGCCCAAGGACCCGCTCCAGCTTTCTCTCCCGCAACTGCTGATCCCCCCGCACCAGGGCCAGGACCGGGCCGTCTTTCCCGACCACCACCAGCGACTTGATGGTGAGGGCCGGCTCGATCTTGAGGAGCGCGGAGAGCTCCGCGATGGTGCGGGCGTTGGGCGTGGGCACCTCCTCCAGCTTCCAGGCGGGGAACGTCGGGGCGGGTGGGCGCGACAGGGCCAGCTCCAGGTTGGCCGCGTAGCCGCACGATTCGCACAGAGCCACCTGGTCCTCCCCCGCCGGACTCTGCGCCATGAACTCGTGGGAACCCGCGCCGCCCATCATCCCGGGGTCGCTCTCGACGACGACGTACCGCAACCCGCAGCGGTCGAAGATCTTGCAGTAGGCCTGCCGGTGGGCCTCGTACTGCACATCCAGCCCGGCCATGTCCCGGTCCAAGGTGTAGGAGTCCTTCATCACAAACTCTCGTGTCCGGAGGACGCCGCTCTTCGGCCGGGTCTCGTCCCGCTCTTTGGTCTGGATCTGATACCAGAGTTGCGGGAGGTCGCGGTAGGAGCGCACCTCGTGCGCGGCCATCCAGGCGACGACCTCCTCGTGGGTCATGCCCAGGCACAGGTCGCGCTGGTACCGGTCCTTCAGCCGGAACATCTCGTCGCCGATGGCGTCCCAGCGGCCCGACTGCTGCCACAGTTCCGCCGGGTGGAGCACCGGCATGGTGATCTCCTGGCCGCCGATCCTGTTGATCTCCTCCCGGATGATGGCGTTGATCTTGTCCATCACCCGCTGGCCCAGCGGCAGGTACACGTAGATCCCGGCCGCGAGCTGGCGCACCAGGCCGGCGCGGACCATCAGCCTGTGGCTGATGGCCTCGGCATCCGCCGGGTCTTCCTTCAGGGTCGGGATGAGCGACTTGGACCAGCGCATCGGGGACTCCTCTTGTGAGACGTCAGAACGGTGGCTTCAAACACGAAGGAGGAGGACGCTCCGGGCGTCCCCCTCCTGAAAGATCAGCGGCGCCCCGTGTCCCTCGACTAGGGGTCCTCCGTCTTGGCCGCCAGCGCCTTCACCTCTTCCACCAGGACATCGGCCAGCTCCGATTCCCTCACCTTGCGCACGATCTTCCCGTCCTTGATGAGGAGCCCTACGCCGTTGCCGCCGGCGATGCCGATGTCCGCCCCCCGGGCCTCGCCCGGGCCATTCACCGCGCAGCCCATCACCGCCACGTTCAGCGAGCGGTTGATGTTGAGGGCACTGAGGCGCTTCTCGACCTCTTTCGTCACCCCCACCAGGTCGATCTCCACCCGGCCGCAGGAGGGGCAGGCGATGACGTTGAGCCCCCGCCTGCGGAGCCCCAGCGCCTTCAGGATCTCGAAGCCCGCGCGGACTTCCTCCGTGGAATCCTCGGTGAGGCTCACCCGGATGGTGTCCCCGATCCCCTCGGCCAAGAGCGTCCCGATTCCCACCGCCGACTTGATGGCCCCCACAAAGGCGGTCCCGGCCTCGGTCACGCCCAGGTGGAACGGGTACGGCACCCGGTCGGCCAGCATCCGGTAGGCCTCAATCATCATCTTCGGGTCGGAGGACTTGAGCGAGATCTTCATCTCGGGGTAGTTCAGCTCCTCTAGGATCCGGATGTGGAACAGGGCGCTCTCCACCAGGGCCTCGGGCGTCGGCTCGCCGAACCGCTGCAAAAGGTGTTTCTCCAGCGACCCCGCGTTCACGCCGATCCGGATGGGCACCTTCCGCTCCGCCGCCGCCTTGGTCACCTCGCGCACGCGCCAGGTGGGCCCGATGTTCCCCGGGTTGATGCGGAGGCAATCCACGCCCCCGTCGAGGCATTGCAGGGCCAGCCGGTAATCGAAGTGGATGTCCACGATCAGCGGGATGCGGATCTGCGAGCGGATCTGCCGCACCGCGGCCGCCGCCTCGTCGTCGGGGACGGCCACCCGGACGATCTCGCAGCCGGCCGCCTCCAGCGCCCAGATCTGATCCACCGTGGCCTGGACATCCCGGGTGTCGGTCTTGGTCATGGACTGCACGGAGATCGGCGCATTGCCGCCGACGGGCACCTTGCCCACCCGGATCTGGCGGGTGGCCCGCCGCGCGTACGTGCGGGCCGAACCGATCCGGAGAGGGACCGTCTCGGTGAACGGGCTGAAGTCTATGGCCTCGCGTCCGCTTGCTTCGAACGTCGTCACCTGCTTCATGGTCGCCCCAAGAGGCGGAAGATGTCATTGTAGAAGGCGAAGATCATGAGCCCCACCAAGAGGACCATCCCCACCTGCTGGGCAATCTCTCGCTTGCGCAGGCTGACCGGCTTTCCCCGCAGCCACTCGATCAGGGAGAACAGCAGGTGGCCTCCATCCAGGATCGGGATGGGCAGCAGGTTGAGGATCGCAAGATTGATGGACAGGAAAGCGGTGAAGGATAAAAGCTGCACCGTCCCCCGCTGGACTACTTCTCCCGCCATCTGGGTGATGAGGATCGGCCCGCCGATGGTTTTGGGCGAGATTCGACCCTGGATCAGCTTCACGAAGCCCTGAACGATGAGAGCCGACAGCCCCGCAGTTTCCTTCACCCCGTCGACCAGGGCGGTCACCGGGTTCAGGCGCTGGTAGTGCGATTCGGCCGCCGGACCGATGCCGATGAGCCCGATCTCCTCCTCGCCGGATGCCGTCTGCTGCTTCGTCGACCGCGGCGTCACCAGGACGTCGAAGCGCCGTCCGTCCCGCTCCACCGTGAGGCGGACAGGCTTCCCCGGACTCTCGTGAATGGTCTTGGCCAGCTGATCCCACTCGACGACGGGGGTCCCATTCAGGGCCACGATGCGGTCGCCGCTCCTGAGTCCCGCCTGTTCGGCCACGTGCCCCGGGAGGATCTGGCCGATCCGCGTGGAGAGCAGGGGATGGAGCCCCACGTCCCACGCCTGGGTCTCCTGCCCGAAGATGTCCGGCGTCGCAACGGCCCGCGGGGTCAGGCGGACGTCGAAGGCCCGGCCGTCCCGCACCACCGTGAAGTTCAGGGGTGTCCCGGCCGAGGCCTGCACCGCCGCCTCCACGTCGGTCCACCGCTCGATCCGTTCTCCATTCAGGGCCTGCACCCGGTCCCCCGGCAGCAGTCCCGCCTGGGCGGCCGGGGACCCCGGATCGGGCGCTCCCACGATCGGCAGGAAATAGGGCTGCCCGACGGTGGCGAATACGCCCCAGAAGATCACTACCGGCAGGAGCAGGTTGGCCACCGGTCCCGCCAGGATGATCCGCGCGCGCGTCGCCACGCTCTTCTGTGAGAAGGATCGCGCAGGATCGGCGGCCTCTACCGAGGCGTCCGCCGGGTCCTCCCCGATCATCTTGACGTATCCGCCGAGCGGAAAGGCGGAGAGGAGATACTCGGTCTCCCCGCGCTTCACCCCGACCAGCTTGGGGCCGAACCCGAGGGAAAACTTCAAGACCCCCACCCCCGAGCGCTTGGCCACCAGGAAGTGGCCCAGCTCGTGGACAAAGATCAGGATGCCCAAGACCACAATCGCCGCAAGAATGGTCATGCCTGCTCCATATCAGCGCCTAGCGCCGAGCACCCAAGAGGCGCCTTCCGTCTCGGCGCTCGGTGCTCGGGACCTGGCGCTCGGTCAGTGCTCCTCCAGCTGGCGGCGGACCTCGCGGTCCACCTCCAGCACCTCTTCCACGGTGGAGACGTCCTGCCTCGGATGGGCGTCCAGGGCCTTCCGGATCAGCGTCGGGATCTCGTCAAACCCGATGCGCCGGCTCAGAAACCCCTGGACGGCGACCTCGTTGGCGGCGTTCAGGACCGTGGGCGACGAGCCGCCCGCCTGCGCCGCCTCGTACGCTAGATCCAGGCAGGGAAACTTCTCCCGGTCCACGGCCTCAAAGGTCAGGCCGGCCAAGTTCTCGAGGGCGAGCCGGGGGACGGCGTTCGCCCGCCGGTCCGGATACGTCAGCGCGTACTGGATCGGGACGCGCATGTCGGGGACCCCGAGCTGGGCCAGCATCGAGCCGTCCATAAACTCGACCAGCGAGTGGACGATGCTCTGGGGGTGGATGATCACATCCACCTGTCCCACCGGCAGGCCGAAGAGCCAGTGGGCTTCGATGACTTCCAAGCCCTTGTTCATCAGCGTGGCCGAGTCAATGGTGACCTTCTTTCCCATGGCCCAGTTGGGGTGCTTGAGGGCCTCTTCCGGCGTGATGCCCGCGAAGGCGGCCCGCGGGCGCGTGCGGAACGGCCCGCCCGAGGCCGTCAGGATGATGCGCCGCAGCTGGCTCGCATCGCGGCCCCCCAGGCACTGAAAGATGGCCGAGTGCTCGCTGTCCACCGGCAGGATCCGGACCCCGCGTTCTTGCGCCTCGGCGGTCACCAGGTGGCCGGCCATCACCAGGGACTCCTTGTTGGCCAGGGCCACGTCCTTTCCCGCCGCGATGGCGGTCATGGTGGGGAGAAGCCCCGCCCCGCCCACGATGGCCGAGACCACCAAGTCCGCGCCGGTATCCGCCGCGGCCCCCAGGAGGCCCGCTGTCCCCCAGCCCACCTCGGTCGACGTCCGGCCGAGCCGGCGCCGCAGTTCCCGGGCGCTCGCCTCGGTCGCCACCGACACCAGCCGAGGGGCGTGGCGCCGGACCTGCGCCTCCAAGAGGTCCAGGTTGGCCCGGGCCGCCAGGGCCATGACCTGGAAGCGATCCGGGTGGGCCCCTACCACGTCGAGGGTACTCGTCCCGATGGAGCCCGTGGATCCCAGGATGGCCAGTCGGCGCATTACGCCTCCCGCGAGGCCACGCCGTCCCGGGCCTTCGCCTTGACCCGATACATGGCTTGGTCTGCAACGCGGATCAGTTCTTCCTGCGAGGCGCCGTCGCGGGGGAACGTGGCCACGCCGAAGCTGGCCGTGAGGGTCACGGCCAATCCATCGGCCGCCAGGAAGCGGTGGGAGCGGAGCGCGCGCCGCAGGCGGTGGGCCACGCGGAGGGCACCTTCGGCCCCGGTCTCGGGCAGCGTCACGACGAACTCGTCGCCGCCGTACCGGAAAATCCGGTCGCTCTTGCGCAGCTTACCCTGGATGAGTTGCGCCACCTCGCGCAAGACCCGGCTGCCGGCCAGGTGGCCGTGGCGATCGTTGACGTCCTTCAGGTGGTCCAGGTCGAAGAAGAGGACCGAGAACGCGCGCCCATAGCGTCGGTCGCGCTCCAACTCCTCGTCCAGATAGGCATCCAGGTGGCGGCGGTTGAACGCTGTGGTCAGGTCGTCCTGGATCGTTTTCTGTTGCAGCTCCGCGTTCTGTTGCAGCAGCCGGGAGCGCTCCATGCAGCTCCGCAGGACGATGTCCAATACCCCCTGGTCCATCGGCTTCGTCAGGGAATGGAACGCCCCCTGCCTCAGCGCGTTCACGTCGGATTCGAAGCTGCCGCACTTCATCAGCACCAGCACGGAGGCGTCAGGTCGGACCCGGAGGATCCGCGGGAGAAGTTCCAGTCCTCCGATCGAGGGCAGTCCCTGATCCACGAAGAGCGCATCGTAGGCCGTCTTCTCGACCCTCTTGAGCGCCGCCGTGGCCGAGCCGGCCACATCGACGTGGAATCCCCGCTGGTGGAGCAAGTCGAGCAGCTCCTGGCGGGTCTGGCGGTCCGTCTCCGCGATGAGAACCCGCCCCCGTGCGGCGGGGATCGGGGACGTCTGCTCGGCGATCCTGGGGCGGGTCCGCCGCTTCTGCGATCCTCTCGCAAGGAGCACAGAGCTGCCTCCCCTCCGCGGCCTCACAAGCACAGCCCAAGCCTCCGGCCTGTCGTGGACATCACCTAGTGCACGGCCACTCGCCAACAGGGGGAACCGCAGGGAAAGATCGGGCCCCCGGCCGAGCCATGGAAACCGCAAGAACCGTCAGTATAGTCAACGAACGGGTGGCCCGCAAGGTGTTTCCGTCCCCCCCGAGCGCCTGCAACTGCATGTCCCGGTTGAAGTTACCGGACGTCAGGGGACCGCGACGGACGCGGCGCGGCTCTGAATTCGTACACGAGTTCACCCGGTTTGACCAGACCCAACTCCTCCCGGGCGATCGCTTCGATCCTGCCGGGATCGGTGCGTAACGCGCGCACCTCCTCAGCCAGGGCAGCGTTGCTCGCCGTAAGCTGTGCGATCTCCCGCTCGAGCGCCACCTTGGTCTGGTGCATTTGATACATCCGAACCAGGCCCCGGTTTCCCACTACGGAAGCCACCACCAAGGCGAGAAGCAGGATGGCCGCCAGCTTCAGGCGGGGGTGAAGGGGCGGCCGACTGCGGCTAGGCAGGGCGACCATGAACCTCCTCATTTTGCCGGGCGACGGAATCGTGACAGAGCCTCCCGGCCCAGGAACACGGCGGCGTCGCCCAGGCTCTCCTCGATGCGGAGCAGCTGGTTGTACTTCGCAATGCGATCCGTGCGCGAGGCGGATCCGGTCTTGATCTGGCCAGCATTGGTGGCCACCGCGAGGTCGGCGATGGTGGTGTCCTCGGTCTCGCCGGACCGGTGAGATACGACGGCCGCATATCCCGCCTTGTGGGCCGTCCGGATGGCGTCCAGGGTCTCGGTGAGCGTGCCGATCTGGTTGACCTTGATCAGGATCGCGTTGGCGACCCCCTTGGCGATCCCTTCCCGCAGGATCTTCGTGTTCGTGACGAAGAGGTCGTCCCCCACCAGCTGGATCCGGCCGCCCAGTCGCGCCGTGAGCGCGGCCCAGCCGTCCCAGTCGTTCTCGGCCATGCCATCCTCGATGGAGACGATGGGGTACTGGTCCACCCAGCGCGCGTAGAACTCGACCATCTCGCCCGAGGTCAGGCGCTTCCCGCCCTCGCCCTCCAGGACGTACCGGCCCTCCGCATAGAATTCGCTGGCCGCCGGGTCCAGGGCCAGGAAGATGTCCGCGCCCGGCCGGTACCCGGCCTTCTCGATGGCCGTCAGGATCAACTGGACCGCTTCCTCGTTGGTCTTCAGATCGGGCGCGAAGCCGCCCTCGTCCCCCACGGCCGTGTTGTAGCCCTTCTTCTTGAGGACCCCTCGCAGGTGATGGAACACCTCTGTCCCCATGCGCAGCGCCTCGCTGAACCGCTCGGCGCCCAGCGGCATGATCATGAACTCTTGGAGGTCGACGGTGTTGTCCGCGTGCTTGCCGCCGTTCAGGATGTTCATCATGGGCGCCGGCAGAACCTTGGCGTTGACCCCGCCCAGGTACCGGTACAGAGGCAGGCCGTTATCGTCGGCCGCCGCTTTCGCCACTGCCAGGGACACGCCCAGGATGGCGTTGGCGCCGAGCTTGCGCTTGTCATCGGTCCCGTCTAGCTCGCACAGGAGCTGATCCAGGATGGCTTGCTCGGTAGCTTCCAGGCCCACGACCTCAGGCGCGATGGTCTGGTTCACGTTCTCGACCGCCTTGGCGACGCCCTTGCCCAGGTAGCGGCTGGAGTCTCCGTCGCGAAGCTCCAGGGCCTCCCGCTCGCCCGTGGAGGCCCCCGAGGGGACGGCCGCGCGACCAACCGCCCCGCTTTCCAGCAGGACCTCCACCTCTACCGTCGGGTTGCCCCGGGAATCCAGGATCTCGCGTGCATGCACCTCGGTGATTTCACTCATGTTCGGGCTCCGCTCATGACTGCGCAATGACCACAATGAAGAACGGACAACTGACAAAGAACCACTGCCCATCTCCCAGGTTTCCCGGTTGTCCGTTATCTATTTTTCAATTTTGACTCCCGACGCCGATGATAGCTTTCCCCTCGGCAACGATGGCGTCCAAGCGCGGCTCCGTCGAGGCCTCGGCATAGAGGCGGACCACCGGCTCTGTCCCGGACGGCCGGAGGAGGAGCCAGCTGCCGTCTTCCAGGATCATCTTCACGCCGTCCAGGCGGTTGACCTGAATGACCGCGCGGTCCGCCAGGCGCTTCGGCGGCTCCTCCAGCTTGGCGCGCAACTCCACGACGGCGCCCGGGGGTAAGTGGTAGTTCAGCCGCCTCGTCAGGATGGTCCCCACCTCGGCGTAGAGGGCTTTGAGGAGATCCACGAGCCGCTTGCCCCCGTGGGAGGCCACCAGCTCCGCCGCCAAGAGGCAGGCCAGGATCCCGTCCTTCTCCGGCACGTGGCTCTTGACCGAGAGGCCCGCGCTCTCCTCCCCGCCCAGCACGACTTTGTCCTGCGCGATCAGCTCTCCGATGTACTTGAACCCGACCGGCGTCTCGAAGACCGGGATGTTGAGGTGCCGGGCCACCGCGTCCACGAGATGGCTTGTCGCCACGGAGCGGGCCACGCCCCCCGTCCAGCCGCGCGCCTTCACCAGGTGGGACAGCAGGAGGCCCAGGAAGTAGTTGGGCTCGAGGAACGAGCCGTCCGCGTCCACGAGGCCGAAGCGGTCCGCATCCCCGTCGACGGCGAGGCCCAGGTGGGCGCTCGACGCCACCACCCGGGATGCCAGCTCTCGCAGGCCCTCGGCCGAGGGTTCTGGCGAGCGGCCGCCGAAGTAGGGATCCCGCCAGTCGTGGAGGAGGATCACCTCGCACCCCGCCTCCTGAAGCAGCCTGTCCAGGTAACCCCGGCCGGTTCCGAAGAGGGGATCCACCACGACCTTCAGGCGCGCCCTGCGGAGCGTCGGGAGGTCCACCAGGGCGCGCAGCCGTGCGAGGTACGCCTCCCGGGGCTCGATCCGCTCGACCAGTCGAGAGGCCTCGACGTCCGGGAGCGACGTGCCCGGCGCCCCCACGCCTTCGACCTCGGCCAGGATGGCGTTGGCCCGCGTCTCGATTTCCTTCGTCGCGGCCGGCAGGGCGGGACCGCCCCAGGCCGCGGAGAACTTGATCCCGTTGTATTCGGGCGGATTGTGGGAGGCCGTGATGATGATGCCGCCGGCCGCCTGCCGGCGGATGATCTCGTACGCGATGACCGGCGTGGGCGTATCCCGTTCGGTGAGGAACGCCCGGATCCCCTGGGCCGCCAGGGTCCCGGCCGCCTCGGCGGCGAAGGCCTCCGACAGGAACCGGGTGTCGTAGCCCACGACCACGCCCCGGGTCTTGGCCCCGGACTCCTGCGCCGCGACGTATTCGCCGATGGCGCGGCTCACCGCCCGAACGCCGCCGAACGTGAAGTCCTCGGCGATGATCCCCCGCCAGCCCGAGGTGCCGAACGTGATCCCGCCCATGGCTGAATCCCCTGTCACGCCGCCGAGCCTTGCGCCAGCCAGTCCTTCAGCTTGTCCCGGTACGTGCCGACGATCTGCTCGGCCCGGGTCCGGCTACCCGCCTCCACCAGGATGTGGAAGGAGGGCTTGTCCTGGTCGGGGTAGACGGCCGCCCAGTCGGACCCCAGGTGGATCTTCACGCCGTCCACCAACTCCACCTCCTGGTCCTTGGTCGCCTCGATGAGGGTGCGCATCAGCGTGCCCTTCATCTCCCAGGGGCATGGCACATCCTCCCGGGCGGTGACGCGCTTGGGGATGTGCCGGATGGCCTCGTGCAACGTGACGTCGCTCAGGGCGAGCATCTCCAGGATCTTCAGGGTGCCCAGCATGGCGTCGAAAACCGGCTGGAAGCGGGGGAAGATGAACCCGCCGAAGGCGTCCCCCACGAACACCATGCCCTCCTCTGCGGCCGCCTCCATGATGGCGCGAGGCGCGATCTTGGTCCGCTGCACCTTGAAGCCATGGGGGCCGGCCAGTTCCTCCAGGACCGCGCTGGCGGTGATGGGCACGCCGATGGTGCCCGCGGGCTGCGTCCGCGCCACCAGCAGCGCGACCACGGCCAGGGCCAGCTCGTCCGGGATCAGATCCCCCTTGTCGTCCACCAGGAACAACTTCTCCGCGCCCGTGTCCAGCATGATCCCCAGGTCGGCCCCCAGGATCCGCACGATCTCGCACAACTGCTTCAACGAGCGCTGGAACTCCTCCGCGGTCTTGGTGATCTTCGTCTCGTCCATGTAGGCATTGAGCGCGATCACCTCGCACCCCAGCTTGCCCAGGACCGCGGGGAAGATCGTGGCTGCGTTTCCGTAGGAGTAGTCGATGACCACCTTGGGCGCCCGGGCGCGGATGGCGTCCCGGTTGATGAATCCCAGGATGCCCTCCTGGTAGTACTCCACGTCGTACTCGGGGAAGCTGAGGGTGCCGGTCCCCTCGATCTTGGCGCGGCGGAAATCCTCGCGGAAGAACAACCGCTCGATCCCCTTCTCCCGGCTGGCGGAGATGTCCAGCCCCCGCTCGTCGAAGAACTTGATGTCGATCAGCTCCGGATCGTAGGGCGACTTCCGCACGTGGACGCCCGCCACGGCCCCATGGACCCCCATCTCGTAGCGCACCACCGGGATCGGCGTCGCCCGCAGGTCGTGGACGTCCACCCCCGACGACAGGAGGCCGCAGATCATGGCGCGGTTGATGATCCGCGAGGTCCGGTGGGGGTCGCGGCTGGTCCTGACGACCGCGTGCTCCCGCAGCGTGGCGCCGAAGGCGGCACCCAGCTTGGCGGCGAATTCCGGCGAGATCTCGATGTTGCCCAGGCCCGTGACGCCGTAGGCGCCGAAAAGGGACCGAGCCCACCGCTCGCCCCACACCAGGCTGGTGGACAGGGTGGCCCCATCCTCCACCACCTTCTGGGGCCAGACCTTCACGTCCGCCTTGAGCACCGACCCTTCGCCGATCCGGCAATTATCGCTGACCAGGGCCCCCTCGAAGAGGCGGGCGCGTGCCTTGATCTCGCTCCCCCGACCCACGACGTTCTCTTTCAGGATGGCGCCGCGGCCGACGTACACATTGTTCCAGAGGATCGAGTCGGCGACGACGGCCCCCTCTTCCACGATGCAGTTGTCGCCGATCACGCTGTTCGTGATGCGGGCGTTGGCCTCCACCCGGGTGTTCCTCCCGATGAGGACCGCCCCCCGCAGCCCGGCGGTGAAGTCCACGCGGCTGCCGCTGCCCAGCCAGATCTCCCTGTCCAGCCCCTCCACCCTGCGCCCGGGGATCTTCACCTTCACGTGCCCGGCCAGGATATCCTGATGGGCCAGGCGATACTCCAGGAGGTCCCCCACGTCCCGCCAGTAGCCCGAGGCGATGTAGCCGAAGAGCTTCTTGCCCTCCCGCATCATCAGGGGGAAGAGGTCCTTGCTGAAGTCGAACTCATGCCCCGGCGGGATCAGGTCCAGGACCGACGGCTCCAGGAGGTAGATCCCGGTGTTCACCGTATCGCTGAACACCTCGCTCCAGGTCGGTTTCTCCAGGAAGCGGCTGATGCGGCCGTCGGGCTCGGTGATGACGACGCCGTACTGGAGCGGGTTCTCCACCCGGGTGAGGAGGATGGTGAGATCGGCGCCCCGCTCCTGGTGAAACTGGAGGGCGGCCCCCAGGTCAAAATCCGTCAGGAGGTCGCCGCTGATCACGAGGAACGGTCCGGAGAGCTGCGCCTCGGCATTCTTCACCGCGCCCGCCGTCCCGTAATCCTCGGCGGCGTTGACGTAGGTCATGCGCACGCCGAACTCCGAGCCGTCGCCGAAGTGGCCCTCGATGAGGTCCGGCTGGAAGTGCAGGAGGGCGACCAGGTCCGTGATCCCGTGGCCGCGCAAGAGGTCCACGATGTGCTCCATCATGGGCTTGTTGGCCACGGGGATCATCGGCTTGGGGATGTTGTGAGTGAGCGGCCGCAGGCGAGTCCCGAAGCCCCCTGCCATGATGACGGCGTTCATGGCGCCACCCCCCCGGCGCGCCGGAGACACGAAGCGGCGCGCAACCTCTCCACAACGCTCGCACTATAGGCGTCGCCCGCGAGCATTGTCAAGGGGCTTTCCCCGCAAATCAAGGGCTTGCGGCTCAGGTGGATGCCGACGGAGACAGGTAGACTCGGGGGACGCGTGGGCCGATGTGACAGAGGACTTCGTAGCTGATCGTTCCCTGGACCTCCGCGACCTCGTCTGCGGAGATCTCTTCGGTGCCTTGCCGGCCGATGAGCACCGCTTCGTCCCCCACGCTCACCTCGGGAAGGTCCGTCACGTCCACCATGGTCATGTCCATGCAGACCCGCCCGACGATGGGGACCCGCCGCCCGCGGATCAGGACGTGCCCTCGATTCGACAGGAGGCGCCCCACGCCGTCGGCGTACCCCGCGGGCAGCGTCGCCACGGTTAGATCGCGCGGGGCCACGAACGTCCTGCCGTAACTCACGCTTTCGCCGCGAGCCACGTCGTGGATCTGGCTGATCGCCGTCCGGAGGCGGAGGGTGGGCCGGAGCATCGGCTGGGCTGGATGCTGCCGGCCGCGCGGATGGCAGCCGTACAACATGATCCCCGGCCGCACCAGGTCCAGTCGCGCCTCGGGGAGGAAGAGCAGGGCGGCGCTGTTGGCCGCGTGCCGGATCGGCACGGGAATGCCGGCGGCGGCGAGGTCGCGGGCGGCCTCGGCGAAGCGGACGAGTTGCTCGCACGCGAAAGCCGGATCCTCGGCCTCCGCCTCGGCGAAATGCGTCATCAGCCCGACCAGGCGCACCGAAGAGAGGGCGCGGATCCTCTCCGCCGCCCCGCGGACGTCGCGGGGTTGAACGCCGACGCGGCCCATGCCGGTGTCCACCTTGAGGTGAAGGGCCAGTACTCGCCCGCCGCCGCGGCCCGCTCGGCTCAACACCTCGGCCTGGCCCGGATCGGACACACACTGATCCAGATCGTGGGCCGCCACGAGGTCGGCCTGCTCGGGTGCGATGGGGCCGAGCACCAGGATGCGGGATGCGATCCCCGCGCCACGAAGAGGAATCGCCTCTTCGGGGGTCGCCACGCCCAGCCAGGTGGCGCCCGCGTCGAGGGCCGTCCGGGCGACCGGCACGGCCCCATGGCCATAGGCGTCGGCCTTGACTACCGCCATGACCTCCGTCCCTGGGCCAGCCAGGCGGCAGGCCAGCGCGACGTTCGCGGCGATGGCGGAAAGGTCGATCTCGGCACGGGTCGGTCGCACGAGCAATCCTCCCTCGGACGTTGTGGTTTACCCCCTCGCGGCGAAACATACCAGAAAATACAGCTAGTTGCAAACTCTCTAGGTTACGTATGGATCGACAGGCGACCCTCTGATCGTCTGGTAAAGCGTAAAGAAAAATGGCAAAAAATATAAAAATATCGCCGATCCACCCTTATTGCTCTGGACGAACTTCCTCTATTCCTGAAAATTTGCCTTGCAAACTCCGACCAGAGGCTCTAAATTGCGTGAGGCTAGCACTCATCCTTGGAGAGTGCTAATAGGCGACTGCTGTTAACCTAAACTCACTTTCGCCTCCCGGACAGTCAGCGGAAAACACAGAACAGCCAAAGCCGAGCGTGCTGCGGGCCGGGGCAAGCCCGCGTGGTTCTCCCTCGCTTCAACGGCGGGGGACGGTGGTTCGACTCTTCGAAAGGAGTAGCGCACGATGAGGAAGATCAAGCCATTGCAGGACAGGATCCTGGTCAGGCGCCTGGAAGAGAAGGAGGTCAAGAAGGGAGGCATCATCATTCCGGATACGGCCAAAGAGAAGCCGCAGGAGGGCGAAGTGGTGGCCGTCGGTCCAGGGAAGGTGACCGAGGATGGAAAGCGGCAGCCGATGGAAGTCAAGGTCGGCGACAAGATCCTCTTCGGGAAGTACTCCGGCTCCGAAGTGAAGCTGGGGGACGAGGAGTTCCTGATCATGCGGGAGGAGGATGTCCTCGGCATCCTGCAGTAGCCCGGACCGCGCGAAACTTGTCTCGATCTGGTGGGATCAACAGATTCACGATTGCAAGGAGGAGAGAGCATGCCAGCCAAGCAACTGATGTTCGATGAGGAGGCCCGCCGGGCGATCCTCCGCGGCGTGGACAAGCTGGCCAACGCCGTGAAGGCCACCCTGGGGCCCAAGGGGCGCAACGTCGTCCTGGACAAGAAGTTCGGGGCGCCCACCATCACGAAGGACGGCGTCACGGTCGCCAAGGAGATCGAACTGGAGGATCCCTTCGAGAACATGGGCGCCCAGATGGTGAAGGAGGTCGCCTCCAAGACCTCCGACGTGGCCGGCGACGGGACGACCACCGCCACGGTCCTGGCCCAGGCCATCATCCGGGAGGGGATGAAGAACGTCACCGCCGGCGCCAACCCCATGGCCCTGAAGCGCGGGGTTGACCGGGCCGTCGAGGCCGTCGTCGAGGAAATCGGGAAGCTCTCCAAGCCTACCAAGGGCAAGAAGGAGATTTCCCAGGTGGCCTCCATCTCGGCGAACAACGACCGGACCATCGGCGACCTCATCGCCGACGCCATGGAGAAGGTGGGCAAGGACGGCGTCATCACCGTGGAAGAGGCCAAGGGGGTCGAGACCACCCTGGAGGTGGTCGAGGGGATGCAGTTCGACCGGGGCTACATCTCCCCCTACTTCGTCACCGACCCCGAGCGGATGGAGACGGTCATTGAGAACCCGCTGATCCTGATCCACGAGAAGAAGATCAGTGGGATGAAGGACCTGCTTCCGATCCTGGAGCAGATCGCCAAGATGGGCAAGCCTTTCCTGATCATCGCCGAGGAGGTGGAGGGCGAGGCGCTGGCCACCCTGGTGGTGAACAAGCTCCGCGGCACGCTCGCCTGCTGCGCGGTGAAGGCCCCCGGCTTCGGCGACCGGCGCAAGGAGATGCTGAAGGACATCGCCACCCTGACCGGCGGCGAGGTCATCTCCGAAGAGTTGGGGATCAAGCTGGAGAACATCCGGCTGGATGACCTGGGCAAGTGCAAGAAGGTCGTCGTAGACAAGGAGAACACCACCATCATCGAGGGCGCCGGCAAGGACAAGGAGATCGAGGGCCGGATCAAGCAGATCCGCACCCAGATCGAGGAGACCACCTCGGACTACGACCGGGAGAAGCTGCAGGAGCGCCTGGCCAAGCTGGCGGGCGGCGTGGCCGTGATCAA
>Ga0181527_1000507_pt1 | contig 44740 bp, 45 predicted proteins | sample PEATcosm2014_Bin_30_FD_119762 | JGI IMG/M metagenome (GOLD analysis project Ga0181527, IMG submission 119762) | Peatland microbial communities from MTU Mesocosm Facility, Houghton, MI, USA - PEATcosm2014_Bin06_60_metaG | ecosystem: Environmental > Terrestrial > Soil > Wetlands > Peat | place...
CCTCCGTCGATCATCACGGGGAGGAGTAACGGTCCGAAGGGTACTCCCAGCCTCCTCGGCCTGTCAAGAGGACCTACAGCCAGACAGCCTGCCCGCAGGGCTGATCGGACGCACCTACTTCAGACAGGGGGCACCCCTGCGATCCTGGATTCAAACCCGTTGCAGGAGAGTATGCAGACGTGAACGGAGTTTTTGGGGACGACAGGCATCTGGAGGGCCTGACCGCGAAACTGCGCAGTGGAGACACGGGCCGAGGGCGGGAGGCAATCCGAGCGACGATCGAAAACACCATGGTGGGCGAGGATGAGACGTTGACGCTCGCCGTGAAGCCGGAGGACCTCTTGGGGGCCCAGACAGCCATTGCACATTCGGGGTGCCGGGGGAGCGGACCCATAATGGAGCGAACCACCCGATCCGTCACCGGCAGGCTTTGGAAGGTGATCGGCATTGGTTAGGGTGCGTGGGGGGGACGGACCGCCAACTGAGTAAAACGGACTCCCGGCGCCCATTCGCCAGCGGGATTCGAACCCGAGTTATGGTTGCGATCACGTCTTCGCGATTGTTGGCAAATAGTTACAAGGTCGGAAGGGGTCGAAAAATGGGTACGACTAAAACCCGAGGGGTGATTTTGGCCAGGGAGGGCGAGGCCTCCGGTTCGAGGCCTACACGGCTTGCCAGACAGGGCGAATCCGGGCACTGGCAGGAAACGGTTTGGCCGCTGCGCGTCTTACTCAACAGCACCCACAGACTTCTCCGCGAAGCGTCCGCCTCCCTTCAAGGCAGATGATTGGTACGGCTACGAGAGCTGCGGCTGGATCGATCCAGGGGATGTTAAAAGCAGCATTGAGCGCGAGGCCGAAGAGGGTAATGGCCGCGAGATAGGCGCAGGTAGCCGACTGCACGGCATCAGCGGCCAAGGCACTGTTGCGGAGTCGCCGTGCAGCTCGCCGCTTCGCGCCGCTCAATAGCGGCATGGCGATGAGCGCGGCGACCGTTACCCCGATCCCAAGCCAACTCGGATCTGGTTCGACGCCACCGATCAGCGCCACTACCGAGATGACCGTGATCCCGCCTGCAAGAACGAACAGGAGAATTCCGGCCAAGCGAGCGGCTCCTGGTTTGCTGAGGCTGATCGCGGGCACGAACTGTAACAGCACAACCGTGGCCGACAACAGCTCCACAAAGCTGTCAGCACCGAAGGCCAGGAGCGCAGGACTATGAGCCCGCCAGGCCGAGACCAGGGCGATGCTGCACTCGATCAGCATCCAGGCGAGAGTGACCACCTGCAACCAGATAACTTGGCGGGAAGGCGTATGGCCTTGGGACGCGTCACCGCAGAGCGGGGTTTGTGCTTCGATGTGGAAGGGGTGTGTCATATTTAAACCGTATCACTGGAAGCGATCGTTGGCAACAGCGGGTGCCCGCTGTAAGTTTGAAAGCCAGGCCCGCCGTCTCGGTAACACGGGAACACGGGGGGCTAGAAATACAAGGATGCCTCTATGCGCGGCTCGTCGCTAAAGCCCGAGTTATGGTTACGATCACGTCTTCGCGATTGGTGGCGAATAGTCAGAGGGTCGGAAGCAGTCGAAAAATGGGTACGACTAAAACCCGAGGGTGATTTTGGCTGCTGAATGTGAGGTGCGCAGTTCGAGGCCTGCACGGCTACAAACGAAGGGGGCAGGCCGATGGCTCGTCCTGCCCCCCACGGTCTTGGCCGAGCGTCAACTCGAGGCTAGCTCGCCAGGCCCTGCCAGGACCCGTACACGCTCGAATACCCCACGCCGCCGTTAACCGTCGAGGTTGGCGTGCCGGACAGCGCGGTCCATCCGGTTCCCGGACAATCCGGACCATTGGCCGTCGGCCCCTTGCTGCAGACGCCCATTTCCCCCTGGGCGGCCGGGGTGGCCGTTGATGCGAATGCGCTCGAGTAACTCCATGCCCCATTCCACGGGTCATTGTCAGGGATGTTGGCATAGCCGCCATTGCGCAGCGCCGCCATGTTCCCGGGGTTGTTGTTCTTGTCATTCGACCAGACAATGCCCTGGGTCACCGCCGTCTTGGTGTCGGAGGCCGCCCGGGCGTACTTCGACTTCTTCTGCGCCGACAGCAGGTTCGGGATGGCGATGGCCGCCAGGATCCCGATGATCGCGACCACGATCAGCAGTTCGATCAGGGTGAAACCTTTGCTCTTGGGTATCACTCGCTTCAACATCGAACTCGTTACCATTGGAATCCCTCCTCCTTGTTAGTTGAATGGGTTTCGGTGCATGGCCTCTCTGCGGAGTCAAGGCGTTGAAACCAGCCGGTACGAGTCCTCCAGGCTCGCCCCGATGTCGATCGGGTTATGCCTCGCGTGCGCGCCTGCCACGCTGGCCGTGCGTTGCCGGAAGATTTCCTCTTCGATTGAACGAATATACCCCAAGTGAGCTAAGAGGATGCAGCGAACATGCCAGGGAGGAAGAATTCTTTAGACGCCACGGCTATTCTGATGGGCCCTGTAAATTCATACGGTTAGTTCGATTAAAACCCGAGGGGTGATTTTGGCTGCCCAAGGTAATAGGTGAGGTGCCCAGTTCGAGGGCTGCACGGCTCCCCATCAAGGGCGAATCTGGGCACTGGCAGGAGAGGCTTTGGCGGGTGTGAGGACCTACAGCCCTTCAGCAATTGCTGGCATAGGTAAGCCTGCTTTGCGGTGCCTTTCAACATCGTCAAGTATCTTGTCTCTTTTCACGATCTCGGGTGGCGCCATCTTTAGTATTGTAACTGTTGCAGCAAGTTCAACAGTTTTTCTTCCAGGTTGTATTCTTACCATGAATTCTGAAAGCCATGTGGCGACAGATTGATACGCGTCAAAATATGGGAGTGTCCAAAGAGTGGGGCCATATATGAAAACAAACTCTTCTGGCTCCTTGGAGTAGTCTATATCGGCTCGGCCAATAGCCCTAAAGTATGTTTCAGCGGCACTTTTAATGCCGCGCATTAGGGAGGTGGCAGGACCCTCCTTTTTCAGCCAACTGTTAATGGCTTCCCGAACCTCCTGCGGATCTGTCGACTCAAAGATAACCTTCAGTTCAGACCAATCCAGGTAAACTATCATCAAATCATTAATAGATTTGATATTAGGATTCAGCTTTAGGGCTCTTTGTTCTGCTTCTCGCAAGATATCTTTTGCCAAGGCTAAAGCGCTTCGACGAGCATCCTCTCTTAGCTGTCTAAATTCCTCCGAAAACTGCTGCCTCTGTTCCCTCAGTTGTAGCGATTGATAAAACAAGCTTGCGGAAAACCAAAGCACAGCAATTAGGCTGCCTACTGCGCTAAAGAGGCTTCCCACAGCAGAATACCTTGCTGGGGGTAGGTATGTCATTGCAGCTGGAGCAAGCAGCACAAGAAGGACTGTTAATAGGATTAAGAGCCGTCTACTTGGCATTGTCGATATCTCGCTAGAGATCAAACCCAATAGTCGGAAGAAGCATCGAGGGGATCAGATGGAAGGCTATCGGAGGGGTACCGGCGTGTCAAGGGAAAAGGCCCCCGGTCCGGTAACATGGGGGGCTGAAAATACCTGCGTGGAGGCCGAGTTATGGTTACGATCACGTCTTCGCCTTTAGTCGCAAATAGTTGCGCGGTCGGAAGCAATGGAAAACGGGCCACGACTAAAACACGAGGCCTATTTGGGCCGGCCGGGGTAAAGTGGGCAGTCCGAGGCCTGCTTGGCTCCCCGAAAGCAAACCCTCCCAATCAACTTGGGTGATTGGTTAGTCGGCATGCCAGTTGTCCGTAAGCTGTGCGAATTCATCTAGATCAACTATGTCGAATGTCCTGTGAGGAACTCTTTGGGCGGTTCTAATGAAAGGTCCGTCATTTGTTACAAGAACATCAACAACAGCAGCGTCGGTGAAATAAGCTCGATCGAATAAATCGTTATCTTTGTCTTTTTTGTTTAGAGCCTGGCGTTCGTAAATGCGGGTCAATGCGTATCCGAGAAAAGCTGATACGTGGGGCAGTTGTTGGACGGGGAAATCGGTCTGTAGTTTGAAGATGGCCACAAACCAACCGTGTACTTCTGCATCATAATTCTCGAACCAATCCTTATAAAGGGTAGCGATGGAGGTGGATGAGTGGGTAACTCGGTACAGCTCTTCTAGGACTGTCTGGTGGGCGGTTTCCATTGTAGGACTGTAGTCCTGCTTGAGACCCTTTGCTTCAGTGAAAAGAGACTCGGCGTTGCTGGGGTCCTTCAGATTGCTCAGGAGGTTTTGGACAGATTGTTCGTCAAGAAGCGAGGCCTGAAGGTCGAGTGGCTTGAGTTGCTGCCCCTCAGCAATTAGTAGTGTGTCGGATCTTTGTAAGAGGCGTCCCTGAATCAGCTGCTCGTATTCGGAAAGAGTCCTAAGGTACAGTTCGGCGTTTGCTTTAGCGAGGCCAGCGAGCTCTTGTAACATTGAACAGCATCCAACAACCACGACTTTTCGTGCGTCTACTACTTCTTTCAGCTTCTGCAGATGGATAACCCGCTGCGGTTCTTGGGTCAGATTGGCGAATGCATTGTTATCGAATAGGATGTGCATAGGGGCATGGTCCGGAAAAGGTTCGTGCTTGAGGAACTATATCGGTCGGCATGGCGAGTGTCAAGCACCAAAGGTTCCCGTCTGGGTAGCACGGGGCTAAAAATGCTATATGAGCTGCCCCCCTTTGCGGTCCGCCGCCAAATCCCGAGTTTCAGCTCGGGTCGCGTCTTGCCTAATGTTGGTATGTACTTACGTGATCGGAAGCGGTGAGAAACTGAGTGCGACTGAAACACGAGAGGATGATTTTGGCCATTGAGGGCGAGGCTTCCAGTTCGAGGCCTGCACGGCTCCCCAAGCCGGGCGAATCTGGACACTGGCAAGAAAGGTTTCAATTGGTCTAACGGCTTGGTGGCTGCGATCCGCTTGGGGTAAGCGGTGACGGCTTAATGAGAAATGCGCATGAGACTGCATCGGGGTCAGGAGTGAGCACCCCAAATGGGTTGAATTGACCGAAAATGCTATAAGCTCGGCTTCATCGCACAACTAAGACGGGGTGATTTGCGAAGGTCGTGGCATCCCTCGTCTGTTCACATCTCGAACCCAACAGGCGATCTTTTCAATGAAGGCCCAGACATCGCCATCCTTCGGGGTTACAAAACTCGGATCAGCGGGATCTGATCGCATTCTCGCGAATATCTCAGGCAACCACTGGACCTTGGAAGCAGTTATCGCCAGATACTCGAGCCAGGATTCTACCTCCCCGTTTGGAACCACGAAGATCCCGTATCTAGCGAGCTGCTCTAGGAGGGATTCACAGGACTCTTTGGGTCCACCTGTAAGTAAGGAGAGGCCCCCTTTCTTCATATCGAGATCCTTCTGTTGGAAATGTGCTGCCACGTCTCCACGAAGTTGACCAAGTGAGTGGATAAGGTCTGCCGGAACAAAGCATTCCTTGATGAGGTCTCTTAGATCGTCTCCTTTTACAATATCGAAGTCCACTATCGCTGCCACGGGTATGCCCATTCCTCTGAGAGGGCCTACAATTCGTCGGACCGTCTGTTTATTCTGCGCGTTCAAGAATACGGTGTCTGGAACATTGTTCCGCTTTGCCGCCTGCAGCCGATTGTTAATCTCCGCATAGAAGACGCGGTCTCCATCTGCCTCGCACACTACCGCTGCCGAATAGAAAAGCGCTTCGAGAACGCCCGCCGAGCGTAGGAGGGGGTCCTGCATGAGTTCTTGAATGCGCGAGGCAGGGAGCACTCGAGCGGTGGCGCCGGCGGAGGGGGTGTAGGTCAAACGTATAATGTTCGTCTTCTTGCCAGACTCGATGCAACCCATGAGAAATCGGGAACTATGCGTAGACGCGAAGACGTTGCCGGACCGCTCATCTGCAAGTGTCGCCATCTCGCGGCCGAGTTGCTGTGCAAGTGACGGATGGAGGAAGGCGTCGGGTTCATCGACAAGCATGATCCGGTAATCGGAGCTAATGAGGGCACTGATGAGTCCGGTAAACGCCTTCACGCCGTCACTGAACTCGGCAATATCAGTGGCAGCCGCGTGGTATTTCCTGGCGCGGTCATCAAGGGCTTGTTCCTCCTGGTCGTCCTGGGGAGGCCGAGCAGCTATGCGGATTCTGAGATGGCCAAGATTCGTGGGATCAATGACGAAGAACAGGCCGAATGCTTCGTGAACGATTCGCCGGACGCGCTTGCGTGCTTCGTCATTCTTGAACAGCGCTGCCAAATGGTTGGCCGGGGCAGCCTGGAGGTCGCCGGCTGGTCGCTGTTCGGTTAGGGCAAGCCTAGTCTTTCCGTCGAGGGCAACTGTGAAGAGTGAAGCGAAATGAAGATAAATCCCAGGCCAGCATTGTCTCCACCAGTCGTGTCTGCCCTGGGTTTGTTGGGCGCGATAATTGGAGAATTGTTGGGTGAGTTGGGCGACATTAATATTGATTTGGAATACGTTACCAGTTGCCGGATTAGGCCGGGCGACGCGGATGTGTCCTTCGGGGACTTGTTCGTGTACACCAGGGCGCGCTTTACGACCTTGTAGGAGGAACTCGGTCTCGGCGTCGCTGGGGATGGCCATTTCGAAACCATCGAGTATGTATCTCGTGTGACTAGGTCCCTCTTCAGCGTATTGCTTCAACTCCCTCAAGACCAAGCTCTTTCCGGAATTGTTCGGTCCGACAAACACGGTCATCGCGGAAGGATCGAGAACGAGTGGTTCCACTGTGCCGAAGGGGCCAAATTTGAAGAACAAGCTTTTTATCATTCCCAGCGTTCTTTCATGGACAAGCGTATCCCGGTGTTAGCTGTTGTCCGGCCAGTTCCGCATTCGAGAAACCCTTGGGCATTGGGATCGACTGACCAGCGATCCGAAGGTATATCTGCTTATGGATGTTCGGGCCTGCCAAGGCATGAGGGTATCACGGATGAGCGGAGCGTCAACTCAAAATTGCGCCCCGCTTCAGTAACACGGGGATCAGCCAATACAAGAGGGATGCGGGACTCGAGCCCGAGTTTCAGCTCCGGTCACGTCTTCCCTAATGTTGGTATGTAGTTACATGATCGGAAGCGGTGAAAAACTGAGTGCGACCGAAACACGAAACAGTGATTTTGGCCACTGAAGGCGAGGGCCTCAGTTCGAGTCCAGGATGCCTCCCCAAGAGGGGCGAATCTTGGCACTGGCAAAAGCGGCTTTCGCTTCCCTGAAAGCTGACGGATAGCCATAGGTCGCCCGGGCTCCACCCAGGCCGAGGGTTTGTGACATTACCTGGCCAGTGTCGAAACCGGCTTAGACCCCGCTGCCGGGTCACTTCTCCAACTCGCCTAACTTCCCCGGGTAGAAACCAGCTCCAAGCACTTCCAACATTCCCAGCGCCAGAACGGTAGCAAACGAAACGGTTATGCGCTCCCAGCACTCCGGCCGGAAGGGCTGCATGCTTATACCGAAGACGAACGCGACCCCAATGAAGAGGATTAGGACAACGAACAGCAAGACCAGCGCACGAAAGATTTCCGGAGCAAAGCCAAACAATAAGAGCTTTCCCCGAGGTATCTTCGCCCACTTCCCCTCGCCCTTTCTCCATTCCGTCGGCAGAAAGCTATTAAGGCTTAGAACATGCTGCAGGCGGCAGACTACGATTTTCAGATAGCGGTAGTTGTACGAAAGGGCGAGGGCGTACCATCCACCAAAGAAAAGAAGGATCATGACTGTAAGGGTTGTAATGAAGGGAGCGCCTGGAACGGTTGTGCCCTGCACCTTCACGACCAAAGGAAAGGCTATAATACCTCCGAGAGCAGGCAAGAGGAAGGCAGCAAATCGGAGTATCTCGCCCTCGCGTGCACGCATGGCCTCGAGCATAATCTTGTGCAGGTCCAGGGCAGCCTGATCATCGCGCGAGATTTCAGGAGCCATCTTCCCTTTTCTCCTTTCGAGACGCCCGCTTTTTTATCGGAGTAGCTTCCCAAGGAAGCGTGCGGTTATCTTACCCGAAAGAAGGAGAAATTCAAGGTTGAGTGGCGCTGCGCAATTGCCATCGGTCTTTCCTGGGCTATGCATTTTGACGCGGTAGCAGAGGAAGGATCTGCATGGCGACCGACCGGCTAGGTGGCGTGGGGAGGGATTGGGCCCACGTCAATTGCGACAGTCCTAATCGGACCGGCCGGCGTATCGATCTTGAATGGCACTGCGTGTGGATGCCGTTGTTTTTGGCGGGTGTCGATCAACACCAGCCAGCCTTCACCTCTGCCTTCAGTCTCCATGTAGGTCGCCAACTGATTTATTCCAGTAAGCTGTCCCTTGAGAATCTTCAGCTCGATAAGATGAAGCACGCCGCCGAATGACACCCCAACGTCCACAAAGCCAATTCCAGAAGCGAACTCTCTGAGCACTAGGCCGTCACTGCCGATCACGCCCTTCGCGAAAATCGCGAGAAGTACCTGGGCGATCTTCTCCGGCCTCGATCGTAGTCGATGTTTCTTTCGCGAATCCCAGAACGCGTCAACGCCTCGAGCCTCGACAGCCCTTTTGAACTCCGATAGGAGGGCTTGAATCGAGCGTCGGCGCACGCGAAGCCGGGCACGAGCCGGAGCTAGGCCACGCTCGAAGCGTCTTAAGTTTGCGTCATTCGTTTTTTTTTGAAATCGGCGCCGGAGGGTTGCAGCGAGCCTCGGCTCGAACTCCCTTCGATCGAGCTCACGGTTCCGGCGAAAAAATACGGTGCGCAGGCGCCCAAGTTCGCGCGCCAGGGTCTCATTGCTGACTGTCGGTCCAATACGTTCGAAGACGTTGGCGACCCGGATTGCGTACTGATCTGGATCGGCGAGCCCTCGCCGCTCAAAGTGGTCCTCCAGGAATCGCTGAACGGAGAAAATCGTCAATTTTTGTTCCGTCTCGCAGGTTTTCTGCCGGACTTCTGTCTCAGGCCATTTTTCTGTAGGTCAAACTCCTTGCATAGGAACAGCGTGATGCGTAACGTGCGGTCTATAGGTTTCTTCGCCCAGATGTCCCTATTGCTATGAGAATCGACCAGTTCAAGCAGGCCTTCTTCGGCAAGGTGCTTTAGGTCAGGGCCGACGTTCTGCCGCTGCATTCGGAGATGCTTGGCGATCTCTTGAACACTTCGTACGCCGTTTGCCGCTAGGTAAACCTGCGCTCGGCGAAGACTATTTCCGAAGATCTTCTTTACCTCGGCGAAATGCTTCTCGGCTTCTGCTCGGAGAGCGAACGCGTTCGTCTCTTCGATCGAATCGACCTTGTGTTCGATCTTCGCCAGGCGGTCGAGGATCTGCTGATCTCGATCAAGCGCCTGGTCTCGACGCCGGCTCATTCGGCTACGCCTTCTTGCGGGCGGGCTTCTCGCGATTGCCGACGCCCTTGCGAGCACGCGAGATCACCGGATTGACGTCGTTCGGAGTTTTGCCCAGGGCCTCGGCGATCTCTATTGGCCTGCAGCCTAGCGCATGAAGAAACAGGATCATCTCATTGAGCTTCCGGTCCCCTTGGGCCTCCTTCACTTTCAGTTTCACGAGAAGATTGAGCGAACGAGCGATGGACTGGAGGAGTTCATCGGTTGCCGTTGTCTCTTGGTTTGTATCTTTTCTCGTGGGGCTCTTCATGGTATACCTCCTCTCACCTCTCTTTCACCTGTCTTCGCGCCCCCGCCTAGCGTTTTTCAAATGCTTGACGATGCGATTCACCCGACCAATGTCTCCTCCAACGATTTCACGGATCCTCAGCTGAGGCACCCCCGCCATACCGAGTTGGGTTATCAGGATGTCCTTTAGCACCTTAATAAAATCGTTCGATTCCCCTTGCCCTTTCTGTGATTTCGGCATAGACCGCTCCTTTAGAGATCTCCTTCCGGGGCGAGCGGCGGAGATTACGGTTGGCCTCGCCCTGCTTTCGCCATAGCTTGCACGCGAGTAATACTATCGCAACCGGCCAGCCCGGGTCAACTTCAATGTGTGCAATAGCACATCAATTCTAGGTGTAGCCCAGGCGATCCCTGTCCTAGCATCCGGGGAGACGGCCACTCAGAGGCGAGGCCCTGGCGACGCGAGGTGAGGGGGTGGTTGGAGCGCCCATAAACAACAGGATGCGAAATTCAAGCCGAAAACAACCGGACGGTCGTTTTATCCGCTGCCAGTCGTTTATGGCGTGTCAACGACCGAGCATTTCACGGCGGGTTGCAGAGGATCACTGATCTGGTTATACCACCGGAAGGGGCGAACTACCTCGCAACAACCCAAGAGGTTCCGAGACTCGAGGCGAATTTTTGGCCACCAGCAGATTGCGCTGGCAATTCCATAAATATCCTATATAATCCTTATTATGGATGGCTAACCATTTTATCAAGAACGCCTGCGGCTCCTTTTATTGTTCTTGGCGTCGGCCCAAACTGGCCAGAGCGTTCCTCGGGCTGGCGGGCTCGGCACAATGAAAGGATGATACAATGCCAAAGCGAGGCTCGGTCCCGTTTCAGGAGGTCTTGCCATTGGTCGTTGCCCGAGAAGTAGCGCCCACAAGTATTCTTGTCCGACCCATGCTGAAGAAGCCTCGACTAGAAGACCTCGAACCAGTATCGACCCTTCTTCCCGTCTTTGATGCCATTAGAGGATATCTCGCCGCAAACGCACGTGGCATTACACGGGACGAGGCAATTTTGGAAGAACTTACTAAGCTGTTACACGCGAAGATTTGCGATGAACTGGCGGCCGCAGAGGGAAAGTCTCTCCGCTTCTATGCTCTTGTCAAGGAAAGCGTCGCCGATGTGCGGAAACGAATCGCCCTCCTTTATGAAGAATCGGTTGCGACTCAGCTCAATGGCCCCGACACGGCACGCGAACTCCTACTCGACGAAGAAAGCTGCGTATTCGCCGTTCAAGCATTGCACCATTACCGGCTTCTCGGTGCTCAACGAGACGTTGTAGGTGAGGCATATGAAGGCTTGATCTTTCCGGCACTACGGGGTGGCCAGGGGCAATTCTTTACCCCCAAAAATGTTGCTGCCTGCCTTGTTCAACTACTTGACATCAAGCCCAACTTCAGGGTGATTGACCCGGCGTGTGGAACCGGCGGGTTCCTAGCTGAGGTTGCCGCTTCCTCCAAAGAGAGGATCGCGGCCTCTACTCGACAGAAGCGTTCAGGTTCATCTCTGTTTGGCGTCGACAAGGACGAGTTACTGGTAAGACTTGCTAGCGATAACCTTGGTCTGCGTGGAATTAAGGCACACATCGTCTGCACTAATTCTTTACTTCCCCCTCCGCGACTTTCAGCTCCTACGCGGGAGATTCTTAAACCCGAATCATTCGATATTGTGATCACAAATCCGCCCTTCGGATCGAAGATACCAGTTGCAGGCGAGGACACCTTGGGACAATTCGACCTCGCTCGCCGTTGGATTTTCTCGGAGCGTTCCGGTCACTGGACGAAGCTACAGGACCTTCGTGATGCCATGCCTCCCCAGATCCTGTTTATCGAACTCTGCTGGAAACTGCTCAAAGAGGGAGGGAGATGCGGAATTGTCTTGCCCGAGGGGATTTTAGGGAACCAATCCGCTGGATACATTCGGCAGTGGCTTCTCGAACGAGCGGATGTGCAGGCAGTCATTGACTGCCCGTTAGAGACTTTCATGCCAAGCACATCCACGAAAACAGTTCTCCTCCTATTCGAGCGAAGGGCAAAGCCCAGACACCGCAGCGTCTTCATGGCAATAGCTGATAAGTGTGGACACGACAGGAGAGGGAATCCGATTTTGAAGAGAGACGGTAGCCCGGACGATGATTTTCCTAGCATCTCTGAAGAATGGAAGAAGCTGCGATCCGAGGAAAGGATTTCTCGATGAGAATTGCAACTATGCCTTGGAGCTCAATAGAAGGGCTTGAACTCCTTCCAAAACGGTACCTTTGCACGCTAGGTTTTTCGACTGAGTGGCGCTTAGGCGATCTGGTTGACATAGCTTCCGGCGAATACGTCTCCGAGTATTGCGTTCTCAATACTCCGGGAGCGCTGAAGTATATTCGGGTTGATAACGTGCGGCAGTTTCTTCCAAATCTTTCAGAGCCTGATCTGGTCTACATCGCGCCAAACACAATTACGCATGGCGATCGAGTTATTGTACGTAGCGGAGACGTTGTGCTTTCCCGGACCGGGACTCTTGGTAGAGCTTTTGTAGTAGACAGTGAGACCCACGGTTCGGTCATGAGTCAACATGTTACGAGGCTTAGGCCGCGCCCCGAGGCAATATGGCTTCACCCATATCTCTTGGCCGCTTACTTGAATTCAAGAGAGGCACGGGAGCGCGTGAATGCCCTGGCAAGCGGAAGTACGCGGCTCGAACTCACCCACGAGGACCTTGCTGGCATCGGAATTCCAACGACACTCAAGGAGCTGGCTACTCGTACGTTCCTCAAGGAGTTTGATAAAATACCCCCCCTCTTCTGCAACATGCGTAAATTGGCGCGAGCGGCGATCGAGAGGTGTTCCGATCTGCTTCCGGGGTCAACCGCAAGTGGTTACCAAGGTCTAAGCTGTTTCAGTGCGGAAGTGAGATTGGAGGGCAGGAAGACGCTTTTACCGAGGTATTACCTGCCTTCGCTCACGGCAGTTGAGGACGAACTTCAGACTCGATTCGAGTGTAAACCGCTTGGCGAGATTGCCGAGGTCGTGAGAGGGGCTGGAACCACCTCGAAGGAGTACACGGATTCGGGGATTCCCTACCTGATGACTAGTTCGCTAATCAACTATGGTATCGAATTCTTTCCTGAACATTACGCCACTGAGCACACTTACCGATCTCACGGGCAAAACGTCGGGGAGGGAGATATTATCCTAACAATGGAGGGCAAGATCGGAGAGGTTGCGCTTTTGGGGGCAGACGAAAGGTGCGCGGTGAAAAACCATATAGAGATCGTCCGGATTCGCGCCGACGCTGACGTGGCAAAGGAGTTCGTCTACGCGTTCCTGGCTTCTCCCCTGGGGCGTGCTCAGTTAGAGCGGCGGACGGTTGTGCAGGCGACAATTCCAGGATTGGGCTCTGCCAGTCGTGAGGTGCTCATCCCAATAAGGCCCCGGCGTTCTGTGCCTGATCTTGAAAGAATCATCCCGGAGGTATGTCACAACGTATCCCAATTCACGAGGATGCGCATTGGGATACGTCGCCTCTTGCATAAACTCCAGCAATCGGTAGCAGCAGGTATTCTGCGGGCCTCTCTCTAGCAGCTGATCTCTGTATATTGCTGCTTCACCGACGCGATCTGGAGGAAAAACTTTATTGCAGGGCCCCTCATCACGAAAGAGAGGATGGAGGGGATCTTGCAGAATCTAACTATCCAAGACTACTACCTGAGAGACGAATGGATTGTCCGAGATTCTACGCCTCGGGTGCTTTGACAGTGTATTTATTGTTCTTAAGCACCTCGGCCATCCAGTTCAATGTAGGTTTGATCCCGGCGTCGCGGGTGACGGTATTGCAGTGGTGGTGGCCCCACGCAAGGTTATAGATGCGGTGATTGTAAACACCGGGTTTGAGCTCTTCGAGGTGGAACATGTTGGCCGCTGTCACGGTCAAATCGGGTACCTCTCGTCCCTCTACCTGTCGAAGCCGTGACAAGAGTTCATCCGCTTCTATCGGTTCCAGGCAAAGAGGGCAGATAGTTTCCTCGTCTTTCAAAGCGCGAATCCGCTTCAGCTTGTCGATGTCGTCGAGGCCGTTTGCGTTGCAGAAATCGTCAACATGGTTTTTCCCTGCGAGAGCTTTTCCCTTGCCAAATTCCTCTGATGCTGCTTCAACCATCCCGCGTGTTCTCCATGCCAAGAAAGCAAGTTGGTAACGAGTCAACTCACACGTCTTTGTTGAGGCATACTCATATACCCGTATCCCTGCGCCGACGCCGGTCGTGTTACGGTCCGTAAAGGCCTGGAATATCTGGTCGGCCTCCTTCCGAGTTAGACTTGGAACGCGTGCCACGTAGTGACCTCCAAGGGGCGGATTCCCTCCCTGGAAAGACGTCCGAGACGTTGCGGGTCTCCAGTTAAACTTCCCTGGCGGATAGTCATCCCATTCCTTGCGAAGGCGATAGAAGATGAGGAGGTTCCGGCCGAGGCATACTTCCTTTGGTAGTTCGTCCTTGTTGGCTACATAGTCTGACGGCTGTGTGATGAGGATGTACCCGTTCTCAAAACCCTCAGCGGGTGGCTTGATTGAACCGTTCAGCCACAAGCTGAGAGGAATCAGGACAGTGCTGCTCCGGAGGACACGGTTCTGGTAGATCTCGTCGAGCTCGGCACCTCTACTTTGTGAGGTCTTGTATATTTTGCGGGGGAGTATCCCGGGAAGGCCAGTTGACTGGCTGAGGCGCACCATTTGTATATCCTCCTACTTCCCCACTTTTTGTCTTGATTGATCCATTCCATCTCAAGCGCTAGTCCAGAATACTTTATAGCCAGCCCCCATCTTTCTGTCGAGGCCAATGGAAAAGAGGTAGCGTCTAGCATACAACCCGTTCGGAAACAACCCCTCCCGTTGTTTACGGGAAAAGGGCCTGGGTCCCTTGGAACGATCTCCTGAACCTGCAATCCATTTTTCTTCCGAAAAATCGCCCCATTCTTCTACCCACCCCGCAGTTCAAGCCTCCCGAAAAGTGATTCCGCCGAGGATGCATGGAAGAATTTCTTTATTTTTTTTCGCATCGGCTTTGCGGATTTAGCTCTGAAACAGGTAATAGATATCTGAGGCGCAAGCTCACATCGCGTGGGCTGAGGCGCCGTGGAACCCTGCCACCCAATATTTGGAGGACCCCATGAGGTACACCTGTAAACATGGCACAGTCCATACATCGAGAGAGTGGAAACGCGCCTTCGAGTGGATGTCAACGCAGTATGCGGGCAAGACCTTGGAAACGGCTGGCTTCAGGTGCTGGATTAAGGAATGGAAACAGCTACCCAGCCCCGAAGGAAAGCGCCCTGCTATGAACCGGTAAGGAAAAGGTACTCGCCGTGGGCATGAGTCCATGCGCCTCCTTGAGGCGGCCGATCCGCCTTGTGGGGGGGCGCCGTTTCCGACGGTGTGCGCCACGGATGGATCATAGCTCGATAGCCGAGTCAAACTGACCCACTACCAGGGGGGCACTATTCTTTCAATGATCGGATGACCCTCTTCACCGACTTGTCGCCGGTAGCCTCACAGCGGGCGCAGACACCATCCTCGACTACGAACCCCGGGAACTTCTTGCTAGCTTGAATCGTTCTCAGCAACGAACCTAGTGCCTGCTCGTGCTCAGGAGACGTTAGCCCACTCGCCTCCGCCCAATGATGCTGGCAGGAGCGTTGTTCACGATTCTGCCGCAACCAACTCAATGCCTGCTTCTCAATGTCGGCCGCTGTCATCGCCATATCCAGCCTCCTCAGTCAGCCTCGACTCCTCCGGCGGGAGACGGAAGCCCCCGAAAAACAGCTTACGCCGTCCCTCTAGGGCTGTCAAGAACGAGGACAAGGCCAGTGGGGATGGTTCCCTCACCGACGGGGGGGCGAGGCGGAGTTTCGAGAGCCTCAAATGGTGTAAACAACCGTCGCTTGATCGAGGGCCGTAAACAACCCTTCCGTTGTATTTGGCGCTACCCGAACAGCAGGTGTTTACGCCGCTCTTTTCGCTTGCGCCTCCCCTCCGACTAGACCCCTTGGCGCTGCTCCCAGTCTGCGGTAGCAGAGGGCGGTAGAGTCGCTTCAGGGGACCCCCGAACCAGTAAATCGAGCAATGTCTGGACCGTCGCCATGGGGCGCCAGCGATGATTGGCTCGGAACGTGTACTCGTCCAGGTAGGCCTGGAGGTGCGGGGGGTCGATCCCGTGATGAGTTCCCCGGAGCCAGGTCTTGAGATCGGAGAAGACCTGATGGATGCCGAGCAGCGGGTCGGCGGCCAGCTGGGCCATCTGAGGGTATGAGTGCAGGTGGTCGTACACCTCTACCAGGGATGGGTCCCAGCGGCGCGACGGTCTGCGCCGGTGACGGAACAGCTCTGCCAGGGATGCGGCGCGGCGCGCCGGTGTAGGCCGGTGGCGGAAACCCAGTTCGGCTAGGGGTGCGTACCCGCTCCACTCGTCCGTGATCACCGTGGTATCCGGCGCCACCACGGCCCGCACGAACTTGGTCAACGTCGGTCCCGAGCCGTCCGGGACGACCTGCAAGCGGACCTGGATTGGGGACCAGCCGAGCCCTTGGACGGCGCCCGCCACCAGCGTCTTGGATTCGACCGCACCGCCCATGCCCCCCGCTGCTGGCCCGCCGACATCCGTCGCGTCCACCTCGACCGTGCCGCATAATGGCGGCCGCTTCGCAACCCCGGCGGCCTGCCGGAGCTTGTGCAGGAGCATCCAAGCCGTCTGGGACCGCGTCAGCCCGAGCAGCCGTTGGAGTTGGAGGGCCGAGATCCCAGAGGGACGCGTCGCCATGAGGTAGGCTGCCTTGAACCACAAGGGCAAGGGGATCCGGGTGCCATCCAGAATCGTCCCCGCTGTCACGGACGATTGGTACCGACACGCCTTGCACTCCCAACGGCGATAGCGGGCCAACTCGAAGGCCTTCCTATGGCCGCACCGGGGGCAGCGGTACTCCCCGGACCAGCGCGACTCCGCCAAGTAGACTCGACACCCCGCCTCGGTAGCAAACCGGTGCTGGAACTCTTGCAACGTTTTGGGAAAGTCAGGGGGCGACTTTGAGACTCTGGCCGATCGGGCCATATCCTACATCTTGCCTCTTGCGGTGTCCTGAGTCAAGCGATAAATCTCCCCTCCGCGTAACCGCCTTCCAGCCCCACCGATTCGTAGACTTCTCCAGCAAGCCAAGCGTGGTTCCGTGTTTCATTCATTCGCCGTAATAGGGTAGTAGCACTTAACACCCAGAAAGTTGGCGAAGTTAAAACCCGAGAAAGGAGAGCACATGAATTACACCTGCGAACATGGCACCGCCCATACATTGAGAGAGTGGCAATGCGCCAATAGGTGGGCGTCAAGGCAGTATCCGGGCAAGTTCTTGGAAACGGCTGGCGTCGGGTGCTGGATCAAGGCCTGGAGACACCGACCCAGGTCCGAAGGAAAGCGCCCTGCTAAGAACCGGTAAGGAAGAAGAGGTCCAACCCATGAGCCGCAGCCTCGGAGAGCCACGTCAGCCCACCCGTCCGGCAAGTGACACCGCGCGGGATGTCTGGGTCGACCTGCTCGCCGAGATCATCGTGGCGGCGGTGCAGCAGGAGGAACGGGATGCCGGAAGCTCACAGGTCCCAGCCCCTTGATTCGGGGGACACGCAGTTAAACCTGTTCGGGGCAGGCGATACCCAGGTGCCCGTGGGGGTCCGTGACCCCGCGTCCGATGCTTCGAGAGAGGCCAGGCACTCCCCGAGACCCGAGACGCCTCCTGCGCTGTCGCCCCCGTCGAACGGGGACGCCGCACCGCCTGGTGAGGCTGGCGAAAATACGGGGGTCGCCGCACCAGAGGTCGGCCGACCGGAGGAGTGTGACATCCCCTGCATCCTGTCCAGCACGCTGAAGCTGACTAAACAGGATGCCGTCCTTCCTGCCCAGGCCTTTCGTTTTACCCTTGATGCGCTGTACTACCTGGTAGACGAGATCGAAAGGATTCGCGCCCGGACAGTTCCAGGACGAGGTGGTGCCCATGTCCACACAGGAGCGTCAGACCCCGCCCCCGACGAAACCACGCCCGAACCCGGGGGGGACCTTGGACGACCTTCAAACGGTTGCCAATCGTGAGGCAGCCCGAATGTTGGCCCAGTGGGCGGTCCGGACGTATTTGGCTCTCGAAGGAGGGAGGAACGATGAAGAAGGAGAAACCCGAAACAATCAGGTCCAATTATCTCCACCGGCGAGCGGTCGCGTACCTCCACTCCCGGCGCCATCCTCTGGTGAGGCCGACCCTGGCTAGAGGCTCGCGCCAGCCTGTTCAAAACGTCCAATGCGTGTTTCACCATGGCGGTTGAGATCCTCCCGTAAGGGGGCGGCACGGGAGAAGTGATGCAGGGAAAAACACACCCTCCCGACCTCGATTGGTCGGTGAGCGGCCCCCAGGGTGCCCGTAGGTCCAAGGCAACGCGGGAGGGTCCGGTGTCAGCATGGCGCGAGCCGCCGGGCCCTTCCCCCGAGACCGGAGGAAAGACACATGAGTGACAATCGCCCCCAGAAAATCACCACGGCCCACTTGCAGCGGTTGGCCGTCGTCTACTTGCGGCAAAGTACGGCGCGCCAGGTCGAGCAGAACACCGGGAGTACCGCCCACCAGCGGAACCAGGAGACGTACGCCCGCCAGTGGGGCTGGCCGGAGTCGCGCATCGAGGTCATCGACGAGGACCTCGGGCTGAGCGGCACGTCCACGGAGCACCGGACAGGCTGGAAGCGGCTCCAGAAATTGGTCTCTGAGGAGAAAGTCGGGGCTATTTTCACCGCAGAGGTCTCCCGCTTGAATCGGTCCCGCCGAGACTTCGGGACATTGGTGGAACTTTGCCGCGACTTTAATACGCTGCTGGTTGTGGACGGGGCGGTCGTGGACTTTGACGACTCGACGGATCGCTTCATGACGAATATCCGCGCGGATGTTGCCGAGTACGACAATGATCTCCGGAAACAGGCTTTCGCGAAGGCCACGTGGGCGAAGGCCCGCCAGGGCCATGCGGTGAGCGGCCCTCCGACCGGGTACGTTGTCGACCGGCCCGGCCAGTGGCGGAAGGACCCCGACCTGCGGGTCCGGGAGATGATCGCCCAAGTCTTCGAGGATTACGAGCGGCTCGGATCACTTAACAAGGTCTTGAAGTTCTATTATGAGCACGGCATCCGCCTGCCGGCCCGCAGGGGGGCCGAAGTGCAATGGCAGCGACCCTACCACAACCGCATTTACCTGTTCCTCACGAACCCGGTCTACAAGGGCGATTACGTGTTCGGGAGGTACCACTTTGGGCGTGGTGGCCGCCGCCAGGCGGGCCCCGATAAGATGATCGTGATTCCCGGCCATCACGACCCCTACGTGTCCCCCGAACGCTGGGCGCGGATTCAAGCCCGGCTCCGAGGGGGCAGGGTGATGCTCCGCCAGCCAGCCGGGAAAGGGGCGGCCCTGTGTCAGGGGATTCTCCGCTGTGGCCGGTGCAAGCGGCACATGACCGTCCACTACAATCCGCGCCGGACCGGCCTGCCATTCAACTACCGATGTGACATGGGGAAGATAGTTTTCGGACAGCCGGTATGCTGGACGGTAAACGGGAACCGGCTCGATGAGGTGGTAGTAGCCGAGCTTCTCCAAAGCCTTCGCCCGCCCGAACTGGAGGCGGTCCTCGCGGCGGCCGCCGATGTGAACGCCGGCTACCAAGCGGTCCTCCGGCAACGGGAGGCAGAACTCGTGACCGCGCGAGGCAAGGTCGAGGGGCTGAAGCGGCACCTGGACGCCGTGGCCCCCGAAAACCGCCTGGTGCACCTCGGGCTGCAGCAGGATCTCGAGGGGGCTTACGAACGCCTCGCAGCGGTGGAGCGCACCCAGCGCGAGCACCCGCCCTCGCCGCCACTCGTGCCCACGCCTGAGAAGATTGCCGCCATTCACCGGCTGGCGCAGGATCTCCCGGCGCTCTGGGGTGATCCTTCCACGACCCACGAGGATCGGAAACGGCTCCTGCGGTTGCTAATCCATGAGGTCCAGGTGACGAGTTCGGACCCCATGACTTTCACCATTGCTATCCACTGGATCGGCGGCGCCGTGACAGAGTCCACCCTCTTCCACCCCTATGGGTCCACCCGCCTGGCCCGTGAGCTAAAACAGCAGGGGTGGAGCCTCGATGAGATCGTGGAGGAGTTGAACCGACGCGGGGCCCGGACGCCCTACAACCGGCGGCAGTTCAGCCGGGAGAACCTGGGGGCGATTTTCTATCGCGACGCTAGGGGTCTTAGAAGCAAGAGTGTTGCTCCCTGGGACGGCCGCCAGGAAGAGCTTCGTCCCCTCCTCGCCGAGTTGCTGGCAGCGGGGTATCCCCATAAGGCGATTGCTGCAGAGCTCCAGCGTCGGGAGGTGCCCAACATCACCCCCACGCGCCCCTGGAACGCGGGGCAGGTTATGTACCTCCGCTCCACGTGGAAGATCTCCGTCCCGCGACTCCGGGCGAGTCGGAGAGAGGCGTTGTACAAGATCCTGCCCGAACTTGTCGCGCTTCGCGATGACATGGCCATCGCCCGGGAACTGGAACGGCGCGGCGTTCTCACGGTGAGGTTTGGGGGACGGGCATGGACCGCACCAATGGTCGCCTATGCTCTCAGTCGGCTCAAGATTAGGCTGGCTCCGGGGCCTTGCCAGACGGCACCTTCCTCCCCCGACTGCGAGCCAGAGGCCGCATGAAGCCGGCCCGGTGGCGCGATCTCTGCCCGGGCCGCTTTTCGCGGGCGAGATGGACCTTTCGGCGGGGCGATCCCATGGGCCCATGATCGGCCCCCGGCCTATCGGCATTCCCGCTCAGGACCCCGGGCATCCGCCCAGGGGTGAGAGCGCTCCTTACGCGGGAGTTTGAGCGGGCGAAGACGCTCTACCTGAAAAAAATTTAAAATTTATTTTCGCCAAGTGCCATGGGCGTAAGGCCGTGGGTATCTACTTGAATCGATTGCGACGGCGAGAATTCGAGGATACTGGAATGCCTCTCAGAATGGGAATGAGGACCACCACGGGGGGTTTTCGTTTGGGGGTCATTTCCACTACTACGGGGTAGGGACCTTATGACGCAGGTGAGAACACCTGCTTACCGAAAGGAGAGCCGATGCAATAGATGGCCAGCCAGAGACCGCAAGCTCCCGGCTGGCCGACATCCGGGCATGAACCCGGACACCGTGCATCACGGCAACGTCGTCAAGAATACGAAGCCCCAAAGAACCAGAAACCGCGGTTTCTCAAGCAAAGTCACCCCGAGGTGACGGAAAGGAATCGGCCATGAACAATCACACTCGATCCGAGGTGCTGGACGTGGAACTCCTCCAGTGGGTGAAGGACCGGGGGCTTTGGCCGGAGCACTTTTTCCCGGAGGACGAGTTCCTGATCCCGGCGACGCAGAAAATCAAGACCTACTGGCATCTGACGCCGGCGCAGGTACAACAGGCGTTGTGGATACCCTGTCCAGAGGCCCTCCCGTTCATGGTCGCATGTTCCCGCAGGCGCGAAGGCCCGGGACCGCGAAACTACTACCTGGAATTGTGGAATGGGGCCCACCGACGGAAGGTCGCCTTCGGTTTCGGCCAGACTCAGCATGACGCCTTGATCGCTGCGCTTCAGAGGCTGAGGGAAAAGGAACAGGAACAGGCCACCGCTTGACAGGAGAATCGAAACTACCGAGAGGGGCGGGCCGCCGCCCCTCCTCGGACTCTCCCTCGGACTGTGCGGTCCCGGGTGGACTGTCGCCTGTCTCATGCACCGCACGGTAACTTTCGGAGCATCATCCAGGTCGCCATCAAGACCAGCCGACCCGGGATGTGTGTTGGTCGGGGGCCAAGTCAAACAACCACGCTCCCGAGGTGACGGAAAGGACGAGGCCATGACCGAAGACATTCGACTCAAGGCGCAATACGCGGAACTCCTTCAGTGGGTCAAGGAGCAGGGGTATTGGCCCAAGAAGTTTCGACGGGGGCACCGGTTCCTGATCCCGGTGACGCAGAAACTCAAGGCCTACCAGGATCTGACCCCGGCGCAGCTACAACACGCATTGTGGATACCCTGTTCCAAGGACGTCCCATTCAAGGTCAAACATTACCACTTGAAGAGGGCCCCGCACGTAATCTACGTGTACCTGATTGATCGGGCCACCTGGAAGCACGTCGCCTTCGGGTGGGGGACGACTCGGGATGGCGCCCTGCTCTCGGCGTTTCAGATGCTGAGGAAGGATAAGGAGCAGGAAGTTGCCGCTGCCTTACAAGGGGATCGAACCCAAGAGTCGGAGCCTCATCCAGACCGCCCTGAAGGCCTTCGGCGAGAGGCGGGTCCGGCTGACCCGGGAGGACGATCCCGTTCAGCTGCGCGCCCGAGCGCTCGGTGGCGAGGCATGATGGCGATGGAGCTTTGCAGAATGATGAGAAGGCTCCGCGAGACCTGGGGGACTTGGTTGTGGCTCCACCATGCGAGGTCGTTCCTTAAGCGGAGGGGGTCCCGTGAGCGGTAGTCATCGCTGCGCCATCTATGCCCGCTATAGCTCCCGCGAGCAGGACGGGACCTCGACGATCGAGTCCCAACTCCGGGAATGCCGGACCTATGCCCGGAAGCAGGGACTCACCGTGATGGAGGACGCCCTCTTCGTGGATCGCGCCCGCGAGGGGACCACGACCGAGCAGCGGGATGCCTTCCAGGCCATGATTGCGGCCGCCCAACGCGCGCCCCGGGCGTTCGAAGTGATTTTGGTTTGGAAGTTCAGCCGCTTCGCCCGGAACCGGGAGGACTCCGCCCTCTACAAGGGCCTGCTCCGCCGCCGGGGGGTGGAGGTGATCTCGGTGAGTGAGCCGGTGGACCGCCACTCGGCCACGGGGATTCTGAGCGAAGGGCTGATCGAAATCATCGACCAATTCTATAGCGCGCGCCTGGCCGAGGAAGTCCGCCGGGGCCAAACCGAGGCCACGCTGGAGGGCTTCTCGACGGGGGGGCGGGCCCCGTATGGGTACCGGCGCATCGAGGTCCAGGACCCCCAGGGCCGCGTGGACCGCACGGGCAAGCCGATTCTCCGGGCCACGTTGGCGATCGAGCCTACCGAGGCGGCCATCGTCCACCGGATCTTCGAGACGTACACCAATGGGGGTGGCTACAAGCGAATCGTCCTCGCCCTCAACCAAGAGGGCCTCTCCGGCCCCCGGGGCGGCAGCTGGGACATGGGTGCGGTCCGCGAGATCCTCCGCAACCCGGTCTACCGGGGAGCCCGGGTCTACGGCCGAAACAAGAAGGTCCGGACCGAGCAGGGCACGCGCTCCAAGCGCGCCCGGCCGGCCGACACCTGGACGGTCAAGGAGCACGCGCACCCGGCGATCATCACCCCGGTCCTGTGGGAGCGGGTCCAGCGGAAGCTCGCCCGGGTAACCGGGATGTACGCGGAGAGCGGCCAGAAGATGGCCTCCCTCCAGCTCCTCCAGAGCCGGCACCTCCTGACCGGGCTCCTGCGCTGCGGGGTCTGCGGGGCGCAGTTCATCGCCCGGCCGGGCTACAAGCGGAAGACGGGCCGCAAATACCGGTACTACGGTTGTGCTTTCCACGCCCGGCGAGGCAACAGTGTCTGCGCGAACGCGACCTACCTGCCCCTCGAGGCCACCGAGCAGGAACTGCTCGATTTGCTGCTCGCCAAAATTCTGACCCCGGCCACCACTGACCGGCTCCTCACAGAGGTCAACGCGCGCTTGCGCGCCCAGGCCACCGCTGCCCGGCCCCGGCTCAAGGAACTCAAGGGGGCGCTCACCCGCGTGGACCGCGAGCTCGCCAATTTCACCCGCGCCGTGGCCCGGGGGGACTTCGCCTCTCTGGACGGGGCGCTCAAGGCTGCCGAGGGCCGGCGGGCCACCCTCGTGGCAGAGCTCGAGGACTTGGAGCGGAAGGGAGCCTCGGGCGTCCTGCAGGTGACGCCGGCCGCCCTCGCACACCACCTCCAGGGGATGACTGAGAAGCTCCGCAGCGGGGTCAACGGCCAGGTGCGGGAGGCGATGGAGCAAACGATCACCCGCATCCTGGTGGGGATAGACGGCACCCTGACGCTGGAGGTGAAGCCCGATGGCCTGCTGGGGCTGGAGGGCCGGGTTGCCCAAGCAGGGTGCCTAGAGACCGGCCCCCTCGTGCTGCGCGACACCCTGTCTGTGACCGGCCGGCGCAAGCGGCTGGTCTTGCCTGCGAACGGAGACGGCCCGGACCCTGAAGCCGCAGCCGCCCTTGCTCCGAGCCGGGCGCGCCGGTCCTGCGCCCGAGGGGGAGCGCTTCCCGCGAGCCCGCTGCCGGATCCGCTCCCCGTGAAGCGCCGTCGGGGGCTGGACACGGGCATCCGGCAGACGCAGGAAGAGACATAAGGAGCGGCCCATGGGTTTCGAGAAGCTACCGCCGCGTGGAAAGTTTCCCCTCGGGCGCCTCTTGGCGACGCCCGGGGCGCTGCGGTGCCTCACGCACGACGATATGCTATCCGCCCTCGCCCGCCATGCCGCCGGCGACTGGGGGGATCTCTGTGCTGAGGACTGCGCCGAAAATGAGCTGTCGCTTCGGGAGGGCTTTCGACTCTTTTCAGCCTACCATTCGGCCGCTGGCGTGAAGTTCTGGATCATCACCGAGGCCGATCGGTCGGCGACGACCGTGCTGGTGCCAGAGGAGTACTGAATAGCTCGGTAATATTGGAAAGAATGCACCGCACGCCCTGAGCGACATCCGAAACTAATTTCGGGGTGGACCAATCACTGGGGATGGGCCAAGTAACACGGGGGGCTGAAAATACAAGCCGGTGGCTCTGGAGGGTGCCTGTGGGAGGGCCGGTTCGAGTCCTGCCTGGCTCCCCGGGCAGGGCGAATCTGGGCACTGGGAACAGAGACTCTTCATAATCTGAAGACGGTTACGGGGAAATTACTGTCCTGGATAGGAGAAAACCGGATGCTAGGCACCAACGCTCTGGATAAACCGCTTTGTCGCTTCGAAAACCGGAGAGTTGAGAGGGAGGTAGCCTTTGAGCGCCCCAAGGCCGAGTGAAATATGAACTTCAGGTTTTGTGGCCAGATAGGCTTGCACTCTGGCTTTTGAGAGTTCTTTTGGGAGAGGGAGCGCGAGGCGGCTGAGGCAACTAAAGAGCGCCTCAGTGCAGCTAAACGCCGGGTCTGGGCCCAGTGCTTCTATGCAGAGGTCTTCAAGTTCGCCCGGCCGGCCATTGCCAGGAAGGATGAGTACGCCGACTTTCGGTTTATCACCCACGAAAGTTTGGGGATACGGTGGAACGGACAGGCCAGCTTTCTTGAGAGCACCTGTAACGCTTTGGAAGGTGCTCGCTTCACTCTCATCCGCATCGCGCACTACGCCGAGGGAAACAACACGACGAGCAAATTCTGGGGAGATGACGAGCGTGTTGACCTTATCGTCGAGGTTGCTCTTCCCTTCTAACCAGATAGGTTGGAGGTTTGAGACACTTAACTCACGACAGAGAGCGGAGAAAAAATTGAACTCATCCTTTCCTTCCACAAGGAGCAATCTGTTCTTCTCGATTAGAATTGGTCGGCTTGTCTCGACGCGTTGAGCGTCCATTAGCGGATCTCCAGGTTGGCGTCGATGGCTACCGAGAGGGTCCGCTCATCGTACATCACGGCTCGAATTTCCTCGTCCACGCGCTCAAGCCTGTAGAGTCGAAATTCGTCGGGACCGTTTTCGGTGAAAGCCTGGTGGGCTGCAACAGCGGACTCTCGGCTGTGGGTAGTGCAGAAAAGCTGGACGTTGAAGCGACGAGCTGCTTGGAGCAGTGACTTCCATAGTTTAGGCAGAATGGCGTAGTGAAGGCCATTCTCGATCTCGTCAAAGAGGACGATGCCGTCCTTTGCGTTCGCAATGTGGACTGCCAACTCGACGAGTCTGTAGAAGCCCTCACCCATGAGAGGAGCCGGGATGGGTCGATTCTCGGCCACGATTCCGTGAAGGACGGTCTGGCCCCCAAAAGTGAGTAGGAGGAGGGATTTGAGTTCTGGCTCAATGATACGGAGGATTTCCAAGAGAACTGGCTGTTGTGATTCCAATTGAGTTTGGGTGAAACGGTCGGCCATCTCCTGGAAAGGGACACGAGTTCGGGCACCGAGATAGAATCCGGGGTACGGAGGCGGGGTGGGCGGTGGGTCAGTACGGATTCCATGCTGGTCGGCGATCAGATAGTGTCTCCTCTGTTTCTTCGGGTCTTCGTAAGTGAGTTCTAGAACAATAGCTCCCTCTGCGGACCATTGTGCGGGCAGCTGTTGTGTGCTCTGGAGAGGCCTTGTATGAGCAAGTCGCGATAAGTCCTTTGGGTCTCGTAATACGCGCAAGCGGAGGGACCGGCGACCAAGAGATTCTGTGTCGGCAATAAGCTCGATCTTTCCTCGATCATTAAAGTCGTTGAAAACTGAGGACCAGGGTGATTCCCTTAAGGGTCCTGCCAATTCGATCCTAGTAGAGACGAGGCCGCGATTCGCGTTCAAAGTCATCGCTAAGTCTGGCCTATATGCACCTGAGTGCAGGAAGATAGCCTCTAGTAGGCTGGTCTTGCCTGTGTTGTTCCTTCCGGTGATGAGGTTGATCCTCTTGAGGCCTTCTAGAGCGAGATGCTGTAAACCGCGAAAGCCATTTACCTCGAATCTGGTATGCATCGGCCTCTCCTTGAGGAATGCAGCGAATGAGAAATGCGCGCGAATCGTATTTAAACAGATTATCGTATAGTAGGGATCTGGTCAAGGGAAGCGGTAGTGTCCTAATTTGCCCCGGTTCCTCCTAGCGGGTAACCTTAGCGGGTGGGTAAGAGGCCGGCTAGCTGATCGGTCTGCTCAATCTGTCAGTTGGAGCGAGTATCATTAACCTTGCCCGGCCCCGTGTCTATATTCACATCTCGTCCCACGCTCTGAATAATAGGGCCGCTATGTGTGCGGGCAGTCATGAGATTTGAAACCGTGCTCCTCACAGAGACACCGGCCCAAGCAACGACGATCGCGGCGATCGATGCCACGACACTGGATATGACGATCGCGATACTCGCGGCAACGGACCACTCCTGTACTGTCATGCTTGAGAACCCCCAAGGTAGGGCCGGTGGATGAGCCGGCCCTGATTCGCCCGCCTGGATCTAGGGGCCGGGTGCGGCTTGTGGTGGTGGTTGAGGGGGCTGCTCTGCGGGCATATGGGACAATGTGAGTGGAAGGCGATGGGCGGTCTGACCGTTCAACACGATCTCGACGTGATGAATTCCCGGCTCTGGGAATTGGGTCCCAAGGAAATGATGGACAGAGGCCGCGCCCGCTTGTGGACCAATAACGATAGGGACGGGCTCGGAGGTTACAATTAACCGTCCGCGCAGTGTGATGACTCGCACGACAACGGAGGCCTGATCGTTCGGGTTGCCGGAATATTGGATTATCGTGGTGAAAAAGGGATGAGTGGCGGGAAATTGCCGAGCGTGAATCCGGTCGAAGATTCCAACTACAATTGCTTTCCCCGACGCGTCTAGCTGGCCAAAATCTGCAAGGTGAGCCCACTGAACTGTGATAGCCATTTGGACGGCTCCTTCTCGCGCGACCCTCAAGGGTCCCTAGTGGGATCAGGAGGTGTCAGACTGGTATGGATGCTAGATAAATCGCGCCGGGAAGTCAATGGCCGTTTCGTCCGGGTACTGAGCGGGGACTACCGCTTTTTTCAAATTGGGAGAGTACCGGCTCCCCCGTCCAGGTAACCTAGCCGTTCACCTGGGGTGTTGATCTCTCGAGATGGTCGGCCGGTGGCGAAGGAGAAATGGCAGTCTTTACCGAGGTTTTTGTTGATCTTGGTCGACTGGGTGAGCGTCGGAGGGTGGAGAAGAATTCTTGTGGAGATTGCAAATCCGCTTTGGTCAATTATTTCGCGGGGTTATCATCCACTGGGCAGATCACTTTCAACACCTTTGGTGAACGCCTAGCCAGGTAACACGGGGGCTGAAAATACAAGCCGGTGGCTCTGGAGGGTGCCTGTGGGAGGGCCGGTTCGAGTCCTGCCTGGCTCCCCGGCCCAGGCTCGAACCGAAAGCCATAACCATGTGCACCGGGCAGGTTGTGGTCGTCAAGGGTGATGAATTTGGTGTCGCACCAGCTAGGAATTCTTCCTGGTCAGGTAGGTGGAGATTGGGAAGACTCTTGCACGATGGGGTGCCGGAGGGCGAAGAACGCAGAAGCCCGCAGGGCATCTGAGGCCCGAGGAGCGGTTCGCTCCGTTTGAGTGCCGGGGGACCGGCACCCACGTTGTGCGCATGGTTCTGGCTGGGAAGACTTGCTCCGATGGCGGGAAGAACTATCACTGTGTGTATGAGGGATTGGATGGGCATACAGCGTTTTTGCGACCCACAGAGGTTAACCGGGCGAGGGGAAGACGGATTCTTGCGCACCACAGGCTGGAGACGGGCCCACCGTGACCCGTACACGGGCACGAAGCTGGAAACGGCGGAGAGAGCAAAAGCAAGCCTGCGGGGTACCGTGCCGTCCTCGATCCTACCAGGCCGCTGGAACCGGCCTCCGGTTTTTCCCAGTCTCCTCTCTGCTCCAACATGTCGGTTTATCCCGGCGCACCCCTTGTCTTCTTGGCGCGCTCCCTCTTCTTGCCTCCCTCTTCATGCCTCGAACGCTCGGGCCAGCGGTTTTGGCAGGCGGCCCGCTGTGGCCGATCAGCCGACCAGATCGCGCACCGCTCCGAGGTTCGCGGGGGGCGTCCGGAGCGCCATGACACAACCGGGCGCGAGCATGAACCGCTCAGTCCCCATTTCCTGCAAGAGCGCCCTGATCTTTGTCCGTACGACCTCCCGCGAGGCTGATACCATCCACCCGACCCGATCTAAGCCGCCGACGACGACGCCCGGAAAGCGGCGTCGCCCCTCGGGCATAGCCAACGACCCATCTTCCCAGCTCAAGGCCGGTACTGGGTACCGGATGAACCGGTCGAAGAATATAGCCTGGCCGTGCAGGTGCAGGAGAGAGAACTCCGAACGCCCGCGGAGGAGACCGAGGAGCCTCGCCTCGAACGGCGCGCACCAGCGTTGGTGCTCGGCCGCGGTCAGCAGGCTCTCTCCGGCGAACTGGGTGGCGAGGAAGATTCCGGTGGCCCCCCGCTCCAGACAGGCGGCGATGTAGGCTTCTTCGGTGTGGGTGATGGCCTCCAGCGCTGCCAGGACCGCGGGCTCGCGACTCCGGAGATGCTCCAAGAGCAGCGACCTTCCGGCCAGCTTGGCGGCGGTGGTGAGGGGGCTGAAAACGGTCTGGAGAATTGGCGCCTCGGGCACGGCCTTCCGCACGAGCTCGAGACACCGGAGCTCTCGTCCCCGGGCCCCCTGGTCAGGCCGCCGAGGGGTAATCTTTCGCCAATCCTCGGGGGCTCGGATGGGACCGGACAGCAGCCGCTTGAACCCGAGTTCCTGGTCCGGGTCCCCCACCTGGCAGCCCCAATCCTCCACGCCATACATGCCGCTGGGCATCATTTTGACAAAATCGAGATCGTAAACGCGATGGTCGCGGACGATGGCCTCGGCGAGGAGGTCAGGCTGATCGTCGATCGCTGGGTAATGCCACCAGAGGCTCACCGGGATGCGATCCGCGGGCTTCCCGTGGATGACGGCCTGAATGCGCTCGCGCTTGGTCATGAGCCTTCTCCTGTTTGGGGCCTCACCTTCGCACGCGGGGAGGAAGAGCGTCTCCGCCCTCCCGGCGCCCAGGGCTTTGGCGCCAGAGAGTTCCCGTCAGAGGCGGCGACGCGGAAGCCCACGCGCCCCCTCTCCTCCGCGAGGCCAGCGAAGGACACGTGCCTGAGCCGGCCCATCAGGTTTGCAGAGCGTGGTAATGGGGTAGACGCACACCCCGAAGACGGCGTTGCGACCGTACCCGGACAGGATGCCGCGGCCGCCAGGCAGACTTGAGAGCGCCCCTTCTTCTCGGAGGACGGTCCCTCAGGAGGCGACCGCGCTCACCGGCCTCGGGGCCACGACCGGCATCCGAGTGGACGCCCTGCAGCACAGCTCCCCCCAGCTACCCCGAGATACGCCCCGGGGTCCGGCGCGCTGCGCCCCTCGCCGTGCGTGAGGACACCACAACGGGAGCGGAGCAGCCTCCGCATCCGTTTGACGGAAGATTCGCCGATGCCCCAGTTCACGCGTGGCCACGCCGGGGGGTCTGCCGGACCCGGCGTTGGAGATTACGCTGACGGAGTGAGCGAAAGGTCGGACCCCCTCCATTAGCCCGCCAATCGGTTCACGGGGCGGCAATCATCTCCTTCCGCAGAAAAAGCGTGGCAACGAACCCCAGCGCCACGCCGACCAGCATGTAATAGGCGGGCGCCATGGGGGACCCGGTAATCTTGATCAGCCACGTCACAATGAATTGGGCAAATCCGCCGGTGACCAGCACGGTGAGATTATTCACCAGCGACAAGCTGGTGGACCGGCTTCGCGTCGGGTACAGTAAGGCGAACACGGTACAGTACGTCCCGATGAACATCGCCATGAAGAAGCACACCGTCAACTCGACGACCCACAGCTTTGCTACGCTCGGGGCGGCGGTCAGCCACGCGTAAAGGGGGTAGGTCACAACCACGTACCCCAGCAACGACAGCACGAGGATGGTCTTGCGGTTGAACCGGTCGGAAAGGAACCCCGACAGCGGGACAAGCCCCAGCATCATGAGGGCACTGACCGTTTGCACCACGAACGTCTCGTGAATCGGCAGCTGGAGCGTCTTGCTGGCAAACGTCTGCAGGTAGGCGAAGGCCACCCAGAAGGACACGGTACTAGCGGTGACCAACCCACACCCCAGCAGCAGGCGGTGGACGTTGTGTCGGAGATCCTGGGCGATGCCGAGGTCCGTGGTGGGAGAGGCCGCCCGGGCGCGAAGAATCGCCTGAAACTCGTCCGTTTCGACCAAACTCTTCCGGATGTAGACCGCGATGGGCGCGATGACCAGCCCCAGTGCAAAGGCAAGGCGCCACGCCCCCGCCACCAACTGCTCTTTCGTGAATATCGCCGTCAACAGCGCGCCCAAAGCGGCACTCAACAAAAATGATCCCACCTGCCCGGTCATTTGCCACGAGCCGTAGATCCCTTTGCGGTTTTCGGGCGCGGCCTCAATTAAGAGTGCCGTCGACGGACCAAATTCTCCCCCCACCGAGAAGCCCTGCAACAACCGGGCGACCAGGATGACCAGGGGGGCCAGCATGCCCACCGTCGTGTACGTTGGCGCAAACGTCATCAAGGCGATCGACACCCCCATGAGCGTCATCACGAGCATCAGCGCGGCTTTTCTTCCCTTCTTGTCCCCGTATAGGCCCAGCACAATGGCGCCGATGGGGCGCATGAGGAACCCGGCGCCAAATATCGCCGTGGTCGCGAGGATCGAATTGATTTCGCTGCCCGGAATCTTGGGGTCCACGGGGAAGAACACGGCGCTGATGATCGGCGTCATGAAGGCGAAGATGCTAAAGTCAAACCATTCGAGCATGTTTCCAATGATGATGGCGATAACGCCCTTGGTAGACGGCCCCTTCGCTGACATCTCTATTCCTCCTGCTGATGGTGCTACTTCCGGGTTTAGTGTGGGCGCCCCCTCCCCCTGTGCTCTGCCGAAGCTGTCGCCGAAGGTGCCTCGGCCCGTAACGGCCCCTGATCGCGTGCCCGGGGGCTGCCCGCGCCGATTGTGCCTCCAGCCTTGCGACAAAATCGAGAAGGAGGTGTTACCCCTACATCCTGGGGCTACCTCCACTCGAGCCGGGTGGACTCAAAGAGTAAACCCACCAGCATGGCTCCCAGGATCGCGCGGGCGACTGCCTCATCCGTCCTTCGTCACCGGGAGGGGCAACGGTGCGAAGGATACTCCTGGCCTCCTCGGCCTGTCAAGAGAACCGCCAGACAGCTGCCCGCAGGGATGGTCGGACGCACCTACTTCAGGCGGGAAAACACCCCTGAGATCCTGGATTCAAACCCGTTGCAGGAGAGTATACGGGCCTGGACGGAGTTTTTGCGGACGACAGGCAGAGGGCTGCGGGTGAGGGCAATGAATCCGCTTCCGCGCTCTTGGGGCTCCCCCTGAACGAAGTGGATGCACGGCGAGTGCGGAGTGGGTGGGGCTCATGCCCTCCGGGCCGCAATCTCCCCGACCGCCTTGACGGCAGCGAGAATGTCCTCCTGGGTATTAAAGGGACCTACCGAGAAGCGGACCGTTCCGCGCGGCGCCGTGGCAAGGTGCTCGTGCACCTTGGGTGCGCATTGCAGGCCGGTGCGGGTGAGGATGTCGTAGTCCACGTCCAAAATGGTGCCGACGTCCGAGGGGTCCCATCCGTTCACCGTGATGGAGAGGGTTGGAACTCGCGGCTGCTCATCGGTGGGAGCGTACACCGTCACACCCCGAATCTCACGCAACCCCTCGGCAAGCTTCGCGGCCAGGGCGTTCTCCCGCCGCTGGATCATGTCCAGGCCGTGCTCGGTGATCCAGTCCACGCCTGCGGATAGCCCAGCAATCCCGAGGACGTTGAGGGTACCGGCCTCAAGCCGCCAGGGATACTCCTCCAGGTGATACGGGTCCGCCGAGCGGACGCCAGTCCCGCCCCACATGGTCGAGGCGATCTCAGCATCATCCGCCACGCAAATCCCGCCAGTGCCCGTGGGTCCAAGCAGGCTCTTGTGCCCGGTGAAGGCCACGAAGCTGACCTGCCACTCGGCCATGTCGATAGGAAAGGCTCCTGCGGTCTGGGCCGCGTCGATGGCCAAGGGCACCCCAACCTCGCTGCACACGGTCCCGATTGCTCGGATGTCTTGCACCACCCCGCAGACGTTCGAGCCCTGATTGACAATGACCAGCTTGGTGTTGCGCTTGATGGCACGCCGGATGTCTTCGGGATCCACCAGGCAGTCCGCGCCGGGACGGATGAACGTGGCTTCCGCGCCCAGCTTGACCAGATGATTGACCGGGCGGAGGACCGAGTTATGTTCCATCCACGTCGTGATGACGTGGTCCCCCGGACCGACCGTCCCTTTCAAAATCAGGTTCAGGCTGTGGGTGGCGTTCGAGGTGAATATCAGACGATTGTCGTCTTTCGTCTTGCCAGCCGCCACCAAGCTGGCGTTGAACAACGCGGTGAGCTTGCGCCGTGCGCCGTCCACCATGGCCTCTGCCTGCAGGGCCATATCGCACCCCGAGCGGCCTGGGTTTACCCCGCAGGTGCGGTAGAAGCTGATCATCTTGTCGTGGACCACGTCGGGCTTGGGGAATGACGTAGCCGCGTTGTCTAGGTAAATCATGTCGCCCATGGATGCCCCCTTGAAGAGTCCAGTTCGATCTGCTGATCTCGTCGCGAGTCTTTCGGCTCTGCAGGCCGCTCCCGGTATTCCTTTGCTTCCGCGGACCGACTGAGCCGCGGGCGTAATTCTGTAGGTGTTAGCACCTGCATGAGCAACAAGCTAGATTGGGAAGGTGTGCCACCCTTAGTTGAAAATTGACGAAGCGGCTCCCGTGTGGTGAAGTGGCTGTTGCCACACACCCACCAACCCCACACAGAAAGGAGCCGCTTCATGAAGAGGGTATTCCGCGTCCAGGGCAAAGGCAAGGTGAAAGACATCGGGCTGCGCGGACTGGCAGACTATCCCGAGGTGGAGCGGGTGAACACCGAGGCGCTCATCATCCACGCCTTCCCCCTGGAGCGATTCGCCGAGGCGTACGAGATCGCGCGCGCAGGACAGGCGGGCGCGATCAAGGTGCTGCTCGAGATCGGGCAGGGACGGGAAGGGCAACAGCGGAGGGTGCCGGGGGGCGCGACATGCCAAGGGAACGCCCACGCCTGGTCGATCTGACGCGGAGGATCACCCACGAGATGCTGAACTTTCCCGGCGAGCCGCGTCCGGGATTCATCGCATTCGGCGGGCTCGCCGACACCGGCTTCCGCTGCCGGCAGGTCCGCATGCCAACCCACTTCGGGACGCACGCCGATGCGTACAGCCACTTCCTGCCCGCCGGCCTACGCGGAGAGGTCGGCGGATCGGGGAAAGGGGCGGGTGCAAACGCACTTTGTCGCTTTCCGCCGTGAGAGAGAACACCTCCGGAGGTGCGTACAAAGAAAGCTGCCGAAGGCGTCTCAGAACCTACGGGCCCCCTAGCCCCCTGCTCACATCCGCCATTCCTGTCATCCCAGAATCCTGCCTGGATTGGTCTTGGTCATGCTGCGGATGGCCCGGGCCGGGAGTCCGTACTTCAACATCTCCCGGATATACCAGGTCATCACCTTTACCGGTGGCGGGTTGACCACCTGGCCCGAGTCCGTGGACATGATGCAGTGCTCGGGGCCTATGGCCTTGATGGCATCCCCTAAGGCACTGGGTGGAATGGGATGGGCTACCTGAGGCGTGCAGTCATTAAAGACATGCTCCAAATACGTGGCTCCAGCATTGAGTGCCTCCCGCATCTGGTCAGGCGAGTAGTTGACGAAACTTGCCAACGGGTGGGTGACAACGATCTTTTCGACTCCCGCCCTCCTCGCCTCTCGGATGAGAGTCAACCCTTCTTCTGGAGAGAGATGCCCAGTGGCCAGGATCATTCCGTTTCTGGCAATCGCTTCCAGGATGGGCCCGACCTCCGGGACCAGGCTGCCGTTCCCTGCTACGATGGAAATCCCCTTGATGTCTTTGGGCATGGCTTTCGCGAACATCGGGACATGGTCCACATACTTCAGGTAATGGGTGGCATGGATCGTGGGCATCCACACCTGACGAGCACCGAGCTTGGCGGCGCAATCCACCGCGTATTTATTGAGTCCTCCTACTGGCCAATTGAGCGCTACCCCGCCGAATACTGGGAAGCCCGTGATGGACTGGGCAATCTGCGCTCGGTCTGCGCTGATGGTAACGTGGCTCTTAATCAGAATAGCCCTCATCCCCGCCCGTTTCGCCTGGCGAGCGACTTCTACGTCACTGAGCAGGCGAGGATAAACATCGGGGCCGGAATGGATATGAAAATCGATGGCTCCTCGCAGCAGCTCCTTGGCCTGCTTCTCCAGGATTCTCTCGTTGGCCTTTGCCTTTAACGTCATGACCTCCCTCCATTGAGACAGCCCGAAGCGATCCATGCGTCTGTCGTTCTCTCTTCCACGCCACCCGGCAACGAGACTCATCCGCCTAGGTGGAATTTCGCGGGCAGGAACAGGGTGAACCAGGGCACCAACGCCACCACCAGGAGGCCTATGAACACTACCACCAGCAACGGGATCAGCGCGCGGGAGGATTTTTCGATGCTGGTCCCGCACACGGCGCAGCAGACGTAGAACCCATTGCCGGCAGGCGGTATGAAGATCCCGATCCCCATGGCGAGCACCAGTATGATGCCGTAATGGAGCTGACTCAGGCCGACCTGGCCCGCGATGGGCATCAGAATCGGCGCCAGGATGAGGAGGGCGGGCAGCCCCTCCAGGATCGTCCCGATCACGATGAGGAGCAGGATCGAACCGAACAGGAACAGCCACCGGTTGTTCTGTACACGGGTCAGGATCCCGACGAGCCGTTGGGGCAGGTTGGCCACGCTGAGCGTCCAGGAGAAGCTGGAGGCGGCTGCCAGGATGAACAGGATCATCCCCGACAGGGCCGCACAGGCGATCACGTTGTCCACAAGCGCTCGAAGGCCGAGCTCGCCGTAGATCGCGGCGAGAACCACCCCGTAGACCACCGCGAAGGACGACACCTCGGTCGGGGTGCCAATGCCGAGCAGGATCCCGGCGAAAAGGATTACCGGCATGAGGAGGGGCGGCAGCCCTCCGAGGGTTGCTGTCATGAGCTGGCGCAGGCTTGCGCGGGGTGCGCGGGGTGCGTGCGACAGCCGGGCCTGAATATAGATCAGTACCATGAGACAGAGGCCGACCACCACGGCTGGGATGACCCCGGCGATGAAGAGCGCCCCGACGGACAGCGTCGTCACCGAGCTGAGCACGAGCATGGCGATGCTGGGTGGGACCGTCTCCCCCATCACGGCCGAGGCCGCAAGCACGGCCGCGCTCTGCTCCATGCTGTAGCCTTCCCGCCGCAGCATGTCCCGCATGACCGATCCTACCGCAGCCACGTCGGCCGTCTTCGCTCCGGACATTCCGGAGACGATATACATGCTCACGACCGTCACCTGCAGGAGTCCGCCGCGGAGATGTCCGACAAACGCTTTCACCAGACGCACCAGACGAAGGCTGATGCCGCCTTTCTCCATGATCATGCCGGCGAAGACGAAAAAGGGAAGGGCGACCAGCACAAAATTGTTCGTGCCGTCGGCCGCGTTCTGGGCCAGTGCGGTGAGCGGCACCGTGCCGGATGTGTAGAGATACGCGAAGGCACCGAAGAGCAGTCCGAAGGCGACAGGCAACCCGAGCAGCAGGGTGCCAAAGAAAAGGCCCAGGGCGAGGCTGAGGGCCGCATCGCCCGCAAACCAGGGTCGCCAAGTCCCGCCCGTCAGCACGAGGAGGAGGACGAGCGCCGCGAAGGCGGCGCTCACCCCCAGCACGGCCGGCCGATGCTGGAGGACGAGTCGCTCGATCGCCGTCACCGCGAGTAAGATCATGCTGGTGACGAGAGGGACGACGAACCAGCCCGCGCGTATCTGCAGGATCGGCGTCAATTCCTCCCACCGGGCGGCGAGCAGCGGGAGCGCACTCAGCCCCACCGTGACCGCGACCGTGAGGACGATCAGGTCGACCAGCGTGTAGCAGGCGCGCTGACATGCCAGCGGCAGGGCCGCGACCAGCGCGCGGATGGAGACGTGCTCAGCGCGCCGATACGCCAAGACCCCGCCCGCGAAGGCGATCGTTGAGAGTGCCAACTGCGCCGTCTCGTCGGTCCAGAGCAAGGCGATGCCAAGAAACGAGCGACTCAGGGTATTGAAGAAGACCACCCCCAGCTCACCCAGCAGCGCCACGGCGAGGGTGATCTTGAGCACGATGTCGATGGCTCGCGTCAATCGCGTCCCATTCCGAGAGCGCAATACCGCCGGATCGAAACCCATGGCGGCAGGAGGCAATTCGCTGGTCATCTCCGCACTGTCCTCGCTCAGTCTGGGAAGATACGCGTACTGTCTCTGGCCCACCTGCTCCGGCTAAGCCCCAGCAGGTGGGCCACGCCGGACTGCCACGTGGGAGACTGCCCCTCCGGTGCGCGCCCTTAGATGCTCGCCGCCTTCATCACCTGATCCACGAACTCCGGGCCAATCTTGGCGCGGAACTCGGTGTAGACCGGCTGCATGGCCTTCTGGAAGGCGGGGAAGTCGACCTCGTTGATCACCAGACCACTCTGCTCGCAGAGCTTGCGGCTCTCCAGCGACTTCTCGGCGACGAGCTTGCGCCAGAAGGGCTGGATCTCCTTCGCCGTCTCGCGAATTACCTCTTGCTCCTTGGGCGTGAGGGCATCCAGCCTGACCTTGCTCGCCATGAGCGCCCCGGCGTTGTAGACGTGATTGGTGAGCCCCACGTACTTCGTCACCTCGACCAACTTGCTGCTGATCACCGCCATGAAGGGCAGCTCGTAGCCGTTGACCGTGCCCTGGGAGAGCGCGAGGTAGAGCTCCGAGAGGTCGATCACGACGGGAATGGCGCCCACCGCCTTGAACATGGCGGCGAAGACTGCGCCGGGCTGGACGCGGATCTTGAGCCCCTTGAAATCCGCCGGCACCCTCAGAGGGTGAGCGTTCGTTTCAGTCTCGCGCCAGCCGTAGTGGCCCCAGGTCAGGCCGTAGATCCCCTTGGTCGGCATGTCGTTGAGTAGCCCCTGACCGATCGGACCGTCGAGCAGCCGCTCGGCTGAGGAGGCATCCTTGAAGAGGAACGGCAGGTCCAGCGCCTCGATGCGAGGGAAAAAGGATTCGAGGAACCCTGTCGTTTCCATGGCCAGCTCTACGATGCCGGTCGTCAGGCCGGACATGACGTTGGTCATGGTGCCGAGCTGGCCGACGGGGAAGACGCGGACCTCGAGGGAGCCCCCGGTGCGCTCCTTGACCAGGTCCCCGAACCGCGTGGCGACCGTCTGGCCCGGGTGGAGTACCGTGTCCGCATGGCCCAGCTTGAGGATGGTGGGCTGGGCCGCTGCCCGGGCCGGCCGCCCGCGGAGGTTGAGGGCCGCGACACCTGCGGTGGCTGCCGTCGCATAGCCAAGCCCACGGGTGAGAAACTGTCTCCGGCTGACATTCTTCATTGTCGCACCTCCCATGTTCACCGTTGGCATAGGCGCCAGTCGTCATCCGGGATCTCCCGGCTGGCGCGTCAGGTGTGGACTCTCCCTATCCGCCGAACCTCGTTCGAGCACACCTCAGAGCGATCCTCGATGCGCACAGGCCTCCTTCTGGCACCGCTAGAAACCGAAGAGCCTCCCTGGGTTATCGACGAGGATGCATTTCCGGGCCTTCTCATCCGGCACCCAGTCGATGAGCAGGTCGAAGAGGTCCGTCGTGTTTGGCATCTTGCCCTTGAAGACGGCGTGCGGCCAGTCGCTGCCCCAGAGGAGGCGATCCGGCCGCGCCTCCACCAGCGCCCGCGCAGGCGGGATCAGATCCCGGTAGGGTGGCGCCTCGGCCGAAAGGCGGTACGCGCCGCTCAGTTTCACCCAGCAGCGTCCACCCCGGAGGAGGCGCAGGAGCGCCCGGAAGGACGGCTGCTCCAGCCCTCCTTCGGCCGGGCGAATGAAGCCCATGTGGTCGATCACGAAGTCCGACGGCAGCTTGGCGAGCCGGGGTTCAAGCTCGACCAGGTGATCCGGCCGCAGCAGAAGCTGGATGTGCCACCCCATTTCCTTGATCCGGGCGGAGAGGCGTTCGAGATCGCCCAACGGCAGGCCACCCGTATGAGCGAGGATGAAGCGGACGCCGCGCACGCCGTCCTCCTGCAGGCGCGCGAGCTCCTTGTCCGGCGTGTCGGGAGGGATCACCACGATGGCGCGTGCCGGGACGCCGAGCCGGGGCGCCGCCTCCAGTTGACGGCGGTTGTCGCTGCCGTACACGCTCGGCTGAACGAGGACTGCCCGTGCGATGCCCAGCGTGTGAAAAAGATGGCAGCAGGCCGCCGGGAGGGCGTCCGGCGGCGTGTACTCTCGGTCGGCGACGTAAGGGTAACGCGTGGCCGGCCCGAAGATGTGGAAGTGGCAGTCGGTCGTCTCGGCTGGAGCCGCCAGACGCGGCTGCCGAGGATGCGGGTCAGGACCTTGGCAGAGCTCGGTCATGATGGCGTCCTCAATTGTGTGCGCCGCCGTCGCACGGCGGCCGGCTTTTTGGCCAGCGGGACTCTAGGCTGGCCGCCTAATCCGCCGGTACGCACCTGCGTACCGTGGCGGACTATGGAGGTACCGCCGTTCCCCCGGAACGCGTCGAGTATCGTGTGCCTCCATTCTTGGCCTCTCATGGCTGGTCACCTCCAGGACCAGGGCGGTCAGCCGCCTCATATCGGGGCCGATCCTGTCGTTCCGGGATCAGCACGACCGCATGGAACAGCTTCCCCGTCATCACAGCGCATCCAAGAGCGCCCGCACCGTCTGCATGGCCCGGCGGGCCGCGGTCGGCGAGTCGGGCTGTTGCTCCATCTCCATGGTGATGAAGCCGTCATACCCGATCAGCTTGAGCGCCTCCAGCACCTCGCGGAAGTTGATGTGACCAGCCCCCGGGTACCATCGGTTGCTGTCGGCAAAATGCACGTGGGCGAGATGCGCCTTCGCCGCCATGAGGCTCGCGGGGAGGCAGGCATCCTCGATGTTCATGTGAAACGTGTCGGCGACGATGCCGAGGTTGGGGTGCTGCAGCTCCTGGACGAACGCGATGCCGTCCAGGACGGAGAGCAGGGTATTCCCCTGAAAGCGGCACTGGGGTTCCAGGAGAACCCGCACGCCGCGGGGCTGGCCGTACTCCGCCGCCTCCAGGAATCCCTCCTTCATCAGCTTCCACGTATCCGCGGCCCCCGGGCCTTCCGGGACGCTCCCGCGGATTCGTCCAAGGTGAATCTGTGCCCCCCAGCAGGCGGCCATGTCGACGTAGTCCCGCAGCCGCTCCCGGGCGGCCTGCCGGACCGCAGGATCCGGGTCGGTCAGCGTCAGGCCGTCCTCGCTGGACGGGCCGGTGCTCAGCTCGGGCACCGTGAGGCCGTGGCGCTGGATCGTCGCAGCGATGCTGCGCTGATCCAGCCCCTTCGGGTTCCCGGCGAAGAGTTCGACCCCCTCGTAGCCCAAGGCCTTGAGCTGGGAGCAGATGCCTTCCAGATCCCCGCGGAAGCACTGCATCTTCTTGGCCTGGCAGTCCGGCAGGGCCACCGCATAGCTCAGCTTCATCATCTCCGTCCCCCTGGAGAAACCGCCTCAGGACCCGTGTGCCCCCATCAGAAGCGCGCGCAGCCGGGCCACCGCCGTGGCGGGGCTGGTCAGGACCGGCACGCGCACTCTCGCCTGCGCCTGGACCCGGACCAGGGCCATGGAGACCTGCGCCAGACAGATCACGTCCGCTGCGTCCGCGAGGCGGTCATGGGTGGCCGAGTCGCCGGCGTTCCCGGCGGCGAAGGCCCCCTCCGCCAAGCCCGTGATCACGTCAATGTCCATGCCGCGGGCCGCCGCGCCAGCCTTCAGCTGCGCGGCAGCGGCCGGAGCGGCCGGGGGATTGGTGGCGACGACCCCGATCCGCTTCCCGGCGTCCAAGGCCGCGGCGATCATGGCTTCATCCGGTTTCAGCAGCGGAATCCGCACCAGCCGCTTGGCCATGTCCTCCACCTCGGGAAACACGGAGCAGGTAAAGAGAATCCCGTCGCCCCCCGTCCGGGCCGCGTAGAGGGCCAGCTCGCAGATGCGCTCGGCGATGTGGGGTGTGAGGCCTCCCTCCCGCGTGTAGGCCGGCATGAGATCATCATCGAGCAGGTTGCGGACCTCCGCCTCGGGCCAACCCTCGCGGAAGGCATGCCGCATCGGCGCGATCGCCGAGGGCACGGCATGGATCAACGTGATGCGCTTTTTCATGGGCGGCTCCAGTCAGTCGTCACAGTCCTCAAGTGTTATACGCCAGCACCGCCTCCAGGCTTCGCACACCCAATCATCAACGGCGTCCGCAAGCGCAGCCACCCCCCGCAGGGCCATGTAAATAAGGGACGGGCATGAAAATATGCGTTGGCTTTCTCCCTCCTAATGCATAATGCGGCACCCGGCCGTTTCTTCGGTGTCAAGGCAAGTCCCTCCTCTCGACGTCGATGCGTCGCCCTCTCCCTATGTTCGCTCGCTTCCCGTAATGCGTTGTTGACTCAGTGGAATAGCGCTGATAGCCTTCACCTGCTCTGCGCAGGAGGGCGAGACCAGCGAGGCCCCGCCAGCCCCGCCTCGATGCCCTTCCGCTCTTCGTCTGGACCCTTCGGCCGGCACGCTCGATGACGCGATCCTCCGCGGGCTGGAGCGCGGGGGGATCGTGGCCGATCGGCAGGACCGCGAAAGCTTCCTCGCGCGGCTCGGGCTCTCCCTCACCGAGGCGGCTCGGCAGCTCGGGGCCTCCACATCGGGGATTGCGAAAGCGGTCGCGAGAGCGGAGCGACCATCAGTCCACTGAGTCAACAACGTCCCGCATTACGCGATCTGGACTGCTTCCGCGAAGATTCTGGCCTTCTCAGACGGAAACCTCGCCTGTCCTTTTGCCAGGCTCCCCTTACTGCGAGGCCAGTTTGACTTCAAGGTCGGCTACTCCGGTTCCGTTGTCAAGAACTAGGGTGGCGTTCCTCGGCAGGGAACGAGAAATCCTCATAGTGATTGCAACCCGCCTCCTGCGCCAGTCGGGCCGACGATCCGTAAGGAGATGGCCAAAAACCAGGGCGGTGTAACGCTTCCTTTTCCTGCCACCGAACAGCTCTTCGAATCTCTGGTCGTGGCGCTTTCTCCACATGATATACCCGTACTTCCAGCCCACGTTTGAGAGCTTGTGCTCAAAACGCATGGTCGCCCTCCCATGGTTAGGCTTGCTGAACTCCACAGGGCGTTCCCCCATGGCCTGGGGAAACCGGGATTGGGAGATGCGCTGGAAAGTGAGCCTACTCCTACCCACGGGGATGGTCAAGGGCCGCTGGCGAAGAAAGGTACCGGACACCTTTTGAAGGCTAACGCCCTGATTTGCTTGGTGCGCGATTCGAAGTCTTGGCGATCGGTGCGCCAAGTCGAGATCCCGTGAAGCCGTATCCCTTGGTCGATGAGATCATCCGCCCGGTGTTGCGGGTCGGGATGCCGCGCGCGCCGAGGCTGAATGCCCCTTGGGGGCACCATGCACGTGGTCGCCCGCTGGAGGGCCCAGGCCGCCGTGGGATGCCGCGTGACATTAACGTGCACCAGCCGCCGACTCCTCACTTCCATCACGACGAAGACGTACAGCACCCTGAACCCGGCGGTCACCGTGACAAAGAAATCGCAGGCGAGCATCGCGTGGGCCTGGTTCCACACGAAGGTGCTCCACCGCTCCGAGTGCGGGCCGGTTCTCCTCCCAGGTCCTCTCGGTATATGGTGGGGCACGGTCCGGGGCGACACGCGGAGCCTTAGCTTTAGCAAAAGCTCCGCCGGAATCCGCTCTTTCTCCCCAGGTCGGATTGCTCCGGGCCATCTCGACAATCAGCTGCCGGAGATCCGCTGGGAGGCGCGGCCGACCGCCGGGACTCGAGCGCCACCGCCAGAAGAGCCGGAATCCCTTCCTGTGCCAGCGGATAAGCGTCTCGGGCTGCACAATGATGAGCGCTTCTTTCCAGGCGAAGAACCGCGCCAATAGCACCAGCCCCACTCTGGTCGGATCGCTTGCCCGCCTTGGACTCACCTGCCGCTCTTGGTAGAGCGCCAGTTGCCTTCGTAGGAAGAGGTTCTCGGCCGCCAGGGCTGTCCTGGACCGCAGACTGACCGCGACGAACCGTAGAGGTGCGGCCCAGAAAGCGACAACCATCCGAAACAAACGCAAAAAAGACTCGACCTTCCGCAGAGTCGAGAGGACTCCCCCAGGACAGGCTGGACATCACAGTGAGGTTTTGGATTCCGATCGTACGCAGGGAGATTAACAGGACAAGAGAAGGCTGGAGGAAATGCTTACGGAGCAAGGAGTCCTGCCCTTCATGTACGCCACCGAGCCTTTCGTCCATCTGGGACGGACTGATCCTGCCCTCCGACGTGGCCGCCTGCGGCTGCTGAGCTTCCCCGTGCGACCTCGAAGGACCTCACGGTTGTCCCCATACGTGGGCCGCCCCCGCCCCGAGGACCATAATAGCCGCTGCCACCCCAAAGATGCCGCCATAGCCGATCCACTCCGCGACCACACCGAGGCCCACGGTGGCCAGGACCACGCCCAGGTCGTAGGCCGCCGAGAAGAGCGCGACGCCCCACCCGCGGCGATCGCGCGGCATGCCGACGAGGAGCAAGCCGTACACGACTGGCATGACCACGCCGTGGGCGGCGCCGCAGGCGAGGCCGACCAGGACCAAGCGGAGCGCGCCGTGCCCGAGGGGCAGCGCCGCCAGGCCAACGGCCAGGACCCCATACGCCGGTAGGAGCATCGTCGGCTGCGTCAGGCGGCTCACCCCGAGGCCCCCCGCCAGGCGCACCGCCACCAGCCCGAGGGAGTACGCGAAGAAGAACAGCCCGACCCGTCCCGGGGCGGCGGCGATTCGGGCCACGGGGACGAAAGTCGACAGCGTGCCGAAGGCCCACCCGACTAGCAGGCTGCCGAGCAGGAGCGGGCCCGACCCGGCCATGATCCCCTGCCGGGACTCCGGCTGGTCCGCGCGTGGCCGGGCCGTTTCCGGGAGCCGCAGGACCAGGAGGAAGCTCGCAGCCATGGCCAGGGCGGCGGCGCCGAACAGGGGGAAGAATCCCGCCCGGCGGATGATGGCCTCCCCCACGCCGGGCATAATGGCCGATGCCAGGTTGATCCAAACGGTGTAGATGGCGAACACCTGGGCCCGTGCGCCGGGCGGGCTCAGGTCGGCCACCACCGCGCCCAGCCCGGAATCCATGAAGGAGGTCCCGATCCCCTGCAAAACCCGCAGGAGCAGGAAGGGCGCGCCGACCCGCGGGAACACGAAGAGGGACAGGATCGCCAGCAGGGCCAAGAGCGCGCCGGCCCCGATCACCCGGCGCCGGCCGACGCGGTCCAGGAGCCGGCCCCCCAGCGGGCGGGCGACCAGGGAGCCCGCCCGCAGGAGGCCCGCGACGAGGCCGATCTGGGCGGGGGACCCGCCCAATTGCTGGAGGTAAACAGGGAAGAGGAGGAAGAACGCGCTCGAGGAGTTGAAGAGGAAGCTCGCGGCGTTTGTCACCCGTAAGGCAGTGTGAAAGCGATGCGGCCCGGATGGCTTCACCATAGCCATGGTTCGTTTCGCTGCAACCTGGCGGCCCGATCGGGACCAGCTTCTACCGCCTCGGCACCGGGGGCCGGGGCGATCGGGACTATGGTCACGATGACCCACCGGTTCCCGTCACTGCGCGGGATCGTGTCACTGAGGCCTACAGGGTTGGTCATCGATCGGCGCTATTCGAACCAGAACCGTTCGGTCGCCCCGCCCATCGCGGTACCAGTTCCCCGGGGCAGGAGCACCACCTCCCGTGCCAAGAAGTCCCGGGTCCGCATTTCTCCCCAGCCGACGAGCCCGTCTGGGCAGTCCGCTCCCCAGATGCACCGATTCGCTCGGACCGATGAAGGAGCCTCGCCAGCAAGCCCCCCGCGCGGTTCCTGTCCGCTTGACCGACTTCTTGGGTGCCTATTTCAGCATGCCGCGAACAAACTGAGTATGCTCCGCAAGAACCGGACCCAATGTCCCCAAAGCGTGCTCGTCAGTAAGGATTCCGAGAAGGCGAGCATGGACGAAGTTGTGGCGGAGCACAGCTCGTCCTCAGCCGACCCATCAACCCGTTTGGCGTCACATGATCGGGCCCGGGTAGACCCGGGGGATCTCCACCGTCTCGCACGAGACGTTCGTGACCGCCGGGACGCGCCTCGCCACCTCGGCGGCGGCCTCCAGCATGGCCGGGCTGAAGACGACGC
>Ga0181527_1000510_pt1 | contig 44494 bp, 35 predicted proteins | sample PEATcosm2014_Bin_30_FD_119762 | JGI IMG/M metagenome (GOLD analysis project Ga0181527, IMG submission 119762) | Peatland microbial communities from MTU Mesocosm Facility, Houghton, MI, USA - PEATcosm2014_Bin06_60_metaG | ecosystem: Environmental > Terrestrial > Soil > Wetlands > Peat | place...
GGCGCTGTATGTGCTGGACGAGCCGTCGATCGGGCTGCATACGCGGGATACGGCGCGGCTGATCCACATTCTTTGCGAGCTGCGCGACCTGGGCAATACCATCCTGGTGGTGGAGCATGACGCGGATGTGCTGCGGGCGGCAGATCACTTGCGGGATCGGGGTCCGGGAGCAGGGGAGTTTGGCGGCAAGCTGCTGGCCGAGGGGGTTCTGGCGGAGATCGAGGCCAATCCGAATTCGCTGACGGGGCGGTATCTGTCGGGGCAGATTTCGATTCCCGTGCCGGCGCGGCGGCGTGCGCCGGGAAGAGAGCGGCTGGTGCTGCGCGGCGCGCAGGCGAACAACCTGCACGGACTGGACGTGGAGATTCCGCTGGGTGTGCTGGTGGCGATCACCGGGGTTTCGGGGTCGGGGAAGTCGACGCTGGTGCACCAGGTGCTGTACCGGGCTGTTGCCCGAGCGCTGGGACAGAGCGATGGCGCCGACCCGTCGAGTGTGTACAAATCGCTGACCGGAGTGGAGCGGCTGAACGACGCGGTGCTGGTGGATCAGACGCCGATCGGGCGGACGCCGCGCTCGAATCCGATTACGTATATCAAGGGATTCGACCTGGTGCGAGAGCTGTTTGCGGCGCAGCCGGAGGCCAAGCGGCTGTCGCTGACGCCGGGGCATTTTTCGTTTAACGTGCCGGGCGGGCGGTGCAATACGTGCGAGGGCGACGGGACGGTGACAGTGGAAATGCAGTTCCTGGCCGATGTGGAGCTGCCGTGCGAGGACTGCAACGGGACGCGCTACCAGGCCAGGGTGCTGCAGGTGGAGTACAAGGGCAAGAATATTCACGACGTGCTGCAGATGACGGTCAAGGAGGCGCTCAGGTTTTTTGCCGGGCAGACGAAGCTGCTGGAAAAGCTGGCGGTGCTGGACGAGATCGGGCTCGGTTATCTGCGGCTGGGACAGTCGGCAACGACGCTCTCAGGCGGCGAGGCGCAAAGGGTGAAGCTGGCCGCGCACCTGGCGCAGGTGCGGGCGGCGAACGCGAACGCCAAGCCCTCGCAGGCCAGCCGGGTGCTCTACATTCTGGACGAGCCGACGACGGGGCTGCACTTCGACGACGTTTCCAAGCTGCTGACGGCGTTTCGCAAGCTGATCGACGGGGGCGGGTCGCTGATCGTGATCGAGCACAACCTGGATGTGATCAAATGCGCGGACTGGGTGATCGACCTGGGGCCGGAGGGCGGCGAAGGCGGGGGACGGATTGTGGCCGAGGGCACGCCGGAGGAGATTGCGGGGAATCTGCTGTCGCATACGGGGAAGTGGCTGGGACGGGTGCTATAGAGCGGGCGGCTCGCGTAGCGGATTTCTCGAATCTATCTGCCGAACTATGCAAGGATGACCAATTCGCTATATGGCTTGAGTTGCGCATCGGCCGTGAGCAGATGCAATGGCTCGCTCATGGCCTGGGCAATGAGCAGGCGGTCAATCGGATCGGTGTGATGGAGCGGCAGGTCGGCCACCAGAATGGCGTGTCGTGACCAAACAGGCAACTCGTGGAAGCCATTCGCCGTGATCTGATCGAAGAGATCCTGTGGGACGGCGTCGATCTTGCCCAGACGGGCCTTGATCGCAACTTCCCAGATAGAGGCGGAGGAGACAAACACCCTGTCGGCTCCCCGGATGACCTTCAAGGCTCTGCGTGAAAGGCGCTCAGGCTCGTAAAACCACCAGCAGAGGATGTGTGTGTCGAGTAGGAGACGCATTAGCGCCCCTCAAACTCGGCCAGGATGTGGTCCGGGAGGGGCGCGTCGAAGTCGTCGGCGATCCAGCCCTTTCCTTTGAGTGCTCCGAGCCCGGTGAGGCGTTTTTGCTTCTTATCGAGGGCGGTGAGGCGTGCCACGGGCTTTCCGGCGCGTGCGATGACCACGTCGGTGCCGGAGGAGGCAAGATCGACAAGCTTGGATAGTTGCGTCTTGGCCTCGTAGATGTTGACGGTTTGTACTGCGGAGCTCACGGTTGGCACTGCGGGCCTCCTTGACTTGACTAAGTCTAGTCTAGCATATCATGGCGTTTGACGGCACTGCTTTAACAAGGGGCGTGCTTGCGGCAGGGAAACCGAGCGGTCGGCACCGAGTCGCTGGGTCTCAAGATTTGCCAGCGGGTGTGGGGATTGGGTAGAAAGGGTTGTACGTTTGCAGGCATTGGTCGCTGCGCCGGAAGATGAAATCGTTGTCGGCAAGAGGCAAGTTGTGTGCGCAGGGTGCGACGACCGTGTGTAAGAAAGGGTGTGGACAGATTGGGCATTTCCGCGGGTTCGATGGGGAGTGAAGGAAGGCGAAGCGACGATGAGGAGCTGGAAGCTCCACTGATTCCGCATGGGCGGCTGATCCCGTTTCTGGTTGTAACACCACTGTTCTTTTTGTGGGCGATTCCGAACAATTTGACCGACTTTTTGATCCGGCAGTTCATGAAGTCGTTCGAGATCAACCGGTCGGGCGCGGCGCAACTGCAGATTGGGATCTTCGTCGGGTATTTCCTCATGGCGATCCCGGCTGGTCAGCTCATGCGCTACTTTGGTTACAAGGCGGGGCTGCTGACCGGGCTAATCCTGATGGGCAGCGGTTGCATGCTGTTCTGGCCGGCGGCGCATGCCGAGTCGTACCAGTTCTTTGTGGCGGCGCAGTTTGTAATCGGGTGCGGGCTCTCGTGTCTGGAAACGGGAGCGAACTCCTTTATTGCCCAACTTGGGCCGACGGCCTCGAGCGAGCGACGGCTGAACTTTTCGCAAGCGTTCAACCCGCTGGGGTCGATTACGGCGGGGCTGGTGGGGACAGTTTTCATCTTCAGCGGCGTGGAGTTAAGCGCGGCGGAGACGGCAGCGAAACGGACGGCGGGAACCATGCAGGCCTATCTGCACTCGGAGACGCTGCGGGTGGTGCCGACGTACCTGGTGCTGGGTTCGGTGGCGTTGCTGTGGGCGCTGATGGTGCTGATGACGAAGTTTCCCGACCTGGCCAAGGAGGATGTTTCGCGGGAGGATGCGGGGCCGCCACGTCCTGTGCGGCTGATGCAGAGGCACTTTGTGCTGGCGGTGCTGGCGCAGTTCCTGTATGTCGGCGCGCAGGTAGGGACGTGGAGTTACTTCATCCTGTATGTGAGGTCGGCGACAGGAGTGGGGGACAAGACCGCGGGTTACATGCTCACCGGGACGCTGGCGGCATTTGCGGTGGGGCGGTTCAGCTCGGCGTGGCTGATGAAGCATTTCCATGCGCGGAGGATGCTGGGTGCTTACGCGGTGGTGAATATGGCGCTGGGTCTGGTGGCTGTGACGCGGCCGGGCTGGGTGGGCGCTATGTGCCTGCTGACGACGAGTTTGTTCATGTCGATCATGTTCCCGACCATCTTTGCTCTGGGTCTGAAAGGCATGGGCGACAAGACGAAGACAGCGGGGTCGCTTCTGGTGATGGCGATTTTGGGCGGCGCGGCGCTGACCAAGGTGATGGGCGTGGTGGCGGATGCGAAGGGCTTGCAGGCGGCTTATTTGGTGCCGGTGGCTTGCTTTGCGGGAGTGGCGCTGTATGCGTGGTTCGGAGGGGAGCACAAGGCAGCGGAGTTAGGCGGTTAGCGGAGTTAGGCGGAGTCAGCAAGTAAGCGAGTTATAAAGTTAGCGAGTTAGCGAGTTAGCAAGTTAGCGAAACGGCCCCCCGAAAGCGGGGCCGTTTCTGTCAGCGGAGTTGGCAGAGTTAGTGAATTAGCGGGGTTCGGGGGTGGGATTTGATGCCTGCCGCCGAACCCCGCTTTGCTTTTATTCGGCTACTACGGGGTTGGTCAGGGAGCCGAGGCCTTCTACGGTGATGGTGACGGTTTCGCCGGGGCGGAGCCAGCGTTTGGGAGCGCGGCCGAGGCCTACGCCGTACGGTGTGCCGGTGGAGACTATGTCGCCGGGGAGAAGGGGAGTTATGGAGGAGAGATACTCGATCAGTTCGGGGATTTTGAAGATCAGCTCGCGGGTGTTGGAGCTTTGCAGGACTTCGCCGTCGATGGTGAGGCTGATCTGGAGGGCGTGGGGGTCGGGGATTTCGTCGGCGGTGACGATGGCGGGACCGAGGGGGCAGAAGGTGGGAAAGCTCTTGGACATGGACCACTGGGAGGTGGCGAATTGGACGTCGCGGGCGCTGACGTCGTTGACGATGGTGAAGCCGTAGACGTGGTCGCGCCAGGCAGAGGCGGGAATGCGGTAGCCTCCCTTGCCGATGACGAAGGCGAACTCGGCTTCATAGTCGGGCTGGGTGGAGTTGATGGGGAGGACGATGGGATCGCCGGGGCCGATGATGGCGGTAGGGAGCTTGAAGAAGACGACGGGGGTGGTGGGGATGACCATGCCGGACTCTTTGGCGTGATCGCGGTAGTTGAGGCCGATGGCAAATACGCGCGGCGGGTTGGAGAGCGGGGCATGGAGCCGGACCTGGCTGTGAGGATAGGCGGGATACGCGCCGCCGGGTGGGAGTGCCGTTAATCCAGCAGTGAATCCGCCCGTAATGACGGCGAGGGCGTCGGCGTAGCCGGCGGTGGCAAGGTCGATGACCAGATTGGGCTCTTCGAGCAGTGAACCGGGCCGGATGGCGCCATCGGCGGTAGAGAAGGAAACGAGTTTCATGCGGCCCTCCTGGGCGGATGCAAAAGAGTGGAAGAATTGCCGGCTCAGGCGGCGGTCCAGCCGCCGTCGATGGTGAAGAGGGAGCCGGTGATGAAGGCAGCCTCTTCTGAGGCGAGGTAGCGGACCATGGAGGCGACTTCTTCCGGCTGGCCGAGGCGGCCGATGGGCTGGCGGGCGCGGAGTTCGGCGCGGACTTCTTCCTTGTTGTGCTTGTGGAACTTTTCCAGATAGCCCTCGACGAAGGGGGTTTCGACGGTGCCGGGACAGATGGCGTTGACGCGCAAGGTCTTGGGGTACTCGACGGCGAGTTGGCGGGTCATGGCGATGATCGCGCCCTTGCTGGTGCAGTAGGCGAAGCGCTGCTTGATGCCGACCAGGCCGGCTACGGAGGCGATGTTGACGATGGCGCCGTGGGCGCTTTTCCCCTCTTCGGGTTGGTTTGCGAGGAGTAAAGGCAGAAAGGCGCGCGTGACGAGGTAGACGGCGCGGACGTTGACGTTGAGGAGGCGATCAAAGTCCTCCGGTGGGGTGGTTTCGATGGAGCCTACGTGGCCGATGCCGGCGTTGTTGACGAGAATGTCGAGGCGGGTGAGGCGGGATGCGGCGGCGGCGATGGAAGTGGGGCTGGTGACGTCCAGATGGAGGACCTGGGCGGAGACGAGGGAGTTGGCGAGGGCTTCGGCGGCGGGGAGGTTGATGTCGGCGATCCAGACGAAGGCGCCGGCGCGGACGAGTTCGCGGACGGTGGCTTGGCCGATGCCGCTTGCCGCCCCGGTGACCAGGGCGTGACGGTTGTCGAGGCGGAAGGGCTGGGGCGGGAGAGAGGCAGGAACGAGGTGGGTGGAGGCGTTCATGGTGGAGGCTCGCCGGATTTCATCGGGCAGGGGAAGTATACCCTGCTAACTTGCCGACCGGAGTTGTTCGCGGACCTGTGCCAGGACTTTCAGATAGGCGCGGGCGGTTTCGGTGATGATTTCGGGGGTTCCGGCGTCGATGGCGGCCAGGTTGACGAGGTCGCTGCCGACGCCGAGGGCGCGGGCTCCGGCGCGGAGGAAGCTCTCGGCGGTTTGGAGGGTCACGCCACCGGTGGGGATGAGCTTGAGGTGCGGGAAGGGGGCGAGAAGCGCCTTGAGGTAGCTGGCGCCGCCCACGGCGGAGCAGGGGAAGATCTTGACGTAGTCGGCGCCGGCGTTCCAGGCGGTGATGGCCTCAGTGGGGGTGAGCGCGCCGGGGATGGAGAGCTTATTTCTGGCTTTGGTCGCGGCGATTACCTCAGGATGCAGGCTGGGACTGACGACGAATTCGGCGCCGGCGTCGATGGTGGCCGCGGCCTGGTCGCCGGTGGTGACGGTGCCGGAGCCGAGCAGGAGCTGGCCGCCGTACTCGCGCTTGAGCTCGGCGAGCAACTCGATGGCGCCGGGGACGGTCATGGTGACTTCAACGACGGTGACGCCGCCGGCGATCATGGCCTGGACGACCGCATGGGCCTGAGCGGCATTGCGGGCGCGGAGGACGGGCATGAGGCCGGCGCGTTCGAGGATTTGTGCCGTGGTTTCGGGCATTTCTAGCTCCAGGCTGGAATTCTAATTCCTGGCTTGGGCAATTGGGGGAGGCAAGGGTCAGATTGCACTCCCTCAGGGGTTAAAGCCCGGGTCCCTTGTTGCTGGCGATGTACGAGCTAAAGGCCGGCTTCGGCTTCTTCCACGGTGGCGACGAGGGAGATGATGGTGTCCACTTTGGTCATCTTGAACAGTTCCAGGACGCGGGGGCTGACTCCGGCGACGATCAGCTTGACGCGTTTGTGCTCGCAGTGGACGTAGTAGTTCACGATGGCCCCCATGCCCGCCGAATCCATGTAGGGAACGCCGCTGAGGTCGAGGATGGAGACGCGGGGCAGATCGCCGCTGCGCAGATGTGGCTGCAAATCGAAGAGATTGCGCAGGGTGACCGGGCCAGTGAGTTGAAAGATCAGCGTGCCGGGCGCTTTGCCTTGCCTGCGTTCGATGGCGAGTGGGTCGTCGATGGCCATATTGGAATCAGTGTAAGGAATATGAACGCCGGTTGTTGTTACAGATGTGTGAATGTCGCGGGGCGGCCCGGGCTGCAGGCTTGCGCGGGCTTTGTGGATTCCCAGGTCAAAGAATCGAGACCTCTCGGCAAGCTCAGGGCATGATCCGGGGCACGCAGCGGTCTGGAGGACGCAAAAAAAGCGGCCTCGGAGGGGGAATCCATTCCGAGGCCGGATGAGTTGCGTGAGAGCCTATTGATGCAACGCTTACTTCTGCGTCTCGGCGGGCTGGTTGGCCACTTGCAGGTAGTTCTTCACGCTGAAGACGCCGGGGACGCCGTTGGCGCGGAGGAAGGCGGTGTCTTTGTCGGCCTGCGAGTCGACGACGCCATAGAGCTCGACGTGGCCGTTCTGCACCGAGATGCGAATGGTCTTGGCGGGGTCGATGGCGTACCTGTTGAGGGATGGGTAGCCGTAGACGGCGCGGGCCACGGCCATGCGCGTCTGGTCGTCCATGATGGAGACGGGATCGACTTCAATCTCGCCGACTACGTCCTTGACGCCGGGATAGGTGCTGACCAGCGCCAGGGCGGAGTCCTTGTCCACGTCTGTGCGGGCATGGCCGCCGAGGGTGACGACGCCGTTCTGGACGTTTACAGAGATGGCGTTGAAGACGTTGCCGTAGCCAACGCGATCATAGGTCAGCTTTTCCACCAATTTGGCTTGCAGTTCCTGGTCGGAGACTGTGGGGCCGGCGACTTCGATCAGGTTGCGGACAGCGTTGACGCCTTTGGCCTTGCGCACGCTCTTTTCGGCGTCGGCCTTGTACTCGAACAGGTCCACGGTTCCGGAAAGCGTGGCGATGCCGTTGTCCACGGTTACTTTCACGTTGCGATACTGCTTCTTGTTAAGGCGGGCCGCGGCGTCGGTGGCCACGGGGTTGTCGGCTTGCGCCTGGGCGGCTGCACCGGAGCCTGAAGCCGACGCCAAAGAAACCTGGGGAAGGCTCAGGAGCGCTCCGGCGAGCGTGGCCGCGAGCAGGGCGTTCCGGTTTTTACGCATCGTCCTTGTCATTGCGAAAAATCCTCCTTGTTGCTGGAACGAAGTTGTTGCGGCACCCGGCTCTGGGAGTTCGGTAGTCTCCCAGGGCTCAAAAACGAGACCTGGGAGCACCCGAAGGATGTTCTCAGGATTCAGAATCGAAACCTCAGACCTCCGGCCGGGTTGCCGTTCAGCGATATAGATGCGATTTTCAAAAAAAAGTTACGGGGCGGAAGCAGCCTCGAATCACCGCGATTCAGCGGAAGCGGCGAGTGGCTTTGAGAACCATGGAGAAGACGCCGGACTCGTCGCGGGCCACGAGCAGGGAGACATGGCGGTTGATGGCGACTTCGGCCTGCAGCAACTGCTGCCCCGTGGTGTCCACGTTGGTGGCGTAGGTGAGGGTAATGTCCCTGCCCAACTGCTCCTCGACGATAATGCGCGAGGTGGAGTTGCCCAGGGCGCCGATGTAGTTGGGGTCGACTTTGACGGAACCGGCGCCGAAGAGCTTTTGCACGCGGCTGCTGACGGTGTAATTGAGGGCGCCGCCGAGCAGGGCGTCGGTGGTGGGATTGGCGCCTGACTGCTCCTGCTGCTGGGTATAAAGGCGCTCCTGATTCGCAGTGCGGCCGAGGGCCAGCAGGGCGACGACGTCGGCTTCGGGGAGCGGGGGATCGCTGCGCCAGGTAACGGAAGGGTTTTGGAGCGTTCCGTGCAAGCCAAGGGTGATGTCGTAGTCCTCGACGCGGGCGGTAGCGTTGAGGTCGATGGAGGGTTCGATGCGGACCGGATTGGTAAAGGAGATGTCGCCGCGCTGAAGCTCGTAGCGGGTACCGGCGATCAGGGCGTTGCCCTCGGTGATGGAGACGCGGCCCAGCAGCGAGGGCGAGGCGACGGTGCCGCGCAGGCGCAGGTCCACATCGCCGGCCAGCTTGGCGTAGGCGTTCTGGAAGTTCAACTGCGGCGAGGAGACCAGGTGGACGTCGAGGCGGATGTGGTTGGACGGGGCGTCAGGGGGAGCGATGGTCTGGACGGCGTTGGCCTGCGTAGCCAGGGCGGCGACGTCCAGGTCGGGGCTGACGGAGAAGCGGGTGATGAGCACGTCGCCTGATAGCAGCAGGTTGTTCTGCGAGCCTTGCAGGTGGAGCGTGGTATCGGCCAGGGAGCTGACTCCCTGGGGATAGCGAATGCGGACGCCCTTGCCGGTGACCGAGAGGTCGGCGTAAAGGCCGTGCTGGTAAGCCAGGTAGCCGCCCACGCTGAGCAGGCCGCCGCCGCTCATGGCGGTAAGCGACTTGACCTCCAGGCGGTTCTGGCTGAACTCCAGTGTGCCGTGCAACTGGCTGAGGCCGTTGGGCACGTCTTCGAGGGATAGGGAGCCGTTCTGGAAGTCGATGCTGCCGCTCAGGCCGGGATCCTTCAAGGTGCCGTGGGCTTCGACCTGGAAGGTGGTGGTTCCGCCCGCGGTGAGGTCGGGATCGAGGGTCTCGGCGAGCTTTAGGTTGATGGAGCCGCTGGCCGCGAAGTCCAGTTTCTGCTTGTCCTTGAGCGCCAGAGTGCCCTGGGCGCGCAGGTCGGTCTGTTCGCCGGTCACATGGAGGGGGTCAAGCTTGACGAGCGCATTGGCCAGCGTGGCATGCACGCCGCCCTGGTTTTCAAGGCGAACGCCGGCCACGGTGAGGGCCAACTGATCGAGGCGGGCTTCGCCCCGCATCTCGACGGGGCGGGCCAGAGGTCCCTCGACGGTGACCGTGCCGGCCAGCGCGGACTCGCCAGTAAGGCCCTGGACGTGGGCCATCTTGAGCAGGGCGCCGATGTCGAAGCGGGAAAACGCGAGTTTGGCCTGGGTCGAATAGTCGCCGCTGAGCGCGGTCTGGCCGTTCAGGTCGACTTCCGCGCCCTCCAGCCGGGTGGTTGCGGCGTAGGTGACGGAGCGGTTGGCGGCGTGGGCGGCCAGCACCAGGTCGCCGAGGGATTCTCCGCCCAGGGCCAGATCGCTGAGGGTGGCGTGGGCCTCAAGACGCGGGTCGTCGAGCGTGCCGGAGCCGAGCACGGAAAAGCCCAGCTTGCCGGTGGCGCCCAGATCCTGGCTGCGCAAGCTCTCGATTTTGGCCACATCGATGCCGGCGCCCTTGGCGTCCACCTGGAAGCGGCGGGATTTGAGGTCATAACTGCCCGTGGCGGAGAGATTGCCGGCCGGCGCGCTGACGGCGACCGAGGCCAGCTTGAGCAGTTGGTTGGTCATGGTCCCCTGGGCACGGAGGCGCGTGACCGGCTCGCCGTAGACGGTGGCGCCGTCCAACTCGGCCCATCCGGAGCCGCCCAGGGCGTGGACGGGTCCGTCGACCTGAAGCTGCGCATCGACCGTGCCGGTGAGCCGCAGGTTCTGGCCGGTGAGAGGCAGCAGGTCGTCGAGGCCGATTTTGCCGGCGCGCAGGTGCAGATGGAGCACGGAGTTGGCGTCGAATTCGGGGGCTCGGCCAAGCGCCGCATCGAGCGAGCCGTCGAGAGCGATTTCGGCCTTGCCGCGGCGCAGCAGGCCGCGTGAAACGTCGATTCGCTCAGCCGCGTAGCTGCCGGTGGCCTCGACCGAATCCCAGCGTATGAATCTTGGCTGAACGACCTGCGGCTTGAGGGGCTTGCCCTTCAGGACGGGTTGGATGGGCAGCAACTCGATGGCCAGTTGCGTGGCCTTGAGGCTGCCCGCCAGGCGCGGATCGACGAGCGAGCCGGTCCATGTCCCATGGAGAAAATCAAGCTGTCCGGCCAGAGTGACCGGCAAGGCGGCGGCTCCGGTCTTGCCGTAGCGGTTCAAGCCCAGGTCGCGGAGCACGGCGTCGAATTCGTTGAGGTTGTGGGAATGGAAGTCGACGGCAAGTGCCGAGGGGCTGGTGAGCGGATAAGCGCCCAGGTGACCGTGGGCCCGCAACTGGCTGGCGGGGGTGATGATCTCGAGTTTGCGCAGATCGACGGCGCCGTCGCGCTGGGTGTAGGTGGCATCAACGGAGCCGTTGGCCGGAACTTCCCCGGCTATGCCCTGTGTGGAGGGACTGAGGTTGAGCGTTGCGGCGACGGTTATGGTCTGCTGATCGCCTTTGGACCAGCCAGCGGTGGCGAGACCGTTGATGCGGGCATCCAGGCCGAGGCGCTGAAAGGGCGCCTGGCCGACCATGTCGAGCAGGGTGTCGAGCGCAACGTCTTTGAACTGGGCCGTCACCTTGCCGTTGACCGGGATGGTGATGAGGTCGGGATGGGGTGGAGTTGCGGAAGCCCTGGGCCGAGGCGGGGGTCCGGTGGCGCGAACGACGGCCTGGCCTGCCGGTTTCAGAACTGCGGCTCCGGGGATGGCGGACAGCCATGGAGTCAGAGCGACCTCGCCTTCGAGTTGCCCGCCCTGGCGGAGGCGGGCAACTATGGAGGTGATGAGCAACTGCTTGGGATCGGCATGAATATGCGCGTCCAGCCGGATGCCGGTGGTCACGACTCCGGTTCCGATGTAGGAGCCGTCTTCGACGTGGATGCCGCCATCGGCGCGAAATTCTCCGGCTACTCCGGCGCCGTCGAGGTCCAGATGGGCGATGCCTTGCGGGGCAAAGGGATAGCCGAAAACCGGATCCAGCAGCGTCATATCCAGGTCCCCCACGACCCTGGCTTGCCAGCGGGGATGGGCAAAGTCCTGGAGGGTCCCGGAGATCTCCAGGGTTTGGTCTTTGGCGGCATGGGCACTGGAGGTGATGCGCAGGGAGCGGAGATAGGCCGCGGTGCGGGTCAGGTCCAACGTAGCCTGCAGGAAGCCGTGCACAGGTTGCGCCCTGCCCCGCGCGAGGTTCAGATCGGCGGCTCCGGCCTCGAGGCGGAAGCTCTCGATGCTCGCTGCCACGGCCGGAACGTAGCTCATGCGCAGGGAAACATCGTTGGCGTCGAAGTCGAGCAGAATGAAGCGGTCCTGGAAGTCGAAGGCAGCGGCGCGGTCTTCGTAGCGCAGGACGCCCTGCTGCACCGCGACGTGGCCGGCCTGGAGATCGAAGAGCGTGTCGAGGGCGGATTTGCTCTGTTTCCGGGGCTTGCGCGGCTGCGGCTGATTGGTCGAACCATCGGGGTAGACAATGAGGTGGAACGTGGGGTGGGAGACCTCAAGGTCGCGAAGCTGAATGTGCGGGCTCCAGAAACCGAACAAGTTGAAGCGAACGCGCACGCGCTCGGCCTGGGCGTAGGGCGCTTCGCCGGGGGCTTCGAGGCCATGAATGACCAACCCGGCCGCATCCGCCTCGAGATCGAGCAGACGCCAGTGAAAAGAGGCGATCTCAACGCGGCCGCCGGTAATCCGCTCCAGCTCGGCCACCATCCGCTTGCGGACGAACCCCTCGACGGCGGCGGAACTGGCCCAGAAATAGAGGGAGACCGGGGCCGCGGCCATCAGAAACACCAGGCAGAGCCCAAGCAGAAGGATCCAGCGCCGGCGGAGCCGGGGCGGGGGCGGCGGCTGGGGGGCGACGGGGAGAGTGGACTGGGACTCGCTCATGGACTTCCTTTTTCCTTGCCGTTCGGCGCGGCGGCAGCGGGGCCATTGAGAGGGACGTCCGGGGTTTCAGGGGTTTCCAGGGCCGGGTCAAGCACCTCGACCTCGCCCTGCTTGCGCAGGTTGGTGAGCCAATCGTCGAACAGAACATTCACCTGCTGCTGGAGCAGGATCTCCTCAATGCGCGGGGCCACTTTGTCGAGTGGCGGAATGTCTTCGCCTTTGGCGTACTGGGGCAGCAGGGTTTGGCGGTAATAGGTTTCGATCTGCTGCGGGGTGATGCGAATGCCCTGGCGGAAGCGCTGCTCGATGAAGCGAAGAATCTCAACCCGGTAGCGGAGAGAAGTTTCGACCCGCTCTTCGGTGAGGCCGTGGGCGGCCAGGAAAGCCTTCCAACCGGCGTCGGAGGCGCAGTTCTGGCGGATGCAGGCGGGGAGTTCCTTGCGGAGTTCCGCGAGGCGGGCATTCACTTCGGCCTGCGAGGGGTCGGTGGCCTGCGCGTCTTGCTGGCGAATCTGCTGCTGGATGAGGGCGCGGCCGATCAACTGATCGAGGGCGCGCTTGCGGGTAAGAACGCCGAGGCCGCCCCTGCCGGGGTCCAAAACCGAGAGACGGATCTCGTCGTCGAGGTCGCTGGAGAGGATGGCCTGGTTGTTGACCACGGCGACCACGCGGTCGAGGACCACAGGGGCAGCGGGCTGAGTTGTCTGAGGCGAAGCATGTGCTAAACCGGCTGCGGCCAGGCACACGAACAGTGTCCGCAGGCAGGCAGGTGCGAAGGTTCTCTTGATAAACGGCGCGCCGGTCGAGGATGGTGCCCCATCCTTGCGACAGAAAGAAGTCGCAAGGATGGGGCGCCCAGGGATTTCGGGCGTGGGCAGGGTCTTGAGCCGGATTGCGGAGCGGATACTCATCAGAAGGTTTGCCCCAGGCTGAAGAAAAAGTTGAAGTGGCTGGCCTCGCCCACAGTGGGCGCGGCGGTGGGATTGGAGTAGTTGTAGATCACCGGGAAGATGGGCGTATTCAGGTTATAGCTGAAGTCCAGGCGGATGGGCCCGGCCGGCGTGTGGTAGCGCAAACCGGCTCCGATGGCGTGGGAGAAGTAGTTAAAGCTGCACTCCCCCTGCCAGCCGGTGGAGGTCACGGGGCCGGGTGGGGGTTGATCGGGTTTGGCGGGGACGGTAGGGTTTTTGCAGGTGTCGCGGTCCGGCTGGCGAATCCGCAGGGCGCTGGCCCAGGCGTCGGAAGCGTTGGCAAAGACGTTGCCCATATCGTGGAAGAGCACCAGGCTGAACGCGTCGCCGAAAAAGGGCAGCGTGGGCGGGGGCAGGCGCAATTCGGTGCTGTTGATCAGGGCGCCCGCGCCGCCGATGGGGTAACCGGTCTCAGGATCGCGGGGTCCGGCGGCATTGATGGAAAAGCCGCGCAGCGAGGTGGCTCCTCCGGCGTAGAGCCGCTCGGGGAGGGGAATCAGCTCCTGCTGGGGAGTGCCGAAGGCGCGCTCCTGACCGTAGCGGGTGTTGCGGGCCAGCACGAAGCGGCCCTTGTCGAAGCTGTAATAGCTGGAATTCGAGACGTCGAGGCGGTTGAAACTGGGCTGGGCGCCAAAGGCTTTATCGGCGAGGAACTCCTGGAAGCTGGTGTAGGTGCCGCGGCGTGCGTCGAGGATCGAGTCGCGGGTATCGCGAATCCAGGTGAGCGCCGGGCCCCCGACGCGCACCGCGGTGGACTCCTGCGCGATCTCGCCGGGGGAGACCTGGAGGCTGTTGGCCTGCACCTTGACGCGGCGGAAGTTGAATTCATAGACGAAGGTGTTGGCTTTGGAGAGGACGGACCCCGGCGAGTTGAAATGCTCGGTCCAGCGCACCCCGGTTTGCAGCCTGGAGGCCACGTAGGTGGTCACATCCAGGCTGTTGGCGTAGCCGCCGGAAAAGGTCAGGCCGAAGTTGCGGTTGCCTTCAAAGTGCGGGTTCTGGAAGAAAAGGTCGATCTTCTGCTCCAGCAACCCGTAGGTGACCTGCAGCGAAGCCGACTGTTCCCGGCCGAAGAGGTTGTTGCGGGTAATGTCGGCAAGCACGCGGGGGCTGACTCCGGTCTTGCCCTGCGCATTGCAAGGGGCTCCGCTGACGATGATGAAGCCGCAGTTAAAATGCGGGGTTCCCGTCTGGGCCTCGAACCCGCCGCCGTACGTGAGCGCCCAGCGCCGCGCTTCCACTGTCTGCAGCAGAACCGTCTTTTCTGCATCGCCGCCGGTGGGATTCTCGACCGCCGTGTCTACTTCATTGAAGAGAGCGAACTCGTAGAGATTGCGCTGCGTCTCGGTGAGCGCGGTTTCGTTCAGCGGGTCGCCCGCATGCAGCGTGATGGCCCGCGCCACGGTATCGGGACGCGTGTAGTGCAGCCCGGTGAGCAGCACCTTGCGCACAAAGATCTGCTGCCCCTCGGTGATGTGGAAGACCACGTCTACCTTGCTTGCATCCCCCGCCTCAACCTGCTGGGCCACATCCACCCGCACCTGGTCGAAACCGCGGCTCCGGTAGTCGGTCAACAGCGCGTCCCGGTCCCCGGCCAGGTTCTGAGGAGAAAGCAGCTGGCCTGCCGTGGTGTTCAGCAGGGGAGCCAGCTTGGCGGCATCCACGTGCCTGGTTCCCTCGATGCGCACCGCGCCCACCCGCGTTTGTTCCCCTTCCTCGATCCGGTAGACTACGCCGAGCGGGGCGGCGCCCCGCCCCAGCGACGAAGTGGGCGCCGGGAACCGGGTGCCGGGGTACCCTCCAGGGTCGGGGCGCGGTGGGGCATCGCCGGGGACCCCGTTTCCGGCCTGCGCGCCGGCTTTCGCAGCAGTTGTACTGGTTGGTGTCGCACGGCTGTCCGTCGCGACGGTTTCAGGGGTGCTGGTCTCGGGGTTGATCTTCACTTTGGAGAAGCCGTTGTTCTGATAGACGGCCTGCAAGGCGCTCACGTCGGCGGAGACCAGGGCCTGGCTGTAGGCGCCATGGCGGTCGAGGGTATCGGCGGCATGAACGCTCAACAATTGCTTGAGCGTGGCGGCGTTGAAGTAACGGTTTCCGGCCACCGAAACCTGTTCCACGCGGCGCCGCGGCCCCAGCAGCACCTTGTAAAGAATCACCACCTGCTCGGCGCTGGCGGCTTGCTGCTCGTGATCCACCTTCACGTCAAAGTACCCCAGGCGCTGGTAGTAATCGCGGAGGCGGCGATTGCCCTCGTTGAGCAGGTCCTCATCGACGGTGCCCTCTTCGAAGATGGGAATCACATGCTTGATGCGCTCCTGTGTGAGGCCGGCGCCCTGGACCAGCACTTTGACCTGGGGGCCTTTGCTGGCGGAAAAGTGGAAGTTGGTTCTCTTGGTATCGGCGACGTACTGCTCGGACTCGAGTTTGATTTCGGCTTCCAGGCGCTCCTGGCGCTGGAAGTGCTTGAGAACGCCGGCCAAGGCGCGGTTGACGGTGTCGTGGTCCACGCGCGCGCCGTTTCTGAGGTGGGCATAGTGGCGGAATTCGTCCGCGCTCATCCCGGAGTCGCCCGTAACCTGGACGGTGCCGATGCGCGCCTGCGGGCCGCTGACCACAAGAAAGGCGATATCGACCAATTGTTCATCGGGGCGCGGGGTCAGGGATGGGGTAATCACTGGTTCATGGAAGCCGTTTTCGGCCAGCGTTTGGCGCATCTGTTCGAGCGCCTGGGCCATTTTGGCGGGGGTAAAGCGGGTGCCCGCAGCGAGCTGGCCGGCGCGCTGAAGCTGTGCATTCACGTTGGCGCCCTTGGCCCCGTCCACGCTGACGGCTCCGATAAAGGTGCGCGGCGTCCCGCGGAAGACGAGGGCCACGCCGTCCTCGAAGGGCGATCCCTCCACCTCGATGGTCTCCCAGAGGCCGGTCGAAAAGAGCTGGCGCAGGCTCTTCTTCAGGTATTCGGGGTTGAGCGGCGCCCCCTCGGCCTGGGCAAGATCGCCGGTGACCGGGGCAAGCCGGGCGGCGTCAACACCCTCAAATGAGATGCGGCGCACCGGCAGACCATTCCACTTGGCCAGGGAGCCGGCATCGGGCTCGGGGGACGCCTGGGTTGCCGGCAAGCCTGTGGAATTCATGACAGCGGCCGGTGCGGCGGCCGGGCCGGCTGGGACCTGGGCTGCGTTCTGGCTCCAGCCGGCGATTCCTCCGCAGATTCCGAAGGCAAGACCGGAAGCGAGCAAAACGCCAAGCCGAACCAGCCCGGCGGCGAGGATCCGTCCCCTCAGCCCGGGGAGCAAAAATCGCTCGCCGCGCCCTACCCCGCCCCGGCCCTGGAGAGTGCCCCGGCGCCCGGTACCCGGCGCCCGCCCGAGTTGCCGTGCCCCACCCCGCCCCGACCCTGGAGGGTGCCCTGGCTCCCGGTACCCGGCGCCCGTCCGGCGATGGCCGCAAAACCCCGACGGCTTTGTCCTCAAAATCATCACTCTTCCAATAATGCGGGGAACCAGCCTGCAGTTGTCCGTTGCCGGAGATCCTTGACCACCGATCGCCGGCCGCTCTTCCCTAAACCCTTTCCCTTATACTAAATCGAGGAAAGAAGCCCCGGCGCAGCAGCACAGGATTGCAGAGCGATCCCCGAGGAAGCGCATGCCCCAATCGAGGTTCCCGACGCGGCCGCCCGATCCGTCACTCCACCCGCCAGGCGGGGGAATGGCGCCTCAGGTCCCGGACTCACCCCCGGCGCCGATTGCGTCCGCGGTTTCATCCCATGCCGTCGAGGCCGATGCGCTTACTCGTGCCCAGGCCGGCGACCACCAGGCCTTCGCCCAGCTTTACTCCTTGCACAAAAGGCGCATCTATTCTTTATGCCTGCGCATGGTGGGCAATATTGCGGCAGCCGAAGATCTGACCCAGGAAGCATTTCTTCAGTTGCACCGCAAGATCGCCACCTTTCGCGGCGACTCGGCCTTTTCTACGTGGCTTCACCGCCTGGCCGTCAATGTTGTTTTGATGCATCTGCGCAGGAAGGGCTTGCAGGTGATTTCACTGGATGAAGCGATGGAACCGGCTGCCGAAGAGCGGCCCGGACGCAACTTTGGCGCTCCCGATCTGACCCTCGCCGGCACCATCGACCGGCTGGCCCTGCAGCGCGCCATCGACAATCTGCCGGCCGGCTATCGCATCATCTTTGTCCTGCACGACATCGAGGGCTATGAACATAATGAGATAGCCTCCATGCTGGATTGTTCGATCGGCAACAGCAAGTCGCAGTTGCACAAGGCGCGGCTGAAACTGCGGGACGCCCTGCGCGGCTTTCCGCGCAAGGAGGAGCGGCGATGACCGATGACCGCAAGAATCTGAGCTGCGCCGCATTCCAGGCCCAGTTGCCGGAGTTGATCGGTTCCGGGGAGAATGTCGCCGCCCATCCGCATTTCCAGAGCTGCGAGCTTTGCCGCGCTCTGCTGGCCGATCTGGAGACCATTGCCGAGGCCGCCCGGCAGTTGTTTCCCATCGTGGAGCCGCCGGACGAATTGTGGGAACAGATCGAATCGGCGATCAAGAACGAGGATGGCAGAACCGATTCCGGACCGACCGGCCAGGATTGACGGATTCTGCTCCTCTGAACTGATCGCAAGGGTCTCGCCCAGGAGCCCGGCGTCTCGCCTAAAAACTCCAGGCTTTGCCCAAAAACTGCCAACGGGCGGATCCCCGGACCGCGAGATCAAGGCGCGCGTGAATGCTTATCAACTGGTAGTTGACGAGTAGCCGGTAATACGTCCGGGATGCACCAATCATTCGGAGCTTCATTGAGCAGCGCGAGAGAATCGGACCACAAGGCCGAGTAAAAGCAGGAGAGCGGCGATGAGTTCACACAGCACCCACATGGGAACGGAGCGATCATTCAATCCAACCCAAGACGCACGACCGAAGAAGCATCCGGCCAATCCGAACCCCGCTCCAAGGAAAATGAGCACGGACCCGAGAATTCGCATAAATTCTCGTCTCCCCTTGATCTTGTAATTCTCGTCGGCAAACCGACCTGCAACCGTACCTTTTCTTCTCAATCTCGACACGAAGCATATACCGCCGGAGCTCCGGTTGTGTAGTCGCCCATCCTTCCCAAACTCGACCCCGGAAGGCCAAAAAAGGGGTTCTGTCCGGTTGGCCGGTCATACACCAACTTGGATTCGTATGGGATCATTGGCCGGTTCGTACTATGTCAAACTCGTCGGATTCCGCGTAGTCCATCGCAGGCATTTTGGTGGCTTCATGTGTTCGGAGTAAGACATCTTCACGGGCCTGCCATGCTTTCGCTCCCCCGAAGTAGCCGATGCGAATCTTGTTCTTTCCTTCCAACGTGATTGAACCTGAGATTCGAGCAGTCCCAGGCACCCAGTAGGCTGCAGGATTAGAGAGTTCCTCGTCGAGCGTGATCGATTCTCCTGGCCTAACGATCTTTGCTTTTCCGGAAGGGACGTCGTAGTATTTCGTGATCTTTACCCAGTTGCCACCTGCTGAGCGATGAAGCAATTGAAATGTTTGCATGTAGGTAGCTTCAGGAATCTCAACGCATGGAAAGTAAGCTTCCGTGTCTCCCTCGTTCTTTAGTGTGTAACGAATCGCGATGCGATCAGAGCCTCGTCGGGAGACTTGGATCGCGAGAATCACCAAGGCAGGTTTGACAGGCGTTTTCGTTTGGCTGATCCCGCCCATAGAGACGACACAACACGACAGGGCAATCCAAGCGGCGGCCTTCCCGGCGAAAGTCATGGCGTTCACTCCGGCACAGACTGAGAGGACGATTCGCACCTATTGTAGTTCGGGCCTATTTCGCCGGGGCCCTGAAAACGACGACCCATTGGCCTTCGAGAAGTGCTCCGAATTGGGGCTCTGCCCGGTTTGTCGGCAAACCGTCAGTTACCTTCCAGTAACCCCCGGTGATTCCGGCAGAATTCCGGCAAATCCGCTAAATTCGGCTTTTGCCCAAAAGGCCGGCCAAGAATCCCGTTCTTGGGGCAAAGCCGATTGCAAGCGGTTGCGAAGTTCTGAATCAGACTCGGTCCCTGAGCGGGAGCCTAAGCTTCACTCCGGCAAAATCATCATTGGGCCGGCCGGCTCCCCTCACCTTCCAATCGCTTTGGCCGATACACCTTTCGAGCAATTGTGCATCCAAGTTGGCAGCGGGTCGCGCGTTTGCGGGCGCCGCGTGGTGTGAGCGGACACGGGGCCGGCGGCGCGGCGCGGAAAGGGAACCCGGTCCTGCCCCAGACCGTATTGGTGGAGGCAAGCGCGGGCAAGAGAAGCAAGCCGGGATTGCCAGAAGGAGGAGATTCCTGAAACTTTTTGAAGTCTGCGCTGTCTAATGAAGGAAACCTGATACGAGGACACTCAATGCCGAACCAGCCTACGATTCCCGGCCCCACCAAGAGCCTATCCGGACAGAAAAGCTCCGGAGTGCGCAGGATTCCCGTGCTTCCGGTGCGGGATACCGTGCTTTTTCCCCATGCCGTGCTGCCGTTGACGGTGGGCAGAGAGAGCTCCATCCAGTTGATCGAGTCGCTGGGCGAGGAGCGGACGATTGTGGTGGCGGCGCAGATTGAGCCGCGGCTGGACTCGCCCAAGCCTGGCGATATGCACAAGGTGGGGACGCTGGCCACGGTGCACAAGGTTGTGCGCATGCCCAACCAGAGCCGTTTCGTCTTTACCGAGGGGGTGGAGCGGGTGCGGCTGGTGAGGTATAGCCAGACCGAGCCCTTCATGGTGGCGGAAGTGGAGACGCTGGTGGACGAGGCGCCGGCGGCCACGTCGGGCGTGGAAGCGCTGGTGCGCAACGTGATTGGGCAATTCCAGCAGATTGTGGCCGAGTCGCAGACGCTCTCCGATGAGTTGCGAACCATTGCCGCGAACATCGACGAGCCCAGCCGGCTGGTGGATTTTGTGGCCTCGTCGCTGCCCTTCCTGACCACCGACGACAAGCAGTTGCTGCTGGAGACGGCCAGCATCGTGGAGCGCCTGGAGCAGTTGAACAAGCACCTGGCCAAGGAAATCGAGGTGCAGCAGTTGCGCGCCAAGATCCAGACCGAGGTGCAGGACCAGGTGCAGCAGTCGCAGCGCGACTACTATCTGCGCGAGCAGCTCAAAGCCATCCAGAAGGAACTGGGCGATGTGGACGAAGGGCAGCGCGAGATCGAAGATCTGCGCCAGAAGATCGACGCCGCGGGAATGCCGGAGGACGTGAAGAAGGAGGCGCTGAAGGAACTCGCGCGGCTGTCGCGGATGTCTCCCATGGCGGCCGACTACTCGCTCACCCGCAACTACATTGAGTGGCTCGCCATTCTGCCGTGGGCAAAGAGCTCGGGAGTCAAGATCGATATCGGCAAGGCCAAGGAGATTCTGGACCAAGACCACTACGAGCTGAAGAAGGTGAAAGACCGCATCCTGGACTACCTGAGCGTTAAGGAACTGAAGCCGGATATGAAGGGTCCAATCCTGTGCTTTGTGGGGCCGCCGGGGGTGGGCAAGACCAGCCTGGGGCGGTCCATTGCGCGAGCCCTGGGGCGCAAGTTTCAGCGCATTTCGCTGGGCGGCATGCACGACGAGGCGGAGATTCGCGGCCATCGGCGGACCTACATCGGCGCGCTTCCGGGGCAGATCATCCAATGCATCCGCCGTGCCGAGGTCAACGACCCGGTGATCATGCTGGACGAGGTGGACAAGCTGGGAAGAGATTTCCGCGGCGATCCGGCCTCGGCGCTGCTGGAGACCCTGGACCCGGAGCAGAACAACACGTTCCGCGACAACTACCTGGACGTGCCGTTCGATTTATCCAAGGTGCTGTTCATCTGCACGGCGAACATTCTGGACCCGGTTCCGCCGCCTCTGCTGGACAGGATGGAGCTGATCTTCCTGCAGGGCTACAGCGAAGAGGAGAAGCTGCACATTGCCAATCGCTACCTGATTCCGCGGCAGATCAAGGAGAACGGGATTACGCCGGAGCAGATCGAGTTTCCCGAGGACGCGGTGCGCTGGGTGACGCGCCACTACACGCGCGAAGCCGGGGTGCGCAAGCTGGAGCAGGTTCTGGGGACGGTGTGCCGCAAGCAGGCGCGGCGAGTAGTCGAGGGCAAGACGGAAAAGCTGGTGGTGACGCGCGATGTGCTCAAGGAGTTTCTGGGCGGCATCCAGGTGCGCGTGGAGACCGAAGTCTCAGAGCGCGTGAAGCGGCCGGGCGTGGCCGTGGGGCTGGCCTGGACGCCGGCCGGCGGCGACATTCTCTTCATCGAGGCCAACAAGATGAAGGGCAAGGGCGGCTTTACCATGACCGGGCAGATCGGCGAGGTGATGCAGGAGTCGATGCAGGCGGCGCTGACCTGGGTGCGGTCGAACGCCGCTTCGCTGGGGCTGGCCGAGGACTTCACCAAGGAGATGGATCTGCACATTCACGTGCCCGCGGGAGCGATACCGAAGGACGGTCCCTCGGCCGGCGTGACCATGGCCACGGTGCTGGCCTCGCTGTTGACCGATACGCCGGTGCGCCCGCTGACGGCCATGACCGGCGAGATCACGCTCAGCGGCAACGTGCTGCCGGTGGGCGGCATCAAGGAGAAGTTCCTGGCCGCGCGCCGGGCGGGTGTGCAAACCATCATCCTGCCCGCCGAGAACCGCCAGGACGTGGAAGAGGACCTGACGCCGGAGCTGATGCAGGGCGTGCAGGTGTACTACGCCAGCCGCATCGAAGACGTGCTGGCCGTGGCGCTGCCGTTATTGAAGGCGCGGCCGGATTTGCTGCCGAGCGTTACCGAGATGCCGGTGAGCGCGGCGGCGTAAGCGTGACTGCGATCGATCGAACGAGGGGCCGGCGAACCTGCCGGCCCTTTTCGTCTGCATGGGGATCGGGGCCTGGCGCAATCTCTGGCGCGCATATCGGGCTTCAATGCGATTCGACTCCCTCAACGGCCTGTGGATGGTTCGACGGCGGCGTAGAAGAAGACCGAATGCGACAGCAGCGCTGGAGTAATTTGTATTTCTGCCGATGAAAAGCGAAGAATCCAGTGCGCGGATGCGCGAGAAGCGGTGAACATGGCGACCACGCAGGCCACCCCACATCAGATGGTTCCGTTGCACCTCTCGGGAAACACGACAGAGCAACAGAACAGGATGCTGCAGGAGTTTCTCGGCCAAGCAGTCCAGGAGGCCTACCGGACGGCGATCGAGCAACTGGACCAGCAAAGCGCGCAGGCGGTGCTGGACATGGCCAGGAAACTCAAGTCCGAGGTCGCCGAGCTGGTTGTCGAGACCATCGCGCGTCACACGGTGAGCGACAAGTACAAGGATGAGGAGGTGGGTTCGAACCGAAGCTATCCACCCACCTACCGGGTGCGGCCGGTGGAGGCGCAGGTAACGGAGTTGAAGACCCTGTTCCCCAGCCTCGGCAGTTGCCGTGAGAAGCTGGGCCGGCGGCCGCTGCCGGAAGGAGCCGAAGCCTGGTTCGCGATTCCACGCTGGCAGGCGCTGGCGCCCACCTACAACGAAGCCGTGGAGATGCTGGTGGGAATTCTGGCCGCCAAGCGCAAATTCTCCAACCGGATCATCGGCCGCATGGGTCCGACATATCTGCGCCAGAGCGAACGCTCGAAGCTGGCGGAGAAGATTCTGAGTGAGCAGCAGGAAGGGAACGACATTCTGGTGGTCGGCGCGCAGGCCGGCATGCTCCATCGCGGCTCCTCGGCGCGGCGCACCCGCGCGGCCATGGCCGGCAACGAGTTTGGCCTGGGCGTGTTTGCCTTTGGCTGCATGCTGCTGACGCATCCCGAGCGCCTTTCCTCCGGCGATACGCTGATGATCGACTGCGGCGGCGACGAGTACTCGGTGCGCGGCGACTATACCTTCGACCGCGTTCCCCTGCTCGACTACGACATCACCGGCCTCGAGTTCAGCATCTTCTATGAAGACCGGGCCCGGAATCTGTGGGGCACGCCCACCGGCTTCCTGTACAAGATGGTGTGAACCGCGGCCGCTTCTCGCGGGCTCCACGGATGTTCCGCCGACTGATTGCCGCCTGCCGCGTCTAACGGGCAGGCGGTATTCTTTTAAGCGTGATGCAGGTGCGAGTTCTCTCCTTCGGGGTTCTGAAAGACCGGCTGGGTTCGGCGGCGGCCACGGTCGAGCTGCCGGAAGGCGCCACCGTTGCGGTGCTGCTGGAGCGGCTGAGCAGCGGACAGCCGGCGCCGCAGCTGCTGGGCATTGCGGTGAGCGTGAACGCCGAGTACGCCACAGGTTCCCAGGTGCTGCACGAGGGCGATGAGGTGGGTTTGCTGCCGCCGGTCTCGGGCGGTGCTCCGCGTTCGGCGGACGTTTCCGGAGGCAACAGTGGGCACCGAACTGCGGTGATTGCACTGACCCGTGAGCCGATCGATGCGGAACGGCTTGTTACGGAGGCCAAGCGGGGCGAGGACGGTGCTGTAGTGGTTTTTGACGGCATCGTGCGTAACAACTCCCGCGGCCGTCAGACCCTTTACCTCGACTACGAGGCGCACAACGAACTGGCCGCCAGGCAGATGAAAGAGTTGGCCGAGGAGGCAATCAAGCGCTTCGGCATCCGCGACGCCTGGATCATCCATCGTCTGGGCCGGCTCAATGTTGGCGAAACCAGCGTGCTGATCATCGTGGCTTCGGCGCACCGGGCGGAAGCCTTCGAGGCCTGCCGCTGGCTGATCGACACGCTCAAGAAGACCGTGCCCATCTGGAAGAAAGAGACGTTTGTCGATGGGGCGGTGTGGGCGCCAGGCGAACCGTTTCCGCCCGGGCTGGCCGTCGAGCCGCCGGAGGCTTCGCATGAAGGGTAATTCCGGCGGCGTTGCAGGATGCGGACTCCCAGGTCTCCCGCCGCGGCGGGCCGGGACCTGGGGCGCCCGGCTTTTATTCCTGGTAGCGGCGTTTTTCGTGCCTGCGCTGGCGGCGCAGGAGCTCACCCTGCATGTGGACGTGAAGCTGGTCAACGTTTTTGTAAACGTGACGGACCGCGACGGGGCCATTGTGGGCGGGCTTGCGCGCGAGGACTTTGCCGTGGCCGAAGACGGGCGTCCGCAGCAGATTGCGGTCTTCGAGCGCCAGTCGGAGCTGCCCCTGAATCTGACGCTGGCCATCGACACCAGCGGCAGCGTGCGCAAGGACATGGCCGAGGAGGCGGATGCGGCACGGCGGTTTGCCCATGCCATTCTGCGCCCGCAGGACCAGATGAGCCTGCTGCAGTTTGCCACCGACGTGCGCGAACTGACGCCCTTCACCAACAAGGTGGCCCTGATCGATCGCGGGCTCGGCCAGTTGCGCGGCGACTGGGCCACGGCGCTCTACGACGCCATCGTCCTCGGTTCCGACCGGCTGGGCCCGAAAGACGGGCGCAAGGTGCTGATCGTGGTCTCCGACGGCGACGATACCGCCAAGAGCAGCACCTATGCGCAGGCTCTGGAGCAGGCTCTGCGCAACGAGGTGATGATCTACTCGATCATCGACGTGCCCATCGAGGCCAGCGCCGGTCGCGACCTGGGCGGCGAACACGCGCTGATCACGCTGGCCGAGCAGACCGGCGGCAAAAGCTTTTACGTGAGCGACGGCGGCCTCGACAAGGCCTTTGCGCGGGTGAGCGACGACCTGCGCACGCAGTATCTGCTGGGCTACTATCCGCAGCACCAGGAGGCGGGACGGAACTTCCACCGGGTGCAGGTGACCGTCCCCAGAGCCGCGGCGCAGGATTTCAATATCCGCCACAAGACGGGCTACTACATGGACGCGCCCGTCAAGGGCAAGTGATTGCGGGGTCCCGGTCCGATCTCCAGGAAACGCCGGCGGCGGACCAGTTTTCCGTTCGCCCGTCACTCACCCGGAACTCAGAAACTCAATCGTCACGCCGTCCCCGGTATTTCGCTGAGCGCAGCGGCGATTAAGCGTGAATGCAGCGACATTCCGGGCGATATCGGCGTCTTCCATTACTAATCAGCCTTTCAGAAGGTAAGTCATTCCCGGTGAGCGCTTTGGCTCCCAAGCGGAGGAGAGCGCCTATCATGCCTCCCAAATGCCAAGCCCCGCTCTGCGCGGGGAACGCTTGGGGGTATTTTCCTTGGTTGCAGATAGATCTCATTGCAAATGAGTTATTTGCAATGAGATGTGAGTCCCTCGCCGCCGAAACCCACTCCTAGACTTCCAAACAAGACTTCCACCCGGTGCTGACAGATCCGACCACTAGCATTGCATGGGTAGAATTCTGGCGAACCACATCCGTTCCAACTTCAGGCTCCTGCCTTGAGGCCCTCCTGCGAGGCCTCCTCTTGCATCAAACGTTCAAGTTGCGCTGCCAGACACTCACGCTCGAGTGCCGGCATTGTGTCTTGTATCTCGGCCCAAGGCGCCTCACCCGCGTCGCGGAGAGCGCGCAAAAGAGCCCATTCCCGAGGGCTGCCGATATTCAGCGACTCAACGGCCCATAGCGCTTCGTCCTCTGCTTTCCGCGGAATGCCGAGGTCCCGGCAAAGTGCCCGCAGGAAGCGCTCGCGCATTCTCACGGCCGCCACTCCGGCGGAGCGCCGGACGAGCATAGCCGTTATGCGCTCCACGCAGCAGTCTTCGGAGATAGTTCCGATCCAATAATCATCTAAGCTGGCGATGTAGGCGCGACACTCCAGGCTCGCGACTTCTTCCAGGGCCACCAGGAGAGTTGATTTGTATCCGGCGTGGGCCAGGCACATGGAAGCGAGCAGCCTCGCGGTCCGGCCGTTGCCATCGGTGAACGGATGAACGGTCAGAACCTTGAGATGCAGGCGTATCGCCGCGATGCACGCTGGTTCGACGCTCCGCGCATGCTCCTGGATGACGCGGTCGATTGCCGGCGGTACATGCTGGGAATGGAGGAAGTTGCGGTGGGGGCCGACATTCACCCCCACCGAGCGAAACTCCCGTCCGCCAGCCACCAGGTCGTGTGCGGTCAGGACGTCGTCCGACCCGAGCTGCCAATCCGGCGAAGCGGCGCGCTGCACCAATACCTCGTAGGCCTTGGCATACCGCGCCCCATCCCCAGGCTGGGCGTGGATTCCATCCCGCCGCATGCGGCCTCGCCACCGCGCAGGCGTCACCAGCGCGGCGTCCACAACGCGATGCTGATCTTCAAAACGCTCTGCCAATCGGGCGGTTGGCAGAGCGTTCTCGATCCGCGAATGAAATAGGTTTTCACGAGTACCGGGCAAGCTTAGCTATCCTTTCAGCCAGCCGTGAGGTACCTGCGCTGTCATGCCGGTCCCCCCCGTCTCACACACCATCTTCATCATCATCGTCATCATCATCATCGTCATCCTCCGGATCGTCATCGGTTCCGATGTCGTCCGGAGCGCCCGGATCGCCAGGGAAGCCGCCTACGCCCGGATCGCCGGAAGCAACCGGAACTGTTGGCGCAGAAGGAGCGTCAGTATCTAAAGGCGCTCCCGGGTTATCTTGCGAAGTATCCGACCCGCTTTGCGCCGCATCGGCCGCGGCGGCACAATCCTTCGCCGCATCTGCCGTAGCCTGTTGTATCGCGTCGAATGCGGCCGAAACCTGCGCCTGGATCTCATCTGTGGTTGCGTTGGGGTTAAGATCGATCCAGTTTTGCAAGTTCGATTGAATCTGGGCGATATCTTCTTTCAGTCGAGCATAGGCATCCTGGCATGCCTGGTTGGCGTCACTGATCCAACCTTCCTCGTCGGATCCTCCTCCCCCACCGCCACTGGCAGCACCCTTCAGGGCTGCAGCCTTGACAGCTGCAGTTTGCGTACCCGTCGCTGTATTGGTCCCGGCAACTGTGGCGGTGCTCGTGGTCGTTCCCGTGCCGGGTTGCAGATTGGCTATGGCGGCTCGCAATTGCTGGTCGGCCGCCAGAATGGCCGTATCCAGATCGCTCTCCGCCTGGCTCAACAGCTGCGTGAGCGATGGAACCAGTGTTCCGCCGCTTTGGGCCGTCTGAAGGATCGAAGCTTGCATCGACGAGAATGCATTTTTGATGCGATCCTGATGGGTGTAAAAGATCATCGAAAGGAACTGCATCTGAAGCGTGCGCTTGGCCCAGTCTGGGATGTTAGGCGTGCTGATGGTATAAGTCTGTCCCAACCCCTGACTCGAAAGCCCGATCCTGATCGCGTGGGCAACGGCGATCGAATCCCCAAAGCCGACCTGGCTCTGGTTGACAGAGGGTATCTGGTTCATCGGAGTGGAGGCGGTAAATCCGTTCGTTATAAGGAACTTGGTCGCGCTGCTCGCCGGATCCCAGGGAACCCCGAAGATGCTCAAAACCTGGCCCAGGTTCATGCTGTCGTAAAACGGCAATTTCACCGCGCAATAGAGAGCAGAAAATCCGGAACTGAAATCCGGAAAAACCGCAAATCCGCTGCTGTCGGTCCCGATGGCCCCCATGCTTGTCGCAAACGCGCCGCCCTGGAGGTTGCCGGGGTTGTGATATCTCCAGTTGAGGGATCCGCCCGCCAGTATCCGGTTGTAATAGACGGCAAACGGGGTTCCGTCTGGAGCAATGTTGGTGTAGCCCGGAGCCCACCAGTCAGTCGGCGTCTGCGGGTTTGGTGCCGGGGTTGCGGAGGTGTTAGTAGCAGTGCTTACACTGGTGCCGGCCGGAGTGGGGATGGGATGCGCGGTGGTGACTGCATGTTGCCGCAAGCTGTCGAGCAGCTGCTTTTGATAGGTACCTGTGCTCTTTGCTGGCTGCGAGACGGCCGCCACTGGCCTCGTGACGGCCGCAATCTGTTGCAGAAGTGTTCCCAGCGATGCGATAACGTCGTGCACGCCAATCGGTGCGGGAGGCGCGGGAGGCGCGGGAGCGACAGAAGCGGCAGTCCGCGAGACGTATGGGCGGGAGATCGGCCGCACCGCGACCGGCCTGCGCGCCATAGGCGGCACCGTCGGAATTGGCCCTCTTCCGGGTGGCTTTGAAGCCGCGGGTAATGTCTTTTGAATTGTATTTGGCATGGCAGGCTTTGGCGCTGCGGGCGCTGCGTTTTGAGTCGGCGGCATCACCGGCGGCTTCGGCGCCACGGGTGCAGCTTTTTGGATGCTCTTCCCCTTGCGGTCAAGGGGAGTAGAATTCTTTGGTCTACTAGTGCTCATTTTGGTCCTTTCTGGTATGTGGGAACAATGCTTCCTCGCCCCGTTGGCGTCAGGAAAGTCGCCGCCGAGATTCGTCCTTGAAAACGCGAGGATATGCGGTTTGGAATTGGGGACATGATAAACACGGAGATAGAAAAAGAAAAGCGGAAATTCCAGGGATTCAGTCAGCGTGTTGGGGACGGCCTCTGGGGAGCAAATGGAACAATTATAGGAAGCCTCCGTTCGACATCTCTTCCACAATCCACCCCGCTGTACAATCCCAATAGGATCCGTTGAACCGGCTTTGCGGTGGACCTCGATGAGGCTGACGCGCAGAATTCCGCTTATCGAAGCAGAGCGATGAAGTTGAATCTCATTCGTATCGAAAAGTCGGATTGCGTCCGCCGATCTGTCTGGGCAAGATCGTCAGCTGACGCCAACAGCCCAACGCACTCAACGAGCATCTCCGCCATTCTTTTCGGCCCCTGGGTGCGTGGTTCGCTATCAGGAAATTGGCTGCAGCGGAGCCGGAGTAGATGGACCCCGGAACCTGTACAGCCAGGTGACTTTTTTTCCACTCCGGGGTCTGCGCTTCTTTGGGGGGGCGAGCGCAGGAGCGCCGGTCTCCATCAGGTTTGCTCTGGCTCCGCTCTAAAGGCTGCTTTGCAGATAATTATCCCCATTTGGCGCACACTACCAATAGAGCGAAACCTTGATGCCTCTCGAAAGCCGGACCATGCGAACCGTCAGAAACATCGCCGTAGCTGTCGAGCCCGAGCTCTGCCGCGCTGGGCAAAAAAAACGAAATTCCGCCCTGTACGCCTGTAATGCCACTCAACCCGTTTCTCTCCAGCAACTTGCGGGACAGGAATCGGCCCCCGTACAGGATAAGTATTTCAGCATCCCTACCCTGAAAGCCATCATTTCAAAGGGCTTACGAGCCATTCCGCAAATCGCGCTTTCCACCGCTGTATGCCTGTAAAAACGCCCCCTTGCTCCGCATAAATCCAAGAAAAATAACCACTTATTCGTTCAACAATCCGCAAAGCCTCCGCGGCGCAATGCGGCGTTTTTGGGCCCAATCGCGCCTTCCTCTCCCGAGCGCCCAAGGAAGCCGCTCGATGGCGACAGATCAGTTGCCAAGTTGCCAAGTTGCCTGCGTTGCCGTCCCCTCCTGCATCTAAAATGGGATCATGACTTCACCATTGTCCTCGCGCCGCCGTTCCAAGGCGCCTCCGCCGGGCGAAACCGGGCAGGAGGCGCTCTACCTGCGCTCTCTCAGCGATCGCCAGGTCGTTGTCCAAATCAAGCTGCGCGACGGAGAGACGGTGCGCGGCTGGATCGAGTACTTCGACGACGCAATGCTGCGGCTGACGCGCGAGGGGCGGCCCAACCTGTTCATCTACAAGCACCAGATCCGCAGCATCTCTGAGGCCGGGCGGCGGCGCGATGCGCGCGCCGAGAGCCCCACCAGGCCGGCTTCGAATGGGACTGTTTCGAACGGGGATGCCTCTTGAGCGGCGCGGCGGCAACGGAGCTGGTATGGGTTCCCAGGGCCTCGGCCATTGCGCGGGAGGCGGGCGCGCGGCTGCGCGAATTCTTTGCCCAGGGCGTGGAAACCGAGTACAAGGGCGATGTGGACCTGGTGACGGTGGCCGACCGGACGGTGGAGAAGCTGATCCGCGGCCGGCTGGGCGAGGCGTTTCCGGAGCACGGCGTCTACGGCGAAGAGGGAACGCGGGAGCGGATGGAGGGCGAGTTTCGCTGGTATGTGGACCCGCTGGACGGGACCACCAACTTTGCCCACGGGTTGCCGCAGTTTTGCGTCTCGCTGGGGCTGGAGCAGCGCCCTGCGGGCCTCAAGCCGGACCAGGATGGAACGCTGGTGGCGGCGGTGATCTACGATCCCATGCGGGACGAAATGTACGCGGCCGAGCGGGGACAGGGCGCCCGGCTGAACGGAAGGCCGATGCGGGTTTCGCGCACGGCGGTGCTGGCCGAGGCGCTGGTGGCCACGGGCTTTCCCAGCCACAAGCGCCACGAGAACCCCAATGTTCACTTTTACCAGGAGTTCACGCTGCGCTCGCACGGGGTGCGGCGGGCCGGCTCGGCGGCGCTGGACCTGGCCTACGTTGCCTGTGGCCGCCTGGAAGCTTTCTGGGAGTTCAAGCTGAACCCCTGGGACACGGCGGCGGGGGTTCTGCTGGTGGAAGAGGCTGGGGGGCGGGTTACGGATTTTTCCGGCGGAGCTTTCCGGCTGGACAGCCGGGAGATTCTGGCCTCGAACGGGCTGATCCACGCGGAGTTGGTGGGGCTTTTCAGCGATATGTTTGCCGGGCGCGACCTGGCGCCCATCCCCACGCCGCATGAGTTTGCCCAGAAGCGGGCGGCGCGAGCGGCGGCAGCGGGATAGGCGCCTTGCCGGCGCGGGTGCGCGGGATGGCTGGCTGCCGGGAGCGAAAACGGGAAAGATAGCGGGGAATGATTGTTCTGATTCCCGCATCGTAAAATGCGGTTGCCGGAGGGCGAGTCAGCCTTTGGGGTCCTGTGCTACTATCAGCGTCGAGGATTTCACTCTCCGGAGAATTCAAAGATGGCATACGTCATTGCAGAACCCTGTATCGGCACCAAGGACACCGCCTGTGTAGACGCCTGTCCGGTCGATTGCATCCACCCCAAGAAGGACGAAGACGGCTTCGCCGAGATCGACCAGTTGTTCATCGACCCGGTCGAGTGCATCGACTGCGGCGCCTGCGTTCCGGCCTGCCCGGTTTCGGCGATCTTCGCGCAGGACGACCTGCCGGAGAAGTGGGCCCACTTTACCGAGAAGAACGCGGCACACTTCGGCCGCTAGTCGGCTTTTCGCTTCTTCATCCGTTTGAGCTTCTCCAAGCGCGCGTTCCGCCCCGGCGGGATGCGCGTTTGTGTCTGTGCGCCGCGGAAACGCACAAGCAGGGCAGGGGCGCTGAAGGAAGCGGGTGCTTTTGGCCGTTGGGTCTTCTTGCGGCAGCCTATTGGAGGGGCTCATCCGCCTCAGTGAATCTGGGCTCATCGACGGCGGGGGAGAAATCCAGTTGAGGAATCCAACCCTTGGGGTCCGGAATGGCTCCGGCGCCGGGAGTGATGGCAAACCGCCCCTCCCCGATTTCAACAAAATCGACGCTGTCGCCGGTCTTGAGCCCAAGCTGTCTACGGACGTGGGAGGGAAGGGTGATGCGGCCGTTGAAGGTGACCATTGCGGAGGGCATTTAGAACCTCTGAGTCTATTCTAACCTTTGACCGGGCGGCATTGTCAGGGAAAATTCCGATAGGCTACGGGGGTTTAGCTTACGCGTGGGCTCAGGCGAGCAGTTGCATGCCGGCATCGCGCGCGGCCCGGCGGTCGAAGGTGACGGTCCGGCTGCACCCGCCCGCCTTCGCGGAACTGGCGATCAGGCAATCGGCAAAATCCGCGTTGCCTTTGCGATAAAGCTGCAAGGCATTCTGCACCATGCTCACTTGCTCAATCACGATCTCCTTCCGTGTGATCAACTGACTCAGGACCGCCGTGATTCCTCTACGATCAAGGCGTTTCTGGCTGGTCATCACCCAAACAAGTTCTAGAATGGAGGCTACTCCAATCCAGCCTGGCTCTCCGATTGTGAGCGAACTCATTATCGCTTTGGCTATGGGGCTCTGCAAGGGGTCGTCCTGAGCAAAGAATCGGACCAGAATGTTCGTATCCAACCCGATCACGCGGCCTCCCCATCCCGGGTATTCTTGTTCGCGTCACTGCGTGTGGCCGCATCGAGCTCCGCGGCATAATCGAGGACGGCCTGATCCATCTGTCCGATCGTGGGCACGTAATCCAGCTTCGATATGCAGCCTTCCAGGTCCATGATCGAACCGGTCCTTGGCCGGAACGCATACTCGCCGTCCTCGATCTCATAGAAGTCGATCCGGACCCCTGGCTTCAGGCCAAGAGCCTTCCGAACCTTGACAGGAATCGTGATCTGGCCTTTGGAGGTTATGGTTGCAGTCGGCATTGAAATCCCCTTCTTTTCGAGAATACCTTACTTTTCTCAGTAATTCGTTACAAGGCAAGAAACGCCTTATATCTTAAGCGGTTCCTTACTCACGGCAAGCGATTCGTCCTGTCTGGTCTCCAACGGCCATCCGGCAGTGCGAAGATAGTAGACGCATGAGCGTGCTCACTTCAGAAGCGGTGGTTTTGCGCACCTGGCCGGTGAACGAGGCCGACCTGATTGTGAGCTTCTTCACGCGCGACTATGGGCGAATGAAGGGCGTGGCCAAGTCGGCGCTGAGGAGCCGCAAACGGTTTGGCGGGGCGCTGGAGCCGATGACGGTGGCGCGGGCCTGGTTTGCCGAGCGGCCCCGGCAGGAGCTGGTGCGGCTGGATCAACTGGAAATTGTCCGCTCCCCGCTCTCGGCCCCGGTTGACCACGCACGGATGGCGGTGCTGAGCTTTTTTGCCGAGGTGCTGGACGAGGCGCTGCCCGAGCACGATCCGCAGGAGACGGTCTTCCGGCTGCTGCTGGCGGTGCTGGAGCAGACCACGGTGGAACGGCCGTGGATGCCTCTGACCTATTTTTCGCTGTGGATGACGCGGCTGATGGGACTTTTGCCCGACATTGGCCATTGCACGGCCTGCGGCGAAGTGCTCACGGCCGGCGAGACCAGCTTCAACACACTGGGCGACGGGCTGTTCTGCGCCCTGCACCGGAACGGCAATGCGAGCGGGCTTTCGGCGGATTCCTGGCAACTGGCGCAAAGGATGCTGCGGGCGCCGGCGTCGACTTTTGCCGCTGAACCGTGGCCGCGGCGGCGCGGGCAGGACCTGCGGCGCTTTACCTTGCAGGCGCTGGAGCGGCATTTGGAGCGCAGGCTGCGCTCGGCAGAGGCGCTGGGACGGCTGGGGGCCTGATCAGGGCTGAAGGCCGATCGGGGTTGGAGGTTGATCGAGGCTGGAGGCTGGTAAAATTGGCTCAGTCCCGTCGAGAGAGAGTTTCCCGTGCCTTTATCCACTATTGAATCCTCAGCGGTTGTGTCTCCCGCCAAACCGGCCGCACTGACTTTTCAGGAGCTGTTGTTTCGCTTGCAGGGGTTTTGGGCGGCGCGCGGCTGCGTGCTGCAACAGCCCTACGACGTTGAAGTGGGCGCGGGTACCATGGCGCCGGAGACGTTTCTGCGTGTGTTGGGGCCAAAGCCGTATCGCGTTGGCTATGCGCAGCCTTCGCGGCGGCCGGCCGACGGGCGCTACGGCGAGAATCCCAACCGGCTGTTCAAGCACACCCAGTTCCAACTCATTCTGAAGCCGCCGCCGGTGAATGTGCAGGAGCTTTACCTTGAGTCGTTGGAGGCCCTCGGCATCGACCTCGCCCAGCATGACCTGAAGTTCGAAGAGGACAACTGGGAGTGGCCCGCGGGCGGCGCTTGGGGCGTGGGCTGGCAGGTGATGCTGGATGGGCTGGAGATTACGCAGTTCACGTACTTCCAGCAGTGCGGGGGCCTGGATCTGGACCCCATCTGCGCCGAGTTGACTTATGGACTGGAGCGCATTGCGGCTTTCCTCCAGGATGTGGATTCGATCTACGACATTGTTTGGGCGCGCGACCCGGAGACGGCCGCGGTGGTGACTTATGGCGATGTTAGGCTGGCCGAGGAGTTGCAGTTCAGTGTGTATAACTTCGAGCTTGCCGATGTGAGCAAGCTATGGGAGCACTTCAACCTTTACGAGGCCGAGGCCAGGGCGCTGCTCGACCAGGCCAATGCGCTGTTTGCCCGGAAAGACGCCGACGACACCGATCGGGCGGAGAAGAGGCGGTTTCCGCTGCTGGCCACCTATGAATTGGCGCTCAAGTGCTCGCACCTGTTCAATCTGCTGGATGCGCGCGGGGCCATCAGCGTGACCGAAAGGGTGGGCGTGATCGGGCGCATTCGCGCGCTGGCGGTGGGCGTGGCCAAGGCGTATGCGATGCAGCAGGGGAGTTAGCGAGGCAGCGGATCAGCTACTCAGCAAGTCAGCGCCGCTTGCGCGGCATCGGCAAGTTAGCAAGTTAGCGGAAAGAAACGCAAAGTTATGGCAGATTTTTTGTTGGAGATAGGGCTGGAAGAGATTCCGGAGCGCATGATTGCCGGCGCCGAGGCCGAGTTAGGCAAGCGGGTGAGCGATCTGCTTACGCGGGACCGGCTGCTCGGGCCGAACGGCAAACTGACGACGTATTCGACGCCGCGACGGCTGGCCGTGCTGGTGGAGGACGTACTGGCGAGCCAGGCGGACACCGAGGAGCAGTTGACGGGTCCGTCGTGGAAGGTGGCGTTCAAAGAAGGCGCGCCGACGGCGGCGGCTGAGGCCTTTGCGAAGAAGGCCGGCGTGGCTGTTGCGGCGCTCGAACAGGTCACCAATGCCAAGGGCGAGTATGTGGGCGCAAAGGTGAAGCGGCTGGGTCGCGCGGCGGCTGATCTGTTGGCGGCGGAATTGCCGAAGGAAGTTCTGAGCCTGTATTGGGCCAAGAATATGTACTGGCGCGCGGGCAAGCCGGAGCGCTTTGTGAGGCCGGTGCGGTGGGTGGTGGCGCTGCTCGATTCCGCCGTTGTTCCCTTGGAAATTGCGGGAATTGTGGCCGGCAATGCGAGCCGCGGACATCGCGTGCTGCACGGCGAGACGCCGGTGGTTGTCGATCGGGCGACAAACTACTGCGAGCAGTTGCGCGCGGCACACGTGGTGGTGGACGTGGCCGAGCGCAGGCAATCGATCCGAAAGGCGCTGGACACGGCGACGCGGAGGGTGGCTGGCGCTCGTTGGCGCGAGGATGGGGTGCTAATTGAGACGGTGGTGCATCTGACTGAGTGGCCGACGGTGGTGCTGGGCGACTTTGAGCCCGAGTACCTGGCGCTGCCGGAAGAGGTGCTGGTGACGGTGATGCGCGACCACCAGAAATATTTTGCCGTGGAGGGAGCGGACGGCAAGCTGGCGCCCCATTTTCTGGCGGTGCTGAACACGCAGGTGGACGACGAGGGCGAGGCGATCATCCGGCACGGCAATGCACGGGTGTTGCGGGCGCGGTTCAAGGACGCGCAGTTCTTCTGGGATTTCGACCAGAAGACGCCGCTCACCGAGCGCGTGGAGAGCCTGAAGGCGGTCACCTTCCAGAAGGAGTTGGGCAGCTATCACTGGAAGACCGAAGCGAACTTGGCCGTGGCGCGGGAACTGGCGGCGATGGTGAAAGCTGCCGGCGTACAGTTCGACGAGGCGGCGCTGCTGAAGGCTGTCGAACTGGCCAAGACCGACCTGACCACCGAACTGGTGAAGGAGTTTACCGAGCTGCAAGGGGTAATTGGCGGGCTCTATGCGCGGGCGCAGGGTCTGGGCGAGCGGGTTGCGCTGGCCATCTATGAGCAGTACACGCCGGCTTCGACGGAGGACGAGATTCCGCCATCAATTGAGGGGCAGTTGCTGGGGTTGGCGGACCGGATTCAGACGGTTACCGCGATGTTCGGGATTGGCGCCGCGCCGACGGGGTCGAAGGACCCGTTTGCGCTGCGGCGGGCGGCCAATGGGATTGTGAAGATTCTGGCGGAGTCGGAGTTGCCGCTGACGCTGGGCGGGGTGGTTGGAGCGAGCGGCGCCGAAGGGGCGGATCTTCTTCTCTCCCACCCTAGCGGCAAAAACAAAGACGCCGCGAGGGTGGGGCACCCGGTCGTTGGCGCCAATCGGGAACAAGTCGCGGCGTTCCTGCGCGAGCGGCTGCACTTCTATCTGAAAGACGTGCGCGGCTTTGCCTACGACGTGCTGAATGCGGTTCTGGCTGCGGGCGTGGACGATGTGCGCGACGCCATGGCGCGGGCTGAGGCGTTGACGGCGGTGCGCGGGTCAGAGGATTTCGCGGCGATTTCAGCGGCGTTCAAGCGCATCAAGAACATTCTGCGGCAGGCGGAGGAGAAGCAGTTTGAGCTTGGTTCGGCGAAGGACGTGACGCTTTCGGCGGAGGCGCAGCAGCTTTTCGACGCAGCTGCCGCGTTGGCGCCAGTGGTGGCGGAGTTGCGCCAGCAGCGGGCTTACGGCGAGGCGCTCATCTGCATTGCAACGCTGCGGCCGGCGGTCGATGCCTTCTTCGATAAGGTGATGGTGCTGGACCCGGATGCGACGGTGCGCGGGGCGCACCTGGGGCTGATCGACGAGGTGCTGCGCAGCTTCTCCGGCATCGCCGACTTCAGCGAGATTGTTACGGCGTAGGGCAGGTGTTTTTTCACCGGCCCGCTGAGGTTCGAGGTTTCCCACCCTTGCGATAGAAAAAAGTCGCAAGGATGGGGCACGGGGCTTCAGTGGGGAACGAACAAGAACGAATCTGCATTTGTGGTTTCCCATCACCCGGAGTGCCGGCTCGCAGGAGCTTGCGCCTGAGGCAAGGTTCTTTTGAAATCGGAGCTTTCTTCCCCGCATCGTCGGCTCCATCTTCACGTCTACAATCAATAGAGATGTCCGACACGCTTTATCTGAGTTTGTGGTACCCGAATCTGCGCCTGGCGGCGCTCCCCGACAAGCTGACAACGGTCCTGGGCGCCTTTGCCGCGCACGGCGGCGAGGCGCGGGTCTACGCGGCTACGGTGTGGCCGGTGAGCTGGAGCGAGCCGCCGGTGTTTCAGCAGGTGTATGGGCGCAGCGGGGGCGGGGCGGGGGGGGGCGGGGAGCCGCGGCTGGCGGTCGAACAGGCGCTGGAGCTGCTGCACGACGATTACGCCTACGAGTTCCAGATCGGCTGGAGCTTGTGGGAACTGGAGACCACGGGAGAGCTCGATCCGCGCTGGGTGCGGGAGCTGCGGCTGGTGCGGGTGACGGGCTACGGGCCGCTGTTCGACGAGGCGGCTTACGAGCAGGATGGGCATATCCGCGTGGACTTCGGTTCGGACGCGCCGTTTCTCGAAGAAGGCGTGGAACTAGACTCGGTGGCGGCCCGGCACGTGGAAGAAAATGTGCGCCAACTGGTGGAGCTGACCGAGGCGGTCGAGAAGGGTTCGGGGGCCACGGCGCGGCTGCTGTGGAGCGAGCTGGGCGAGAGCCTTGCCCAGCGGCTGGCGAAACGCTTAGGAGTGTTCAACTGAGCGTGCGATTCACCATTGAGCGATTGCGGACGCTGGTGCTGGCGGCAGGAGTTCTGCTGGTGGGTGCGCTGGTAGTGTTTCTGGCCGTGGGCAAATGGAAGAATCCGCTCAATCTGAAGGAACTGCCCAAGCGGCTGGGCCACGACATCACGGCGGATGCCAGCGGCTACACCTTCGACCATGCCTTTGGCGCGCACTCGCGGTACAGGATTCACGCGTCGAAGGTGGTGCAGTACAAACAAGGCACGGCGGTGCTGCACGACGTGAAGATCGAGCTGTATGACGAAGACGGCAGCCGCGTGGACCGCATCGAGGGCAACGAGTTCGAGTACGACCAGAACAACAAAACGGCGACGGCCGCCGGGCCGGTGGAGATTACGCTGATGCGGCCCGGAGTGGCGCCCGGTCCGCCGCGGCGGACACCCAGGGCGACGCCGGGGCAGGTGGTGGGCGACAAGGCGAAGGGCAGCACGCTGGCCACGGCAGTCGAGACGGCCGCGCGCGGCGAGATTCACGTGAAGACCAGCGGGCTGACCTTCGACGAGGACAGCGGAGTGTCGACGACCAGCCAGCATGTGGATTTTTCCATGGTCCAGGGCAGCGGCAGCTCCATGGGCGCCTCCTACGACTCGCAGCAGGGCCTTCTGGTGCTGGATCGGGCGGTGGAGTTGAAGACCGAGCGCGGCGGGGAGACGGTCAAGATTCACGCCCTTCATGCGGAGTTCGTGCGCGACGACAAGATTTGCAACCTTCATGCGGCCACGGCCGATTACCGGGGCGGGGAAGCGACAGCGGGCGATGCGAAGGTCCTGTTTCGCGAGGATGGATCGGCGGTGCGGCTCGATGCGATGAACGGATTTACCCTGGTGACCGCGACGGGCGGCCACATTGCGGCGCCCACAGGGTCCATGGACTTCAATGAGCACAACCAGCCGCAGCATGGGCATCTGGAGGGCGGGGTACGAATGGACTCGACGCGCGAGGCCGTGAATGGGGAGGGGCAGCGGCAGATGCACGGGTCAGCACCGACTGCGGAGCTGGATTTCACGCCGCAGGGCGAGTTGCGCCACATGCACATGGAGCGGGGCGTGGAGATGCACAGCGAGGAGCTGAGCGAGGCAGCAAACGGGCCGCTGCGGTTGAGCCGGACGTGGAGGTCGCCGGTGGCCGATGTGGATTTCCGCGACAACGGGCATGGGCAGACGGAGCCGGCCGCGGTGCGGGGGGTGCAAGGGGTGGTGGTGACGGGCGAGAGCCAGCGCGGCAAGGCAGCGCCAAAGCCCTCGCGGCTGGCGGCCGATGACGTGACGGGCGAGTTTGGGCCGGATTCGGTGTTGACCGCGATAAGCGGGGTGGGGCATGCCAGCGTGGAAGAGACCAATGCCGCGGGCACGCGGCAGACCTCGACCGGGGACCGGCTGGAGGCGCATTTTGTCCCCAGCGGGCAGGCGAGCAGCAAGGATGAGCCTGGCGGCGCAGGGCAGGTTCAGTCGGCGGTGCTCGATGGCCACGTGGTGCTGACGCAGGAACCGGCGGCCAAGCCCGGCGAGCAGGCGGAGGCGCCGCTGCGGGCCTGGGCAGGGCGAGCCGACTATGAAGGTACGGGGGAGTGGCTGGACCTGACGCTGAATCCGCGCGTGGAAGACGGCGTTCTGCAGATGACGGCGGAGAAGATCGATGTATCCCGTGAGTCGGGGGATGCGTTTGCGCACGGGAACGTGAAGGCGACCTGGCTGGATACGGGTATGGCAGAGGCAGGGGCGCAGGGCAAGCCGGCAAACGGCGCGGGCGGCCAGGGCGGCGCGGGTCAGGGCAGCGTGGCTTTGGGCGGGCCAGGTCCAGCGCACGTGATCGCGGCCGAGGCGCAACTGCATCAGGCGACCGGCGAGGCTACGTTTCGGGGGCATGCGCGGCTGTGGCAGCAGGCAAACTCGGTTTCCGGGCCGGTGATTGTGCTGGATAGGCAGAAGCAGACGCTGGTGGCCCGGAGCGCGGATGCGGCGGAACCGGTGAGGGCGGTGTTGTTGAGCGCAGGTGGGCCGGAGCCGGGCGCGGCCGCGCGCAGGCAACAAGGGGTTAAACCGGACAACAATGCGGGCGGCGAGGCGGGCGGGGATTCAGGCAAGGGTTCGTCAGGGAAGCCGGCCACGCCTTCCGTCATCCGGGTGCGCGGCGGCGACCTGAAATATTCCGATGCCGAGCGCAAGGCGGTGATGCGCGGCGGTGCTCTGGGCACGGTGGTTGCCGAGACGGCTACAGCGACGTCGGTCTCGAATGAAGTTGAACTTACGCTGCTGCCGGCGGGCAATCACGCCGGCAGGGACGGCGGTCAGGCGCAGGTGGACCGGATGACGGCTCGAGGGCACGTGGTGGTAACCTCCGGGGGGCGACGCGGAACCGGGGAGCAACTGGTGTATACGGGCGAGAGCGGGGAGTATGTGCTGACCGGGACCGCCGTCGCGCCGCCGCGGATGACCGATGCGGCCCGGGGCAACGTGAGCGGCGAGGCTTTGATCTTCCATAGCCGCGATGATAGTGTGAGCATCGAAGGTGGCGGACAGAGGACGACGACAGAGACCAGGACGCCGAAGTGACGGCGGAAGCGAGTTTGAAGGCTAGATGGAAACATTGAGCGCCGAGGGAATCGGCAAGAGCTACAAGGGACGGCAGGTGGTGCGCGCGGTGGACTTGCGCATTTCGCGCGGCGAGGTGGTGGGGCTGCTGGGGCCGAACGGCGCCGGCAAGACGACCTGTTTCTACATCATCGTGGGACTGGTGGCTCCCGAGACCGGGCGCGTGCTGGTGGACGAGACCGACATTACGCGGCTGCCGATGTATCTGCGCGCGCGCAACTTCGGCATCAGCTACCTGCCGCAGGAGCCATCGGTGTTTCGCAAGCTGACCGTGGAGGAAAACATTCTGGCGGTGCTGGAGGCGCAGCCGCTGGGCAACCGGGAGCGGCGGACGAGGACCGAGCGGCTGATTCACCAGTTGAACCTGGGGCACATTCGCACCACGCGGGGCTACGCGCTATCAGGCGGCGAGCGGCGGCGAGTGGAGATTGCGCGCTGCCTTTGCATCCAGCCCAGCTTCATCCTGCTCGACGAACCTTTCAGCGGCATCGATCCCATTGCGGTGCTGGAGTTGCAGAAGATCATCTTCGATCTGAAGGCCAGCGGGATCGGAATTCTGATCACCGACCACAATGTGCGCGAGACGCTGAGCGTGACCGACCGGGCGTACATCATCGCCGAGGGAAAGATATTCTTTGCCGGAACGCCGCATGAGCTGGGCAACAATGTGGAGGTGCGGCGCCTTTATCTTGGCGAGGGCTTCTCGCTGGGGTGATTCGGGCCTTTTCAACGGCAGGAGCAACCGCTGTAAAGTAGGAGCCCATTCGGGAGATTGCTGGGCAATTTGACCTTGTCAATCCCTGGAAGGGGCAAAGAGGCGCACGAAAGTCCGGACAGATTCCCAAAAAGATCGGGGCCTAATCTGGCACGAAAGGCGCGATCTGCGGTAATTTGCCCTATAGCCGTTTTCCAGCGAGACTACACTTGCATTAAGTCGAAGCGGGGACAAATCCCATTTTATGGCGCTGCTGCAACCAAAATTGACGCTGAAAGTCGCGCAACGCCAGGTCCTGACTCCGGGCCTGATGCAGATGGTGAGCGTCCTTGCGCTCAACAAGCTCGAACTGAAGGAGATGATCGATGCCGAGATGGTGGAAAATCCCGTCCTGGAAGAGATTGAGGAATCGGTTCCGATGCTGGATGAGGTTGCGGGCCGGCAGGAGCGCGAGGAACGGCAGGAGCGGTTGGAGCTTCTGGACCGCGGCGCCCCGGAACCAGCGGCTCCGCCCAAGGACTCCTTCGAGGAAGTCGATTTCGGATCGTACTTCCAGGACTATCTGGACCCCGGCTATCGCACACAACCGGAGTATGAAGAAAACGAGAAACCCTCGTTTGAACACTTTCTCTCCCAGCCTACGACTTTGTCCGATCACCTGGCGTGGCAGTTGGGAGCTCTGACGCTGGAGCCGCGGCTGCACGAGGCGGTTGAGTATGTGATCGGCAACCTCGACGAGGATGGATACCTGGCCGCCAGCGAGGAAGAGCTGGCCGGGGCTTTACAGCAGTTTGGTGGCAGCCAGGGCCCGGCGGCGGCTCTGGACGTTGGTGCGGTTCCGGACCCGGCGGCGGTTTTGGACCTGGTGCGGCGCGCAGTTGACCTAGTGCAGCATCTTGACCCCGCCGGCGTGGGAGCACGAGATCTTCGCGAGTGCCTGATGATCCAGATAGCGGCGCAGCAGCAGGAGTTCGGCCATTTGTATGCGCAGCGGGCGGGGGGGCCGACCGACGATCCGCATGGCAGCTTCCGCGCCGAGGCCGAGGCGCGGCTGGAGGAGCGGCGGCGCAGCATGGAAGTGGCGGCGCTGATTGTGGATCATCACTTGCATCTGCTGCAGAAGCGGGACGTGAAAGACCTGGCGCGGGCGGCTCAGATTACGCCCGCGGAGGCGCATGCCGGGGTGGACTTCATCCGCACCCTGGACCCCCGGCCCGGCCGGCTCTACAACCGCGAGCAGACGCGCCTGATCGAACCCGATGTGGTGTTTATCAAGCGGGGCGCCGAGTGGGCGGTTTCAATGAACGAGGAGGACCTGCCCAGCCTGCGGCTCAGCCAGCGCTACCGGCGGATGCTGGTGGCGGAGAACACCGACAAAGAGGTCAAGGACTACGTGAAGGAGCGGTTCCGTTCCGCGATGCAACTGATGCGCAACATCGCACAGCGGAAGAGCACCATTCTGCGGACTTGTGAAGTTATCGTGCGCCGTCAGCAGGACTTTCTCGAGCAAGGCGTGGAAGCCTTGCGGCCGATGATGATCAAGGAAGTGGCCGAGGAGATCGGGGTTCACCCCTCGACGGTGAGCCGGGCCGTGGCCAACAAGTATGCCCACACGCCGCAGGGGGTCATCGAGCTGCGCTTCTTCTTTTCCGAGGGTTCGAACGGGCCGGAGGGCGCCGACACGCCCTTGCTGGTGCTGAAGCGCAAGGTGCGCAAGCTGATCGAGGAGGAGGATGCGCGCCATCCGCTGACCGACGACCAGCTGGCCGCGATGTTGCAGGCCCATGGGATTCAGTTGACCCGCCGGACCGTGGCCAAATACCGCGAGGACATGGGGATTCCCTCTACGCACCAGCGGCGGCGGCGCGACCAGTGAGGGAACGACCGCTCGACCAGTCCAGCAAGCCGGGCTTATTGATTGCGCTCAAGGCAGCGGCATGTGGGCAGGAGCGAGTGCGATACAACTTACCGGAGGGACTTCAATAACTTCCTGTGGACGACCGGAGTTGAGCGGGTCGACGAGAATCAATTCCTGCGCAAACGCTCCCGGCGCCATGGGAACAAGCACGACTGCGCTGAAGATTCTCACGCGATTCTCTTTTGTTATAACAACGGCACTGTGGCGCCAGTCAGCGTGCCAGCCGATCGACCTCCGACCCGGCCAACAGGAAAGCTCCGGCGCCGAACACATAGCTCGAGGTTGCAGTGTAAGCTCCGGGGGCCGCTCCCACTGGCTGGATGCAGCCAAGGCGGCCATCCTCGTAAATGTGCGACAGAAGGCCAGCCCATGCTTTTTGGATAACAGGAAGATAGTGCGCGCGGTCGAGAATTCCCGTGTTGACGCCATAGGCGAGCGCATACACATAGAATGCGGAGCCGGAGTTTTCAGGCAAAGGATATGCCGATGCGTCGAGGAGTCCGGGCCGCCACAAGCCGTCGCCGCCCTGGAGCGATGCAATCTCGCCGGCCATCTGCTGAAACTGAGTTACATACTTTGACCGGGACGGGTAGTCGAGTGGCATCTCCGCCAGTACGCGAGCCAGGCCAGCCATCACCCAGCCGTTGCCGCGGGACCAGAAGAGTCCGCTGCCATTGGCCTCGTGCCTGGTGAGGAAGGTCGTATCGCGAAAGAAGAGATGAACACTCGGGTCGTAAAGGAGGTTGGAAGTGATCCACCACTGGCGGTCCATAAAATCAAGATACTTGCGGTCGCCCGTTATCCTGGCAAGTTTAACCAGCACGGGCGGCGCCATGAACAGCGCGTCACACCACCACCAGAGCGGCTTGTCCTTGTCGTCGGGCAATTGCATGACCGTATCCATGCGCGCGCGCATGGGAGCAAGCATGGCGGGGTCATGGATGCGTCGATAGAGGTCCAGGTAGGTTTGCCCGATGGCCTGGTCGTCTGCGTGGGCGAGGCGCGGACCCGGCTGCCAGTCGAACTTCTTTCCCATGCGCAACATAGCCTCGCGGTATTTTTTGCCACCGGCCGCATCGGGCACCGCCATGAACCCCGCATAGAGCGCGGCGTAGGTCCAATCCTGATCGAAGTCCGCCTCAGCACGGTTCAACTGCCAGTCTGCCACCTTGCGCATGGCGCGGCGAACGTCGTGGCGCGTGAGTTTGCCAAAAATGTCTGTGGCCAGTGGAAGCGCGATGGCAGGCGCATCTCCTACCGATAGCTGCCTGGCCGGCGCAGTGATTTGCCCTTGGAGGATGGAGGCGGCGCAGAGAAGAACGGCTGCAAAGGCGGTGCAGAATCGGCCGGCTTTGAGGTCCCATTGGCGAGGGGTCCAGCCGTCGAATTGGGCGGGCTCAGAGGGCATAAGGGCAATATTCATTTTTCTCATCCTCTCCGGCTCCCGCGGAATGCGGCCATCGGGATTCGCAATCAAAACTAGCCAAAGATATTTGAAATTTTGACCCCACCGGTCGTCTGTCCAATGATCTAGTTGTCAAGACGAGAACACAGGAGGACGACCGATGGAGACGTTCACCAAGCTGTTTGGCAGCCTGCTCGTTTTTGTATATCACTGTTTCGACCGCAATGTCATCAACGGGTACCTCAGTGGGTTGTCCCGGCCCGAACAGGTGGTTCATTTCGTTCGAGCGGTGCTCGGCATTCCGGTGGTATGCAAGGGAGTTCTCAGCCAGAGCACCAACGATTACCAGAGCTGGGTGGAAGGTCGCCGCGGCGACCCCGCAACCACAAGATCCCGATTGAATAAGCTGGGAA